>Ga0181536_10000006_pt1 | contig 318538 bp, 298 predicted proteins | sample PEATcosm2014_Bin_41_FD_121105 | JGI IMG/M metagenome (GOLD analysis project Ga0181536, IMG submission 121105) | Peatland microbial communities from MTU Mesocosm Facility, Houghton, MI, USA - PEATcosm2014_Bin17_60_metaG | ecosystem: Environmental > Terrestrial > Soil > Wetlands > Peat | place... | reverse complement strand
GCGAATTTTTTGAAGGCGCATGGCTGGCAGGCGGGCGCCGGCTATCAGCCGGGCGAGCCCAATTTCGCGGCGATCCAGGCCTGGAATGCGGCGACCGTCTATGAAGAGGCGATCGCGATCATCGGCAAGCAGATCGACGGCGACTAGGCGCGATCAACGCGCCTTCGTCTTCCGCGCGGTCTTCGCGTAGGCCCCCAAAATCGCCGCCAGCAGGCCGGGGAAGCGCTTATCCACCTCGGCGCAGCGCGACTGGTTGCGCATCTCAACGCCATGACGCTCGCAACGGATCAGGCCAGCCTCACGCAAGATCTTGATATGATGGGACAGCGATGATTTCGGGATCGCCCGATCGCCCATCGTCGCAAATGTCGAACAGGCCTCGACGCAGCCCGCCCCCGAAATCTGGGTGAAAATCGCCGCGCGCACGGGATCCGACAGCGCGTGAAGGATCGCTTCCGGTCGCACGTCTTCAATCGCTGGATGAAAAAGAGGCCTCATAATTTTTTATATGGGGGCTTGATGGCCGCTTCAACAGTTCCAATGTTCTGGACTATGGGACATGCTTTTACCAAAAGGAACTGAAGATATGGCAAAGCTCACGGGGAAAGTCGCCGTCGTCACCGGCGCTTCGAAGGGAATAGGCGCCGCGATTGCCACGGCGCTCGCGGCGGAAGGCGCTTCCATCGTCGTCAACTACGCATCGAGCAAGGCCGGCGCTGAGGCCGTCGTCCAGGCGATCACCAAGGCAGGCGGCAAGGCCATCGCGGTTCACGGCGATGTCGCCAAGGCCGATGAGGCAAAGGGTCTGATCGACGCCGCAGTCAAGGCCTTCGGCCATCTCGATGTGCTGGTCAACAATTCCGGTGTCTACGAATTCGCCGCGATCGACGAAGTCACCGAGGCGCAATACCGCCGCATCTTTGACGTCAATGTCCTGGGCGTGCTGCTGACCACCCAGGCGGCGGCAAAACATCTCGGCGAAGGCGGCAGCGTGATCAACATCTCGTCCGCTGTCACCAGCCTCTATCCGCCGAACTCCGCCGTCTATACCGGCACCAAGGGCGCGTTGGACGCGATCACCGGCGTGCTCGCCAATGAACTCGGCCCGCGCAAGATCAGGGTGAACGCCATCAATCCCGGCATCGTCGAAACGGAAGGCACGCTCACGGCGGGATTCATCGGTTCGGAGTTCGAGAAAGGCGTCGTCGCCCAGACACCGCTTGCTCGCACCGGCAAACCCGACGACATCGCCGGCGTCGCCGTATTCTTGGCCTCTGACGACGCCCGTTGGCTGACCGGCGAACGCATCACCGCCAGCGGCGGATTGCGCTGACGAACAGCTTTGTGCGTGCGCCTGGAGAAGGCGCACGCACGGCGAAATGCCGAGCGGCTCAATGTAATCGATCCGCATTCATGCAACACTTCTTGTACTTTCTTCCGCTGCCACATGGGCAAAGCTCGTTTCGACCTACTGCCCGACGTCCAAAGTCTAAATTTGAGATGGGAACGGGCGCGCGTTTGGGCCACTTTTCCATCACGGCGTCCATCTGCGGCTCCGGTTTCCAAACTTCGTCGAGTGTCAGCGCAGCGCGAATTTCGCCGCTATTAGAATCGAGCAAAAGTCCATACCAAGCATTTGCCTTGGTATCGTATTTCCGTACCTTACAGTGTACGAACAACTTCTCTCGCGCGATGTTATCAGCGAGAATATTGCAGTGGACCGTCAGGCCAGATTCGGTGGCTTTGGCCGTCGTTGAAATATCGTGAGTAGCACCATCTTCGCGTGCTCGTCGCATCATTCCATCGATACTCGCGCTTATAAATTTTGCTGTTTCCGAGCTGATCTGTAGCAGATACAAACCAACTCCCACCAACGCGGGAGAGCCGGCAGCTTCAATCTGATTGAACAGACGACCAACCGTCAGATTATCGAACCTCGTCAAAATACCTTCTGGCGTCTTTTTTCCAGGAAAGCCGTTTCGCCGCGAAAGCATCGCGATGTCCAAATCGGCTGCAAACTCTTCTGAAAAATTCGCTATGTCATACTCGCCATCGAGCCAAAGGTTATGTTTCAAGTGAAATCCCAAAGCGGTCAGTTCATTTTGGACCATCAGTTTACTATCGAATTTCGCGCGCAGCGTGAGATAGTTTATAAAATGTAGAGGGGTGTTCAGCATTTCTGCGAATGCATCAAGCGCGAAAATATCTGTCACAAGTGGCGGCTGAATTGTCGGCGTAACTGTCATTTTCAGGAATTGGCGCGCCTGAAATGCCAAAGCGGGATAATGATCCGACACTATGCAAACTGGGAAGATAACTTTGGGTTTGGTCTTTATCGCGATCTCAGTACCCGAGGGTCCAACAAATCTAAAGCCGTCGCTTGTTAGGGCTTCCGAGCAAAGCAATGCCTGATCGTAACTATTCTGGATGGCGTTTTTAAAATCGCCCTTTAGCTGAAGGTCATTTCCTTTCCGTGCTTCGATCGTTAGCCTTTTCGACTTCGCTTGGATCACGACAGCCCGATCACCGTAAAGCACCAGAACGTCAGCTTCAGCGACTCGGTTTCTGCCCTTGTAAATGTCGACATTCCGAAAAACGTGCGCTGGGCCGAAGACGGCTTCTAACCGGTCGCCAGCAAATAACTCCGTAAAGCGGCCGCGATTTGTAAGCGCCTTCTCTTTATAACTTTCATCCTCGTTCATCCAGAAGAACGGACTTTCGTAGATCGCTTCCAACAAGCTGTAATGCTGAAATAAAATATATGAACCCTCTGGCGTCTTCAGTATGGGCTTTGAATTTGCAATACTAAATTCGTTTAGCGCTGTGAAGCCCTCGTTGCGTTCATGCGGACCGCAGCTAAATGCGTCGAGTATTCGTTCCACTATTTTTTTTGCGACGCTTGAGACTTTAACGGCGTCCTCCGTTGTGAATATAAAGGCTGGCAGGATGGTTCTTTCACTTGGAGCTTTTTCCGGGAGCAATCGGATACATTCAATCTGCCTTTTCACCTGCTCCTTTGAGACGGCTTCCGCGACTTTGCACGCATCACTAATCCAAAAGCCTTTGTTTTTCTGTAACCAATCGTCATCAGCTCCATATTTGATTGGAGCAAAGTCTCTATATTGAAAATCGTACGCTGAATCTGCACTATAGAAAATCGGCTCTCGCATCGCTGCCGCGTTATCAAACGGGTCTTCCTCCGGAGGCTCGCCAGCTTCGAAATTCCATCCTTGAAACCACGGCCTTTGCATCGCCCGGTGCAGCTCTTCAAGCAGTGATTCTGTTTGGTCGATGTAGCCTTCCAGCTGACCTGGCGCAGGTAGCGACATATCAATCGGCTCTCGCACCATCAGACCTATCAATGTGGAAATCTCGGTCCGTATTAGCTTGTCCCTGCCTTGCGCGCGCCAAAGGTCTTGCGCGTTCACCTTTGTCCCGTCGAATTGAAATAGATTGTCCCGGCAGCAAAAGTAGCCAATGGCGTGAATGTATCCTGGCGATACGCAGAGACCGCGAAGCCCGTTAAAAATCTCTGATTCTAGCCGCGCACTTGCCGGTGATCGACGGTCAGCTGACGACGATCTGCGATTTGATTTTGCACTTCTCCGACGTTTTCCTTTCCGTCCCAATTTATCGCTCTCCGCGGCCTCGACTTATGTAGCGGACGAGGTGGTTGATACTTTCACCTAGTGCGAGGCGCTTCACTGCCCTGCCTTCCGTCCTACACCCTCCCCAAAAACCCTCTTACCAATTCCACCACTTCCTCCGCCGCTTCGTCCATCGCGAAATGGCCGGCGTTGAGCAGATGCACTTCAGCGTCGGGCACATCGGCGCGATAGGTCTGCGCCCTCATCCTGAGGAGCGCCTGAAAGGCCGCGTCTCGAAGGATGGGGCGGCAGGAGCAGGAAGACAGCGCGCAACTCTGCGCATCCTTCGAGATGGGTCCCGCGGACCCTCCTCAGGATGATGGGCTACTCCCACTCGATCGTGCCGGGCGGCTTACTCGTCACGTCATAGACGACGCGATTGATGCCCTTCACCTCGTTGATGATGCGCGTCGCGGCGCGGCCAAGAAAACTCATGTCGAAGGGATAGAAATCCGCAGTCATGCCGTCGATGGACGTCACCGCGCGCAGTGCGACGACAAAATCATACGTCCGCCCGTCGCCCATCACGCCGACCGTCTGCACGGGCAGCAGCACGGCGAAAGCCTGCCAGATCTTGTCGTAGAGGCCGGCCTTTCTGATCTCGTCGAGATAGACGGCATCGGCCTTGCGCAGAATGGCGAGCTTTTCCTTCGTGACGCCGCCCGGGCAGCGGATGGCAAGCCCCGGTCCTGGAAACGGATGGCGTCCGACAAAGGCATCCGGCAATCCAAGCTCGCGGCCGAGCACGCGCACTTCATCTTTGAAGAGTTCGCGCAAGGGTTCGACGAGCTTCATCTTCATGCGCTCGGGCAGGCCGCCGACATTATGATGCGATTTGATCGTGACGGAGGGGCCGCCGTGAAAAGAGACGCTCTCGATCACATCGGGATAGAGCGTGCCTTGCGCGAGAAAATTCAGCGCGCCGCGCCCGTCCTTCGCGATTTTTTTGGCTTCCTTATCGAAGGTCTCGACAAAAAGCCGGCCAATGATTTTGCGTTTCTCCTCCGGTTCGCTGACGCCTTTGAGCGCGGACAAGAAAATCTCGCCCGCTTCGACATGAACAAGCGGAATGTTGTAATGGCCGCGAAAGAGCGAAACGACCTGTTCGGCCTCGCCTTCGCGCAGCATGCCGTGATCGACGAAGACGCAGACGAGCTGATCGCCGATCGCTTCATGGATCAGCACGGCGGCGACGGCGGAATCGACTCCGCCTGAGAGGCCGCACAGCACCCTGCCCTTGCCGACCTGCGCGCGGATCGATGCAATCGCTTCCGCGCGAAAGGCGCGCATGGTCCAATCGCTTTTAAGGCCGGCGACTTTGTGGACGAAATTCGAGAGCAGCTTTGCGCCGTCGGGCGTATGAACGACTTCGAGATGAAATTGCACGGCATAATAATGGCGCGTCTCATCGCCGATGGCGGCGATCGGCGCGTGCTCTGACGTCGCCAAGCGCGAAAAGCCTTTCGGCAGTTCCGAGACCGCATCGCCATGGCTCATCCAGACGGGAACGCTTCTGCCCTTTTGCCAGACGCCGTCGAAGAGCGGGCTTTCGCTGATGATCTCGACTTCGGCGCGGCCGAATTCGCGATTGTCGCCGGCAATGACCTTGCCGCCCAATTGCTCGGCCATCACCTGTTGGCCGTAACAGATGCCGAGGATCGGCACGCCCGCATCGAAGATCGCCTTTGGCGCGCGCGGCGAACCATTGTCGAGCACGGAGCATGGGCCGCCGGAGAGGATGACGGCCTTCGGCGCCATCGCGGCAAAAGCCTTTTCCGCTTTCTGAAAGGGCACGATCTCGCAATAGACGCCGGCCTCGCGCACGCGCCGCGCGATGAGCTGCGTCACCTGCGAGCCGAAATCGACGATCAGCACCTTGTCATGCGTCTCGAGAATGTCCTGGTGCAGATCGGGCTTGGTCATCGTTGGTCCTGAAGGTGCGGTCGGTGCGGTGATTGATGGTGAGATCGGGGGTCCGGCGCCCCGCCGCAATGGCAAAGATTTCCTTGAAATGGTTCCGCTTGTTTTGAGCGATCGGATTGAGCCCACCGCAACGCCTGTCGTTTATACCCTCTGCACCGACAATCGAGGCCCAGGTCACTGTTATGAGCGACTTTCACCAATCTCCCCGTGCTCTGCGGCGCCTGCGCCTTGCCGATGTTCCGGCCTTGTTTTCCGAAGGGCCGGAGGCCGACGCGCCGGGCCAAGGCAAGAATTGGTGGCCTGAGCCGGCGAAACTCCACTTGCGGGTCGAATGGCCGAGCGTTCTTGGCCGCTGCATGGATTACCCCAAGCAATTCTGGGTGCGGAATCTGGGCGCCTAGCCTTTCCGCCGCATGCCCGAAATAAAGAATCCGTCCGTACCCGCGCTTAAGGGCGTGAGGCGCAGGCCGGGGCCGAGTTTCGAGGCGAAGCGCGCGAGGTCCTGCAGGCCTGCTGCTTCGGCGAGTTCGCCAGCTTCGATCGGGGCGAAATCCGCATGGTTTTCCAGAAAATGCGCGAGCCGGTCCTCGTTTTCTTCCTTCAAAAGCGAGCAGGTCACATAGATGATCCGGCCTCCAGCTTTGACGAATTCTGCTGATTTTGCGAGTATTTGATCTTGTTCCTTCATGCGTTGCTCGAGCGCGCCGGGACGAATCCGCCATTTTGCATCGGGATTGCGGCGCCAGACGCCGGTGCCGGTGCACGGCGCGTCGATCAAGACCAAATCGCAGTGGCCCGCGAGATCGCCCAACACATCGCTGCCGCGGCGCGGTGACCTGAGCTGGATGTTGCGCGTGCCAGCCCGGTCAAGTCGGGGATAAATGCCTTTGAGGCGCGCGGCGTCGCGATCCGTCGCATAGATCTGGCCGCGGTTCTCCATTTGCGCGGCGAGCGCCAGGCTCTTGCCGCCGCCCCCGGCGCAGAGATCGAGCACCTGCTCGCCCGCTTTGGCGGCGCAGAAAAGTGCCGCGATCTGCGACCCTTCATCCTGAATTTCGACAAGCCCTTTGATATAGGTGGGTTCGCCCGCCAGCGATGGATTGCGTCCTTCGGGCAGAAGCGGCAAGCGCAGCCCGACAGGCGAGAGCGGGGTCGGCTCGGCGTTGAGATGAGCGAGCGCCGCCTGCACTTTTTCGCGCGTCGCCTTCAGCGTGTTGACGCGGAGATCGAGCGGCGCGCGCGCCGCAAGCGCCTCGCCTTCTGCGACGGCATCGTCGCCGAAGACGGCGGCGAGCGATGGCGCGAGCCATTCCGGAAAATTGCCGCGGACATAGGCCGGCGCACCATCGAACGAAGCGCTCGTAAGACGATCTTCTTCTCGCGGAGACAGCGGTGCCGGCGCGTGCGCCTCGCCCGTACAGAGCGCCGCGATCGCATCCTTCGCTTCGCCACGCGTGAGCCGCAGTGCCCCGAGCATCAGTCCGCGAGGAGTCTCGTCCCGCATGATGAAGGCCGCCGAGGCACGGCAGCGAAGCGCATCGTAGACGAGCGACGCGAGTGCCGCCCTGTCATTCGAACCGGCAAAGCGATGAGAGAGGCCCCAATCCTTCAACGCGTCGGAAGCAGGACGGTGACGGGATTCGATATCGCCAAGAATCTCGATGGCTGCGGCAATGCGAGCGCCAGGGGTCATTGTGGATCTGTCATTGTGGATTTGTCATTCCGGCGTTGCCCAAAGTTGGATTTTATGATCGGCGCCGCCCGATGCGATCGTCTTGCCGTCGGGCGAAAAGGCAACGGACAAAACATCCTTGGCATGGCCGAAGAAGGATTTCGCCGGTTGAATATTGTCTTGCGTCCAAAGGCGCACGGAGCCATCGCTGTCGCCTGCCGCAATCCATTTCTCATCGGGAGAAACGGCGATCGACCAGATCGTTCCTTCGCCCCAGACGAGCGAGGTCGTGGCTTTGAGAGTCTTGAGCAACGTCCCCGAGACGCAGTCCCAGATGTCAACACCCGCGCGCTGATAGCTGCCGTCGGCAAGACGCCCGTCAGGAAAGAAGCCCAAAGTCGTCGCCGGTTGCCATTCGTTCTGACGTTGCAGGATCAAGACTGACTTGCCCGTGCCCGCGTCGACCAACTTGATGCTTCCGTCACTCGCGCCATAGGCGATCATGCGGCCATCAAGCGAATAAGCGACGCCCGGAACGCTATCCTTACCCGCTGGCGGCCATTTGGGCTGCGCCGTCTGCGCGTCGAAGACAAGCAGGCCCGCCGCGACCGATCCCGTCGCAATGCTCTTACTATCGGGCGAGAAGGCAACGCCATAGGCGCCCAATTTTGATTGTGCGGAGAGAACGGGCTTTCCCGTCCCCCAATCGCCGCTCGTCCAGACACGAAGCCCATTGCTGGTCGCCGCCGCAATCGCGTGACTGTCGGGCGAAAAGGCGAGTGCTTCGACATCGAGATAAGGCTCGAAGTCCGGCGCGGGTGCTTGATCCCACGTCGTGACATTCCATATCCGCCAGCCGCCATAGCCCATCGCCGCGGCAAGCCATTTGCCGTCGGGCGAAAAAGCGACAGCACGAATATCGTCCGTCCCTTCCAGCGTGCGCAGAGGCGGCGGCGAAAAGCTCTTCCAAGACTCGGGCGCAAAAATCCAGATCGCAATGAGCGTGAGAAAGATTACGCCGACGCGGATCGTCAGGCCGAGCAGGCTCGACGGCCAGAGCAATCCGCCGATCGCGGCGCGACCCTCTTTCGACGCGGCGCCGCGGACGATCTGATAGACGCCCACCAGCAGACGCCAGACGCCAACGACGACGATGGCCCAGGTGACGAGAAAATGGCCGCTTTGGCGGGCGGACTCATAGGACCAGATCGAAAGACCAATCCCAAAAAGAATGGCGAAGAGGCCAATGCCGATATTGACCAGACCGCGTCCCACCAATGACCTCCGTTTCGACCGGGCCTATTATTGGCCCGTCGGATAATTCGGGCTTTCGCGCGTGATCGTCACATCATGCACGTGGCTCTCGCGATGGCCGGCGGCAGAGACTTTCACGAAGCGCGCGCGGGCATGAAATTCCGCAATCGTCTGCGCCCCGACATAGCCCATGGCGGCGCGAAGGCCACCGCCCAGCTGGTGCAGAATGGCGCCGGCCGGTCCGCGATAAGGCACCTGGCCTTCGACGCCTTCCGGCACGAGCTTCAGCGAATCCTTGATGTCCTGCTGGAAATAACGATCGGCCGAGCCGCGCGCCATCGCGCCGACCGAGCCCATGCCGCGATAGGCTTTGAACGACCTGCCTTGCAGCAGATAGACTTCGCCGGGACTTTCGTCGGTGCCGGCGAGAAGCGAGCCGACCATCACGCAATCGGCGCCGCCGGCGATCGCCTTGGCGAAATCGCCAGAGAATTTGATGCCGCCGTCGGCAATGATGGGAATGTTCGCCGCGCGCGCGGCCTCCACCGCGTCCATGATCGCGGTGAGCTGCGGCACGCCGACACCGGCGACAATGCGCGTCGTGCAGATCGAGCCCGGCCCGATGCCGACTTTCACGGCATCGGCGCCGGCATCGATCAAAGCCTTGGTGCCATCGGCTGTCGCGACATTGCCGGCAATAAGCGCGACTTTATTCGAGACGCGCTTAATCCGCGCCACCTGATCGAGAACCGATTGCGAATGGCCATGCGCGGTATCGACGACAATCGCGTCGACGCCGGCATCGATCAGGGCGAGCGCGCGATCGTAGCCTTTGTCGCCGACGGTCGAGGCCGCGGCAACGCGCAGGCGCCCCTCGCTGTCCTTGCTCGCATCGGGATGCTGCGTCGCCTTGTCCATGTCCTTGACGGTGACGAGACCGACGCAGCGGTCGTCCTCATCGACCACGACAAGCTTCTCGAGGCGATGATGATGCAGCAGCCGGCGCGCTTCGTCCTGCGGCACGCCTTCGCGCACGGTGACGACGCTCTTCGTCATCAGCTCGCTAACGGGCTCCAGCGGATTATCGGCGAAGCGCACGTCGCGATTGGTGAGAATGCCGCAAAGCCGGCCCGGCTTGCCGTTCGCTCCGCGCTCGACCACGGGAAAGCCCGAGATACCATGCTGGCGCATAAGGGCCAGCGCGTCGGCGAGCGTTTCGTCGGGAAAGATGGTGATCGGATTGACCACCATGCCGCTCTCATAGCGTTTGACCTTGCGGACTTCTTCCGCCTGCTCTTCAGGGGTGAGATTGCGGTGGATGACGCCGATACCGCCGGCCTGCGCCATGGCAATGGCGAGCCGCGCCTCTGTCACCGTGTCCATAGCGGCGGAAAGGAGCGGCAGATTGAGCGTAATTTCGGATGTGAGCCGCGTTCTCAGATCAACGGCGCTCGGCATGACCTCGGAATGACCAGGAAGAAGCAGGACATCGTCGAAGGTGAGCGCTTCTCGAAAGACTGGTCTGATAATTTCGGCCATGGCCAACTCCGTTTGGCGGCGCGCAGGGGCGCCGCGGAAATTCAGCGGTCGCACAGCGAATCGAGAGGCATTCCGCTGTCGACCAAAGTTGGCAGCGGCTCATAGCACGGCGAGTACACGGTGCAAAGGAAGGAACGGGGCTCTCGGGGCACAGCCGCCACGCCTTGGGCCGGCGGCTCCCGTTTCACTCTCTCCACTGCCCTTCAAATAGTTGAGATCACGCCTATTTTCCAGTCCTGGACCATGGGGTCGCCGCTTATTGCCCCATCGGTTCGTGCGATGATGCCCGCCCATGTGTTAGAGCGCCCGCGCGCCCCGTCGTCATTCTAAAAATCGCCGGCATTCGGCTGATCCCGTCCCGAATGCGCCTATTGAACAGGACCAAACTTTGCCGCGCTATGGCCTGACCGCGCTGATCGTCGCCTGCGCCGTTTTCATGGAAACGCTCGACGGGACGGTGATTGCGACATCGCTGCCGGCGATCGCCGCGGATCTCCACCAAGATCCGATCACGCTGAAGCTGGCGCTGACCTCCTATCTTCTCTCGCTCGCCATCTTCATCCCGGCGAGTGGCTGGGCGGCCGACCGCTTCGGCGCGCGCACCGTGTTTCGCATCGCCATTGTCGTCTTTACCCTCGGCTCGATCCTGTGCGGGCTCTCCAGCAATCTGTCGGAATTCGTCGGCGCGCGCATGATTCAAGGCATGGGCGGCGCGATGATGGTGCCGGTGGGGCGTCTTGTGCTGCTGCGCTCGGTCGAGCGATCCGAAGTCGTCGGCGCCCTCGCCTATCTGATGATCCCATCCCTACTCGGGCCGATTGCAGGCCCGCCCATCGGCGGTTTCATCACCACCTATTTCCACTGGCGCTGGATCTTCTTCGTCAATGTGCCAATCGGCATCGTCGGCATTGTTCTCGTCAGCCTCTTCATCAAGAATGTGCGGGGCGGGGCGCCACGGCCGCTCGATCTTCCGGGCTTTCTCATACTCGGATCAGGCCTCGCGAGCCTCGTTTTCGGCGTCACCGTCATCGGCCGCGGCCTTGTCGGCACCACGATTGTCGTCGCGCTGATCGCCGCCGGCATTTTGCTTTTGATCATCTATGTGCTGCACGCGCGGCGCGCCAAATTCCCCATTCTCGAGTTGCGCTTGCTAAAAATTTCCACTTTTCGCGCGAGCCTCACTGGCGGATCGGTGTTTCGCATCGGCGTCGGCGCCCTGCCTTTGTTGCTGCCGCTGATGCTGCAGCTCGGCTTCGGCATGAACCCCTTTCAATCGGGAACGATCACGTTCGTCTCGTCCGCCGGCGCCATGCTGATGAAGGCGACCGCGCCGCCGATCCTTCGGTTCTTCGGATTTCGCCGCGTGCTGATCTTCGACGCGCTGTTGAGTTCGGCCTTTTTTGCGAGCTATGGCCTCTTCACCATTTCGACGCCGATCTTGGTGATGATGTCCGTGCTGCTCGTCGGCGGCTTCATCCGCTCGCTCGAATTCACGAGCCTCAATGCGATCGCCTATGCCGATATCGAAGATCAGGCGATGAGCCAGGCAACGAGTTTTGCTGCGGTCGCGCAGCAATTGTCGCTCAGTTTCGGCATTGCCGTCGGCGCGATTGTTATCGAACTCGCGCGCGAATTCCGCGGCGACAGCGTGTTGACGACATCGGATTTCCACTGGGGCTTTCTGATCATCGCGCTGATTTCGGCAAGCTCAGTCTTATCCTACCTGCGCTTGCCGCATGATGCGGGCACAACGCTCGTTGGAAGGAGGCGCAATGTCGTCAAGAAACAAGCGTCAGAAGAGATCGCCTGAGAGGGCCGGTGGCGGACTCGCCTGACCACCCCGAAATCCCGTCGCCAGCACATAAAGCTCTGACGAATCCGCGCGGCTCGCCGGCGGCTTGATATGGCGCACCTGCACAAAATCACGCTTTAGCCGCGCGAGCAGCGTGCCCTCCGTGCCGCCTTGTAGGACCTTGGCGAGGAACGTGCCGCCCGGCGCCAGAATTTCGCAGGCAAATTCGGCGGCGAGTTCGACAAGCGCCATGATGCGGATCTGATCCGTCTTCTTATGCCCCGTCGCGTTGGCCGCCATGTCGGACAAAACGACATCGGCAGGACCGCCGAGCCACTCGCGCAATTGCCGGGGTGCATCGGGCTCCAGAAAATCCATCTGCTTAAATTCGACGCCGGCGATCGGCTCCACAGGCAAAAGATCGATCGCGAAAATCTTTCCGCGTGTCTGCGCCGAGGCAGTCTTGCCGGCGCCGATCTTCTGTGCCGCCACTTGCGACCAGCCGCCGGGCGCGGCGCCGAGATCGACGATCTTCTGTCCGGCTTTGAGAATATGCGCGCGAGCGTCGATTTCGAGGAGCTTGAACGCGGCGCGCGAGCGATAGCCTTCGCGTTTGGCGCGGGTAACATAAGGATCATTGAGCTGGCGTTGGAGCCACAGTGTCGAAGAAAGCGACCGGCTGCGCGCCGTCTTGACGCGCGATTTCAGAGAGCGACCGCCTTCGCGCCCGGAATCACCGCCTGTCATCGCCAGCCGTTCCGGCCCTTCATGCGGTCGGCCTGCATCAATTGCAGCAAGATGCCTTCGCGCAATCCGCGATCGGCAATGCGCACCCGCTCGGCCGGAAAGGCGCGGCGGATCGCCTCGAGGATGGCGCAGCCGGCGAGCACGAGATCGGCGCGCTCCGGGCCGATGCAGCCGTTCGCCACGCGCTCGCGATAGCTCATCTTGCGGAGCCGCTCGACCGTTTCGTTCACCTCGCCATCCGACATCCAAAGCCCATCGACCCGGCGCCGGTCGTAGCGCGGCAGATTGAGGAAGATACCGGCGATCGTCGTCACCGTTCCCGACGTGCCAAGCAGATGGAAATGCGCACAGCGGCCGAGGTTCGAGGCGCGCGCGATAAAATCGTCCAGCTCACGGGTCACGGCCTGGACCATGGCCTCGAACACCTCTTCCGTGACTTCGATGCCGCCGAATTTTTCGGCGAGCGTCACGACACCCATTTTCAGCGAGATCCAGAAGCGAATGCGCTTGCGCAGGCCGGCCGCAAATCCGGTACGTTTGATCGGATCGCTGCGATCGAGCCAGATGACTTCGGATGAGCCGCCGCCAATGTCGAACAGCACGACGCTTTCAGCTGAAGCGTCCGCAAGCGAAGCGCAACCCGCCGCAGCGAGATGGGCTTCCGTTTCGCGATCGACGATTTCGAGTTCGAGGCCGAGGGTCTCGCGCACTTTGGTGACAAATTCCGCGCCATTTTCCGCGGCACGGCAGGCTTCCGTCGCAATCAGCCGCGCGCGCGTGACGGAGCGGCCTTCCATTTTGTCTCGGCAAATTGCCAAGGCCTCGATCGTGCGCTCGATCGCCGCCTCGCTGAGCCGGCCCGTCTGCGACAGACCTTCTCCCAAGCGCACGATGCGGGAAAAGGAATCGACGATGCGGAAGCCGAAGGGGCCGCTGTCGCGCTGCGCGGGCCGAGCGATCAAAAGCCGGCAATTGTTGGTGCCGAGGTCGAGGGCTGCATAGGTCGGGCCCGGATGGGGGCTGCGCCACGCGCCCGGGCCAAGCCGGCGGCGTGATGCATCGCCCCTGGGGGGGGCGGTCGCGAGTGCATCGGGCGATCCGGTATGAGAGCCCGCGCCCTCAGTCGCGACGTCAAGCGCGACCGCGTCGATGTCCAACCCTTGACCCAGCCGTCGCATCCCAAATTCAGTGCCAGCGCCGGCGCGCTTATTCATTTTCGCCTCGCGCCCCACGCTCAATCCGTTCGGCACGGCATTCTGCCGACTAACTTTTGACAATAGGTAAAATGCAAGGACTGGTCCAGCGCTATTCTGGAGCCGAGCTGTAAGCCTCATACCGGCCGCGGCCGGGTCGAACGGTGCGGACAAAACGCCCGCCCCGGGCGCGCTAAATGATTCGGGATTGCGCGGCGGCATTGCGCGGCGCATCGACATCGGTGAACCGCGCGCATGAGGCCGCGTCACTTGAATGTCACCGAGATTGATGACAAGAGGTGAGACCACCGTCTCACCCAAATCTTCCCAATGCAATCAAGAGTCATCGCGCTCGCGGCGCTCGGCCGGCGAAACCTGCCGAACTATTACGACGTCATCGCGCTGGCTGTGATTTTCGCCGGCTTCATTGCCGTTGCGCGGACCTCGCATGCGATGACGCTGCCGATCACGGCGCCGCAATCGACCGTCGTTTCGCTCGATTATTCCCTGCTGCCGTCTTATGCGCTGCGCACGACGATCCGCATGCTGGCGGCGATGGCGGCGTCCCTGCTCTTCACCTTTACTTATGCGACTTTGGCGGCGAAAAGCGCGCGCGCCGAGCGCATCCTCATTCCCATGCTGGACGTGCTGCAATCGGTGCCGATCCTCGGCTTTCTGTCCTTCACGGTGACGTTCTTTCTGGCGCTGTTTCCCGGATCGACCTTGGGCGCCGAATGCGCGGCGATCTTCGCGATCTTCACGAGCCAGGCCTGGAACATGGCCTTTTCCTTTTATCAGTCGCTCAAGATCGTGCCGCATGAGCTAGACGAAGTGGCGCAGAGTTTTCAGCTCTCGGCCTGGCAGAAATTCTGGCAGCTCGAGACGCCCTTCGCCGTCCCGGCGCTGATCTGGAACATGATGATGTCCATGTCGGGCGGCTGGTTTTTCGTCGTCGCTGCCGAGGCGATCACGGTCGGCAACACCACTGTCAAATTGCCAGGCATCGGCTCTTATCTCGCGCTGGCCATCGATGAGCGCCGCATCGATGCCGTCTTCGCCGCGATCTTGACCATGCTCATCGTTATCATCATCTACGATCAGCTGCTGTTCCGGCCGCTCGCGACCTTTGCGAGCCGCTTTCGTGTCGAACTCTCGGTCGGCGAAGAGCCGCAACGCTCTTGGCTTTTGCAGCTCTTTCGAAGGACGCGCTGGCTGCGCGCGCTGTCTTCTATTCCCGCCCGTCTCTTCGACCGCTTTGCGCTGTGGCGGCTCGATCTGCCGTTCGATCTTGGTCACGCCGTCCCCGGCGAAAGATCGCTGAAGGACCGCGCCCTCGACTTTATCTGGACGGCGGCGGCCGGCGCGCTCGGCGCCTGGGGCCTCTGGCTCATCTATCGCTATGTGAGAGTAAGCCTCACGCTCGCCGATTTCGGCCAGGCCGTCGAATTCACCTTCTTCACCATGCTGCGCGTCATCGCGCTGATGGCGCTAGCCTCGATCATTTGGGTGCCGATCGGCATTCTGATCGGCCTGCGTCCGCGGCTCGCCGAAAAAATTCAGCCGCTCGCTCAATTTCTTGCCGCCTTTCCGGCGAATGTTCTGTTCCCGATCGCGGTCGTCGGCATTTTGCACTTCGCGCTCAATCCCGACATTTGGCTGAGCTTTCTGATCGTCTTCGGCACGCAGTGGTACATTCTCTTCAATGTCATCGGCGGCGCTACGGCCTTCCCCAATGATCTGAAGGAAGTGGCGGGGAGTTTTCGCGTCGGCGGCTGGCAATGGTGGACGAAGGTCGCGCTCCCCGGCGTCTTTCCGGCCTATGTGACTGGCGCCTTGACGGCCTCCGGCGGGTCTTGGAACGCCGCCATCGTCGCCGAATATGTCAAATGGGGAAACGACACGGTGTCGGCGCATGGCATTGGTGCCTATATTGCGAAGGCGACCGCCGCCGGTGACTACCCTCGCATTGTGCTGGGCGTCGCCGTCATGTCGGTCTTCGTCATCTTCTTCAATCGGCTTTTGTGGCGGCCCCTGGCGCGCCTTGCCGAACGCCGCTACAGACTGGATTAATTAGGATCATCCCATGCTCGACCGGGCCGCGAAACCGCTTCTCGAAGTCAAAGACGTGTGCCAGCGCTATCGCACGGGTTCCGGCGAAGAAGGCGCGCTCGTGCTCGATCACGTCTCGATGACTTTATACGAGGGCGAGATCGTCGGCCTCCTCGGCCGCTCCGGCTGCGGCAAGTCCTCGCTGCTGCGGATCATCTCGGGATTGATCGAGCCGGCGGAAGGCACGGTGACCTTTCACGGCGCGCCGATCGCGGGACCGGCCGAAGGCATCGCCATGGTCTTTCAAAGCGCGGCGCTCTTTCCCTGGCTCACCGTGCTCGCCAATGTGGAACTTGGGCTGCGCGCCAAAAAAGTCTCCGAAGCCGACGCGCGCCCGCGCGCGCTGAAAGCGATTGACCTCATCGGCCTCGACGGATTCGAATCCGCCTATCCGAAAGAACTCTCCGGCGGCATGCGCCAGCGCGTCGGCTTTGCCCGCGCGCTCGTCGTCCATCCCAATCTGCTTTTGATGGACGAGCCCTTCTCTGCGCTCGATGTGCTGACCGCGGAGACCTTGCGTACCGATCTTCTCGACCTCTGGGTCGAAGGACGCATGCCGATCAAATCGATCCTTATGGTGACGCACAACATCGAGGAGGCGGTGCTGATGTGCAACCGCATCATCGTGCTCTCCTCCAATCCCGGCCGCGTCGCCGCCGAAATCCAGGTGAATTTTCAGCATCCGCGCAACAGGCTCGATCCGGAATTCCGGCAGATGGTCGATAAGATCTATGCCCTGATGACGCGGCGCCCCGCGCCCGTCGCGCATGGCGCCTTCCCCGGCATGGGCCTCGGCATGGCGCTGCCGGATATTTCGACCAACACGCTGGCGGGCATGATCGAGACCATCGCGGGGGCGCCCTTTAACGGCCGCGCCGATTTGCCGGCGCTCGCCGAAGATTTGCAAATGGCCATCGACGATCTCTTTCCCGTCGGCGAAACCTTGCAGCTCATGCGCTTTGCCGAAATCGAAGAAGGCGACATCAAGCTCACGCCCGCGGGCCTTCGCTTTGCGGAAGCCGACGTCGACGTTCGCAAGAAGCTGTTCGCCGACCACCTTCTCGCCTATGTGCCACTGGCGACGCGCATCAAAATGGTGCTCGACGACCGCCCGACGCATTGGGCGCGCTCGGCCCGCTTTCTCGAAGAACTCGAAGACTATATGTCGGACGATTATGCCGAGACGACGCTCAAGACGGTCATCAATTGGGGCCGCTATGGCGAACTTTTCGCTTATGACGAAGGCTCGGAAACGCTGAGCCTCGAAAACCCGCAGTAGGCCGGTGCGCCGTCCTCTTCTCTTGGCTTTGTGCGCCTCGGCACTGTTCGCGTTCCCCAGCGCGGCGGCGCCCGTCTCCACGCCCGCAAAACCTACCTGCCCTGCTGGTGCTCTTGGAACCTCGCGGACAATCGTGCTCGGCACGCAAGGCGGCTTTGCCATCGGGCTCAAAACCTATCCGCGGACGCTCGATCTCGCCGACCACGAAGTGGTGCTGACGTTTGACGACGGTCCCGCCGCGACGACGCCGCTTGTGCTCAACGCGCTCGCCAGAGAATGCGTGCACGCGACGTTCTTTCTCATCGGCCGCAACGCCGCGGCGCGTCCGGCACTCGTGCGGCAAGAATTGGCCAACGGCCATACGATCGGCCATCACAGCTTCTCGCATCCGGGTGAGACGCTGCGGCTGATGAATGAAGAAGCGGCGCGCGCCGACATCGACAGAGGCTTTGCATCCGATGATGAGGCGGCCTATGGCAAGGTCATTGATGTGAGCGGCGAGCCCGCGCCGCGCGTGCCCTTCTTCCGCTTTCCGGGCTTCGCCGATACGCCGCAGCTCAACCAATGGCTCAAGTCCCACAACATCGGCATTTTCGGCACCGATCTCTGGGCCTCGGATTGGCTCGACATGACGCCCAATGAAGAATTGCAGACGATCCTCACACGCCTCGATAAAGACGGTCGCGGCATTCTTCTGCTGCACGACAGCCGCCGCTCAACGGCCTTGATGCTGCCGAAGCTCCTCGTCGCCTTGAAGCTGCGCGGATACCACATCGTGCATCTTATTCCCGGCGTGGGACCGCCGCCAAAATTGCGCGAGGCGCCGCACGGCTGGACGTCAGAGACGGAAGAAATTCTCGCGAAAGTGATCCCGCATCTCAAGAGACAAGGGCATGGCGGCAGACGGCATCCGTCGGGCATGCCGGAGCCGGGGCTTTAAAGATGCGCCCGCAGCACACGAGCCTCTTAAAACAACACGCGCGCTTCTCACGGTGAGGTGCACCGAGTAACCGATAGCTCGTGCCAGCTTGCTGGATATTGGATGAGACACCCTCGAAGTATTTCGTAATATGCATCGGCGTTGTACGGATAATTACTTAGTCTTTCACGCGTTTAGATTTAATGCGCGTCTTCACATGTTATTTTATTTTTTCGTCGATGGTCGGACTCTTCAAGGTCAGCACGCGCGATTGACATGCCGCCCATCAAGTCTTTGGCAATGCCAGACGATACAAACATGAAGGATCCGCCGTCGGTCCTCCTGCTACGCGAATTGCGTGAAGGCTTCCTGCGCCGCGCAAAGATTGAGGCAGCCTTACTCCTTCCCTACGGGTCCGATCTTGGAAAAGACCCAAACCTTTCGGCCGCACTGCAATGCATCAAGGAGATTGCCCATGGGCTTTCCGGCTCTGGCGGCATATTCGGCTTTGATCTGGTGAGTGCCGAAGCCGCAAGACTCGAAGAGGCTTGTCTGGCGTGTGTCGAGGGCCACGAGGGACTTGAGAAAATCAAGAGCGCCATTCACACGCTGCTCGTTGAGATCGAGGCTGCCCACATGCCGTCAGCGAATTAGATGAATCTCCGTCCTTTGCGCAAGCTCCCTCCCTCAAGCATCGGCTCCTGGTACAGCTCGGTATCCTTCTGGCTCACGAGGCTCCGTCGCCGGCACATCATAACCATTGGAGCGCAGGCATGACCCAGATGAATCCAAACAGTCAGGCCCGGAAGGCGCTCATTGCCGACGACGACCCGGGAATTACGAGATTTCTCGGGGATCTGTGTGGCAAGATGGGATTCCAAGTGCAAATGGCAACCAACGGGCTTCAGGCGCTCGTAATGGCGCTTCGAAATCACCCCGACGTTCTGATTGTCGATATCAATATGCCGGAGCTGGACGGCCTGTCGCTTTGTAAGCGGTTGCTGCAGTCTAAAGAAGGGCCCGTTGTGGTCCTAATCACAGCGGGGTTGAATTCAGAGACGATCGGGCAGTGTGAAACTCTCGGCGTATTGCATGTACGGAAAGGGCCCAGTTTCTGGAACGATGTACGATCCGCATTGATCGAGATCTTTCCTGATTTGGCAGAAAGCTCTGCGGCTTTGGATTTGTCGTCTCTGCACCAAATAGGAAATCGTCCTCGGATCTTAGTGGTCGATTGTGATCCTAGCGTCGAAACATTCCTCTCCAGCAGACTTCGCAAGTGTGGGATAGACACCCTGTTTGCCCACGATTCTACTCAAGGATTCGGAATTGCATGCAGGGACGCGCCGAGCGTCATAGTGACAGACGACGGAAACGCCCGACATCTCTTATGGAAGTTGCGGGAGACGCCGACGACCGACAGAATCCCCGTCTTCGTGATGAACGAGCAATACTGCGATCGAGATACCGAGTTGCGCTCATTGGGTGACTTGTGTAATCGGCAGGGGAAAGTGGAGTTTTTCACGAAGTCGTTCGATACCGGAGAACTCTTCGTCGCGCTCCAAAAGGTCTGCGCCTTTACCAACAGTCCTGCCGAGGATGTCCCCTCTCTGCCGATTGTTTAAGGCCGCCACTTCCTCGACAGCAAGCTAATCGATTGTGGCAGAGCCGGAAGTCGTTCGACGACCTGGCTAAAAATTCCCTCAGCTAAGTTTTTGGGATTGCAAGTCGACAGCCTATTGGGCTGGATTAACTTATTGGTGCGGCCAAGAGGACTCGAACCTCCACGGGTCTCCCCACTAGCACCTCAAGCTAGCGCGTCTACCAATTCCGCCATGGCCGCGAAGATGCGATAAGGCCAAGACTGGCCAAATCGGCAGGCGTGTCGTCTAACAAAAAGGCAAAGGTCTGACAAGCGGATCGCCCGGCGGTTTTCACTTCCCAAGTTTCACTTCCAAAGCGTCAGAATGGCGCCCATGGTCATCATAGCGACGAAGCGAAAGCCGGCGTTGATGGCGAAATACTGAAACGGCTTATGCTCATAGGTCACCGAGGCGATGAGGACGGTCGCGACGAACCCGAGCCAGACCCAGAAGGTCACGAAGATGCCCGTCGCGAGGTCATGCGCGCCCGCATATCGGATCGCATGGACAAGGACGAAGGCGATGAGAAATGAGGAGACGAGGTCGACGACGAGCGCAATCGGTAGCCCCGCTTCGAATTTCCGCTTGCCGACGCCTGCCATTTCGAGCCAGGGCTTGGCGAAGAGCACAGGCGAATACCAGACGCCGCCGATGATGAAATTCGCCGCCATGGCGGCGAGAATTGCCCACCAGTTGATCTCGATATGAGTCATGTCGCCCCGCCCCGTCGTTTTCTCGGATTGGCGCCAAATATCACGGCAAGTGCGGCGCGAAGCAAGGGACCATGGCCAGCGTGGCTTTCGACAATGAGATGACGACATCAGTGCGCAATTCCGAGATCGATGCCATCCATCGCGTCGGCCCGAGCCTCTCCATGCTGCCGGTGCGGGTCTCGCGGCCCGTCGAGTGGCAGATTTTTGATGGGCTTTCGCCTTACGAAGAAACCGTCGCCGCGATGGAGGCGCGGGTTGAGGGCATCGCCTCCGGAAAATCCTCAGAGGCTGTCTTTCTTCTCGAACATTCGCCGCTTTATACCGGCGGCACATCGGCGAAGGACGGCGATCTCATCGACGCGCGCTTTCCGGTCTACCGCACCGGACGCGGCGGCCAGTTCACCTATCACGGTCCCGGCCAACGCGTCGCTTATGTCATGCTCGATCTGACGCGGCGGCGGCAAGATGTGCGCGCATTTGTCGGCGCGTTGGAATCCTGGATCATCGCGACGCTTGCCGATTTCAATATCAAAGGCGAGACGCGCGAGGGCCGCGTCGGCCTCTGGGTTGAGCGTCCCGAAAAGCCGCGCGGCATCAACGGAGAGATGGCCGAAGACAAGATCGCCGCGATCGGCGTCAGGCTCCGGCGCTGGGTGTCGTTTCACGGCATTGCAATCAATGTCGATCCCGATCTGTCGCATTTCTCCGGCATCGTGCCCTGCGGTGTGGCGGCCTCGCATTTGGGAGTCACGAGCTTTGCCGATCTCGGACATAGAGTCAGTTTCGCCGACGTCGATGGCGCCTTGCTTCGTTCCTTCGAGACGATCTTCGGTGAAACAATCGCAGCGAAGTAAGCGTGTCACCTATTCAGGCGAGGATTCGTCGGGCTCCGTCGATTCCGCATCGGGTTCATTGCCCGGTTGATCTGCCTTGACCGGCACGAGCACTCGCCACCGCCGCTTCGGCGCCGGCGACCAGGGCCGATCTTCATCCGGATCATGCGCGGTCGTTATCTGCCAGCGATCGCCCTCCTCTTTCAGCGTGATGGCGCCCGTCTCCGCAAGTCTGTCGCGATCGATGATGAGCGGCGCGGCGCATCCTTGCGGCGCCCAGAGCGGCGTCACGATGATCGACGCGCGCCGGCAATCTTCGGCAAAGGCCGCCTTGTCGAGCACGAGCGACAAAGCGCGCCCGTCGGGCAGAATGCCGACGCAGCCGAGCTTGTCGCAGGCCGAAGGATCGATCGCCGCACGCGGCTTTCGGCCATCGGCGTCGGCGCGAAGCCACTGCTCCGCATCAAAGAGACTCGGCCGATGGCCCAACACGGTCAACGTCCCATCGCCACCGCGCAGCGCAACCGCATCGCCCGTCGCGGCAATTGCGACATCGAAAGAGGGTCCGCTCAAAGCGCCATAGAAGCCGATCACAGCGAGCGGAATTGCCGTCGCGCGGAAGAGCCAGCTCCGCCACAACACGGCGGAGAGAACGGCCAACGCGAGAAACACAATCGCCCAAGACGCAAAGGCATGAAGATGCACGGTCGCGCCGGGCCAACTGCCGATCTGGCGCGCCGCCCACATGACGATGGCGATGCCGGCGCCAACATAATGCCAGACGAAGGCGTCGAGCCCAAGCGGATAGAGAAAAGTCCCGATGAGCGCACCCGGCACGGCGAAGAGTTCGATGATCGTCAGCGTCAGAGGATTGCCGATCAGCACATAGGGGCTGAGCTCGTGGAAATTATGCGCCATGAAACAGGCGGTCGCCGTCGTGGCGCAGAAGGTCGCAATCAGCAGCGCCAGCGGGCCGCGCGTGGAAAGGTCCGCGATCCTCCCCAGCCTGTCTGGCCGCTCCGGCGCGGCGGCAATTGGGCGCGAGGGCGATTCCGCTTCGCGCATCTGCGACCGGATGCCCATGCGCGCTTCATAGACCGCGACAAGCGCGGCGACGGCGGCAAATGAGAGTTGAAAGCTTGCTAGAGAATGCCGGAAAAGCGCGAAGACGGCGAGGCAGATTGCGAAGGCCAGCGGCCGATGGCGGAGAAGAAAGGCAATAGCGCCCGAGACCAGAAGGCCGATGCCGACGAAGATCAACGAGGGCTCATGGTCCGCATAGATGGAACAGACGACGCCCGCGCCCGCGGCGACCGGCAGCCACAGAAAGAACCGCCGCTCGGCGATCTCCTGGGCCAAGGCGTCGCGCAACAGCGCCCGAGGATCGCCGAAAAGCGCTCTTCGCCGCGCAGCCGAAGAGGCCGTGGAAATTTGGCGCTCGGCAAGCGTTGAACCAGCAGCCTCGGTCACGGCGCCAGCCCTCTAAAAAGAGCTCCGCGGAAGGCGAGAGGCTCTGCACAGCAGACGCAGGCACCGCCCCTTTCCTTTCGGAGGTTCCATGCTACACGACCCACGGCGCGGCGGAAGGGATTCTCCGCAGCTCTCGGCACAGGACTGAAGGACGGAATGGCTGATACGGTCGTCACGCGTTTTGCGCCCTCGCCGACGGGCTTTTTGCACATCGGCGGCGCGCGCACGGCCTTGTTCAACTGGCTCTTTGCCCGCCACACGGGCGGAAAAATGCTGCTGCGGATCGAGGACACCGACCGCGAACGCTCGACCGATGCGGCGATCGCCGCCATTCTCGACGGCCTCTCCTGGCTCGGCCTCGATTGGGACGGCGACACGGTCTATCAATTCCAGCGGACAGCGCGTCATCGCGAAATCGCCGAACAGCTGCTTGCCTCGGGCAAAGCCTATCTTTGCTATGCGAGCCAGCAGGAACTCGACGAGATGCGCGAGAAGGCGCGCGCCGAGGGCCGCCCGCCACGCTATGACGGGCGCTGGCGCGATCGCCCCGCGAGCGAAGCGCCGCCCGGCGTCAAGCCGGTCATTCGTTTGAAGGTGCCGCAGACCGGCGAGACCGTGTTGATCGACAAGGTGCAGGGCCGAGTCGTCTGGGCGAACGAGAATCTCGACGATTTCGTCCTCATGCGTTCGGACGGAACGCCGACCTATATGCTTGCGGTCGTCGTCGACGATCGCGACATGGGCGTCACCCACATCATCCGCGGCGACGATCATCTGACAAATGCGGCGCGGCAGATGCAGATTTATGCGGCACTCGATTGGGAGATCCCGGTCATGGCGCATATTCCGCTGATCCATGGCGCGGATGGCGCCAAATTGTCGAAGCGCCACGGCGCGCTTGGCGTCGACGCCTATCGCGCTCTCGGTTATCTCCCGGCGGCTTTACGGAATTATCTCGTCCGGCTCGGTTGGAGCCATGGCGACCAGGAGTTCTTTTCGACGGAGGAGATGATCGAGGCCTTCGATCTCGCCCATGTCGGACGCTCAGCCGCGCGCTTCGATTTCACCAAGCTCGAGCACATGAACGGGCATTACATGCGCGCGACCCCTGACGCAGATCTGCTCGAGGCCTTCATCGAGGCTCTGCCCTATTTGCCGAACGGGCGCAGCATCATCGACAAGCTCGATGCCCCGATGCGCGCGAAACTGCTCGCTGCCATGTCCGGCCTCAAGGAACGCGCGAAGACGTTAGTCGAACTACTTGAAGGAGCGCTATTTCTATTCGGAAAGCGGCCCATCGCTTTGGATGACAAAGCCCTGGCGATTTTGGACGCCAAAGGCCGCGAACAACTCGCGCATCTGGTGCCCAGGCTCGCGGCACTGCCCGAATGGAAGGCCGCCGCGGCCGAGGCGGAGGTGCGCCTTTATGCCGAAGAGCATGGGCTGAAACTTGGACAAGTGGCGCAGCCTTTGCGTGCCGCTTTGACAGGGCGGTCGACGTCGCCTGGCATTTTCGACGTGCTGGAGGTTCTTGGCCGCGATGAAAGCCTCGGTCGGCTGCAAGATCAGGTCAAGTAACCACGGGCTCGCGCGCGTCCCTCGCCGGCAGCGACCATCTTTACGGCGTTCCGCGCCGGGGGTGGTTTGAAGCACGGCTTCGAGCGCGGCTTGGCCCCGCCAAGAGGCTGGCTTGACAGCGCAAAACTATACGCTAGTGACCTTTTCGCACTGCACACACGTTGACCGGGCGCGGCCGACGGCTCGCTTAGCGGCCGGGAAGCGTCCAGCGTCGTAGCGTTTTCCTCGCCGACGACCAGAGGCGGTAACTGAAGAAGGGTAGCGCCCATGAGCGAAACAACCGCCTCACTCAACGTTGGCGATAAAACCGTCCCTCTGCCGGTCAAGGACGGAACGATCGGACCCTCGGTCGTCGATATCGGCAAGCTTTACGCCCAGACGGGCATGTTCACCTACGATCCGGGGTTCACCTCGACCGCAAGCTGCGAGTCTGCCATCACCTATATCGACGGCGACAAGGGCCTCCTGCTCTATCGCGGCTATCCGATCGAACAGCTCGCCGAATACGGCGACTTTATCGAGACCTGCTATCTGCTGCTTTATGGAGAATTGCCGAAGGGGCCGCAGCGCAAGGAATTCGAATATCGGATCCGCCGCCACAGTCTGATCCACGAGCAGATGGCGCGCTTCTTTCAGGGCTTCCGCCGCGATGCGCATCCAATGGCGGTCATGGTCGCAAGCGTGGGTGCGCTGTCGGCCTTTTATCACGACTCGACCGATATCTCCGATCCCAAGCAGCGGATGATCGCCTCGATGCGGCTTATCGCGAAAATTCCGACGCTGGCGGCGATGGCCTTCAAATACAATGTCGGCCAACCCTTCGTCTATCCGAGTAACGACCTCGATTATGCCTCGAATTTCATGCGCATGTGCTTTGCCGTGCCGAGCGAGGAATACAAGGTCGATCCCGTCCTCGCGACCGCGCTCGACAAAATCTTCATTCTACATGCCGACCACGAACAGAACGCCTCGACTTCGACCGTACGGCTTGCGGGCTCCTCCGGCGCCAATCCCTTCGCTTGTATCGCGGCGGGCGTCGCCTGTCTCTGGGGCCCGGCGCATGGCGGCGCCAATGAAGCGGCGCTCAAAATGCTCGAAGAGATCGGCACTGTCGAAAACATTCCGAAGTTCATCGCCCGCGCTAAAGACAAGAACGACTCCTTCCGCCTGATGGGCTTCGGCCATCGCGTCTATAAAAACTACGATCCGCGCGCGAAAATCATGCAGAAGACCTGTCACGAGGTTCTGAAAGCGGTCGGCAACACTGATGATCCGCTGCTCGACGTCGCGATCGAACTCGAAAAGATCGCGCTGAGCGATGAATATTTCATCGAAAAGAAGCTCTATCCGAACATCGACTTCTATTCCGGCATCACCTTGAAGGCGATGGGCTTCCCGACCTCCATGTTCACCGTGCTCTTCGCCGTTGCCCGCACCGCCGGCTGGATTGCGCAGTGGAAGGAAATGATCGAGGATCCGGGCCAGAAGATCGGCCGGCCGAGGCAGCTTTACACAGGTGCCCCGCGCCGCGATTATACGCCGGTCAACCAACGCTGAGACCGAATCCCACGTGAACGCGACCGCAGCGGACGCCGATATCCTCGTCATCGGAACCGGTGCGGCCGGTCTTTCCGCGGCAATCGCTTTTGCCGACGCCGGCTTCGCTGTTGCGGCGGTCGGCAGCCTCGAACAATTCGGCAATGGCCGCACGGTCGCGCTCTTCGAGGCTTCGCTGCGCTTCTACGATGCGCTCAAGATCTGGCCGCGTCTTGCCGAGCGCGCGGCCAGGATCGAGACGATCCGCATGGTGGATGCCACCCATGCGCGCATGCCCATTCCGCCGATCGAATTCGCCGCACGCGAAATCGGCCTCGCCGCATTCGGCGAGAACATAGAGAACGACGATCTCGTGAAGTGTCTCGCGACGATCGCAGCGGAGAAGCCCTCGCTCTCTATCGCCAACGAACGCCTCGTCGATCTCGTTGACGACAGCGATCATATCGAGGCGGTCTTTCAATCGGGCCATCGTATCAGAGCGAAATTGATTGTCGCCGCGGATGGGCAGCGCTCGACCGTGCGCGCCAAAGCGAAGATCGGCGCGCGCCGCTGGACCTATCCGCAGACGGCGATGACGGCCTTGACCGCGCATGAAAAGCCGCACAATGGCCTCTCCATCGAATTTCATACTCGCAGCGGCCCCTGCACGCTCGTGCCTCTGCCGGGAAGCGCCGGTGCGCCACATCGGTCAAGCCTCGTCTGGCTGATGCGGCCGGAAGACGCCGCGCGCCGGCACAGATTGAGCGTCGAGGATTTCGCCGGCGAACTCGAACGGCAAGTCGGTTCCATCTTCGGTACCATGCGGCTCGACAGTCCCTTGGGCAGTTTTCCGATGTCGGGGCTGCGCGTCTCGCGCCTCACAGCGCGGCGGATCGCGCTTCTCGGCGAAGCGGCGCATGTCTTTCCGCCGCTCGCGGCACAAGGATTGAATCTCAGCCTGCGCGATACGGCGGCGCTCGTCGATTGCGTGAGCCGGGCGCGGCTTGCAGGCGAAGATATCGGCGCGCCGTCCGTGCTCGCCTCTTACGGCGATGCCCGGCGCGCAGACATTTCGCTTCGCACGCATGGCATCGATATTCTCAACCGCTCGTTGCTCGCCGATTTTGTCCCGGTCGATCTCATTCGCGGCGCGAGCTTCGTCGCCTTCAATGTGATCGGACCGCTGCGCCGAGCCATCATGCGCGAAGGAATCCTGCCGCGCGGTCATCTCCCGCCGCTGATGCAGAAGCCGCGCGCCATCCACAGCCAGGCGAGAAAGTGCTCCGTTTGAACCGGCTCATGTCTCGCCGTCGAACGGAAGCCTGATTCTCGCTTATGATGAGTCTCGACTCGGGCGCCCTCGGCGGCTGTGGGTCGGCGCGAGCGCAACGGGTGGGCGTATCGCGCATTGAGAGATTTTGGGCGGCAGACGATGCGGGATGCCACGACGGCCGGACGAATTCGCGCAAGCCAATGGGCGGCATCGAGATGGCGCGGCTTGATGCTCCGCTATCGCGCGGAATCGCTTGCCTTCACGCTCGCCGAAACTGTTCTCAACGCTCTGCCGCTCGAGGCGGCCTCCGACATTTCCGGCTGGCTCTGGCGCATTCTCGGACCGCGGATCGGCCGAGAGCGGCAGCGGCGCGCGCTCGCCAATCTGGCCCTCGCCTATCCGGACCTGCCTTCGCAAAACCGCGCGGCACTTGCGGCGGCGATGTGGGAAAATCTCGGCCGCACATTTGCGGAGAGTTTTCGGCTGGCCGAGATCGCGGAAAGCGACCGGCTCGCATTCGATCTGCCCGAAAGTTTTCGCGACGATCCGGCCGCCCGCGTCGTCTGCGCGCCGCATCAAGGCAATTGGGAGATCGCGGTTCTCGCCGTCTCCTGCGGCAAGACACAACCGGCCGGCGTCTATCAAAAGATCAAGAATCCTTTCGTCGATGCCCACGTGCGGAAAATCCGCAGCTTTCTCTATCCCGGCGGTCTTTTCCCCAAGACCCATTCGGCGCCGCGCCAACTCATCCGTCATGCGCGCGAAGGTGGCACGCTCGCCATTCTCGCCGATCAGCGCGATATGCGCGGGCCGCGCGTCTCTTTCTTTGGCCAACCGACGCCTTCGACGCCCTTTCCCGCCATGGTCGCGCGTACGCTGGGCTTGAAGCTTTTCGCCGGCCAGATCGTCCGCAAGCCTGGCGTGCGCTTTGAGATCAAGCTCGTTGAAATCCAAGTTCCCCAGACAGAGGATCGCGAGACTGATATCCTTGTCGCGACGGCCGCACTACAGGCCGATTTCGAGCGAACGATCCGCCAACATCCGGAGCAATGGATGTGGTCGCATCGCCGGTGGGGATGAATGAGACGCTGATGCAGATCGCCAGCTGGAACGTCAATTCGGTCCGCCAAAGAACCGAGCATCTTCTGCGCTACCTCAAGGAGGTCGGCCCGGATGTTCTTTGCCTGCAGGAATTGAAATGCGTCGATGAGGCCTTTCCATTCTCCGAGGTCGAGGGCTGCGGCTACAACGCCGCCGTCCACGGGCAAAAGGGTTTTAACGGCGTCGCGATCCTCTCCAAACATCCGATTGAAGTCACGCGCGGACTTCCGGGCGATGAAGAGGATGCGCATGCCCGCTACATCGAAGCAATCGTGCCCGATGGGTCACGGGTTGTTCGCGTCGGCTGTCTTTATCTGCCGAATGGCAATCCGCCGGGCACGGACAAATATGCCTATAAGCTCGCCTGGATGGACCGGCTGAAGGCGCATGCCAAACGTCTTTTGGCCTTCGAAGAGCCGCTTGTTTTCGCCGGCGACTACAATGTGATTCCAGAGCCGCGCGATTGTTTCGACCCGGCGAGCTGGGAAGGCGACGCGCTCTTCTTGCCGCAGACGCGGGAAAAGTTTCGGGCGCTGATCAACCTCGGCTTCACCGACGCGCTGCGCGCCACGACGGATGCGGCGGGGCTCTATACCTTCTGGGATTATCAAGCCGGCTGCTGGCAAAAAAACAAGGGCATCCGCATCGATCACCTTCTGCTCTCGCCGCAGGCGGCGGACAGGCTAACTGACGTCGCAATCGACAAAGAGCTGCGCGGCGAAGATAAGCCCTCCGACCATGTGCCGATCAGAGCGACGCTGCAGTAAAGCCGCTGTAAGACTAGCGCAAAGGCGCGGCTGATCTTATGTTCATCAGTCAAAGCGCCACCAACGAGCGCCCTCCCCCGGCGAAAACGCCGGCCCGTCAGAACTCATGATCGACAAACTGGAATTCTTTATTGCTGTCGCGCGCGAGCAAAGCTTCAGCCGCGCCGCGGAGAGCTGTGGGATCACGCAGCCGACCTTGTCGGCGGCCATCAAGCAATTGGAAGACAGTCTCGGCGTGCTGCTTATCAATCGCAGCTCCCGCTTTCATGGGCTGACGGCCGAAGGCGAGCGGGTTCTCGATTGGGCGAAGCGCATCGTCAGCGACGCGCGCGCCATGCGCCAGGATGTGCGGACGCTGAAGAGCGGCCTCATCGGTCATCTGCGGATCGCCGCCATTCCGACGGCGCTGACAATGGTTGCGTCGCTGACGACGCCGTTTCGTGCCAAGCATCCGAATGTGCGCTTCAGTGTCTTGTCGATGACCTCGATCGAAATCCTGTCGGCGCTCGACAATCTGGAGATCGACGCCGGCATCAGCTATCTCGACAATGAACCGCTCGGCAACGTGAGAACCCTGCCGCTTTATATCGAGCGCTACCGGCTCGTCACCTTCGACGACAGTCCCTTCGCCAATCGTGATACTGTGACCTGGGCGGAAGTCGGCCGCATTCCCCTTTGCCTGCTCACCCCCGACATGCAGAACCGCCGGATCATCGATCATCTTTTGGCAAGTTCCGGGAGCGAGGCCGCGCCGACCCTCGAATCGAATTCGGTCATCGCGCTCTTTGCCCATGTCCGGACCGGGCGCTGGGCCTCCGTCATGTCGGAGAAACTGGTCGAGACGCTGGGTCTGATTGAGCCGATCAGATCGATCCCGATCGTCGATCCACAGGTCGTTCATCAGATCGGCCTGGTCGTCCCATTCCGCGAGCCGATGGCGCCTCTCGCAGCTGCGCTGTTCAGCGAGGCCAAGACTTTTGGTGCAACGCAAAATTCTATTGAACCGTGATTATTGATAGAAAAAAGCTATAACGCCACGGAAGGGCTTTATTGAACTCCCTAGCAGGAAGCATAAAGATTTTTCTTCTAGCTTGAGGCGGTATGTCACATGGCTGGGGGAGCGCTTATCTCTGGGGGGAGGAAGCGTCTTGATCGGCAAAGCCGAATGTCCGGCCATAGGTGCCGACCGACGTCGCGGAACCAAAAGCCGCGAAACAATGAGGTTTTGGTGGAAACATGCCCGAGACGCCCGTCTTTAATGAAGATCGCGCGCGGTTGATTATCGCCGAGCATTTGAGCCTCGAGGGCTCGCTGCTGCCCATTCTGCATGCGATGAACGAGGAATTCGGTTTCGTCAGCGATGAGGCGGTGCCTTTGATCGCGGAAGCCCTCAATCTCACCCGCGCCGAAGTCCACGGCGTTCTCACATTCTATCACGACTTCCGTCGCCATCCGGGCGGCCGCCATACGCTTAAGATCTGCCGCGCCGAGGCCTGCCAAAGCCTGGGCAGCGAAGACGTCGCCCGCGGACTTTTGGCCAAGCTCGGCGTCGATTGGCATGGCACGACTAAGGACGGCGAGATCACGGTTCAGCCCGTCTATTGTCTCGGCCTCTGCGCCAATGGCCCCTCCGCCCTTCTCGACGATCATCCGATCGCCCGCCTCGATAAAGAACGCCTCGCCGACGTTATGGAAGAGGTCTGCGGGCCATGACCAAGATTTACGTACCCCGAGACGTTGTGGCCCTTGCCCTAGGCGCCGATCGCCTGGTGAAGAAGATCAAGGAGCTTGCCTCCGCCCGCGGCGAAGCTGTCAGCATCGTCCGCAACGGCTCGCGCGGCATGTTCTTTCTCGAGCCGATGATCGAGGTCGAAACGGCCCAAGGCCGGATCGCCTATGGCCCTGTGACCGCTGCCAATCTTCCCTCGCTCTTCGACGCCGGATTCCTCAAAGGCGGCGCGCATAAGCTTCGCATCGGCAAGCCGGAAGACCATCCCTATCTCGCCAAACAGACCCGTCTCACCTTTGCCCGCTGCGGCATCACCGATCCGGTTTCGATCGAAGACTATGAAGCGCATGGCGGCTGGAAAGGCCTGAAACGCGCGATCGAAATCGGCCCGGCCGCGATCATCACTGAGGTCACGCAATCCGGCCTGCGCGGCCGTGGCGGCGCCGGCTTCCCGACCGGCATTAAATGGAAAACGGTGGCCGACTGCGCCGGCGACCGCAAATATGTCGTCTGCAATGCCGATGAGGGCGATAGCGGCACCTTCGCCGACCGGATGGTGCTCGAAGGCGACCCCTTCATGCTGATCGAAGGCATGGCCATCTGCGCCGTCGCGGTCGGTGCCACCAAGGGCTATGTCTACTGCCGCTCCGAATATCCGCATGGGGCGAAGGCCTTCAACGAGGCACTGAAACACGCCCGTGAGGCTGGCTGGCTCGGCCGCAAGATCAAGGGCTCGAACTATAGCTTCGACATTGAGCTCCGCATGGGCGCGGGCGCCTATGTCTGCGGCGAAGAGACGGCTCTGCTTGAAAGCCTCGAAGGCCGCCGTGGCATCGTCCGCGCCAAGCCTCCGCTGCCGGCCCATAAGGGTCTTTTCCAGCAACCGACTGTGGTCAACAACGTTCTTTCTTTTGCAGCGGCGCCGTTCATCCTGTCCGAAGGCGGCAAAGCTTATGCGGACTACGGCATGGGCCGCTCGCGTGGCACGATGCCGATCCAGATCGCCGGCAATGTCCGCTATGGTGGCCTCTACGAAACCGCCTTCGGCGTGACGCTCGGCGAACTGGTCGAAGACATCGGCGGCGGCACGCTGTCCGGCCGTCCGGTCCGCGCCGTCCAGTGCGGCGGCCCGCTTGGCGCCTATTTCCCGAAGGACCTCTTCGATACGCCCTTCGATTATGAGGCCTTCGCGGCGAAGGACGGCTTGATCGGCCACGGCGGTATCGTCGTCTTTGACGATACGGTCGATATGGCCGAGATGGCGCGTTTCGCGATGGAATTCTGTGCTATCGAGAGCTGTGGCAAGTGCACACCTTGCCGGCTTGGTTCGACACGCGGCCAGGAGACCGTCGAACGGGTGATGCGCGGCGAGAATGTCGCCGCCAATCTCATCGTTCTCGAAGATCTCTGCCAGACCATGAAATTTGGCTCACTTTGTGCACTTGGTGGCTTCGCGCCCTATCCTGTTTTGAGCGCGCTTCGCCATTTCCCGGATGATTTCCGGCCGCAACACGCGGCCGCGGCCGAATAAGGAAAAGGCCATGACACTGATCCATGAAACCGACTACGGCACGCCCGCCTCGAAGTCCGAGCAGCAGGTCACGCTGACGATCGACGGCCAGACAATCACGGTTCCAGCGGGGACCTCGATCATGCGCGCCGCCATGGAAATGGGCACAGAGATTCCGAAGCTCTGCGCGACCGACATGGTCGATGCCTTCGGCTCCTGCCGCCTCTGTCTCGTCGAAATCGAAGGCCGCGCCGGGACGCCCGCGTCGTGTACGACGCCGGTCGCCGCGGGCATGGTCGTCAAGACCCAGACCGACCGTCTCAAGACGCTGCGCAAGGGCGTGATGGAGCTTTATATCTCCGATCATCCGCTCGATTGCCTGACCTGCGCCGCCAACGGCAATTGCGAACTGCAAACGCAAGCCGGCGCCGTTGGCCTTCGCGAAGTCCGCTACGGTTACGAAGGCAAGAACCACCTTCACGATCAGAAAGACGTCTCGAACCCCTATTTCAATTACGATCCGTCGAAGTGCATCGTCTGCAATCGCTGCGTCCGCGCCTGCGAAGAAGTGCAAGGCACATTTGCGCTGACGGTCGATGGCCGCGGCTTCGAGAGCCGCATCTCGCCCGGCCAATTCCAGCCCTTTATGGACTCCGAATGCGTCTCCTGCGGCGCCTGTGTGCAGGCCTGCCCGACCGCGACGCTGATCGAAAAGAATGTCGTCGAAATTGGCCAGCCGGAACATTCGGCGGTCACGACCTGTGCCTATTGCGGCGTCGGCTGCAGCTTCAAGGCCGAAATGCGCGGCGAAGAACTCGTCCGCATGGTGCCCTGGAAGGACGGCAAGGCCAACCACGGCCATTCCTGCATCAAGGGCCGTTTCGCCTGGGGCTACGCGCAGCATAAAGAGCGCATCCTGAAGCCGATGATCCGCGAAAAGATCACCGATCCCTGGCGCGAAGTTTCTTGGGACGAGGCGATCGCCCACACGGCTTCCGAATTTAAGCGCATCCAAAAGAAATACGGCAAGGACTCCGTCGGCGGCATTACCTCGTCGCGCTGCACGAATGAAGAGACCTATCTCGTCCAGAAACTGATCCGCGCTGCCTTCGGCAACAACAATGTCGATACCTGCGCCCGCGTCTGTCACTCGCCGACGGGCTATGGTCTCAAGACGACCTATGGCACCTCCGCCGGCACGCAGGATTTCGACTCGGTCGAGGATGCGGACGTCATTCTCGTCATCGGCGCCAATCCGACTGACGCGCATCCCGTCTTTGCTTCCCATATGAAGAAGCGTCTGCGCCAGGGAGCGAAGCTCATCATCGTCGATCCGCGCAAGATCGACCTCGTCCGCTCACCCCATGTCAAAGCCGATTATCATCTGCCGTTGAAACCCGGCACCAATGTCGCGATCCTCGACGCCATGGCGCATGTCGTCGTCACCGAAGGCCTCGTCAACGAAGCCTTCGTGCGCGAGCGCTGCGACTGGGATGAGTTCTCCGATTGGGCGCGCTTCATCGCCGAAGAGCGCAACAGCCCCGAGGAAGTCGCCAAGATTTCGGGCGTTCCCGCCGAAATGATCCGTGCCGCCGCGCGACTTTACGCGACCGGCGGCAATGCCGCGATCTATTACGGTCTCGGCGTCACCGAGCACAGCCAGGGGACGACGACGGTCATCGCAATCGCCAATCTCGCCATGGCGACCGGCAATCTCGGCCGCCGCGGCGTCGGCGTCAATCCGCTGCGCGGCCAGAACAATGTTCAAGGCGCCTGCGACATGGGCTCCTTCCCGCATGAGTTCACGAACTATCGCCATGTGTCCGACGACACGACACGCAAGATGTTCGAAGACCTCTGGGGCGTGCACCTCGAAAAAGAGCCGGGCCTGCGCATCCCGAACATGATCGATGCGGCGGTGGACGGCACCTTCAAGGGCATCTACATCCAGGGCGAGGACATTCTTCAGTCCGACCCCGACACGCATCATATGGCCGGCGGCCTCGCCGAAATGGAATGCGTCGTCGTCCAGGATCTCTTCCTCAATGAGACGGCCAACTACGCGCATGTCTTCCTGCCCGGTTGCACCTTCCTTGAGAAGGACGGCACTTTCACCAATGCCGAACGCCGCGTGCAGCTCATCCGCAAGGTGATGTCGCCGAAGAACGGCTACGGCGATTGGGAGATTACCCAGCTGCTCTCCAATGCACTCGGTTATCCGATGCATTACAATCATCCGAGCGAGATCATGGACGAAATCGCGGCGACATCGCCCGGCTTCGCCAATATCTCCTTCAAGCACCTCGACGAAGTCGGCTCTGTGCAGTGGCCGTGCAACGACAAGGCGCCGGAAGGCACGCCGATCATGCACATCGGCGGCTTTGCTCGCGGCAAGGGCAAGTTCGTCCTCACCGAATATGTGCCGACGGACGAAAAGACGGGGCCACGTTTCCCGCTGCTTCTCACCACTGGCCGAATTCTCAGCCAGTACAATGTCGGCGCGCAGACACGGCGCACCGCCAATTCGCTCTGGCATGAAGAGGATGTGCTCGAAATCCATCCGCATGACGCCGAACAGCGCGGCGTTCGCGACGGCGACTGGGTGAAGCTGCAGAGCCGTACCGGCGACACGACGCTCCGCGCCAAAGTGACGGATCGGGTCGCGCCGGGCGTCGTCTATACGACGTTCCACCATCCCTCGACGCAGGCCAATGTGGTGACGACCGACTTCTCCGATTGGGCGACCAACTGCCCCGAATACAAGGTCACGGCCGTGCAGATCTCGACCTCCAATGGGCCAAGCGATTGGCAGGAGCAGTATCGCGAGCTCACCGAACAGAGCCGCCGCATCGCCGTCAAAATCGAAGCCGCGGAATGAGTTCGGCGAAGGATGACGGAGAAGCGCCTTTGGCGCTTCCCGCCCCGACAGTGGATGTCCCCTGTATCGCGCAGCGCGGCGCGCGCGCCGGCAAAGCGGATCGTTGCGTCCCCGAAGAAACCGCCGTCGCGCTGACCTACAATGGCTCGACGCATGCGGTGATGATGGCGACGCCTGCCGATCTCGAAGACTTCGCGCTCGGCTTTTCGCTGACCGAAGGCGTGATCGAACAGGCAAGCGACATCGACAGCCTCGAAATCGTTCCGACCTCCCTCGGCGTCGAAGTCCGCATCTGGCTCCAAGAAGTGCGTGCCAAGACCTATGTTGGGCGCAAGCGCAGCATGGCCGGCCCGACCGGCTGCGGGCTCTGCGGCGTCGAAAGCTTAGAAGCCGCCATGCGGCCCTTGCCCAAAGTCGGAAAGCCCAACTGGCAGATCACATCCAGCGCGATCACGACGGCGATGACCTCGCTCGATCCGGCGCAGGTGCTCAATCAGAAAACCCATGCGGTCCATGCCGCGGCCTTCTGGACTCCAGGCGAAGGTCTTGTCGCGCTACGCGAAGATGTCGGCCGTCACAATGCGCTCGATAAGCTCGCGGGCGCGCTGATCCGCGCGGGGCGCAATGCGTCCCTCGGCATCATTGTGATGACGAGCCGCGTCTCGATCGAACTCATTCAGAAAGCTGCGCGGCTCGATGCGCCGGTGCTCGCCGCCGTCTCCGCGCCGACCGCCGCCGCCATTCGGCTCGCGGATGAGGCTGGCATGACGCTCGTCGGCGTGGCGCGCCGCCAGGACTTCGAAATCTTCACCCATCCCGACAAAATCACGAGTGAAACATCCCGCCATGTCGCATGACCATTCCCTCGACAGATTGATCTATATGGCCAATCAGATCGAAAAATTCTTTCAGGCCAATGGCCATGACGCGGCGGTCGCGGGGATCGCCGATCACATTGCCAAATTCTGGGACCCGCGCATGCGCAAGCACATCTATGCGCATATCGATGCCGGCGGCAAAGGACTCGATCCGCTGACGAAGGAAGCGCTCGAGGTGCTTCGCAAGAAAGACCCCATCGCCAAGCAAGGCTCAGACGGCAAGATTGTCGATGAGCCTCGTCGTGCCGAGCCGGGCCGCCACTAGGAGCCGCACAGGCCCCTTCACGCTCGCAATCGGCGCCAGACTTTCCGCATCGCGCGCCTCGATATAATCCAATACAAAACCCGCGGCCTCCAGCGTCTTTCGCGCATCGGAAAGCGCCATCTCCATCGACGCGCCGACGCGCAGCGCCTTGGCGCATTGGCAAAGCGCTTGATAAAGACGCGGGGCCCGCGCGCGCTCCTCCTTAGACAGATAGAGATTGCGCGAGGATAAAGCGAGCCCATCCGGCTCGCGCAGCGTCGGCGCGCCGAGAATCTCAATCGGCAGATCGAGATCGCGCACCATCCGCGCGATGACTTTCAATTGCTGAAAATCCTTCTCGCCGAAGACTGCGACGTCGGGTGTGCATTGGATGAAGAATTTGGCGACGACGGTGGCGACGCCGGCAAAATGCGTCGGCCGAAATTTGTCTTCGAGACCGACCGCCGCCGGTCCCGCCACTGAGATCGTGGTCGCGAAGCCCTCTGGATACATTTCTGCCACCGTCGGCGCAAAAATGAGATCGCCCTTTCCTGTCGCGAATTTCGCCGCGTCCTTGGCAAAGCGGCGCGGGTAGGCCGCGAAATCCTCATTCGGCGCGAATTGCGTCGGGTTGACGAAAATCGACATGACGACGCGATCGGCGCAGCGTTGCGCTTCCTCAACAAGCGAGAGATGACCCGCATGGAGCGCGCCCATGGTCGGCACAAGCGCAATGCGCGCTCCCCCCGCTCGCCATTCGGCAACGCGTGCGCGCAAGGCGGCAACCGTGCGCGCGACTGCGACGCCGCTTTCTCTATCGAGCGTGTCCGCCACCTTAGATGCCTTTGAGCTTGATGGCGCGTCGGGCGATCGGCGCACCGCCTGTCTCGCCGACCGCGCCAAAGGACGCGACATGGGCAATATACTGCGCCGGAAAATTATGGGCGCGCGCGGCGGCAAGGATTGTTTCGAGATAGGCGGGTGCCGACGTCCCATCTTTTGTTGAAGTGCCGACATAGAGAAGCGCGCGCATCGGCGCCGCGCCATCACGAACGACCGGCTGGGTGATCTTCTGATAAAGGCCCCGACCCACGTCTTCGTAGCGGTCAAGTGCGGGGATGTCGGCAAAGGGCAGATCATAGAGTAGACCGTGGACCGCGCTATGCGCATCGCGCTTCACTGAGGCATAGCCCGACTCCATGATGAACCAGCGATGCCGCATCAACGTGGCACGGCCGAGCACGCGCGCTCTCGGGCAATGTTGCCGCATCGTCTCCAGGTCCATATTCGCGCCATAGGAAAAATAAAGTGGCATCTCATACAAACTCCATGAGGCTCGCCTCGAAGGCGACCGAGGCGCCGGCATCGATGTGAATGACGCTCACCGTCGCATCCCATTCCGCCGTCAAGACCGTCTCCATTTTCATCGCCTCGATGACGCAGAGAGGCTCGCCCGCTTTGACGCTTTGGCCCACCGTCACCAACACGGATTTGACCAGCGCTGGCATGGGCGCGCGCAGCGTCCGGCTTCGGTCCGCAACCCTCTTCTGCGGCATCAGCGCGAAAAGCTCTGCCTGACGCGGACTTAAGACGCAAGTCTCAACCGCGATGCCGCGCCATTGCAGAAGGACGCGGTTCGGCTTTGATCGAACCTGGACGAAGACCGCCTCGCCGTCGATGCGGCCAGCCCACAGCTTTTGTCCCGGCCGCCAGCCGGATTGGCAGAGGAGCGAGTGCTGCGAGCCGGCAAAGGTAACGCGAAGGCCATCTTGGGCAACTGAGACCGTCACGCGCACCGCCTGTCCGTCGAGCAAAACGCAGCGCTCCGTTTCCGCGGCCTCGAATTCTACATCCCGCTTCGCAAACCGCCGTCTGTTCCGCTCAATATGATCGATCGAGGCCGTGACCGCCGCAAGCCGCTCACGCTCTTCGAGAGTCGGCGCGCTCGAGGAAAAGCCAGTCGGAAAATATTGTTCGATGAAATCGGTGGAAAGGTTTCCCTCGATGAACTGCGGATGCTGCATCAGCGCGGCCAAAAAAAGCAAATTGTTGCCGACGCCTTCGATGACAAACTGATCGAGCGCATCGGCCTGTGCCAGCCTCGCGGCGTTGCGATCACTCGCATGGGTAATCAGTTTGCCGATCATCGGATCGTAGAAGGTGGAGACTTCGCTTCCCTCTTCGACACCCATGTCACACCGTAGGCTCGTGCCCGGAGGCGATGTCTGTGGAAGCCGAAAGGTCACGAGCCGGCCTGACGACGGGAGAAAGCCGCTGCTTGGGTCTTCCGCATAAATGCGGCTCTCAATCGCCCAGCCGTTGAACGTCACGTCGGCCTGGTTGATCGAAAGCGCTTCACCCGCCGCGACGCGGATCATTTGTTCGACGAGATCGATGCCGCTGACGCATTCGGTCACCGGATGCTCGACCTGGAGCCGCGTGTTCATTTCGATAAAATAGAATTGCCGCCTTGCCGGATCGACGAGAAATTCGACGGTGCCCGCGGAATCATAATCGACCGCATGAGCGAGCGCGAGCGCCTGGCTCGCCATTTCGGCGCGCATCGTGGCATCGACGAAAGGCGATGGCGACTCTTCGACAATCTTCTGATGCCGGCGCTGGATCGAACATTCGCGCTCACCGAGATGAATGCTGTTGCCCAATTTGTCGCCGAGAATCTGGATCTCGATGTGGCGCGCACCAGCAATGAATCTCTCGATGAAAATGCGTTCGTCGCCAAAGGCGGCCGCAGCCTCGGATTTTGCGCGCGCAAAGGCGCTTTCCATTTCCGCCTGTGTGCGGACGATGCGCATGCCCTTGCCGCCCCCGCCCGCCACCGGTTTGAGCAGAACCGGATAGGCGATCGCCTCTGCAATCTTCGCAGCTTCCGCTGCATCGGCAATCGCGCCCGAATAGCCGGGCAGGATTGAGACGCCTGCCGCGAGCGCCAACTCTCTCGCCGCAATCTTGTCGCTCATGAGTTCGAGCGCGCGCCGGTTTGGCCCGATGAACGTGATGGCTGCCTCTTCAAGCGCTTCGGCAAAGGCCGCGCTTTCCGACAGAAACCCATAGCCCGGAAGGACTGCCTCCGCGCCAGAGGCGTGGCAGGCCGCGAGGATTGCGTCGATCGAAAGATAGGAGTCCGCTGCCGCCGGCGGACCGATGCAGAATGCTTCATCTGCGGCGGCGACAAATGGCTCGCGTCGATCCGCTTCGGAATAGACAGCGACACAGGCGATCCCCATCCGCCGCGCCGTTCGGATAATGCGGCAGGCGATCTCGCCGCGATTGGCGATGAGGATTTTTTTGAACATGGCGGCGCGCGATCCGACCCTCACCGGCTTCTACGCAAGCCGGAGGGTCGGGTCCATAGGCTAGGAGCCCCGCGTCAACGCCTCGACAATCCGCGTCCGTGTCTCAGCCGGCGCAATGATCGCATCGACGAGATCGGCGCCCGCCGAGGCGAGCGATTGGAGGTTGGGGGCCGATGCCCCGCCCTTCAGCGCGATCCTCGCGCTGGGCCAAGCATAAATTGTTGCACCGCTATCGCCCCCGCCCATCGCCAGAGCAGCGGCTCCAATGGCATTGCGGAGAATGACGACGATCTTCGCCACAGGCGCCTGAATAATCGCGGAAAGAAGTTTCGCAGCGTCCCGCGCAATGCCCCCATGCTCCTGTGTGGCGCCCGGCAGAAAGCCCGGCACATCAATCAGGCTCACGATTGCTATTCCAAACCGCCCGCAAAGCGCGACGAAACGCGCGGCTTTGCGGCAGGCATTCGCATTGAGCGCGCCGGCGAGCACGAGCGACTGATTGGCGATGACGCCGACGCTGCGCCCTTCGATCCGGCCGAAGCCGATGACGATATTCGGCGCGAAAGACTCTTGAAGTTCGAAGAACGCCTCTTCGTCGAGGATTTTCAAAATTAGCTCTTTGACGTCATAGCTTCGCGTCGACTCTTCGGGCACCAGAGTTGCGAGCGAGGGTTCCTTCCGCGCTGGATTGTCGAACGTCTTCCACTCGCCGTCGGCAAAGGGCAGACAGTCGACAAGTTTTCGGATCTGCAACAACGCCTCGGCGTCATTGTCATAGACGCCGGCGGCAAGCCCGCTCGTCTCGCTGTGAATCTCGGCGCCGCCCAGCGCCTCGTCGCTCAGAGTCTCCGGCGTCAGCGCCGCGACGACCTCCGGCCCGGTGAGGAAGAGCCCACTTCGGGCGCGGACCATGAAAAGAAGATCGCTCGCGCCGGCGAGCAGAGCATCCGCGCCTACGCAGGGACCCATCACGATGGCAATCCTTGCGATCACGCCCGAGGCGCGCGCATCGCGCTCCAAAATTTCGCCGACGAGAGCGAGCACTTCCGGCCTGTTCTCATAGCCCCGCGCATCGAAGAGCGCGACAATGGGCGCACGGTCCTGCACGGCGCGGTCATAGAGTTCGATCACGCTTTCGAGATCGCTTGTCGACAGAACGCCGTCGCCACTGAGAAAATCCTGCGCATAGACATAGAGCGCGCGGCCGTTGATCGCGCCCGCGCCGGCGATGATGGCGCCGGAATTCGGTGAGAACGCGACGAATGAATCCGGATCCAGAAGGAACTCCAGCCGCTCCGCGGCGGTCAACCGGCCCTGCACGTGCCGCGCCGCGACCGCCTGCTCCAACGCGCCTTTCAAGACGCCCTTCATGGCGCATCCTCGTCCGCGCCGAAATCGAAACGGTCGAGAAGCTCGCGCACCATGGCGCGCGTCACTTTGCGGCCGCTTGCCAAAGCTTCGCGATCGAGGAGCGCGACGATGCGGCGGGCGAGATCGAGCGAGCGGTCGATGTGAAGCGCGAGCGTATCGATGACGGTTGCATCGACGATGATTTGGCGGTCGCAGAAAAGTTTGACGAGAACGGCTTTGAGCAAAGCCTCGTCCGGTGCGCTGAGTTCGGCCGCCGGCGCAAGCCGCAGACGCGAGAGGAGATCCGCGGTCTTCAGGCCCCAGAGTTCGGGCCTCTGCCGCGCCGTGAAGACGAGGTTGATCCTTTGCTCCCGCGCCATATTAAGGAGATGAAAGAGCGGCGCCTCCGCCGCTCCGATCCGGTCGGCATTGTCGATGACAAGCGCGGAGCGCGTGGCGAGCGACGGCAGATCGGCGGAGGCAAGGTCTTTCGCCTCGAGGATCGCGGCCCCCGCGCGCTCAGTCCAAATCGTCGCAAGATGTGTCTTGCCAGCGCCCGCCGGACCGAACAGAAAGAGGAGCGTGTCGGGCCATTTGGGCCAGGCCTCGATCATGGCGAGCGCTGCTTCATTGCACGACGCGGGCAGAAAATCCTCACGGCCAAAATGCGGCGGCAGGTCGAGGTCGAGCGCCAGCTGCGATGACGATCGGTTTCGCGTCGGCTGACCGTCGGCCATGTCAGACGTCTTTGTCGCGCGGCTTCCGCGCGATCGTCGCCGGCGGCGTCTCGGCGACCAAGGCGGGCTTGCCGAGATAGAGTTCGCTCGCTCGGTAGCGGCGGATGGCAAAACGCAGGATCACGGCCAAAGCCGAGGCAAAGGGCACGGCAATGATCAGGCCGATGAATCCCAGCAGATCCCCAAAGGCCAACAACGCAAAGATCAGCCAGACCGGATGAACGCCGACTTTATCGCCAACGAGTTTTGGCGACAGAATATTTCCTTCCAAAAATTGCCCGGTCAAAACAAGGCCCACCGTGAAAGCCGGCAGTTGCCAATGCGGCCAGCTTTGCACGAGCGCCACGATCGTCGCGACGATGAGCACGGTGAGCGAGCCGACATAGGGAATGAAGCTCAATAATCCGCCCGTGATGCCGATCAGAAGGCCGAAATTGAGGCCGATGATCGAAAGCCCTAAGCCGTACCAGGTTCCAAGAAACAAACAGACCAGCGATTGCCCGCGCAGAAAACCGGCGAGCGCTGCGTCGATCTCACGGCCGAGCTGGTGCGCGGTCTCGCGATGGCGCAGCGGCACGAGGCTGTCGACGCTCGCAATCATCTCGTGCCAATCGAGCAAGATGTAGAAGCCGACGACAGGCAAAACGATGAACAGCGAGAAGATGCTGATAAGGGCGAGCCCATGCGACAGCAGCGAATTCAGGAAGGAGGCCACCGTCCGCGTCGCATCGCCGACGAGGGTGGTGACATTACTTCCCACGTCGCTCGCGCTTGCCGGGCTTACCCCGATCCGTCTGAGGATGGGCGCGATATAATCGTTGCCGAGCCAATTGCCGGCCCGCGCGATTAAGGCGACGAGCTTGCTCAGAAGGTCCGGCAATTCCGTGATAAATGCCGCGAGCTGATGGCCGAGGATCGGCACCAGGAGAATGGACAGGATAACGAGAATGACAACGATGGCCGCAAGAATAACGAGCGTGGCCATCAGCCTGCTCAAGCCCAATTTCTGCAGCCAATCGGCAACTGGATCGAGCAGATAGCCGACCGCCAGCGCGATGATGAACGGCGGCATGATCGGCCAGCAAAGCCACAGGATGAAAAGAAGGACCGCGGCGGCGCTGAGCCAGAACACGATGTTCCAGCCAAGCCGCGTGACGCCGCCTCTCGCAATCGCCATTATTGTCGTCTCATAGACTCATATGCCGCGCCCACGTGGTCAGATAGGCCGCGAGAGAGGCGAGGGTCAATCCCGCAACAACGTAAACACCAACCGTGAACCAAGTCCCGAGTGGGAATTGGAATGCTTTCGCGCCAAGAACAAGGGCCGCCAGACCGATTTGCGCCACTGTTGTGATTTTCGAAATCCCCAAGGGCTTGATTTCGACGGGCTTGCTCATCAGCCAAGAAATGATCACGGCGCCGATGATCATCAGATCGCGGGCAACGACGATGATCGTCAGCGTCGACGGCAGGACGGCATCGACCGCGAGCGCGACATAGATCGAGACAAGCAGCGCTTTATCGGCAACGGGATCGAGATAGGCGCCGAGTTCGGTGCGCAAATCGAATGTCTTGGCGATCCAGCCATCGACGGCATCGGAAACGCCGGCAAGGATGAATACGACGCAGGCCTCTTTCCAACGCTGCGCCGAAATCATCGCGACGATGATCGGAACAAGGCCAAGTCGCGCCAGGGTGATCAGGTTCGGCAGGCTTGTCGAGAGAAAAATCGGCATCCAATCCTATCTGGCAGGGCAGCCTTGATAGCGCCCTGAGAACAAATCTTACGTCATTTATAGAAGGCAACAACTGCCGCGCTGAAGAAAAACTGGCCGGCGCTTGCCAGGGCAATCCCAAGCCGTTACAGCCCCTCTGACATCGAGCATTTATGCGCTCGCGCGGCGCCCCACGCCATTGGTTAAAAATGACGGATCGCAAAAAGCCTCTCACCTATGCGCAGGTCGGCGTCGATATTGATGCGGGCAATGCGCTGGTCGAGAAAATCAAGCCATTGGTACGGGCGACGCGGCGGCCTGGCGCCGATGCCGAAATCGGCGGCTTTGGGGGCCTTTTCGATCTCAAGGCTGCCGGCTTCAAGGATCCGATCCTCGTTGCCGCCAACGACGGCGTCGGAACCAAGATCAAGCTCGCGATCGACAGCGGGCTCAATACGACGATCGGCATCGATCTCGTCGCGATGTGCGTCAACGATCTCGTCGTCCAGGGCGCTGAGCCCCTCTTCTTTCTCGATTATTATGCGACGGGCCGGCTCGACCCCGATTTTGCCACAGGCATTGTCGCCGGCATCGCCGATGGCTGCCGGCAGGCCGGCGCCGCTTTGATCGGCGGCGAGACGGCGGAAATGCCGGGCCTTTATGCGGGCAAGGATTACGATCTCGCGGGCTTTGCGGTCGGCGCCGTCGAGCGCGGACATATTTTGCCGAAAGAGGATGTAAAGCCGGGCGATGTCGTCCTCGGCCTTGCCTCCTCGGGCCTGCATTCGAACGGCTTTTCCCTCGTCCGCCGTGTCCTCGAAGAGACCGGACTTAAGCTCACCGATCCCGCGCCTTTCGGCCCCGGACAAAGCCTGGCGGAAGCTTTGCTCACGCCGACGCGCATTTATGTGCGTTCTGTGTTGCAGGCACTGCGGCAGACCGCAGCGATCAAAGCACTCGCGCATATCACCGGCGGCGGCTTTCCCGACAACATTCCGCGCGTGCTGCCGAAAACTCTCGGCGTCATGCTCGATCTTGCCGCGATCCCCATGCCGCCCGTTTTCGGCTGGCTCAAAGCGGCGGGCCATATTGAAGAGCGCGAAATGCTGCGCACTTTCAATTGCGGGATTGGCATGATCGTGATTGCCGAGGCCAACGCCGTGCCAGCTGTCGAAAAGATTTTCCGAGATCTCGGCGAAAGGCCCGTCATTCTCGGCAAAGTCATCGAGGCGACAGACCCGCGCGTCACTTACAGCGGACGGCTTTCACTGTGAGCGTGAGGCGGCGCACAGCGATTTTGATTTCCGGCCGCGGCTCGAACATGCTCGCGCTCATTGAGGCAGCGCGCGATCCGAATTATCCCGCCGAGATCGCGCTCGTCGTCTCCAATCGCACCGATGCGCCAGGGCTTGCCATCGCAAAGGAGCGCGGCATCGCAACCGCTGTCGTCGATCATAAAATCTACGCGGGCCGCGACGAGTTCGAGAAATCGCTGCAGGTTTTGCTCGATCTCCATCGCATCGATCTCATTGCCCTCGCGGGCTTTATGCGCCTCTTGACCGCCGGCTTCGTGCAGCATTGGGCCGGCCGGATGATCAACATCCACCCGTCCCTCCTGCCCGCTTATCGCGGTTTGAACACCCATGCCCGCGCGCTGACCGATCGCGTGAAAATGCACGGCTGCACGGTGCATTTCGTCGTCCCCGCTGTCGATGAAGGCCCGATCATCGCGCAGGCGCCGGTCACAGTCCTTGAAAGCGATACGGAAGAGACGCTCGCGGCCCGCGTTCTCGAGCAGGAACATCGGATCTATCCCTGGGCGCTGGCGGCGGTCGCCTCGGGCGCGATCGAGATGCGCGGCGATCGCGTCGTCGTTAAAGGCGTGGACGCCTGAAACGCTTTGCGCGTTTTATGGCTTCCAGGCCTCGTAATCGCCCGTCGCTGGCGGGCGCTGGCCGGTGCCAAGAATCGAGCCGGGCGGCCGCCATGCAAGCGGCGTCCCGGTCAGATTCGGCTCATGCGGCAGTTCCCAAGAACGCGGCTGATAGTTCTCTTCAGTTGGCGGCACATCGACCGTGTGATGCAGCCAGCCGTACCAGCCGGGCGGCGTCATCGAGCCTTCCGCATAGCCGGCATAGATCACCCAGCGGCGCTCAAAACCGAGCGCCGGATCGATGCGTCCGCCCCGCGTTCGGTAATAGGCATTGCCAAACTGGTCATGCCCCACCAGCTCGCCTTTGAGGGCCGTATGAAGAAGCGTGTTGAGAGTCGCGCCGTTCCACCAGGTGAAGAAGCGGATAAGCCAGAGCATCATTTGATGAGGTCCTAGAGGCTGTCGGCGCGCGGACTATGGCGGCGCGACTCGGCGCTGTCCAGGGTTTCGGAATGGCTTCGGCTGTGGCTCTTTAACCTCAAATGTTAGGACGCGCGGTCAAGCTCGCGGCGCGCGAAAAAGGCCGGCCTGGGGATAGCGCGGACAACGTTCTCCAGGCTCCGCCTCTGCCCTGTGAGGGCGGCCCCTCTGGGGCCAAAATGGGACTCTAGGACCATTGAAAAATTCAGCATTTACACAACATTTTGTAGTTCCATCCCTGACCACACGCTACTGCTTGACCTTCGTCAAGATGGCGTCATACTTCGAATCGAGGGGTTGGACGCCCCTAGGGTTGGCGAAAAGGGCGTTTTAGCCAAGCGTTATTTGCGCATGGGAGCTGCATTCGACCCTCGCGGGCGGCATGCGGATTATGATTGGATGGGGCTTCCTTCGGGCGCCCCCGCGGGCCCAAAAGCCTGCACACAGGGGATAGGCACAATGCGGATCGAACGGCGCTATACGGAAGCGGGGCATTCCCCCTACGAGACCATCGAATTCCGCACGACTCGCAGCGAGATTCGCAACCCGGATGGGTCGCTGGTCTTTGCGCTCGACGGCATCGAAGTGCCGGCAAGCTGGAGCCAGGTCGCGGCCGATGTGCTGGCGCAGAAATATTTCCGTAAGGCGGGCGTGCCCTCACGGCTGAAGCGCGTCGAAGAGCCGAGCGTTCCAAGTTTTCTTTGGCGCAGCGTCCCCGATCAGGCGGAGCTCGACGCCCTTCCCAAGGCCGAGCGCTCCGTGTCCGAAATCTCGGCGCGACAGGTCTTCGACCGACTCGCCGGCACTTGGACCTATTGGGGCTGGAAGGGCCAATATTTCGACAGCGAAGCGGACGCCGAGGCTTTCTACGACGAGCTGCGCTTCATGCTGGCTTCGCAGATGGCCGCGCCCAATTCGCCGCAATGGTTCAACACGGGGCTCCATTGGGCCTATGGCATCGACGGGCCGAGCCAAGGTCATTTCTACATCGATTTCGAGACAGGCAAGCTCGTCAAATCGAAATCGGCCTATGAGCATCCGCAGCCGCACGCCTGCTTCATCCAGTCCGTCGCCGACGATCTCGTCAACGAAGGTGGCATTATGGACCTTTGGGTACGCGAGGCGCGCCTCTTCAAATATGGCTCCGGCACCGGCTCGAATTTCTCGAAGCTGCGCGGCGAGAACGAGAAGCTCTCAGGCGGCGGCAAATCCTCCGGCCTGATGTCCTTCTTGAAGATCGGCGACCGCGCCGCGGGCGCGATCAAATCCGGCGGCACGACGCGCCGCGCCGCGAAAATGGTCGTCGTCGATGTCGATCATCCCGACATCGAAGCCTTCATCGATTGGAAGGTGAAGGAAGAAGAGAAAGTCGCGGCGCTCGTCGCCGGCTCGAAGATCGTCAAAAAAGCGCTGAAGGCGATTCTGCGCGCTTGCGTCAATTGTCAGGGACCGGACGATGCCTGTTTCGATCCGGAAAAGAATCCGGCGCTGAAGCGCGAGATCAAACTGGCGCGCAAAGCGAGCGTGCCGGACGGCATGATCCGCAAGATCATCCAATTCGCCCGCCAAGGTTATAAGGACATCGACGAAGTCGTGCCCTTCGACACCTTCACAACGGATTGGGATTCCGAAGCCTATCTCACCGTCTCGGGCCAGAATTCCAACAACTCCGTCCGCGTCACCGACGGCTTTTTGCGAGCCGTCGAAGACGACGGCGATTGGGCGCTGACGCGCCGGCTCGACGGCAAGCCGCATAAGACTCTGAAGGCGCGCGCGCTGTGGGAGAAGATCGGCTATTCGGCCTGGGCCTCCGCCGATCCGGGCCTGCAATATCACACGACGATCAACGATTGGCACACCTGCCCTGCGGCTGGCCCCATCGTCGCGTCGAACCCCTGCTCCGAATATATGTTCCTCGACGACACGGCCTGCAATCTCGCGTCCTTGAACCTGCTGCAGTTCCGCAATCCGACGACGAAAAATTTCGACATCGAGTCCTATGAGCATGCGGTGCGGCTCTGGACCGTCGTTCTCGAAATCTCCGTGCTGATGGCGCAATTCCCGTCGAAGGAGATTGCCCGGCTTTCCTATGACTATCGCACGCTCGGATTGGGCTATGCGAATGTCGGCGGCCTGTTGATGTCGTCCGGCATTGCCTATGATTCCGACGAAGGCCGCGCGATCTGCGGCGCGCTGTCGGCGATCATGACCGGCATCTGCTATGCGACCTCGGCCGAAATGGCCGCCGAGCGCGGCGCCTTTGCCGAATACGCGGACAACAAAGACGCGATGCTGCGCGTGATGCGCAATCATCGCCGCGCGGCGCAGGGCGAGGTATCAGGCTATGAAGGCCTCGCCATCGCGCCCGTGCCGCTCGATCACGCCGCTTTGCCCGAGCCCGCGCTCGGACGCCACGCGATCGCCGCGTGGGAAAAAGCCGTCGCGCTCGGCGAGCAGCATGGCTATCGCAATGCGCAGGTCTCGGTCGTCGCGCCGACGGGCACGATCGGCCTCGTCATGGATTGCGACACGACCGGCATCGAGCCCGATTTCGCGCTCGTCAAATTCAAGAAGCTCGCCGGCGGCGGCTATTTCAAGATCATCAACCGCGCCGTGCCGGAAGGTCTGCGCGCGCTCGACTACCGCGAATCCGAGATCGCCGAGATCGAGGCCTATGCCGTCGGTCATGCCTCGCTCAAGCAAGCGCCTGCGATCAACACCGGAAGCCTCAAGGCGCGCGGCTTCACCGATGAGAAGCTCGACGCTTTGGAGAAGACGCTGGCGGCGGCCTTCGACATCAAATTCGTCTTCAACAAATGGACGCTCGGCGCCGATTTCCTTGTGAAAAATCTGAAAGTGCCGGAAGAAAAGCTCGACGATCCGAATTTCGACCTTCTCACCTTCCTCGGCTTTTCGAAGGCCGACATCGAGGCCGCAAATATTCATGTCTGCGGCGCAATGACGGTCGAAGGCGCGCCGCATCTAAAGCTGGAGCATTATTCGGTCTTCGATTGCGCCAACCCATGCGGGCGCACTGGCAAGCGCTATCTCTCGGTCGAGAGCCACATCCGCATGATGGCGGCGGCGCAGCCCTTCATCTCGGGCGCGATCTCGAAGACGATCAACATGCCGCATGACGCGACGGTCGAGGACTGCAAGGAAGCTTACATGCTCTCCTGGCGGCTCGCGCTGAAAGCCAATGCGCTTTATCGCGACGGCTCGAAACTGTCGCAGCCGTTGAACAGCCAGCTCATCGCCGATGAGGAAGAAGACGCCGAAGACGTGGTCGAGACGCTGATGACGCAGACCATGCCGGCGCGGGCTTCGGTCGTCGCGGAAAAAATCGTCGAACGCATTGTCGAGCGGATCGAACGGATCCGCGACCGCGAGCGCCTGCCCGATCGCCGCAAAGGCTATACGCAAAAGGCGGTCGTCGGCGGCCATAAGGTCTATCTGCGCACCGGCGAATATTCGGACGGACGCATCGGCGAAATCTTCATCGACATGCACAAAGAAGGCGCCGCCTTCCGATCCCTGATGAACAATTTCGCCATCGCCATCTCGGTCGGCCTGCAATATGGCGTGCCGCTCGAAGAATTTGTCGATGCCTTCACTTTCGTCCGCTTCGAGCCGGCGGGCCTCGTGCAGGGCAATGACGCGATCAAGAACGCGACCTCCATCATCGACTATGTCTTCCGCGAACTCGCCATCTCCTATCTCGGCCGCAACGATCTCGCCCATATCGACCCGTCGGACATCGGTCACGACGTGCTCGGCAGGGGCGACGAACAGAGCCGCGCGCCGCAAGGTCCGCCTTCGGCGACGTCGAAATTCGTCTCCAAGGGTTTCGTGCGCAACAAGGCCGACAAGCTGATGCTGGTGCAAGGCGCCGCACAGGCGAGCGCGGGCGCCACGGCGCTGAAAAAGAATCTCGAAAACGAAATCGAGGCGGAGCTTGGCGAACTCGATTGGTCCGTGCCGGCTGAGCATACGAGCATCGCCGCAAAACGCAGCGAAGCGCGGATGAAGGGCTATACGGGCGAATCCTGCCCCGAGTGCAATAATTTTACGCTCGTGCGCAATGGGACGTGCTTGAAGTGCGACACGTGTGGTGCGACGACGGGGTGCTCGTGACGGCGGCATGATTCCCTACGATTCCGAGCCTAACGACGTAACAAAGGCTGCCGCCGCCGCGATGATTCTCGCTGGACTAGGCGAAGCGGAACTACGCATCGTCGCTTCGTTTACGACGCCGTTCTACTGGGTACTTCGCTATGGCGACGGTAGCGAGCGGTTCAAAAGTGGCTCGCTGTTTTTCCTCGATACTGGAAGCCGCGTATTCGGTGTAACGGCTTCGCATGTTGTCGAGGCGTGTCTTGAAGACACAAAGTCGTCCGCGTTTGTCCAATGTATGCTGGGCAGCAACGGCAAGACGTCGCTGCCCTTCATGCTCGGAGATCGATTAATCGACGCGCACCACGACGTCGATATTGCAACGTTGCACTTTTCAGCGGAGGAAATCCGCTACACAGGACACGACGTGCTTAGGGGCTCATATCCGAATTGGCCGCCTCCACTCCCGCAAGAGGAGAGAGGTGTGCTTTATTGTGGTTTCCCGGGCAAAGGTCGACGATTCCTCAAACCGCGCGAGATCAGTTTCGGTTGTTGTGCGATGGCTGGCCTAGCGACCAATTGCCGAGAAACCAGCCTTTCCATCCTTATCGAACGTGAGAATTTAACGCAGATCCTCGGCGATGAACCGATGCCGCAAGATTACGACTTTGGCGGTGTCAGCGGCGGTCCAGTAATTGCAATTGTTCAGAGCCAAACGATGCGCGGCTGGCGGCCCGCTGGCGTCGTTATACAGGGCCCAAATCCTAGTGGCCTAGAAAGCGAGTCAATCACGGGCCTTGAGATCATCCGCGCACGACCGATTCATTTCATCAAGGAAGATGGACTTATCGACGTTGCTCGATGGGAACAGAACTGCTTCTGAATGCCTATAGACCGCGCCTTCCTGCCTTGAGGCAGCATCGGCCCACCCGCCCGCCTTGCCGCCCCCACCCCCCTGTGCTTGAATATCCACCGTGAGCGCGCGAGGCCAACTTGAGATCGCGGCGGGATTTGCGACCCGCGCCGGCAAGCGCGCAGACAATCAGGATTTCGGCATCGTCGATCTCGGCACGGCGTCTCAAAACGTCGTGCAAGGCATTGTCGCGGCGCTCGCCAGCGGCGTTGGCGCCAGCCAAGGCGGCCGCATCGCGTCCGAACTCGCCGTTCATACCTTCATCGACGGCTATCGATCGCAAGTCAGACTCGCGGGCGCGAGCGCTGCGGCCATGCACGCGCTTGACGCCTATAATCTATGGCTTCACGGCCAGTCGCGGGCCGACCCGATGCTCCAGGGCACCGCGACGAGCTTCACCGCCGTGGTGTTTCTCAACCGCACCGCGACGATCCTTCATGTCGGCGACAGCCGGGCGTGGTATCTGCGCGCCGGCACACTCACCCCGCTGACCGAGGATCATGCGGTTCCGCAGCCGCAAGGCGGCCGCACGCTTCTGCGCGCCGTCGGACTTGAACCGGCACTGCGGGCGGATATCGAGACGCAACGCTTCGAAGCGCAGGATCGTTTCCTGCTGACGACGAAGGGCGTCCACGATTTTCTTTCAGCGAACGAGATTTCGCAGCTTCTCGCACAGCGCGGCGATCCGCAAGCCGATGCCGACGCGATCGTTGACGCCGCCCTTGCCGCCGGCGGCGAGGAGAATGCCACGGCCATCGTCATCGACATCGTCGCCGTGCCGGCGGCGGATTACAGCGTCATCGTCGCGGCCATGGAAGGCCTGCCGATCAGGCCATTGCCGAATGTCGGCGAGACGATCGATGGCTTCAAGCTCGAGCGCGTCCTCTTCGAGAGCAAAATCGCGCGGCTCTTTCTCGCCAAAGACGGTGAGGAATGGGTGGTTTTGAAATTCCCCGATCCCAAAACGGCGACCGACATCGAGCGCACGCGCTTTATGCGCGAAGTCTTTCTCGGCCAACATGTCGTGCATCCCAACGTCGGCGGCTCGCTGCTCCTGCCGGACGGCCGGCAGAGCCGGCTTTATGTCGCCATGCCCTATTACAAAGGCGAGACGCTCGAAGACCGGCTGCGGCGTGACGGCAGAACGACGGTCAGCGAAGCGATTCCGATCGTCATCAAGGCCGCGCGCGGCCTTGCCGCGCTTCACAAGGCCGGCGTGACACATCGCGACATCAAACCGCAAAACATCATGCTGCTGGATGACGGCGAGGTGAAGCTGCTCGACCTTGGCGTCGCGCTTCTGCCGCGCGTGGAAGATGTCGATGAATCCTCAACACCCGGCACGCTCGACTATATGGCGCCGGAACTCTTCCGCGAGGAGCGCGGCGATGCCTCCTCGGACCAATATGCGTTGGGCGTTGTCCTCTATCGCATGCTCGCCGGCGTCTATCCCTTCGGCGAAACGCCGCCCGGCGAGCGGCCGCTCTTTGGTCCAATTCCGCCGCTCTCGGCCTATCGCGACGATGTTCCGGCGAGGCTGAACGCGGCGATACTGCGCGCCATCTCATTGCGTCGCGCCGATCGGTTCGCCAATCTCGATGCGTTCGTCTTCGAGCTTGAGCGCGGAAATCTTCCCGTGGCACCGCGGCGTCGAGGCCCACTCTTCGAACGAAGCCCGCTGCTTTTTTGGCAGCTGCTCAGCGCGGCTTTAGGGCTTTTAGTCGTCATCCTCATTCTGATCATAGTCAGAAGATAAGAAGCTGAAGTGAAACCGACGATCCTTACCCACTGGTGAAGTCATCGACGGTGCACCGAACCTCGCTAGAAAGGTGCGCGTTGTATAGAAGGAGCCTGTCCACGGCGCCGATCGAATTCGGCCGCCGGTCTCGAAGGAGTCTTCCGCGCGAGCAAAGTCATCGTTCTTTACAAAAAGCCCAAAGATTCCGCCCATTTCGACAAGCATTTCCGCACGGTCCACATGCCGCTCGTGCATAAATTGCCGGGGCTGCGCAGTTTTTCCTTCGGGCCGGCAAGCGCGCTCGACGGCAAGGAAGGCGCCTATTTCTGGGTGTTCATCGGCACATTTGACAGCCTGAAGGCGATCAATGACGCGTTCGCTACGCCCGAGGGGCAGAAGGTCGTCGCCGACATTCCGAATTATTATCACGAAACGCCGACCATCCTTCATCTGGATTCCACGGACAGTTGAACCAGCGTCGCATCGCTTATTCGGCCGGTTCCTCAGTTCGAGGAACCGGCGCGACCACTCTGCTCTGCTTCGCCCAAAGCAACAGACACAGTGCCGCGACCGGCACGCCGATGAGCGAAGTTGATGCGAAGAACCCAGCGAAGCCGATTTGCTTGACCGCAAATCCCGAGAGCCCGCCCAAAAACTTGCCGAAAAGCGCGAAGAGTGAGCTGAGCAACGCATATTGGCTCGCGGCGTAAGCAGGCGCCGTGAGCGACGACATGTAGGCGATGAGCGCCGCGCCGGCGAAATTCCCAGCGAAATTCTCCACGCTGACCGAGAGCGCGAGCAGCGGCAGGCTCTTGCCAGAAGCCGCAAGGAGCGCAAGGCAAAGATGCGAGGAGGCGGCCGCGATCCCGCCGATCAGCAGCGCCGGCATCAGCCCGATCCGCGTGATCGCATAACCGCCGGCAAACGCGCCGCCTATGCCAATCCATATGCCGTAGACTTTCGACATGGTCGCGATCTGGCTTTTTGAGAAGCCGAGATGGATATAGAGCGGATTCGCCATCACACCGCTTAAAAAATCCGGCAGGCGGTAGAGTGCGACGAACAAAAAGATTGCAACGAGCAATGTCCCATAGCGTGTCCAGAGATCGGTCAGGGGCTCGCTCAATTTGACAGCGAAGGAGACGTGCCCTTCGCGATTGCGCTCGGGCAAACGCGGCGAAAGAAGCCCCGCGCCTACGCCGACCGCCATCAGCGCCGCCATCAGGAGATAGGCGGTGCGCCAGCTGTAAAAATCGGCGAGATAGAGCGCGCCCGCGCCGGCGGAAAGGAGCCCGAAGCGGTAGCCGAGATTATAGGTCGCGGCCATGATCCCTTGGCGCTCAATGGGCGCGGAATCAATGCGCCAGCCATCGATGACGATATCCTGCGTGGCGGCGAAGAACGCCGTGAAACCCGCGCAGCCGATAAGACCCCAGAGCGAACGCGCCGGATCGGCGAAAGCGAGCGCGATAAGCCCCACGGCAATGCCGATCTGTGCCGTCAACAGCCAGGCGCGGCGCCGGCCTAGGAGGTGCGCGAGCACCGGCACATCAATCGTGTCGATGATGGGCGACCAGAGGAATTTGAGCGAATAGCAGAGCCCGACCCAACTCACGAGGCCGATCTCTTCGATCGGCACTTTGGCTTCGGCGAGGCGCGCTGCCTGCGTGCCGAGGACAAGCAGGAATGGCAGGCCCGAGGAGAATCCGAGCGCCAGCATCAGGGCGAGGATCGGATCGGTGACGATGTCTCGAAATTTCGGGCGCTCTGTCATTTGCCGCAGTTTAGGTTGGCCCGTTCTCGCGGCAAAGCGCTCAATCGATCTTCAGCGACTTTAGCTTTCTGTGCAGGGCCGAGCGCTCCATGCCGATGAATTCCGCCGTGCGCGAGATGTTGCCGCCGAAACGGCTGATCTGTGCAACGAGATATTCGCGCTCGAAGACTTCGCGGGCTTCGCGCAAAGCAAGGCCCATGAGCTTTTCGCCGCCCGCACCATTGGGTGTCGAGGGGACGAGCGCCCCGATTTCCGTCGGCAGCATGTCGGAGGTGAGTTCCGCCTCCGGATCGCCTGAGGCGAGGATCATAAGCCGTTCGACATTGTTGCGCAGCTGCCGGATGTTGCCCGGCCAGTCGTGCGATTGCAGCACGGCCATGGCTTCCCCGGCGATTTTCCGCCGCGGCATGCCGGTCGTCGTCGAGACCTGATCCATGAAGAATTCAATGAGCTCCGGAATGTCCTCGCGATGTTCGGCCAGCGACGGAACGCGGATCGGCACGACGGAAAGACGATGAAACAAATCTTCCCGGAACGAGCCTTCGGTGATGAGCGCCGGCAGGTCGCGCGAACTCGACGAGATGATGCGCACATCAACATGGACGCGCGTCGCCCCACCAACTCGCTGGAAATTCTGATCGACGAGAACACGCAGAATCTTGCTTTGCGTCTCCTTCGGCATGTCGGCGATTTCGTCGAGATAGAGCGAGCCGCCATGGGCTTCTTCGAGCGCGCCGACTTTGCGTCCGCGCCCGTCTTTGGCTTCGACGCCGAAAAGTTCGATCTCCATCATGTCCGGCGTGATCGTCGCCGAATTGATGACAATGAAGGGGCCCGCGGCACGGGCCGAGGATTCATGGATCGAGCGCGCCACCAGCTCCTTGCCGACGCCGGGCGCGCCGGTGATGAGAACGCGGGAATTGGCGGGCGCGACACGCTCGATGACTTGGCGAAGTTGGTTGATGGCGCTCGATTTGCCTATGATGCGGTTGACCGCGCCGATGCGGGTCTTCAGATCGCTGATCTCGCGTTTGAGGCGTGAGGCTTCGAGCGAACGCTCGGCGACGAGCACCAGACGATCGGCCTTGAACGGCTTTTCGATGAAATCATAGGCGCCCATTTTAATCGCGGAGACGGCGGTTTCGATGTTGCCGTGACCCGAGATCATGACGACCGGCAGTGCCGGATGGTTCGTCTTTATGATCTGCAGCAATTGCAGCCCATCGAGCCGCGAACCTTGCAGCCAGATGTCGAGAAAGACGAGATGCGGGCGGCGCGCCTCGACGGCGGCGAGCGCCTCATCGGAGTTCTTCGCCGTGCGCGTGCCATGGCCCTCGTCGGACAAAATGCCCGAGACAATGTCGCGGATATCGGCTTCGTCATCAACTATAAGAATATCGGTTGCCATCTTTTCTTCTGCTCTCTTACCAACTCAATGAGGATGTTCGTCGAGGCTCGCTTCCGTCAGCTCTTCGGCAGCCGGTTCATCGCCTGCGTTCGGAGCTGTGCCCGTCGTCGGGAAATAAAGGCGGACAACGGCGCCGCGGCCCTCCGGTGAATCGAGAAGTTCGAGGCCGCCGGCATGGTCTTCCAAAATCTTTGCGACGATGGCGAGGCCGAGACCCGTGCCTTCCGCGCGTGTCGTCACATACGGCTCAAGCAGCCGGTTGCGCTGATCCTTCGGGAATCCCTTGCCATTGTCGGAGACAAAAATTTCAGCGATGCCTGAAGGCGTCACATCGAGCGAGACCGCGATCTTTCCGGCCAAAGGCTCAATAGCGGCCTGCGCAGCAACGCCTTCAGTCGCGTTCTTGATCACATTGGTGATGGCCTGGGACAGAAGCCGCCGGTCGAAACGCGCCATGACGGCGCCTGGCGGCAGCCGATCCTCAAAGGCGATATCGGGATGGCCGACGCGCATCAGGAAGACCACCTGGCGGACGCAATCGGCGAGATCGTCCTGCGACAGCCGCGGTTTCGGCATGCGCGCGAAGGACGAGAATTCATCCACCATGCGTTTGATATCGTCCACTTGGCGGACAATCGTATTGATGCATTGGTCGAAAACGTCGCGGTCGGTCTCGATGAGGCGGCCGTATTTGCGGCGCAGACGTTCGGCGGAAAGCTGAATCGGCGTCAACGGATTCTTGATCTCATGCGCAATGCGGCGGGCGACATCGGCCCACGCGGCGGTTCTCTGCGCCGAGACGAGATCGGTGATGTCGTCGAGCGTAACGACATAACTCTTCTGCGCGCGCTCACCGGGCTCGGTGGTCACGCGGACATTGAAGATGCGGTCGCGCCCGGCGCGGTTCACCGAAATTTGGCCTTGCACGAGCCTGAAATCGCTGCTGCGCGCCTCGGCGATCAAGGGCGCCGCCTCCGGCAGAACAGTCCCGATCGGTTGGCCGATTGCATCGCCTGTTGCCTCATCGCCCGCATGGATCAGGCGGTCCGCCGAGGGGTTGAGCACGGTGATCTGGCCCTGGCCGCCGATGCCAATGACGGCAACCGGGACGCCCGAGAGCACGGCCTCGGTGAAGAGCCGGCGTTCGTCGATGAGATTGCTCGCCGCGATCAGCCGGTTCTGCTGCAAGCGCAGTTCCGAGGTCATCTTGTTGAAGGTCTCGCCGAGATGGGCGAGATCGCCCTCGGAGGGATCGACCGGCACCTGCACATAGAGATTGCCGGTCGCGACTTGATCCGTTGCGGCGATCAGCCGGCGAATGGGCGCGACGAGCCCATTGGCGAAGGAGAGACCCACCCATGTCGCCGACAAGAGCATGATGAGCGCAATCAGCGCATACATGGTCGCAAAGGCGATCTGAATGCCGCGGCGGTGGCTGGCAAAGCCGATATAAAGCTCGGTGAGATTCGAGGCCTGGCGCGCGAAGGTGACGCTCAGTGGATCGACAGGCCGCGCAACATAGAGAAAAATATCGTCAAAGGTCGAAAGCTGGCGCAGCGCGACGAATGTCAGCCCTTCATCGAGAATGATGCAGATCGGCTCGTTCTTGCGGGCGATGTCGAAATCGTCTTTGCCGGGCTTGACGATCGTCGCGCCGAATTTAGCGCCCGTATCGATGTTTTCTTCGATCGTCCCGTCCGAATGCATGAGCGCCGCCGCCGTAAAGCCGAGGAAGCGGGCGCGCGAAGCGAAGAATTCGTGGAACAGATGCCGGTCGGCAGTGAACATGGCCTTGCCGCGATCGAGGTCTGCCGCGGTGAGACGCGCCTCCTGCAGCAGCGAGCGGCATTGTCCTTCGCGAAAGATCTCCGCCGCATTCGACGTGTTCTGGATGAAGCGGCCGACATCATGCATAAAGGCGGGATTGAGCGTTCGCTCCAAGGCGATCGAGCCGACGACCGCCATCAGAATCGCCGGCACGACGGCGATGATCGAGAACAGACCGACGATCCTGATATGCAGCCGCGCGCCGGCGACGCGCGCGCGGCGCGCCGCGAGAAGACCCCAGGCTTCGAAAATGACGACGCCGGCGAGAAAGACGATGCAGGTCGCGTTGACGCCAAGCATCCCGAAGACGACGGAATCGGTCGGCGGAATCGGCGTATAGCCGAGAAAGATCAGAAAGCTCGCCGCGGCGGCGATAACTGCAAGACCGACCGCAATCGGCCCCAGCCACGCCAGCACGCGGCGCGACCGTTTGTGCACAGCTGGCGCTTGCTGCGGATTTGCTGGTTCCCGCATCGCGCTCGTCACCTGACGCTTTTGGTTTGCGGCCTTTGCGGCATCGTCCCTGGCCTGCGGCTTCCAATCGCGAGCCGTTGCCGGTTCGGCGGAGAAATCGTGAGGGTCAAGCCGACATGCATCTCTGCGCTCAATCCCACTCGCTGTTCGGATGTCGCCGCCTTGACTTAAAAGTCACGGCGTGGCGCGGATGGCACGCTGTTGCACAAATACGACATTTCCTGGGCCGCCAGACCCAAGTTGAGGGAAATGTCAGGGCCGATGTCGAGCTTCCGCCGCCCTATGGCACTTCGGCAACGGCAAAGTGCGCCAGTCCCGTTGCAGCATGGCAACAGCTCAGCTTCGGGTACGTCGGATGAAGGGGCGCTATTGCGGCGTGCGCAGCAGCCTGATGTCCAGATCGCGGACTTTCTTGCGCAGCGTATTGCGATTGAGGCCGAGGAGTTCCGCCGCCTTGATCTGATTGCCGCGCGTCGCGGCAAGCACGGCCGAAATCAGCGGATATTCGATCTCACGCAACACGCGGTGATAGAGCCCCGGCGGCGGGAGCCCGTCGCCATAGGATTTGAAGAGCTCCGCCATATGCCGCTCGACGGCGGCGGCAAGATTCGCGCTGCGGTCCTCCTTGCCCGCCCCACCGGACGTATTCTGTTGCGAAAATCCCGGCAGCAGCGGCGTCGAATCCGCAGAGAGTTCGCTGTCGACGAGCGCCTCGCTGATGACTTCCTGCGGATAGAGCGCCGCAAGGCGGCGCACGAGATTTTCGAGTTCGCGGATATTGCCCGGCCATTTGTGCTTACGCATCCGCTCAAGCGCGGCGGGCTCGATATGTTTCAGTGGCAGACCTTCCGCCGCGGCGATCGCGAAAAAATGCTGGACGAGATCGGCAATGTCTTCGCTGCGTTCGCGCAACGGCGGCAGCCGCAATGGCACGACGTTCAAGCGAAAGAAAAGATCTTCGCGGAAAAGGCCCTGCTGGATCAACCCGCGCAAATCCTTATTGGTCGCGGCAATGATGCGGACATTGGTCTTGATCGGCGTGCGCCCGCCCACCGTCGTATATTCGCCCTGCTGCAAAACGCGCAACAGGCGCGTCTGCGCCTCCATCGGCATGTCGCCGATTTCGTCGAGAAACAGCGTGCCGCCTTCGGCCTGTTCGAAACGGCCCGCCGAGCGCTGATTGGCGCCGGTGAAGGCGCCCTTCTCATGGCCGAACAATTCGCTCTCGATCAGATCGCGCGGAATGGCCGCCATGTTGATCGCAACGAAAGGGCCCTTCTTGCGCTTGCCGTAGTCGTGCAGCGCGCGCGCCACGAGCTCCTTGCCGGTGCCGGACTCGCCGGTGATCATCACCGTAAGATCGGTCTGCATCAGGCGGGCGAGCGCGCGATAGATTTCCTGCATCGCCGGCGAGCGGCCGACGAGCGGCATGCCTTCGAGATCGGCCGGCGCCGCAGGTTTCACCTTGTTCTTCGGCTCGCTCATCGCGCGCCCGACGATTGAGACGAGTTCGCGCAAATCGAACGGCTTCGGCAGATAATCATAAGCGCCGCGCTCGGACGCCTTGATCGCGGTCATGAAGGTGTTCTGCGCGCTCATCACGATGATCGGCAGCTCCGGGCGGAGCTTCTTCATGCGCGGCAAAAGTTCGAAGGCATTGTCGTCGGGCATGACGACATCGGTGATCACAAGATCGCCGTCGCCGGATTGAACCCAGCGCCAAAGAGTGGCCGCGGTGCCGGTGGTTCGAACTTCATAGCCTGCGCGCGAAAGGGCCTGGCTCAGGACGGTCCGAATTGCGGCATCATCATCGGCTATGAGAATATTTCCTCCCATCGCCCACCACCTCCAAAGCCCGTCCCAGGGCCAAAACGTCGCTTATTTCGCCTTTGCGCTGCGGCCGTCGCGCGAGGCATACATGGGCATGAGCACGCGAAATGTCGTCCGCCGTGGGGAGGAATCGCACTCAATCGTCCCGCCGTGATCCCCGATAATCTTGGCGACCAGTGCAAGTCCGAGGCCACTTCCGGTCGCTTTTGTCGTGATAAACGGCTCGAAAAGATGCGGCTGGATCTCCGCCGGCACGCCCGGACCGTTGTCGCGCACGCAAAATTCCAACGGCAGGCTGACGGGCACCTCGGATGTGGAAATTTTCAGCCGAACCCCCGGGCGAAAAGCCGTGGAGAGTTCGATTTCGCCGTCGCTGCGCTGCTCGCCGATGGCCTCCGCCGCGTTTTTGACGAGGTTGAGAAACGTCTGAACGAGCTGATCGCGATTGCCGAGCACGGGCGGCAGCGATGGATCGTAGTTTTCGACGAAGCGGATGTGGCGCGCAAATCCCGCCTGCGCGATTTTCTTCACATGATCGAGCACGGAGTGGATGTTGACGCTCTCGCGCTCCAGCGGCCGACGATCGGAAAAAGCCTCCATCCGATCGACAAGCTTCACAATACGATCGGTCTCGTCGCAAATAAGACGTGTCAAAGCGCGGTCCGTGTCGCTGACTTCCTGCTCTAGAAGTTGCGCCGCGCCGCGAATACCGGACAAGGGATTCTTGATTTCATGGCCGAGCATGGAGGCCATGGCCGAGACCGAACGCGCGGCGCCGCGATGGGTGAGCTGGCGGTCCATTTTGTCCGCCATGGTCCGCTCTTGCAGCATGACGACGACCGCTTCGCTCACATCGGAAAGCGGCGTCACGAACAGATCGACCATCTTTTCGGTACCGAGCCGCGGTACGCCGAGATCGACGCGATATTCGCTGATCGCCGATCCGCTCTGCATCACCTGATCGACGACCGACAACAGCACCGAGCCGAAGGGGAGAAGATTGGCCAAGGTCTGTTGCAGAAGAATGGACCGGCTGCTGCCGAAAAAGATTTCGGCCGCTTGATTGACTTCGAGGACGAAACCGTCGCGGCCGACCGCGAGGATCGGGTGCGGCAAGGCATTGAGCAGCAGCGCGGGTTCGGCTCGCACACTCTCCTCCATCGGCACGGAATCGTGGGCATCGCTGGGAAAGAACAGCGGTTCGTCATTCGTCGGCGGCAATTGTTGGCTCATGCCGTTCCTGCAGCGGGTTCTTGGGCAAGAAGTGCCGCAAGCAGCGCTTCCACCTCATGTGGATTGTCGCTCGTCAGCATTTTTGCGCGCAATTTTTCCGCGTCGGCGCGGGTCGAGGGCTGCGCATAGGCCGCCAAATGCTTGCGGGCGTGACGCGATCCTTTCTCAACACCGAAGAGAGACAGCAGCGTGCGATAATGCTCGCGCGCGATCTCCAATCTCTCCGGCGCGGAGGGCGTCGGACGCATGGCCCTGCCCGCCAAATGATCCGTGATCTGGCCAATAAGCCAGGGCTGGCCGAGCGCCGCGCGCCCGATCATCACCGCATCGGCGCCCGAGGCCTCGAGCATCATCGCGGCGTCTTGCGCGCTCTTGCAATCGCCGTTGGCGACGAGAGGAATGGAAATGGCGTCGCGCACCGCGCGAATGGCGGCCCAATCCGCGTTGCCGTTATAGAACTGCGCGCGCGTGCGACCGTGCACTGTGATCATCGCCGCGCCTTCCGCCTCGGCGCGGCGCGCCAGTTCCGGCGCGTTCAGCGAAGCGTCGTCCCAGCCCAAGCGCATCTTGACGGAGACAGGCACGGAGACGGCGCCAATGACAGAACGGATGAGACTCGTCGCGTGATCGAGATCGCGCATCAGCGCGCATCCGGCGGCGCCGCCCGTCACGCGTTTGGCGGGACAGCCCATGTTGATATCGATCATCGCTGCGCCCGCTGCTTCGGCGATCCGCGCAGCTTCCGCCAAAGGTGCCGGCGAGTGACCAGCAATCTGCACGACATGCGGCGTGATGCCATCGCCCGCCGCGCGAACAACAGCCTCAGGGTCGCCATCCGTATAGAATTCGGCGTCGAGCATTTCGGAGATCGTCAGCGCCGCGCCGAAACGCATCGCAAGACGGCGCATCCCGTAGTCAGTAATCCCTGCCATGGGTGCAAGAAAGGCCCGTCCCTCCAAGCGGAGCGGACCAACGGGAATGGCCCCAGGAAAACTGCTCAAAGGCTGGGCAAAAAAACTCATGTCTAAATTATAGTCATTTGATGCAGCGCCGCAACGCCGCAGTCGGGCTGAGGCTGTGCTTCCCATTGGATAAATTGACGCGGGCCGGATAAAGGCAAGAGCACGGAATCGCTTCGCGCTCCGACCTCTTTGGAAAGCTCATTGGTTGCGTTTGCATGACATCAGATCAAGAGATGGCAATTTTGGTCGTCGCGGCGGGGCGAGGGTCCCGCGCCGGCCCTGGAATTCCAAAGCAGTATAGAGAGATAGCCGGCTATCCTCTTCTAACACATACGCTCTCAGCATTGCTGAAAGCCGCCCCAAAATCGAAGATCATCGCGGTCATTCATCCCGACGACGGCGAATTTTATATGCGCGCAGTGGCGCATTTTTCATCACAGGAGCTGGCGCGACTTTATCCACCGGCGCCGGGCGGCGAGACGCGCCAGGACAGCGTGCGGCTGGGGCTGGAAGCCTTGGCGCGCGCGCCATCTCCACCGGAGATCGTTCTCATTCACGATGGCGCGCGGCCCTTCCCAACCCCGGCGCTGATCGCCCGCGCCACTGAGGCCGCTCTTGCGCATGGCGCCGCTGTGCCGGGGCTTGCGCTTGTCGATACGGTGAAAGAAGTCGATACGGCCGGCAGAATTGTCGCGACGCCGCAGCGCACGTCGCTGCGCACAGTGCAGACGCCGCAAGCTTTTCGCTTCTCTCTCATCCTCGATGCGCACCGTCGCGCCGCAAAAGACTGCGTCACGGGCTTGACCGATGACGCGGCAATCGCTGAATGGGCGGGACACAAGGTGCATGTTTTCGAAGGCGAGCCGGAGAATATGAAAATCACGAGTGCGGACGATATAGCGTTGGCCGAATCAAAAATGCTCGGCACGTTGCAAGACATCAGGATGGGTCAAGGTTTTGACGTCCATGCGTTCGGCCCGGGCGATCACGTCTGGCTCGGCGGCATCAAGATTCCCCATGACCAGGCTCTGCTCGGCCATTCCGACGCCGATGTGCTGAGCCACGCCATCACCGACGCCATTCTTGGCGCGATCGCAGACGGCGATATCGGCAGCCATTTCCCGCCGTCCGATCCGCAATGGCGCGGCGCCGCCTCCTCGATCTTTCTCGCCGCCGCGGCAAAACATTTGCGCGAACGCGGCGGCATGATCGCCCATGTCGATGCGACGTTGATTTGCGAACGGCCTAAGATCGGGCCTTATCGCGACGCCATTCGTGCAAGCGTCGCCAAGATCGTCGGCATGCCGGTCGAGCGGATCGCCATCAAGGCGACGACGTCAGAACATCTCGGCTTCACCGGACGCGAGGAAGGCATGGCGGCCATGGCCGTTGTGACCGTGCGCCTACCGCTCTAAGGCGCTCGCGGACAATCAGGCGACTTCGCGGATCGGTCCCGGCTTCACATTGTCGAAATCGAGCTGCGCGATCGGCGCCGGCCTACCGAACAGATAGCCCTGCATCTCGCGGCATCCGGCAACCCGCAGCAACTCATATTGCTCGACCGTCTCGACGCCTTCCGCGGTCGTCGCCATTTCAAGGCTGCGCGCCACGCCGATGATCGCCGCGACGACGGCATTGGCTTCGCTGCGCTGGCCGAGATCGTCGATGAAGCTCTTGTCGATCTTGATGCGGTCGAAGGGAAATTTCGCCAGATAGCTGAGCGAGGAATAGCCGGTACCGAAATCGTCGAGCGCAATTGAGACACCCAGATCCTTCAGGCCACGCAAAAGAGTAAGGGCCGTTTCGCTGTTGCGCAGGAAGATCGACTCGGTGACTTCGACTTCGAGCCGCGCAGGGGCGAGGCCTGTCTCTTGCAAGGCGGCGGCGACTGTCTCGCAAATATTGCCGCTCGCGAATTGCCCGACGGAGAGATTGACGCAAACGCGGGTCTCCTGGGGCCACCCGAGTGCATCCGAACAGGCTTTCCGCAAAATCCATTCGCCGAGCGGCAGGATCAGTCCCGTCTCTTCCGCGATGCCGATGAATTTCGATGGCTCGATCACCAAGCCCGACGGATGGTGCCAGCGCACCAGCGCCTCGGCTGCACAGACGCGCGGGCGCTCGATGTCAATCACGGGCTGATATTCGAGCAGGAAATCCTCGCTCATGATCGAATTGCGCAAGGCGAGTTCGAGCGAGTGGCGCGCCCTGACGCTGGCGCCCATATTGCGATCGTAAAGCCGATAGCAATTGCGGCCTTCGGCCTTCGACCGATAGAGCGCAAGATCCGCGTTGCGCATGAGTTGGTCGACTTCGCTGCCATTTTCGGGCGCTTGCGCGATGCCGATGCTCGCGCCAATCATCACCTTCTGCCCGTCGATTTCGTAAGCCGCGCCGACCGTCTCGAGCAGTCGCGCCGCGACATTCAGTGTGGTATCGCGGCCGCTACGGACCATATGGACGATGGCGAATTCATCGCCGCCGAGGCGGGCGACGATATCGCGTTCGCCGACGCAGCTGCGCAGCCGTTCGGCGACGATGACAAGCAGAGCGTCGCCGCTCGGATGACCGAGCGTATCGTTGATCGCCTTGAAGCGATCGAGGTCGAGCAATAGGATCGAGAAACCTTCGCCGCCCTTGTCCAATTTCTCGACCGCGGCTCGAAGCTCCTCGTTGAAGAGTTGCCGATTGGCGAGGCCCGTTAGCGGATCGTGATGAGCGAGATAGGCGACGCGCTCCTCGATGCGTTGGATCGCCGAGACGTCGGCATGCGTCGTCAGCCAGCCGCCGAACGACATCGGACGCCTCGACACGATGATGCTGCGCCCGTCGCTCAGATGATGTAATTTGGTCGAGGCTTCGATAGCGGGGCTCGTCCGCTCTTCGAAGTAACGCTGCGGATTGCCGCCGGCGAAAAAGCCATTGGCAATACGCGCGGCGATGATCGAGGCGAGCGTCGTTCCCGGCTTCAGTTGCTCCTTCCGAAGATCATAGAGCGCGCCATAGCGCTCGTTGCAGATCAAAAGGCGGCGTTTCTCGTCAAACATCGCGACGCCCTGGTCGAGATTATCGAGTACCGCGGAAAGAAGCGCCGTCGTGCGCTGGCCGGTGAGCACAGTCAGAGCGAGGACGAGAAGAAAAGCCGTTCCAACATTGAGCAGAAGCCCGGTCATCTGCATCATGGGCGAGTGAAGCGATGGTAGCCAGGCGAACGGCAGGAACGACGCTCCGAACAAGAAGATGATGCAGCTCTGGAGCAGCAAAATGCCGCCGATCAACTGCAGCGTTCCGCGCAAAGGGTTCGCTCGCGAATTGAGCGCGACGAGCCCGACATAGACTTCGCTCACGGCCACGACGATGCTGAAGACCATCAGGCGATTGCTTCCGGACGGCGCCACCAACGAAAACCAGACATGCGCCACGAAGGCCAAGACCAACATTGCGGCGAGCACGCGCCATGACGCGCGGCTGCCGCAGGCCTCGACGATGCCGAAGCCGAAAATGAAGAGCCCGAGGTAGATGATCAGACTGCGCGCGACGATCAGCACTCCCGGCGAGGAGTCCGATCCGAGCGCGATCGCGAGCGTTCCAAGAGCGAGAAGCAATGAGCCGATGGCCCATTTGCGTGCCGGCGCATATTTCCGCTCGACATGCCACACATAGAGCAGCGCAAGAGCCTGCAGAATGCACTTCGCCGCATAGATCAGGGCCAGCAATCGGTAATCGAAACTGTGACTCATCGAAGGATTGCCGCGCGCTTTACACAAGCAGGGAATTTAAATTTGACTTGCAGTTCCGTTGCGGAAATCGATCACGTGTCGAGTCGCATTCTCGGCGAGAGCAACGTCCAAGGTATCCCTAGGTGATTTGGGTAAAGAATGACTTCACGGCGGATGGGTTGGCAAAAAAATAGCCTCGACCGACGGGGGAATGGAGGCGTCATATAATATTGATATTATTTAACAAATCTCATTTCTGTGCGCGAACAAATCGCCGGAAAAATGCGAGCGAATGCAGTCCTCAGTCGGCGCCGCTCAGCTCGAAATGAGACATAACGGCATCGAAAGCCGCAACGCACTGCTGCAAGGTTATCGTGTCTGGAACAATGCCGAGACCCGTACAAGCAAAGATCTCTCGTGCCCGCTGCTCCGCGGGCGGACTGCGGAAAAAGCTGTAGGCGCCGGTGTACGGACCTTGAGGTGGCGGCTCGGGGACTTGCTGGAGCATGCCGCTCATCCCCGCGGCGTCCGTCCAATATTTCAGGGTAATGACGCATTGGGTAAACGGTTCGTCATCGGGCTCCAGGCCAATATGGGCACAGAGATGGTCTATGCGCTCCTCGTACGCCCTGGCTTCCAGCGTCTGAGCGGAGGCCGGCCACACAAATCCGATCAAGCCCAGAGCAGCGATGAGAAGAGAAATTCGCCTTGCCATTTCGATGCCTCGACAGACCTTGCACCTTTGGATGCAGCCCGGCAGCCCGTTCTGCTCAGAAGCGGTTTGCATCCGCTCGCGCGCATGGTCAACACCGCATTTCAAAACATCGGAACGAAGCCCAGCGCTCCATCTGCGCGAAAAAAATATCCCGGAAAACCAAGAAGGTCTTCCGGGATTTTCTGCGGGTCCCGTTGGTGGACGGCGCAGCGCCGGCCACCGTCACAGGCTCATATCACCATACGAACTGCGTGCGAGCGCCAACCCAGTCGATCCTGGCACCTCCGGTCTGAGTAGAAGCAACGCCGAGGCCATATTTGTTGACTATGATGTGCTCATAATCCAGCATGAACTTCAAATTGAGGTTCGGGTACCAGTTCAGGCCGCCGCCATAGGCCGTCTGCTTGGTTGCGCTGTAGGTCGTGTAGCCACCGCCACCTCCGGCGAGCGCCGTCAGAGCCGAGTCGTTGGTATCGACGATGCTGAACGTGCCGACAGCTTCAACCGCACCGAACCCATCGCTGCCCCAAGCCAGAGGCTTGTCGGGAATCACGCCAGAATAGCCGCCTGTCGCCGGATTGTAGTGACGATGGCCACCGAAGCTGTAGCTCGCCTGCGCATAGCCGCCGTTGAAGTTATACGCCGGTCCAGCCGTTCCACCGGCAAGGGTCCCGGCAGCCGTTCCCGTACGCGTGTTTTCCAAGTAGTGGAAGTACTCACCCTGGATGAACGCGTTTTCGTAGCTCGCCGCCGCTTCGCCGCCGAACACCTCGCCGCTCCTGGCGGGGACGGTACCCGTGGCGGCGAAGGTCGTCGGATCGACCCGGAATTCAGGCCGATCGCTGAGGCTGAGAGCCTCGAGGTTCGAGCCTGCGCGGGGATCGAACGTATAGGCGTAGTTGGCACCGATATGGGCGGTCCCATTCTGCGTCCACGTCAACGTGTAGGCTGCGCGGGCCAAAGCGGAGAACTGCGGACCGAGGTTGGTCGCGCCAACAGTGTGCAGCGCGCCGGTCGTCGGACCGGTGAGCCATGCGCCCAAGAAGTAGTTCTTGTCGTTCGAGATCGCGCCCAAGGCCGTGCGGAAGTCGCCGCCGCCGAATGCCGTCGCGAAGACCTGCGGCGTCGGACGCTCAAGCATCAGGATATCGTTCGAGCTTGTCGCCTCACCCAGCGTCCACGGCACGTCGATCGCGCCGATGGTGATCGCCACCGGGAACGGCTGATGATGATTGTAGAAGCCGTTGTAGGTGACGAAGGCGTTTTCAATGCCGGAGACGCCGCCGCCCGAGAGCAGCGTGGCAGCCGCAGCCGCACCCGTGCTCGAGAAGCCGTCCGACGAACCGCCGAAGTCATAGATCAAAGCATAGTTCCAGTCGCCCGCGAACTTGCCTTGCACGCCAATGCGAGCGCGGCGGAAGTTCACGCCGCTTGCAAGACCAGTCGGACCAAAGCCGCCGAAGTGCGAATAGTTGGCATAACCACCCGTATCCAGGTGCAAACGACCAGTGAAGTTGATGGTGTTGTCGCCATTGCAATCCGACAGGCCGAATTCGTGACCAGGCGTCATGGTGACGAAGGGGGCGCATGGGAGCGGACCCTTCACGACCGGACCACCATTGCCGTAGGGCGGGGAATAATAACCGCCGCCGCCCGCCGTCTTTTTCAGTTGGATTTCCTTGATCTGGACGCGCAACGAACGAATCTCAGCTTCATGCTGAGCTTCGATTTTGCGGATTTCCTTCTCAAGCTTGTCGACGGTCGCGGAATCGTCTGCGCGTGCAGGCGCACCAGACCCAACGATCAGGGCCGCCGCCCCGATCATCAGCGAAAGGATGCTGACGCCCTGAATGCGTCGACCTCGCGCTGCAAACTGACTTTCCCCGTGAATGTTGCGCATCACCCGATCCCCCATTTTTAGCTTTCAGAACGTCCGTTCTGTTTGCAACTCCCTCATGTGTGGATTCACATATGAGGCATTGACGGTCAATACAGCTTAACCTTGTTGAACCCCTCAAGCTATTCCCAAAAATATATAACTCGACACCTTCTCAGGCTGATGTTTTGCGTGCCACATCCCCTAAGGGATTGCCCGCGATGAATATTTCCGCAGCCACCGCCTCCGAGCCCGACTGACAAGACCTCCCCGGCAGCTGGGACGGGAGATGTGAAAATGCGGCGGTGAGGATTGCATGCCACACTTTTTCGCCATGCTTGTCCCGAATTGTCGTCACAAATCCGTCACTTATGCGGCACTGCGGCCACATCGAGTTAGGGTGGAATCGCGTGGTGGACCACACGACCAAAACAGCCTGCGATCCGTTTCTGCGGGTCCCTCAGATGAGGAACCTGCTTAAGCTTAGTGGCGCCCATAAAACGTAGTCAAGTGATTCTATAGACTTTATAATTTTATCGTGGGTGGCGATGCTTGACGGACACAGCTCGACGATTCTGAGAGAAGATCATTGGACCTTTTGACAGTGCCCAAGCCCTGCGCGTCAGGCTAAAGCATGCGCATGTTCTCACCCGATTTGCTCGGCAAAACCGAAGCGCTGCTCGCCCATTGCCGCGCGCGGAAGATCATGCTGGTGACCGCCGAATCATGCACCGGCGGCCTCATCGCCGTGCTGCTTACCTCGATACCCAGATCGTCCGATGTGTTTGAGCGCGGCTTCGTCAGCTATGCCAATCGCGCCAAGGAAGACTCTCTCGGCGTCGAAGCAGATTTGCTCGCCACCTACGGCGCGGTCAGTGCCGAAACCGCACGCGCAATGGCCGAGGGCGCGCTCGCTCATTCGCAAGCTCAGATCGCGATGTCCGTCACCGGCATTGCCGGCCCCGGCGGCGGCTCGGCGGAAAAGCCGGTCGGCCTCGTTTACTTCGGCTACGGCTCGCGCGGCGCAATCAAAACGGTCGAAAAAAGATTCGGCGACATCGGTCGCGACGAGGTGCGGCTCGCATCGGTCGCGGTGGCGCTCGATCTTCTGCTCAGCGAAGTTGGTGGCCTTGAATCGTAGAGCCCAAACGCGAAGGCTCTAAGAGCCGTAAACGAGATTGGCGCGGGTCTCAAAGGCTTCGGCGAATTTGCGGAAAGCCGCGTCGAAGACGCCGCCGACGAGGAGCGCCAGCGCCTTGCTGCGGAACTCATACGCGATGTCGAATTCGATGATGCAGGACTGCGGGCCGGTCGGGGCGAAGCGCCATTGGTTTTCGAGATGCTTGAAGGGCCCATCGACATATTCGACGAGGATTTCGAGCTTCGCTGGATCGCAAGTCACGCGGCTCGTAAAAGTCTCGCGCAGCGCCTTATAGCCGACCTCCATCTCGGCAATGAGGATCTTGCGGCCATCCTCGAGATCGCGCAATTCGATGAGCCGCAGATCGCGGCAGAGCGGCAGAAATTTCGGATAGGCGCGCACGTCGGCCACGAGAGCGAACATCTCGGCGGCGGAATGTTGAACGCGGCGCTTGGTGCGAAATTTCGGCATGGACAACCAGTCGGCGATTCCAATTCATTTTTTCACGCGGAAGTACCCTCGCGCAACGCCTTGAGCCTAGCGAAATCCTCGCCCGCGTGATGCGACGAGCGCGTCAGCGGCGAAGCCGAGACGAGAAGAAACCCTTTAGTCTTGGCCACTTCTGCGTACGCCTTAAACTCCTCAAGCGTCACGAAGGCGATGACCGGATGATGCTTCTTCGTCGGCTGCAAATATTGCCCGATGGTGAGAAAATCCACCTCGGCGCTGCGCAGATCGTCCATGAGCTGAAGCACTTCGTTGCGCTCCTCGCCAAGCCCCACCATGAAGCCCGACTTGGTGAAGATGCCGGCGTCGAGCTCCTTCACACGCTGCAACAGTCGGATCGAATGAAAATATCGCGCGCCCGGCCTGACCGAAAGATAGTTGCGCGCGACCGTCTCAAGATTGTGGTTGAAAACATCGGGTCTGGCCGCGACGACCTTCTCCAGCGCGCCGGGTTTACGCAAAAAATCGGGCGTCAGAACCTCGACCGTCGTCGCCGGGCTCGCGGCGCGAATCGCGGCGATCACCTCGACAAAATGTCCGGCGCCGCCGTCCTCGAGATCGTCACGATCTACCGAGGTGATGACGACATGGGCAAGGCCGAGCGCCGCGACAGCATGCGCCACGCGCGACGGCTCGGACGGATCGAGCGCCTGCGGCAGCCCCGTGCGCACATTGCAGAAGGCGCAGGCGCGCGTGCAGACATCGCCTAGGATCATGAAGGTCGCATGCTTCTTCGCCCAACATTCGCCGATGTTGGGGCAGCCCGCCTCTTCGCAAACGGTCACAAGCCGATGCTCTTTAACGATGGCGCGGGTCGCGTCCCACTCGGCCCCTCCGGGCGCCTTGACCCTAATCCAGGCCGGCCGTTCGGCGCCCGTCTGATCAGGCCGATGCGCCTTTTCGGGATGGCGCGGCTGAAGCTTGCGCTTCTCCGCCTCCGCTGCCTCTCCGGTCACTGTTGCCACCATCAGTCTCTCAATTTTGCGCGCAAAGCGCGCCATATGCCATTCTTGCGGTCAGAAAAGGAGGATCCCATGCCCTACGCACGCAATGACGAGCTCCCGCCTTCGGTCAAGGACAATCTTCCGTCCCACGCGCAAGACATATTCCGTGCCGCCTTCAACACCGCCCATGACGAACATAAGGGCGATCCGCGCCAGGAGGAGGCCGCGTTCCGCATTGCCTGGGCTGCCGTGAAGAAGAAGTACCACAAAGTCGGCGACGCCTGGGTGCCGCTCGACCGCTAGACGCAGACTTACATATGGATGACGCGGCCATAAGCGTCGAGAACGCTCTCATGCATCGTCTCCGAGAGGGTCGGATGCGGGAAGATCGTATTGATGAGTTCGGCCTCCGTCGCCTCGCAATTCATGGCGATGACGAAGCCTTGGATCAGCTCCGTCACCTCGGCCCCGACCATATGGGCGCCGAGAAGCTTGCCCGATTTCGCATCGAAGAGCGTTTTGACGAGACCGTCGGGTTCGCCGAGCGCGATCGCCTTGCCGTTGCCGATGAAGAGAAAGCGCCCGATTTTGAGTTCTAGGCCCGCGGCCTTCGCCTTCTCTTCCGTGAGGCCGACCGAGGCGATCTGCGGATTGCAATAGGTACAGGCCGGGATCATCAGCCGATCGATCGGATGAGGCTTGAGGCCCTTGATCGCCTCGACGCAGACGACGCCCTCATGTTCCGCCTTATGCGCGAGCATCGGTGGTCCGGCGACATCACCAATCGCATAGATGCCGGCAACCGATGTGCGGCCGAGGCCATCCGCGACAATGATGCCGCGCTCGGTTTTAACGCCGAGCGCTTCCAGCCCGAGATTTTCGACATTGCCTTGGACGCCGACCGCCGAGATCATCCGATCCGCGGCAAGCGTCTGCGTCGTGCCCTTGTCGTCCGTCACGGTGACGATAACGCCATTCTTCTGCTTCTCGACCTTCGTCGCTTTGGTCGAGGTGAGAATCTTGATGCCCTGTTTCTCGAAGCGCTTGCGGGCATGGGCCGCGATCTCCGCATCCTCAGCAGGAAGAATCTGCGGCAGCACTTCGACAATCGTCACCTCAGTGCCGAGCGTATGATAGAAGGACGCGAATTCGACGCCGATCGCGCCTGAGCCGAGCACGATGAGGCTTTTTGGAAACTGCAGCGGCACCATCGCCTCGAAATAGGTCCAGATGAAATTGCCATCGGGTTCGAGTCCCGCCAACACGCGCGGCCGCGCCCCCGTCGCGATGACGATGTGTTTGGCCTGATAGGTCCCGGGCGGCAGGATTCCTTTGGGCGCGGGATGCTGCGGCTGCATGGGCTTTTTCTGCGAGGCTGCGACAACAACTTCGCCGGGCTTCGTAATTTTCGCCTCGCCCCAGATTACATCGACCTTGTTCTTCTTGAGAAGAAAGCCGACGCCGGAATTGAGATGGCCCGAGACATCGCGCGAGCGCTTGACGACGGCCGCCGGATCGAAGCCGAGCTTGCCCTCGATGGTGATGCCGTAGTCCTTCGCGTGCTGCGCGTAATGATAGATCTCGGCCGTGCGCAATAGCGCCTTGGTCGGGATGCAGCCCCAGTTGAGGCAGATGCCGCCGAGATGCTCGCGTTCGATGACGGCCGTCTTCAAGCCAAGCTGCGCGGCGCGGATCGCCGCGACATAGCCGCCTGGTCCGCCGCCGATGATGAGGACGTCATAGGGTTCAGGCATCAACAAACTCACACCAACATCGCCACCGGATTTTCGATCAAGCGCTTGAACGCGGCGATGAGCTCGGCGCCTTTCGCACCATCAAGCGCGCGATGATCGCAAGTGATGGTCGCGCTCATGATGGTAGCAACGACGACCGCGCCGTTCTTCACCACCGCCCGCTCTTCGCCCATGCCGATCGCGATGATCGAGGATTGCGGCGGATTGAGCACGGCGGTGAAATTCTTGATCCCATACATACCGAGATTGGAGATGGCGCTGACGCCGCCTTCATATTCTTGCGGCTTCAGCCGCCGCTCCTTGGCGCGCGCGACATAATCTTTCATCATCGCGGACAGTGCCGAGAGCGGCAGCAGATCGGCGCTGCGCACAATCGGCGTAATCAACCCCTCGGGAAGCGCGACCGCGACCGCCACGTCTGCATGCTCATGATGCAGCATCGCGCTTTCGGTAAAAGTCACATTGGCGCCGGGGACGGTGACGAGTGCGAGCGCCAAAGCCTTGACCACCATATCGTTGACCGAGACTTTGAAAGCCGGCGTGCCGTCCTTGGCTTTCGGCGCCGCTTTGTTGATGTCCTCGCGCAATTTTAGCAGCGCATCGATCTCGCAATCGACGGTGAGATAGAATTGCGGGATCGTCTGCGCTTGCGTGAGGCGGCGCGCAATCGTCTTGCGCATGGCATCATGTGGCACTTCGCGATAGCTCGACGGCGCAAAGGCGGATTTGATTGCCGCATCGCTCATCGACGGCGGCAGGAAGACGGGCGAAGGTGCGGGACGCGGCTTTTGCCCTGAGTCCAGCACCGACTTCACATCGCGCTCGACGATGCGGCCGTTCGGGCCGCTGCCCGCGATTTTCGAGAGATCGATGCCGCCGTCCTTGGCGAGACGACGCGCGAGTGGCGTCGCGAACAGCCGCGGACCACCTTCTGTCTGAGCTTGCTGCACGGGTGCGCCGTTGGCAGACGCGGCAGCAACAGGCTTCGGCGCGGGCGCGGCGGCAGCGAGAGGCGCGGCGGATTTGGCGGGGCCAGTGATGGATTTGGCGTCCTCGCCCTCGCCCGCGATCACGGCGATGACATTGTTGACCGGCACATCGGCCGTGCCTTCCGGCACGAGAATCTTGGCGAGCACGCCTTCATCGACCGCTTCGACCTCCATCGTCGCCTTGTCGGTCTCGATCTCGGCCAGCACATCGCCCGATTTGATTTTGTCGCCTTCCTTCTTCAGCCATTTGGCGAGGTTGCCCTTTTCCATCGTGGGCGACAGCGCCGGCATGAGGACATTGATCGGCATTGGGTTCGCCTTTTCGACTTCGCTTATTTCAGCGCGTCACGCCGCTTCACGCCTCTTAGGATTTGTAACAAACCGTTTTCGCCGCCGCGATCACATCGGCAACGCTCGGCAGTGCGAGCTTTTCCAAATTGGCGGCATAGGGCATGGGCACATCGCGCCCCGTGACACGCAGAACCGGCGCATCGAGATCGTCGAACGCCGCGCTCATCAAACGCGCCGCAATCTCGGCGCCGACGCCCGATTGCGGCCAACCTTCTTCGATCATTACGCAGCGATGCGTCTTCCTAACTGACGCGACGATCGTCGCCTCGTCCATAGGGCGCAACGTGCGAAGATCGACGATTTCGGCTTCGATCCCCTCTTTGGCCAGCTCGTCCGCCGCATTGAGCGCATAGGTCATGCCGATGCCGAAAGAGACGAGCGTCACATCCCTGCCCTCGCGCGCGATGCGCGCCTTGCCGATCGGCACAAGAAAATCGTCGAGCTGCGGCACATCAAATGTGTGGCCATAGAGAATTTCGTTTTCGAGAAAGATCACCGGATTGGGATCGCGGATCGCGCTCTTCAACAAACCCTTCGCATCGGCCGCGGTGAAGGGAACGACCACTTTCAAGCCGGGCACATGCGAATACCAGGAGGAATAATCCTGGCTGTGCTGCGCGCCGACGCGGGATGCTGCGCCATTCGGTCCGCGAAAGACGATCGGGCACGTCATTTGTCCGCCCGACATATAATGCGTTTTGGCGGCGGAATTGATGAGCTGATCCATCGCCTGCATGGCGAAATTGAAGGTCATGAATTCGACGATCGGGCGCAGCCCCGCCATCGCCGCGCCGATGCCGAGACCGGCAAAACCATGTTCGGTGATCGGCGTATCGAAAATGCGATGCTCGCCGAACTCCTGCAGAAGACCTTGCGTCACTTTATAGGCGCCCTGATATTCGGCGACCTCCTCACCCATGACGAAAACAGTCGGATCGCGGCGCATCTCTTCGGCCATGGCGTCGCGCAGCGCTTCGCGCACGGTCATCTGGACCATTTTCGTGCCGGCAGGAACTTCTCGCCCAGTGTCGGCGGTCTTGACTTGCGGCGCTACGCTCGGCTGAGGCGGGGGCGGCGAAACCTGCGGCGCAGGCGAAACGGGCGCAACAGGTTTGGCGGGCGCGGCAGCGGCTTTCGGCGAGACGCTGATCTTCTCGCCGTCGGCGGCGATCACACCAATGAGGCTGTTGACGGCGACATTCTCGGTCCCTTCCGGCACAACGATCTTGGCGAGCACGCCTTCATCGACCGCCTCGACCTCCATCGTCGCCTTGTCGGTCTCGATCTCGGCCAGCACATCGCCGGATTTGACCTTGTCGCCTTCTTTCTTGAGCCATTTGGAAAGCTTGCCCTGTTCCATGGTTGGCGACAGAGCCGGCATCAGAATATTCGTCGCCATGGTCAGAGCGCCTTACAACAGGACATCGGTATAAAGTTCGGATGGATCAGGCTCCGGGTCGCTGGTCGCAAAATCCGCCGCCTCCGCGATGATCGAACGGACCGACGCGTCGATCTCTTTCAATTTGTCTTCGGTGACAGATTTATTGGCGAGAAGGCGCGCGCGGACCTGTTCGATCGGATCGTGCTCCTCGCGCATCTTCTGCACTTCTTCCTTGGAGCGGTATTTCGCCGGGTCCGACATCGAATGGCCGCGATAGCGATAGGTCGCCATCTCGAGAATGATCGGCCCCTTGCTGGCGCGGCACCAGGCGGCGGCTTCCTTCGCCGCAGCGGCAACCGCGCGAACATCCATGCCGTCCACATGTTCGCCGGGAATGTTGAAGGAGAGGCCGCGTTTATAGAGATGCGTCTCGGCTGAGGAACGTGTCACCGACGTGCCCATCGCATAGAGATTGTTCTCGATCACATAGACGACGGGCAGTTTCCAAAGCTCCGCCATATTGAAGCTTTCGTAGACTTGACCCTGATTGGCGGCGCCGTCGCCGAAATAAGTGAAAGAGACGTTGTCATTACCGCGATAACGATTGGCGAAGGCGAGGCCGGTGCCGATCGGCACGGGCGCACCAACGATGCCGTGGCCGCCGAAGAAATTCTTCTCCCGCGAGAACATATGCATCGAGCCGCCCTTGCCTTTGGATAGACCGCCGCGGCGCCCGGTCAATTCCGCCATCACGGCTTTCGGATCGATTCCGGAGGCAAGCATGTGGCCATGATCGCGATAGCCCGTAATGGTCTGATCGCCGGGCTTTGCCGCGCGCATCACGCCGACGACGACGGCTTCCTCGCCGATGTAGAGATGGCAAAAGCCGCCGATGAGGCCCATGCCGTACATCTGGCCCGCCTTTTCCTCGAAGCGGCGGATCAGCAGCATGTCGCGATAGGCTGAAAGCTCTTCTTCCAGGGTGAATTGCGCCGGGGCCGGCGTCGCTGGGGCCTCTCGCGTTGCCGGACTGCCTCCCTTTGGTGCCGCTGCCATGGAATCTCATCCTTATCTCGGCATACAAAATACCGCGCCTTCATCGCCCTGGCGAGCGGACAAAAGAGCGAATGCCGCCTAAATGCGGGGGGTCTTGAAACTATGTCTTTTGAAGACCTTGGCCTCGACAGCTCGGACAATGGATGAGCCAGGACATCCCGCGATGAGGGCTCATGCATCAACCGCGCGAGAAGGCTTTAGGACGCAGAGTTCTGCGGCGATTCCAGGAAGTGATTCAGGCCGCGCTTATTCATGCGCCGGTCGGTCGAAGATCACAACGACATCGTTCTTGCCGATCCAGCCGAGTTGGGATTCCGCCTGCTCTTTCAGGAGATCGGCGTCGATCGTCTCGCCGCGCAGAAGATCGACCTTTACCTGCCAGCGCTGGTGCTCGTCCTTGAGCGCCGCGAGATCGCTGTCGAGCCGGGCGATCTGGCGCTGATAGTCGTCCTTGGTCTTGAGACCGCGCTCGCCGTTCACGGCATGCCATAGGAAATAGCCGCCGATCGCGCCGGAAACGCAATACAAAAGAAGGGGGTAGAGGATGGCACGGAGACGCCGGCGAACAACCATCCGGGCACAATCGCCGATCCGGGTTAGCGGCAAATTAACCGCCGGCTCGGCCGGACCGCAGGGTGATTCCAGAGCCGTCGAAAGTCAGGCCGCCAAGCAAAATAGCCGCCCCAAACGGAGCGGCTATTTTTGAACGGAACTTCTTGCAAAGCCCCGGAGTCCAAACCTTGAGAATAGCTACTCAGAAACTTGGTCTCTGAGGGGCGCTAGTCTCAGGCTCAGATTTCCGCAGAAGCGTAGCTCGTCACTTCCATGCCGACGCAAACTTCGCAGAGGGAGGGGGTCGTCCAAGCCATGATGATCTCCTAAAGGTTGTCGAACGGAACCGGGGAATTTGGCATCGGGATTGGCGTTACGCCAAGCCCAATGCCGCCGCCTCGCTTCTATTCGAGTACACACACAATAGCGGCGGGCGCCAAAAGGTGGTCAGCGGTCTGAAAGATTAATGTAAGAACTGTGTAAGAAGGGCCGGCTCACGGCGCTTTCTTTGAACGTTTTGCGCCTCCTTCTCTCTCCTGTATCTTCGCGCGAAAGGTGATCGGGAGATGAGCACAAGTTTTGCGGGCCGGCGCGCATGGGGAGGCTCAGGCAAGAACCTCGACCCATCGAGAGGCCCCGAATTCGGCAGCGCCGACCGCGACGAGAGCCGGCGCGCCGTCGCCTGGTTCGCGGTTCTCCTCGCCCTGCCGCTCGCGGTCTTCGGCATTCTCGCGGTGCTGTTGATCGGCGCCGATTATGCGGTGACGCGCACCCACGAACTCGCAATCGCGACGCAGGAGATCGTCAGGCTCGATGGTGTCATGCAGCGCGCGATCGAACAGCGGGCCGACACGACGATCGCCGATGTGCGCACCGCGGCGACCGATCAGGACCCGACCGGCCAGATCAGGCTCACAAGCTATTCCGATGAAGCGAGTTTCGTGCTCGTCAATCGCCGCGATCAACGGTTCTTTCCTCCGGCCGGCACGCCAACGCAGGCAGAGCAGATGATGCTCCAGCGTTTCTCCGCGGCCATCGCCGCGGCGCGCTCTGAAATGAAGGCGCGCGGCAACCTGCCCCAGACTGCCACGGCGTTCTGGACTGCCGACAGTCTCGGCCTCTCTTTCGTTCGCTGCCTGCACGAGCGCGACAACGCCCTTGAAATCTGCGTCGTCTTCGACGACAGCGCTCTCGATCCGGTGCTCGAAGTCGCGCTCAATGGCGCCGCCGCTGATTTGACGGGATGGCTTTTGACCCTGCGCGATCCCGCTGGCCGCGCGATCTGGAGCCACGGTTCGGCGAGCGCCAGCACATCGGCGATTTCCGATCTGACCGGTTCGATGAGCGGCTGGCATATGGAGGCCTCGCCGCCACCCGGCACGCATGCGGGCTTTCTGCCGCTTACCGCCATCATCGTGCCCTTGATCGGATGCTGGCTCTTCGTCGTCTGGCATGTGCAGCGAGGCCAGGCAGCGCGGCTCAAGGAAAGCAATTTCCGCAGCGAGATGACGGCAAGACTGTCGCATGATCTGCGCACCCCGATCGCCAATCTGCGGCTCTATGCCGATCTCGCCGCGCGGCGCGCCGACGATACTGAGGCTGTGCGGCGCTATTGCGAGGTAATGAGCGCCGAAGTCGAGAGGCTGTCGCTCCTGGCCGACAATACGGTCGTCTATGGCCGCGGCGCGGTCCCCCGGCCGCTGCGGCTCGACGAAGCGATCCCCGACACCGTTCTCGATACCGTGGTCGAGCGCTATCAGACGCTCTTCGCCGCAGCCGGATCGACGATCGAAGTCACCCATCAGGCGCCAATCCTCTGCCGCTTCGACCGCATGGGCTTTGAACGAATCTTGATCAATCTGCTCGACAATGCCTGCAAATATGCGCCGGGTAAGATCGAGGTGGCGACAAGCCAGGATGCACATACATTGAGCCTGAGCGTCCGGGATTTCGGCCATGGATTCGACGAAGCCTATCGGGCGAAACTCGACGCCTCGCAGAAAAAGGGAACGAAAGACGGTTTCGGCCTTGGGCTCGCCGTCGTCCGCGACCTCGCCGCCGCCAATGGCGGCAAGATCTCAATCGAGAATTGCGATCCCGGCGCGCGCGTGACAGTGACGATGAAGACCACGGCGCCGAGCCGGCCAGCGGAGGCATAATGTCCATATTGATCGCGGAGGACGATCCCCATCTTCGCAACGGCATCGTCGATCTTTTGACCCTGGAAGGCTTTCCCTGCCAGGTCGCGGAAGACGGCGCCAAGGCGCTCGCGCTCTTCCAAGAGTCGCGGCCGGATCTCTGCGTCTTCGACGTGATGATGCCGAACATGGACGGATTGACCCTCTGCCGTGAAGTCCGCCGCCTCGATCCGCTCGTGCCGATCCTGCTGCTCTCGGCGCGCGGCGAAGAGACGGATCGCGTCCGCGGTCTCGATGTCGGCGCCGACGATTATGTGGCCAAGCCCTTCGGTGCGCTGGAACTCATCGCCCGGGTGAAAGCGGCGCTGCGCCGGTCAAAAGCGCAGGAGATCCAGACCGCCAATGGCGCGCTCCTCGCCAAAGGCGAGATGCTGGCGCGGATCAAAATGGGCGATCTCGAAATCGACCCCAAGGCCATGCGCGCCTTTCGCGGAGAGACGCGGATCGATCTCACCTCGCGGGAAGTCGCGATCCTACTCACGCTTTATGAGCGGCGCGGCCAAGCCGTCTCGCGCGATGAATTGTTCGACCTCTGCTGGGGCCGCGGCTTCATGCCCAACAGCCGCGCGCTCGACCAATATGTCTCGGCGCTGCGCAAAAAGATCGAGATCGATCCCGCCAATCCGCAGATCATCCGCACCGTTCATGGCGTCGGCTACCGCCATGAGACGGAGAAATGAGACGGAGAAATAGATTTTCTGCGTCGGCTGGCCTGCCCTAGATAAAAGGCGAGTTGTGAGGGCAGATGGCGAAGCAGAGCCATATCTATGTCGGCGTCGGCGGCTGGACCTTTGAGCCCTGGCGCGGGACGTTCTATCCCGAAGGCCTCACGCAGAAACGCGAACTCGAATTCGCCAGCCGCGCGCTGACCTCGATCGAAATCAACGGCACCTATTATTCGACCTTCAAGCCCGCGACTTTCGCCAAATGGCGCGACGAGACCCCGGACGGCTTTGTCTTTTCCGTCAAGGCGTCGCGCTATTGCACCAATCGCCGGCAATTGGGCGGCGCGGGCGAAGCGATCGAGCGATTCGTCGCGCAAGGACTGTGTGAACTCGGCGACCGGCTCGGCCCGATCAATTGGCAATTCATGGCGACGAAGAAATTCGATCCCGAAGATTTTGCGGGCTTCTTGAAGCTATTGCCGCGCGAGACGCATGGCCGGCCGTTGCGTCATGCGTTGGAAGTTCGCCACGTCAGTTTTCAGGACGAGCGCTTTTATGATCTCGTGCGCCAGCACGGTGCAGCGATCGTCTTTGCCGACAGCGAGGAGTTTGCGAAGATCGAGCAGCCAACGGCCGATTTCACCTACGCGCGGCTGATGAAGAGCCAAGAGCGCTACGCCAAGGGCTATGCGCCGTCAGCTTTGACGACAATCGCGAGCGAGGCCAAGCATTGGGCGGAGCGCGGCGATGTCTTTCTCTATTTCATTTCCGGCGCCAAAGAGCGCAATCCCGCCGCCGCGCGGGCGCTGATCGAAATTCTCTGAGCTGTCGATCCTCACCGGCAGGCGCGCGAATGGGAAAGCCCCGCGTCCGAAAACAGCGGATCGCAGTTAATCTGATTGATGACAAACCATGTGCCAAGAAGAAGCGCGACAACCACCAAAAAACCGAGCCATGTCGCGAGCGGATTGTGGGCCTCTTCCGCCTCGGGCTCCTGCGCGTTCGCATTGACGTCGGCAGCGCGCGGCACCTCTTTCAGAGCGGGCCGCTTCTCTCCGGCCCTGCGTTGCGTTTCCTCCTCGCCCGCCATCCCGTTTTCCTTATGCCAAGCTTAAGCCCGGCTCGGACATTATCGAAATCCGATCAATTTGATTTGCCGCAACGACGGTTGCCCCCGGCTGAAGGATGCTCATGCTACCTTCAACTTACCAACACGTTCGAGACTGGAAATGAACGGTCCCCAATGGAATCTGCTCGCGCTGCTGGCGGATGATTTATCGCTGTCTGTCTGTCGTATCGAGGACAGTCTGATCTCAAAGGACAACGTCGAAATCGTCAATGAACTGACCGACGTCGCAGAGTCGCTCGCCAAGATTTCCACGAAGCTGCAGGTTCTTGCCTCTTCCATTCAGGTCCAGCTGAACGCGTAAGCGTCCGCGCGATTGATCGGTCGAACAGAAGCGTACCGCGTCGAGATGCGAAAAAGGCGCGCCGCTGTGCCGGCGCGCCTCTCTGGGGAACAAACGCTTTTCTTACGCTTGCTTACTCTCCTGCCGCCATTTCCATGCCTTGGAAACGGGCATGGCTCTCGTCGAGATCCGCGCGGATCTTCGTCGACGCGGTAGGCGTGCGGCGGTGGAAGGCAAGGATCCAGACGATGCCGACCGCAAGATAGATGAGGAAGGCATAGGGGAAGTAATTCACCGGCGGCGCTGGCACCGGATAGACACTGCCGACCGCGGGAACGGCGAGCAGCAGCAGCGAGGCGATGCAGCCGAGCCAATCCTTCACTGTCAGCTCGCCGATTTTCTTGAGATAAGCAGGAGCCGCGGCACTCACGAGGCCATAGGCCACGACAAAGCCGAACGCCGCGCAGGTGCCGACGTCGTTGAAGCAATCGAGCAGTGCGACATGACCGAAAAGGACCGCTAATGTCGGGACTGAGAACGAGAGCACGGCCATGACAGTCACCGCAATATGCGGCGTTTCGTTCTTGTCATGCGCCGACGCGGTCGCCTCGGGGAAGATGCCATGCCGCCCCATCGCATAGATGACGCGTCCGCCCGCGCTGATGCAGGAAAGGTTCAGGGCGAAGAAGCTCAGCATCGCGCCGAGCGACAGCGGAATCTGCAAGATCGGTAGGCCCACCAATTGCGCGAGGACGTTCAACGGCTGGTCGATCTTATCGAGTGTCGTCGAATAACCTCTCACCCCGACTACCTCTACATAGGTGATGAAGACGAAGAAGATGCCGGCGATGATCAGGCTCACGTAGATGGAACGCGGTATCGTCTTGAGCGGATTTTTGGCTTCGTCGCCGAATGCAGTTGCCGCCTCGAAGCCGACGAGGCTGAAGATTGCGACGACGACGCCGAGTCCGACGCTCGACCACGGCAGCGCTTTGACGTTGAATTGGGCGGTGTCAACGGCAAAATTGTGATGACCGAGCACGATGAAGGCAAGCGCAAGGATGAACGCCACGGAAATCGCTTCGATAGCGAGCATCATCTTTGCTGAGAGGTTCACGTTCTTCCAGGCGCAAAACCAGGAAATGGCGATGCAGACGGCAAAGAGAAGGATCGGCGGTGGGTTGAGTCCCATCAACGATAGAAGCTTGCCGGCGAAAATCGTAAAGCCAGTGAGGCCGGCCATCGAGATGCCGAGATAGGCCCAGATGAGCGCCCATCCGCCAATGCCGCCGGCCGTGAGGCCGAGGCCGCGGCAGATATAGGCGTAGATAGAGCCGGCGCCGGCCGAGCGCTTCGCGAACTGGTTTAGATTGAACGCGACGAACATCAGCATCACCGTGCCGAGCGCGTAAGGCAGCCAGCTCCAGTCGCCGGTGTTCGAATACATGACGGGAACGATGAGCGCCGCGGTCATCGTGGGAGAGATGAGCGCGACGTTCTGGGCAAGAAGTTCGGTGAAGCCCAAACAATTGGGTTTCAGACCTCGAGTGGTCGTGGCGGACATGACTATTGATCCTTCAAAGAGGATTGAACCTCTTGCGGCCGACGCGTCACGAGCCTCCCCACCTCGCGACCGTTCGGTCGCAATTGAGCTGAGGCTATGAACGCCTTGGCCCGTCGAGAACATCCAGTTTTTAAATGGACACTGGTCCAGGCGCAGAGGGAAAGGCGGCTGGACCCCTGGACCCCTGTGGAGCAAGAAACTGGCTCTTTCCTCGGTCCAAAACGGCCGTATTCGTGCCCTCGGTGCGACCGTGGACCCCGATTTGCATGGGCCTAGAGTTTTGAGGCAAAACGGACTGCGCGATGATCTTGCTCGACGCTTTGCCGGTTGAAGATGAACTCGCTGCGCTGCGTGAGGTCGCGCCGATCGTGCTGGCTGGAACCGTGCGGCCGCTCACCGAAAATCGTATGAGCGGGATCGCCAAAGTTCCGGTTCGCGGCCCTTGGACGATCACACCGACAGGCCTTGTCGGCGATGCGCAGGCGGACCTCGAACATCATGGCGGCCTCGAAAAGGCGCTCATGCATTATCCGCGCGATCATTATGAGCAGTGGCGCCGCGACATTGGCGCGCATCCCTTGCTCGATGCGCCCGGTGCCTTCGGCGAAAATCTCTCGACATCCGGCTGGACCGAGGCGCTCGTCCATCTCGGCGACATTGTGCGCTTTGGCCGCGTCATTTTGCAGATCAGCCAAGGCCGCCAGCCCTGCTGGAAACTGAATTTCCGTTTCGGCCGGATGAAAATGGCCCTCGACGTGCAAAACACGGGTCGCACTGGCTGGTATTATCGCGTGCTCGAACCGGGCATCGTCGAACCCGGCGACACGACGCGGATTGTCGAGCGTCCCTACCCCGGCTGGCCGCTCGCTCGCCTCACCGACGTCCTCTACAAACGTGTGGACGATGAGGAATCGCTCGAAGCCATGGCCGACATGCCATGTCTCGCCGAGGGTTGGCGGAAGATCGCGCGGCAAAGGCTCGCCACGCGGAAAACCGAGGATTGGACCGGTCGTCTCACCGGTTCGAAGGAATAAAAAGGGTCCAGCGCGAGCGCTGCCGCTCGAAATCTACATGGATTTTGCAAGGCGAAACGAAGCAAAAGGCCAATCATGCTTCGTCCCTGGGTTCCGAATATCATCGTCCGCGCTGAAGGGCGCGGCAGCCTCAGCCTGCGGATCGCGCAAGCGATCATCGAGGAGATTCAGCGCGGCCGGCTCGCGGCGGGCGATTCCCTGCCCGGGACGCGCGATCTCGCCCGCGATCTCTCGGTCAACCGTAAGACTGTCGTTCAGGCCTATGAGGAATTGAACGCGCAGGGCTGGGTCACGACCGACGAGCGTCGCGGCACCTTCGTCGCGCGCAGTATCGGCGAGACGCCGGCGCGCAGCCCGGATCCGGAGCCGGCAAAGGCGATCGCCGGCCCGCGCGGACGCGAGGTGCGCCCGCCCCTGCTCTGGCCACCGCAAGGCAAAGTCCGCTTCGACGATGGCGCCCCCGATCCGCGCCTGATCCCGGCCACAGCAATCGCCCAGGCCTATGCCAGCGGTGCGCGCGCCGCGGCGCGTCAGCGCCTGCTCTGCTATGGCGATCCGCGCGGCACCGAGGCGTTGCGCCAATCGATCTCCAAAATGCTCAATATGACGCGCGGTCTCAACACCACGCCGGATAATATCTGCGTGACGCGCGGCAGCCAGATGGCTCTCTACGTCATCGCCCAGTGTCTCGTTGCCCGCGACGATACGGTGATCTTCGAAGAACTCACCTATCCGCCCGCGGTACAGGCCTTTGCGCTCGCCGGCGCGCGCATCGCAAGCGCGCGGCTCACCCCGGAAGGCATCGATCTCGATCACCTCGAAGACATCTGCCGGCATACGCGCGTTCGCGCCATCTATCTGACGCCCGGCCATCAATTTCCGACGACCGTTGTGCTGCGCCCAAGCGCGCGGCTGCGCCTGCGCGCGCTCGCCGCGCAATTCGGCTTCGTCGTGATCGAAGATGATTACGACCATGAATTCCAGTTCGAGCATCAGCCGATGTTCCCGCTCGCCAGCAATGACACGAGCGGCCAGATCGTCTATGTCGGCTCGTTTTCGAAAATCCTGTCACCCAGCCTGCGCATCGGTTACGTCGTCGGTCCCACCCGCATCATCGAACAGATCGGAAATTGGATCGGCACAATCGACCGCCAGGGCGACCCGATTACCGAACTCGCCATTGTCGAACTGATCGAGTCGGGCCAATTGCGCCGGCACATCAAACGCGTGCACGCCATCTTCGACAAGCGGCGGGAGACTTTCGCCGAAACCTTGCGTGCAGAGCTGGGTGGCCATGCGAGCTTCGAGATGCCGACCGGCGGCCTCGCCTTTTGGGTGCGCTTTCCAGACTCTTTCGATCTCGAAAAATTGGAGCGGCAGCCGGGCTCCCCGCAATTTCTGACGAGTATCCAATGTGCGATCGGAGGGCGTCCGAAGCCGGCCGCGCGTCTCGGCTTTGCCAGTCTCGATGCGCATGAGATGGCGACAACGGTCGCCGCGTTGAAGAGCGCTCTGAAAGAGGCGCAGAACCGAGCCGTCACCCCCTCTTTGCGCACGGAAGCCAACGCAAATAAACCGCCGAACCCCGCGCCCAAAGCAAAGGTTGTGGCATCAGGCCGAAAAGACGACGCTGTTCGGGAATGATTTTTGGCGAATGGCGGGGGAAGAACGAACGGCGCTGGCGGCAGCCGCGCCCTTCCGCTAGTCTCTATTCCGTACCCAACAATAACTTTTTACCAGTCCCGCACGCGGTGCGTGGAAACTTGTCCTCGAGGGAAACGCCATGCATCTCTCAAATGAAAGTCTGATCGTTATTATATTGGTGGGCGTGATCGCCGGCTGGTTGGCCGGTCAAATCATGCAGGGCACCGGCTTCGGGCTCATCGGCGATTTGATCATCGGCATCGTCGGCGCCTTCATCGGCGATTGGCTTCTGCCCCAATTGCATCTCCATTTAGGTGTCGGGATCGTTGCTCTGATCATAAACGCCACCATCGGAGCGATTGTGCTGCTGCTCATCCTCGGTCTCGTTGGCCGTCGCGGCGGCTGGGGGCGCCGCCGTCGGCGTTGGTGAGAAGCTGCGAACGGCCGAACATCTGCGATTCATGCAGCTCTGTTAAAGCCGGAATGAGATGGACTTGGTGGGAGAGGAAGGACTCGAACCTTCGAAGGCATAGCCAGCGGATTTACAGTCCGCCCCCTTTGCCGCTCGGGACACTCTCCCCCGCACGCGTCAGGCCAGGGCCCGCAGGGCGGAAGGCAGCTTATGGGAAAGCGACCCCGCCTCTGTCAACCCCATCGCGGAAAAGGATGATTCCGCTCTGAGCCTCGATCCGGCGAAGCGACAAAATTGCCCTTCAAGAGGCGTCCTTGCCCCTCGCAGCGGCTCGGATAGAGTGCCGCGATGATCTTCGCTCGCGCCGCCAATGATCCCTGCCCCCGCCTTGTCGTAATGCGGGATTTCTTCGCGCAGGATGCGCGGGCTTGAAATAACGCAACCGGAACAAGGGAAAAGACGGCAGCCGCAAGCCTGAGGGCCGCGCCGCGCCGGCGCCGCACGAGCATCGCCACACGCCGCGAAACAGTGCGCCTTCGTTTCGCCGCCCGAACGCCGATGTCGCCACTCTCTACGGCTTTCATTCCGTTCTCGAAGCGCTGCGCAACAAGAACCGGACGCTTCTCAGTCTTTATGCGACTGAGGCCGCAGCCGAGCGTCTCAAGCCCGAGATCGAAGCCACGGGCGTTGCCGTCCATCTCATCGAGACCGACGATCTGACGCGGCGGCTCGGCCGCGATGCAGTCCATCAAGGCGTGATGCTTGAGGCGAAGCCCCTGCCCGTGCCCGAACTCGACGAAATCGCGCAGAAGAGCGGCATCATTCTCGTGCTCGATCAGATCACCGATCCGCATAATGTCGGCGCCATTCTGCGCTCGGCCGCCGCCTTCGGAGTCGATGCCGTGGTCACCACGGAACGCCATGCACCGGAGCTTTCGGGCGTCTTGGCGAAAGCGGCCTCAGGCGCGCTCGAACATGTGGCGGTGATCGAAGTCGTCAATCTCGCCCGCGCGCTCGATGAACTTGGCGATCTCGGCGTTCTGAAGATCGGCCTCGATTCGGAAGGACCCGCACCGTTACAGACGATTGCGCTGACGCGTCCGCTCGCGCTGGTGCTCGGCGCCGAAGGCAAAGGCTTGCGAAGGCTCAGCCGAGAGAAATGCGATCATCTCGCGCGTCTCGATCTCCCCGGCCCGATCAAGAGCCTGAATGTCTCGAATGCTTGTGCGATCGCTCTGGCGCTGGTGACATTGTCGCCTGCGCTCTAAGCCATGCCAATCAATGCCGCGCCTCGAGGACCCAGGGCGGACAGGTATTGGTGGTGCCGTAACTCACCTTCGGCAGTTTGTGGTGCTCTGCGGTCTTGCGCAATTCGATGACGAGCGGCACGACGCAACGCGGCTGCGTTCTCACCCGCGGAATCATGTAGATGGGCGGAAGAACGGCGCCGTCCTCGTCGTCGTAATCGCCAGCGGCCTCATCATAGGATGGGATTTCGATAGTGCCGGAGTAAAGCTGCGGCAGTCCCTCGCCGCCGAATTGGCCACCGCGAAATCTGCGCTGAAACGCATGCGCCTGCTGCATCGAAACGGGGTGCGGCGCATGTCCCGAGACAACGGCAAAGCCCGGATGGCCGCCGGATGCGTGCACTGCGGCGTCAGCATGCACCGCGAACAATAACATTGCAGCGCAACAAAACAGAGCCGCGGTCTTAGACGAAGTTCTCATACTGGCTCCCATCGACCCATCGTCCGTTCCGACATAGTATCGGGCGGTCGCGGGACTCGCACCTTCAAAAGTGCGAGCGCACCGCCAACCGTATCAACATTCATAAAAATAAAAACGGGGCCAAAGGGCCCACAGGAAACGAAGGACAGGGCCATGACCAATATAGCAGTGGGTAAGGGGGGAGTCCCCACCGGGGCATCCAGCGGGATGACGGCAGAGCAGAGGTTGGTGATTTTCGCCTCTTCGCTCGGCACCGTCTTCGAGTGGTACGACTTCTACATTTTCGGAACGCTGTATAAAATTCTCACGGCGAAGTTCCTATCCGGCGTGAATGAGTCGATTGCATTTATCTTGCTGCTGCTGATTTTCGCTGCCGGATTTGCGGTCCGTCCCATCGGCGCTCTGATCTTCGGCCGGCTCGGCGACAAGATCGGCCGCAAATACACCTTCCTCATCACCATGATCCTCATGGGCGCGGGAACGTTCTTTATCGGCTTGCTTCCGACCTATGCGGCGTGGGGCGTTGCTGCTCCCATGGTGCTGATCGCGCTGCGCCTCGTGCAAGGCCTCGCGCTCGGTGGTGAATATGGTGGCGCGGCGATTTACGTTGCCGAACATGCGCCGGCTGGCAAACGCGGCTATTTCACTTCGTGGATTCAGACGACCGCGACGCTCGGCCTGTTCATGGCGCTGCTCTTGATCCTCGGTGTTCGCACCAAGATCGGTGAAGAGTCCTTCGCCGATTGGGGCTGGCGCATTCCGTTCCTGTTCTCGGCCATCCTGCTCGCGGTCTCGATCTGGATCCGGCTGAAACTCAGTGAATCGCCGCTGTTCACACGCATGGTTGAGGAAGGCAAGCAGTCGAAGAAGCCGCTCGCCGAAGCCTTTGGCCAATGGGACAACGCCAAGATCGCCCTCCTCGCGCTGCTTGGCGCGACGGCCGGCGAAGCGGTGGTCTGGTACGGTGGACAGTTCTATGCGCTGTTCTTCCTGTCTCAGACGTTGAATGTCGCGGCTGTGACGGCGCAGATCATGATCGCGATTGCGCTTCTCATCGGCACGCCGTTCTTCATCGTGTTCGGTGCGCTGTCAGACAAGATCGGCCGGAAACCGATCATTCTCGCGGGCTTCCTGCTCGCAGCGCTGACGTACTTCCCGATCTTCCAGGGCATCACCCACTTCGCCAATCCGAAGTTGGAGACGGCCCTGGCGGCTTCGCCCGTGACGGTCACGGCCGATCCCGCGACCTGCTCGGTGCAGTTCAAGGCGACCGGAACGGAGAAATTCACCTCGGGCTGCGACGTCATCAAGGCGACGCTCGTCGGTCTCTCGGTGAACTACAACAATGAAGCGGCGCCGGCGGGAACAGCCGCCAGCGTCAAGATCGGCGACACGGTGATCACGGGTACGGACGCGAAAGAACTCAAAAAATCGATCACCGCCGCGGTCAAGGAACACGGCTATCCGGCAAAAGCGGATCCGGCCGAGATCAACCAACCAATGACGGTGCTCCTGCTCACGATCCTCGTCATCTATGTGACGATGGTCTATGGGCCGATCGCCGCCTGGCTCGTCGAACTGTTCCCGACCCGCATCCGCTATAGCGGCGTGTCGTTGCCATATCACATCGGCAACGGCTGGTTCGGCGGCTTCTTGCCGGCGACCGTCTTCGCCATCGTCGCGGCAACCGGCAACATCTATTCGGGTCTCTGGTACCCGATCATTGTTGCGGCGGGAAGCTTTGTCATCGGCCTTCTCTTTCTACCGGAGACAAAGGACCGCAACATCTCGACGATGTGACGCTTTGTTGTAAGTGCGGGACGGCATTGCCGTCCCGCAATTTCACAAGCAAGACAAACAAAAAGGCCTCGCTTTCGGCGAGGCCTTTTTCATTGGCTGATTTCATCGGGCCTGATTTCACGGCGCGGACGTGAACAGCCGCGCTCAATCCTGGAAATAATGCAGGCAGACCGGATTGCCATCCTGATCCGGCTGGCTCCGCCATTTGGCGCAGCGAGCGCCAGGACCTGGGCCGGGACCGTCATAGTCGCCGGGACCGGCGGCAGCCGGGTCGTAATAGCCGGGCGGCGGCGGGTAAGGCGCATAATAATAGGGCGGCGGAGGCGGCGGCGAATTGGCGATGGCCGCGCCCGCCAGGACGCCGAGAGCCGTGCCGCCGATGATGCCGGCGGCGATGGCGCCGCCGCCACCCGCCCGCGCGGGAACGGCTGCTGTGACAAGGCTGGCGGCAAGGCCGAGGGCCATGCCGGCCTTAAGGGTCGATCCGATCATATCCGACATTCTCCCCTGCTGAAGGGCGCGAAGCGCATTTAGGAAAGACTTCAAAACGACGCTATGATTCTTAACATAGCAATAATCGCCCGGGACTTTTCTTCACAAGACTGAAACAGCGACGGACTATGCCGCCCTGCGCGATCTCTGCCCCGCCGCCGATGGGCATAAGAGTTTCCGCGGGGCCGGTAGCGCTTTCGGTAGTTCCCCATTGCGGCGCAGTTGGGGCCAAGACGCGGGAATCGGGGACGGTTGCAAGTCGCGGCGCCGGCTGTTAGCTCACGAACCGGTGAGATTCGCCTACAAGGCAGGCGCAATCGCGACGCCAAAATAGCCGGTTTAGCTCAGTTGGTAGAGCAACTGATTTGTAATCAGTAGGTCGCGGGTTCGACTCCTGCAACCGGCACCACCCTCTCCATCCTATCTTCGTCCTGCCGCCGCCGGGCCGCCCCGCCTTTCGCTTAATGCTCGCGATGCAGCAGCGCCGCAGCGCCCAGCAAAGCAGGCAGCGGATGCCGGATCACATAGGTGGGAATGGCGGCGAGATAATCGCGGAATCGACCCTTTGCCTCGAACCGCGTCCGAAATTCTGATTCTACAAAAATCGAACCGAGGCTCGGGACGATGCCGCCGACGATGTAAATGCCGCCGCGCGCGCCGAATGTCAGCGCCAGATTACCCGCGAGCGTTCCAAGCATCGCACAGAACATCGTCGTAGCTTCGTGTGCATAAGAATCCACGGTCCAGGTGCGAGGATCAGTAATCTCGGCTGGTGTCAGTGACGCGGCGTGTACACCAGCGAGCGTGCAGAGTGTTTCATAGAGATTGACCAGACCCGGCCCCGAGAGAATGCGCTCGGCGGAGACGTGATCGAAGCGTTGGCGCATGTGGTCGAGCACTGCGCTCTCCTGCGCATCGGCCGGCGCCATCGTCACATGGCCGCCTTCGGTTTCGATCGGCCAGACATCGCCCGCCGCATGAATGAGCGCGCTGACGCCGAATCCCGTTCCCGGCCCGATGACGCCGATTGGCGCATCCTTCGCCGCATGGCCCTGGCCGATCTTAAGAAGATCGGCTTCTATGAGATGCGGAACGGCGAGCGCATTGGCGACGAAATCATTGATCACGCGAAGCCGCTTAAAGTTGAAGTGCTCGCGAAGCTTCCCACTCGAAAAGGCCCAGGGATGATTGGTGAGCGCGACCGCGTCGCCCGCAACAGGCGCCGCGACCGCGATGACGGCTTGCGTTGGCCGCACCGCTTGGGCTTCCTCCGACAGATAGTGGGCGATCGCCTCTTCGAGCGATGGGTATTCGGCGACCGCATAAACCCGCGCGCTTGTCATCACGCCAACGGCGCGGACCAAGCCAAAGCGCGCGTTGCTTCCGCCGATGTCCGCGACCAGACCCGTTTCTTGTGCGTTCATTACAGAAGTGCCCAACTCATTCGGGCCTCATCGATGGTTTGTGCGACTTCGGCAGGGAAATCACGATCTCGGGAGCGCCGCCCGCCTGCGCGACGAGATCGAATTGAAACAGACCCTCGCGAGACTCGTAAGTCATATTTTCGATCGTGCCATCGCGGGCGCTGATCTCGGGGCGCCCGCGCGCAAACCCGTGAAAGCTTACGCGGTCTTCGCTCTTTGCCAGAACGATCCGGGCCGAGAGGACACCATTGTCGGCGATATGCGACACGCGCTTCCTCCCATTCGAGGCGAATTTCTCACAATCACCCAAAAATCCGATTCCCGATTTAGCGACAGGCACAACGATCCAATAGGCGACTTGATCGGAGAGCTTGATCGTCAAGAACGCGTCGGGATCGAGGAGGATGCCGGCCTTCTGGAAATAATCATAGGCATAGACAGGGCCCGTGTACCCCAGCTCAGCGATGCTGATGCGCTGCGTCCGGCGCTTGCCAGCGCCGAAGGCCAGAACATAGGAGGTGATCCAACCTTCATGATCCGTGCGCGCCACTGCGATGATCGCAGCGGTCGGGTCCTTGGCCTGAGCGATATAGGTTCTATCAAGCGGCGTCAGCGGATCATCCGGCTTCACGATGACGCCATCGGGGCGGACGACGCGCAGGAGATTGTCGCGATCGAGTTCGCCGATCGCATCGCCGACGCCGACGATTCCGCCAGAAAGAGTGGCCAGCAGAAGATTGTCCGTCTCCGCACTCATGAAGACGTCGGTCGATGGCCATTCGCCAAGCGCCGTCGCAGGCCGCCCGTTGAAGAGAAACGGCCGCCAATGCTTTTTGGTGAGCCTGTCCGGGCTCGTTCGAATGGATGTGAGATTGGCGTAGTGACTGCCTTGCAGAAAATGCCGCGGCAAGGGCATGCAATATTGCAACGTAATGCCTTCCTTCTCGGCGGCTTCGGCCATGAGATCCATAAAGCGCTCGCCCGCATCGAGCGTGCGCTTGGGCTGCGCCGGGCCCGAGAGCCAGTCTTGTTCATAAATCCGCACGCCGGATGACGCCAGCGAGCGCATCCACTCCGACCATAATGCGGGATCGACGGAGACGTTTCCGGACATTTTATATTTGCCGCGATAGGGACTGTTTTCGTCGATCCAGCGGTTGTGCGTGATGAGCGGCAGACCGAGTTTCTGCTGAAAGGCGCCGAGTCCTTCTGGAAACACGTCGCGCGACGCTTCGTAGAGAAAAGTGCCGCCGCCGAATTTCTCGATGGTCTTCCACTGTCCGTCGCGGCCTTTCGGATAGAACCAGCTGTCGATTTCCATGGAGTCGAAATCGATGCGCGCCTCGCGGAACGCATCGCGGACCTTAAGGAGCGTCGCGCCATAACCAAGATTCGGCTCGCAGTGATAATAGTAGGTGGCGCCGCGATCGGTCCAATAGCTGAGAGCATTGAGACTGACATCATGGTCGTTCGCGGGTCGCGTCTTCCCGGCGAGATCGGTCAGAAAACGACCCCAGGCATCGAAAGCGCGGTTGATGCCGGGCGCCAACACGAGCACCGTCTTCTGAGTAAAGCCCGGCGGAATTTTTTTGTCGTCACAGACGAGTTCGCTGCGCAATTGGCCATGCGATCCATGCTGCAAAGCGCTATTCATGAAATGCGATGCGGGCGACAGGATGAAGCTCCTTCCCTTCTCATCAAAGAAACACCAGGGGCCGTCTGTGCCGAAGCGCTTAAAACTGAAACCGCCGAAGGTTCCGGTGAAGGCCAGATGATGCAGCTTGCGCGGAATGCCTGAAATGATGGGGAATGCCTCGTCGCACTTGCCCGCATCGACGAATTCATGTTCGAAAAGAATGATGCTGCGCTGGTCATAGAGGCGGATGATGCCGCCTCTCGTCTTGTTGCGCGGTCCCTTAAAGGCGAAAGCCAGTTGCTGATAATTCCCCGCGCGATCACAGCTCCTGCTCCGCGTCACATCGCCAATCGGCGTGCCGACGCGGCCGTGAAATGTCCATCCGAGCTGCTCGGCAATCTCGAAGCGCCCCTGCTCCGTGATGGAGACGGTGATGCCGGTTTCGTTTGCGATGCTGTTATTCAGGACGGGCGCCATCGAAAACCGATCATGAATTCGCGCTGCGGTGAAAGTCGCCAAGCCGCGTCGGGGGATTGGCTTCGGGACGTTTGCTGATCGCGCCGAGCACAAGAACCGCGCCGATCAACATGATGGCGGCGGCAACAACCCTCCTGCGAATGGTCTCGCGCAGCATAACACCGCCGGCAATGACCGTAAAAAGCGCACTCATCCGCTTGATGGCGATGACATAAGGAACGAAGAGAACCGTCAGCGCATACATCTGCGCGGCATTGCCAACGGCGTTGGTCGCGCCGGCAATCAAGGCATAGCGCAAGGAGCGCAGACGCAAGGGCTGACGCGGCAGGACGAGCCACAGGACGATGGTCGCACCCGCAATGACGATCGACAGCAAAGCGATCCACAACAAGGGCGCGGAGGCCTGCACGCCGAGCTTGTCGAGATTCGCGGTAATGCTCCAGAGGACAGCCGTGATCCCCATCGCATAGACGCCCGGATCGCGCAGAAATGCGATGAGAGAGAGGCGGCGTGTTTTGCCGGGTTCGCTGAAGGCGAGAAAGATACTGCCGAAGACTGAGACGACGACGCCAAGGACGCCGATCGATGACGCATGTTCGCCAACCATCATGGGTGAGGTAATGAGCAAAAAGACGGGCGTGACGAGAATGATCGGCGCGACCAAAGACGCATCGGACAGCCGGAAGGCACGGACATAGAAATAATAGGCGGCGACATTGAGCGACGACCCGGCCAACAGGATCGGCCAAAAGCGTGGCCGGAATAGTTCGGCGAAGGCCGCAGCGGGATGAATGAGGAGTGCCGGATAGGCGATGAGACACAGGATCGACAAGACGACGGCGCTGACGACCCACTCCGTCGCGAGGATAAGTCTCTCCTCGGCCTCCCGCGTCGCGGCTTTGGTGCCGATGTCGGTTGCGCTTTGACAAAGCGCGGAGAGGAAGGCTGCGCCAAGCCCGAACAAAAGAAGAGGCGTCACGTCGTTTCATCACCTTCCGCAACCAGAGTCACCGTCGCGACGAGAAGGCGTTGCCGATCGGCGCAAGGGCCGACCAAGATTTCCACTTCGCCCGGCTCGAACAGAGGTTTGAGATCGAGCCCCAAAATGCGCAGATCGCGCGCAGGAAATGAAAGGCGCAGTGTGCCCTTCTCTCCTTGCCGCAAAATGATCTTGCCAAAGGCTTTGAGTTCGAGCTCGGGCCGCGCCACGCTCGCCACCTTGTCATGCACAAAACAAAAGATCGTTTCCTCGGCCATCATTGCGCCGTCGTTTGCGACATCGACCGCGATCTCGATGATATCGGACTCGGAGACGCGCGCCGGCGCGACTTTGAGATTGGACACTACGAAGTGCCCATAAGTCAGCCCGTGACCGAAGACGAAGAGCGGCGACGACTCGAGATCGAGATAGCGGCTGGTGAAGCGATCGTTCGGGTTGGCCGGCCGGCCCGGCATCCGTTCGCCGAAAAAGATCGGAATTTGCCCAACGGCGCGCGGCCATGAGACGGGCGTGCGTCCGCTCGGCGAGATCGTACCCGTCAACACATCGGCGATCGCATGGCCGGCCTCGCTGCCCGGAAACCACGCCGCCAAGACCGCATCGGCGCGCTCGATCAACCAAGGCACGATCAAGGGCCGGCTGGAAAAGAGGATGACGATGACCGGTCTCTTCAGCGTTTGCGCAGCATCAAGAATGGCTTCGGCAAGTTCGCGTTGACGGCCTGGAAGACAAGGATCGGCGCGGCTCGCCGCCTCCCCGCTCAGCGCCGCGCTCTCGCCGAAACAGAGCAGGATCGCATCGGCTTGAGAAACAGAATCGACCGCCGCTGCGATGCCCGCCAGACTGTCGTCCTCGATCTCCACGCCCTTCGTGTAAGTGATGTCGATGTCAGGCAGAGCCTCACGCAATCCGGCAAGCACAGTGATGGGATCGTTGACGCCTGCCGCCGCGTGCCACGGGCCGCGCATGTCGGCAGAGGAATCCGCCAACGGACCGATGAGAGCAAGGCGCCGATAGGCTTTCGACAGCGGCAAGGCAGCGCCGTCATTCTTCAAGAGAACGAGAGAGCGCGCGGCGACATCGCGGGCAAGACGGCGGCGATGGGCGCGGTGGCTTGCATCGTTGGCCTTCGCGCCACGCCGGTAAGGATCGGCAAAGAGCCCCAGTCTTTCTTTCAACGTCAGCACGCGGCGCACGGCGGCGTCGATCTCAGCGATAGCGACGAGGCCGCGTTCGAGCGCGATTGGCAGGCCGCGACGATAGGCGTTCGACATCATGTCGATATCGATGCCGGCTTTGAGCGCAAGCGCCGCCGCCTCGGGAAGATCGGCGGCAACCCCCTGATGAATGAGCTGCGCGATGGCTCTGTCGTCGCTGACGATCACACCGTCGAATCCGAGCTCGCCGCGCAGAACGCCACTGAGCATATTTTTATTGGCCGTCATCGGAATGCCGGCAAGATCGATGAAGGCCGGCATGACGAGAGCGACGCCGGCTTCAACTGCGGCAGTAAACGGCGGCAGATAGATTTCTCTTAAAGTTCGCTCGGAAATATCGACGGAAGCATATTCGCGTCCCGCTGTCACCGCGCCATAGGCGCAAAAATGTTTAGCGGTCGCCGCGATTCGTTCCGCGAGATCGCCGCCTTGAAAGCCTCTGACCTTGGCGCGCGCAAAACACGTGGCGACAACGGGATCCTCGCCCGGCCCTTCGACGCCGCGGCCCCAGCGTGGATCGCGCGCGATGTCGAGCATCGGCGCGAAGGTGATGTTGATACCCTCAGCTGCCGCCTCTTGTGCGGCCTCCCTTGCAGTCTCCTCCCATATGTCAGGATCGAAGAGCGCCGCTTCGCCGAAGGGCACGGGAAATAGAGTCTCATAGCCGTGCAGGACGTCGAGCCCGATCAAGAGCGGAATCTTAAAGCGCGATTCTTCAACGGCGATGCGCTGGATCGCTTGAATTCTCGCGGCACCAAAGAGATTGAGAAGATTGCCGACGCCGCCGCTTCGCACGGCGTCTGCTAAATCCGCGCCCACATAGGGCCCGTTCGCGCCATAAGCGGCGGCCGTCATCGTCAGTTGGCCGAGCTTTTCGGCCAAGGTCATGGCGTTCAAAAGATCGTCAATTTGCGCCATGCGTCGAATCGCGGATCAAAAGACTATTGATCGCAGCCAAGTGCCACCCGCTCTTGATGTGAGTCAATGAGCGGCGGCGGCATAGTGCGATTTTGCATGAACGACGGGTTTTCACTCGACCTACGAGGTGGCACCATGGATCTCAAAGAGGCGATCTTGAAGCGGCGCTCGGTCCGCGAATTCACCTCTCAGCCGGTCGATCAAGCGCTGGTGACGACGCTCATCAATGCGGCCATTCAGGCGCCGAGCGCTGTCAATCAACAGCCCTGGATCTTCTCAGTCGTGCGGGACAAGGTGCTGCTCGCACATATCTCGCGCGAAGCGAAAGCGCATATGCTCGCCACCACTCCCGCGGGTCTCTTGTCGCATCATTTCCAAGAAACGCTCAGCGATCCGGACATCGATATTTTCCATCATGCTCCGGCTCTCATCGTGATTTCGAGCATCAACGCGTCACCTTGGGCGGTCGAGAACTGCGCGCTTGCCGCGGAAAATCTCATGTTGACGGCCTGTGCCGCCGGACTTGGAACATGCTGGATCGGGCTCGCACAGGCCTGGCTTGGAACGGCGGAAGGGAAAGCCGCGCTCGAACTCCCGCAGACCGCTTTTCCCGTTGCACCGATCATCACCGGCTATCCGAAGGCGCCGCCGCCGGCCGTGCCGCGAAAAGAGCCGGCAATCCGCTGGATCGGCGGCTAGTACTTGCGAAACGCCTCGCGTCATTTGAATAAATAGGCCTCGAACCATTGCGCGGCATGCGCCATCACAATTTCCAGCGTGCCTGGCTCGGGAAAAAGATGCGTGGCGCGCGGCACGATATCGAGAGTTTTTGGTCCTTTGAGGCGGATCATGGCTTCCTTATTCAGCTCGATCACGACGTCGTCCTCTCCGCCCACGATCAGAAGCGTCGGGATCCTGACCTTATCAAGAGCCGGCCCCGCGAGGTCGGGTCTGCCGCCGCGCGACACGATGGCGCCGATGCGATCGCCGAGCTCCGCGGCGGCGAGGAGCGCCGCCGCGGCACCGGTACTGGCTCCAAAAAGGCCGAGCGGAAGATGCTGAAGGCGCGGATCGCGATCGATCCAACCGACGGTCTCAATCAGGCGCTCCGCCAGCGGCCCAATGTCAAAGACATTGGCGCGATCGGCCTCTTCTTCCTCGGTCAGGAGATCAAAGAGCAAAGTCGCCATGGCATGCCGGTTGAGCGCCTCCGCGACGGCGCGGTTGCGTGGGCTGTGGCGGCTCGATCCGCTGCCATGGACAAAGACGATCAAGACACGCGCGCCCGGCGGAATGCTTAAATTTCCCCGCAGACCGAGCGGAGGGATGATCACTTCGACCATTTCCCCTGCGCCTTGGACGGCACTTCGTTGCATCTGATCGCGAGTGGAGGGCTCCATCCTATCCTCTTGATCCGTCGCGTCATGGCTTTTGAGGATGCCGGGGCGCTGCCGCAAAAATGAAGTTTAAAGAGCGTGCGGGTTCAAAGGCGTTGAGCCACATCAATATTCAAGGCCGCGCTCCCGTTGAGCTGAATCAAACCCTTGTTTGGTGTAGGCTTTTACTGACGAGGCGGGAGAGAGCCATGGTCACCGGGGTGGACGACGAGGCCGGCAAGACCGCGCGTGACGAGCAATCGGCTGACGGGCTCTGGCCTCAGCTTGCTCTGATGCTGCGCGTGCTGATCGCCTCCCCCGTCGCGGCCCGACTCGCTCTGCTGACGGCGAGCGTTATCCTGGTCGTCGTCGCCACCGTCTATGGGCAGATCCAACTCAACAATTGGAATCAGCCGTTCTACGACGCCCTCGCCCATCGCGATTTTCCGAACTTCTTCATTCAGCTCGGCGTCTTCGCCAAGATCGCGGGCGCGCTTCTTCTTCTGAATGTCGCGCAGCGCTGGCTCGACGAAATGATCAAGCTGAGGCTGCGCGAGGCGCTTGCGGGCGATCTGGTGCACGAATGGCTGCAGCCGCGGCGCGCTTTCCGGCTCAGTTCCGCGGGATTGATTGGCATTAACCCCGATCAACGCATGCACGAGGACACACGCCATCTCTGCGAACTCTCAAGTGATCTGGCAATCGGCTGCTTTCAGGCTTCGGCCCTTCTCTTCACCTTTCTCTCCGTGCTTTGGGTTCGCTCGGGCGTCATTCCCTTCCGCGTCCTCGGACTGAGCCTCGGCTTTCCCGGCTATATGGTCTGGGCGGCCGTACTCTATTCGGGCACGGCCTCCATCCTTAGTTATAAGACGGGACGCCCGCTGATCACCCAGAACGCGGAGCGCTATGGACGCGAGGCCGCGCTTCGTTTTTCGCTCATGCGCGTCAATGAGCATATCGATGCGATTGCTCTCTGTGGCGGCGAAGGCGACGAGGAAAGACGCATCGAGCGCGATTTCCAATCCGTGCTCGGGATCATGCGTAATCTCGTCACCAGCCTGACAAGACTCACATGGGTCACCGCAGGCTATGGGTGGACGACTCTTGTCGTGCCGATCATTGTCGCCGCGCCTTTGTATTTCACGGGCAAGCTCTCCTTCGGCGGGATGATGTTGGCGGTCGGCGCCTTCAATCAGGTCATGTCATCTTTGCGCTGGTTCGTGGATAATTTCAGCGTCATCGCCGACTGGCGCGCCACGCTGCTGCGCGTCGCGAGCTTCCGCCGCGCGATCGAGGCGACGGATGTTCTGCATCGCGGGCTGAACCGCATCACTTTCGCCGAGGGCAAGCCCGGCACTTTGACTCTCGAAAATGTTGAAATCGTTTCTAATGCCGGGCGCGTACGGTTGCGAGAAGGGAGTGTCGAGATCAAATCGGGCGAGCGTGTTCTGATCATTGGCGAGCGCTCGTCGGGAAAGACCCTGCTCTTCCATGCGCTCTCCGGCCTTTGGCCTTGGGGCAGCGGCCGAATTCTCTGGCCCGAAGGGGAAACGGTTCTCCACATTCCCCGCGTCCCTTACATGCCGCCTGGGACGTTGCGCGATGTGCTCGCCTATCCCGCCAAGGTCGAAAGCTTCAGCAAAGAGAGTTTTGCCGCCGTCCTCGCCCGCCTCGGCCTGGAGCGGCTTATTCCCATGCTTGATGCGACCCGACCGTGGTTGAACGAGCTCAGCGGTGATGAACAGCAGGCCGTCGCCTTTGCACGCGCTTTGCTGCAAAAGCCCGCTTGGGTTCTGGTCGATGAAGCGCTGGAATCGATCTATGAGGAGACGCGGCGACGCGTGATGGATGTGCTCGTGCAGGATCTCGGCACCGCCGGCATCATCTATATCGGACGCACCGAACCGCATGACCATTTTTTTACGCAAGTGCTGCATATCGTGAGAGAGACGCGCGCGCCTGCCAATGCCGGCCCGAACGCGGGGGATGCGGCGCAAGCCTCGCTCGCCGAGCATCTTTTCTGAGCAGGGGCCATGGACAAGACGCATCGACATAGCCCCGCAAGCAGCACCGGAAAAAATCGGCAAAGCGGGATTTTGCATGCTGAAACTCTTTCCGACGACGAGCTCCTTGAACGCGTTCAACGCCAGACGTTTCAATTTTTCTGGGACGGCGCGCATCAGCCGAGCGGGCTCGCGCTCGATCGACGTACAGAAAAGGATGGTCCCGTCGACGACCGCATCGCTGTCGGCGGCTCCGGCTTCGGCATTCTCGCGATCATCGTTGCCGTCTCGCGCGGCTGGATTTCACGGGACGATGCGCTCGCGCGTCTCGACGCCATGCTCGACCTCCTCAAACGCGCGACCTGTTTTCACGGCGTCTGGCCGCACTTCATGAATGGGCGCACTGGCGCGCCCATCCCGATGAGCCGCAAGAACGACGGTGGCGATCTTGTCGAGACCTCTTATCTCTTGATGGGTCTCCTCTGCGCCCGCCAGACCTTCGATCGCGACACGCTCGCCGAAAAGCATTTGCGCCAGCGCATCACTTGGCTCTGGGAGGAAGCGGAATGGAACTGGTACACGCGCGACGGACGTGACGTCCTCTATTGGCATTGGAGCCCGAACAACGGCTGGGCCATGAACCATGAAATTCATGGCTGGAATGAATGCCTCATCACCTATGTGCTCGCTGCTTCCTCGCCGCGCTACGCAATCGATCCCAAGGTCTATCATCAAGGCTTCGCCAAAGGCCCCGATTTCATCAACGGCAAAAGCTATTACGGCATCACACTGCCACTCGGGCCGGCCTATGGAGGGCCGCTGTTCTTCACCCATTATTCTTTCTGCGTCCTCGATCCGCACGGCCTCAAGGATCGCTACGCCGATTACTGGGAGCAGAACATGGCGCATGTCGCGATCAACCGCGAACATTGCCTGCGCAATCCAGGAAAGTGGAAAGGCTATGGTGCCGATTGTTGGGGTCTGACGGCGAGCGAAGACCCATCGGGCTATGATCCCCATGCGCCAGACCACGATAATGGCACGATCGCGCCAACGGCCGCGCTTTCAAGCTTTCCCTACGCGCCGAAGGAATCGATGCAGGCGCTGCAGCACTTCGCAAGCCTCGATGGCGGCCGCCTGTGGGGCCGCTATGGCTTCGTCGATGCCTTCTGCGAGACGCGCGATTGGCGCTCGGATGCCTATCTCGCGATCAACCAGGGACCGATCCTCGCGATGATCGAGAATTATCGCACCGGCCTGCTGTGGAAATTGTTCATGGCGATCCCGGAAATCCAGGCGGGCCTCAGAAAACTCGGCTTCAGCAGTCCGCATTTCGACGCGCGCGCAAACGTGTCCTGAGGGACGCGAGCGTCAGCCCACAAGAACAAGGTCCCAATGGATGCGCGGCGCGTTTTTGCTCTCGCGGTCAAAAATCGCGGTCGTCTCCGGAGCGACGGCAACGTCGCCCTCTTCCTCGAGCCGCGCGATATTGACCGCCTTTGCGGGCGAATGAACGGCGGTTGAGAAGTCCGGCGCGTGCGGCGCGGCTACGGCCGCCGAGGCACTGAAAGTCAAGGCCGCCGCCAGCGAGCATGAGCAAAGCCTACGCATATTCAATCTCCCATCACGGTTTCGACGGGAAATCGACGAAATAACGGACTGTTCCAGCTTGGCGGCACAACTTTGCGCCTTAGCTGCTAGTCCCTCGCTTTCGACATCAATGTTGCGGCGGCTCCGCGCGAGGATGAATCTTGTGGTGTTGGTGTGCCGCTTTCCACGGATTGTCGTAAACACACATTCCGTAGGCGCAATGCGTGCCGGCGGGGCAATAAGCACCGCTTCCCGCCGGACATTGATCGGCGTGCGCAGAGGCCGTTCTCAAAACGAAGACCGAGAAGACTGCAATGGCGGCAATGAGTTTCATGGCGTTTCTCCAAAGTTGATTTCGAGAAACGATGACGTGGCACCGCGGTTCAGGCATTGAGCTGCATCAATGCTCTCGCCGAAGCGCCTCAGGCCTTCTGCTCCGGCAGATTGAGCCTGATGTGCAATTCGCGCAGCTGCTTTGGCGTCACCGGCGAGGGCGCGCCCATGAGCAGATCTTCGGCCTTCTGATTCATCGGGAAAGGCACGACTTCGCGAAGGTTCTCTTCGCCTGCGAGCAGCATGATGATGCGATCGACGCCTGGCGCAATGCCGCCATGTGGCGGCGCGCCATATTGAAAGGCGCGATACATGCCACCGAATTTCTCAAGCAATACGGCCTCGTCATAGCCGGCGAGCGCAAAGGCCTTCTTCATAATGTCGGGGCGATGATTTCGGATCGCGCCGGATGAAAGTTCGATCCCATTGCAGACGACATCATATTGAAACGCCTTGAGCGACAGGATCGTCGCCTGATCGGTCGATTCGAGCGCGACGAAATCGTCGTGCGGATAATTCGGCATCGAGAAAGGATTGTGCGAAAAATCGATCTTCTTGTCTTCCTCGTTCCACTCATACATCGGGAAATCGACGATCCAGCAGAACTCAAAAACGTCCTTCTTGCCGAGATCGAGTTCCTGGCCGAGTTTTTGGCGCGCAAGGCCGGCGAATTTATAGATGTCGCCCGGCTTGCCGAGGACGAAGAAGACGGCATCGCCCGCTTTCAAGCCTTCCGGCCGCAGCATGCGATAGGGTGCTGCGACATCGAGCGGAAATTTTTCAGCCGTAGCGGCTTCAAGTTCCGGCGCGGGCACATGCACGGCGTCGCCCGGCAGGCCGTTGAGACCTTGGCGCAACTGTTCGGTGCGTTCGGGCCCGACATTCTTGGCCACCGGCCCAGCGCCCGTCTCTTCGCCTTCGCGCCAGAAAATATAGGCGAGGCCCGGCTGGCCTTCGCCCTTCGCCCATGAATCCATGCGATCGCAGAAGGTGCGCTGACCGCCGCCTGGCGCGGGAATGGCCCAGACGCGCGCTTCGGGATCGGAGGCAAGACGTTTGGCAAAAACGCCGAAGCCCGAGTTGCGAAAGACCGGCGTCACATCGTGGATCAAAAGCGGGTTGCGCAAATCGGGCTTATCCGTGCCGAAGGCGCGGATCGCGGCGCTATAGGAGATCATCGGGAATTTTTGCGTCACCGGCTTGCCTTCGCCGAATTCCTCGAAGACGCTGCGCAACACGGGTTCGACCGCGGCGAAGACATCGTCTTGCGTGACGAAGCTCATCTCGATGTCGAGCTGATAGAATTCGCCCGGGCTGCGGTCGGCACGCGCGTCTTCGTCGCGAAAACAGGGCGCGATCTGGAAGTAGCGGTCGAAGCCCGCGACCATTAAGAGCTGCTTGAATTGCTGCGGCGCCTGCGGCAGCGCGTAGAATTTGCCGGGATGAAGTCGCGAGGGCACGAGAAAGTCGCGCGCGCCTTCGGGGCTCGAAGCCGTCAAGATCGGCGTCTGAAATTCGAAGAAGCCTTGCGCCTTCATGCGCGCACGCAGACTGTCAATGATCGCGCCGCGCAGCATGATGTTCTGATGAAGTTTGTCGCGGCGCAAATCGAGGAAGCGATATTTGAGCCGCATGTCTTCCGGATATTGATGCTCGCCGAAGACGGGCAGCGGCAGTTCGGCGGCGGGGCCCAGAACTTCGATGTCGGAGACATAGACTTCGACGAAGCCCGTCGGCATTTCGGGATTGTCCGTGCCCGCCGGGCGCCGGCGCACGAGCCCATCGAAACGCACGACCCATTCGGAGCGCAATTTTTCCGCCACGGCAAAAGCTTTGGAGTCGGGATCGACCACGCATTGCGTGATCCCATAGTGATCTCGCAGATCGATGAACAGCACGCCGCCATGATCGCGGATGCGATGGCACCAGCCCGAAAGCCTCACCTCTTCCCCAGCCTGCGCCTCGCGCAGGTCGCCGCAGCTATGCGTACGATAGCGATGCATCGTGTCTCATCTTCCGAGTTTTAGTGGCCCGAATGTACTTGGCCCTGCCGGCCGTAGCCGGAGCCATGTGGCGCCCGAGCCCGAAGGCCGGGCCCTCTGTGAGGCGCTTTCCATATACGAGAAATGCCGCAATCGATAGACACAGGGCTCGTTCCGGCTCCCTTTCGGCCACTTTCCTACGCCCTCCGATAGAGATCAAAAAGAGAACAAAAAAGTCCGGAATTAAGGCACTGGATGCCCCTCGGCCTTTCTATTATCTACCCTTGATGAGCTTGATTACGACGAGTCGTGCGTTGGCCGAAGTCTGCGGCCGGATGGCCCACCATCCCTTCGTGACAGTGGACACCGAATTCCTCCGCGAGACGACATTCTGGCCGAAGCTGTGCGTCGTGCAGCTCGCGACGAGTGACGAAGCGGTCGCAATTGATGCGCTGGCGGACGGTCTCGACCTCACGCCCTTCTTCGCGCTGATGGCGGACAAGGCCATCGTCAAGGTTTTTCATGCCGCGCGGCAAGACATCGAAATCATCTGGAACTTGGCGAAGCTCATTCCGACGCCCTTGTTCGACACGCAGGTCGCCGCCATGGTCTGCGGTTTCGGCGATCAGATTTCTTATAGCGAATTGGCGCAGGCGATCTGCCGTGTTGCCCTCGATAAATCCTCGCGCTTTACCGATTGGTCGCGTCGCCCGCTCTCGGACGCGCAGGTCCAATATGCGATCGCCGACGTCACCTATCTGCGCGACATCTACGGCCATCTGCGCAAGCTTCTCGAAGAGAGCGGCAGGCTCTCCTGGCTCGACGATGAAATGGCGCTTTTGACCGCGCCGTCGACTTACGAGCAGCTGCCCAGCAATGCCTGGGAGCGGCTGCGCAATCGCGCCCGCAAAGCGCGCGATCTCGCCGTGCTGATGGAAGTCGCGGCTTGGCGCGAGACTGAGGCGCAATCGCGGGACGTGCCGCGCGCGCGCATTCTCAAGGACGATGTTCTGGTCGAGATCGCGCTCTCGGCGCCGAAGACGCAGGACGAACTCAGCAATCTGCGGACGTTTCCGCGCGGCATGGAGAAATCCCGCGTCGGCGCGGACATTCTTGCCGCCGTTCAGCGCGGCCTTGCTCGCGATCCGAAGACGCTGCCCAAGATCGAGCGGGAGCGCCGCTCAAACGGCGGCGCGACCGTCGAACTCTTGCGCGTTCTTCTGCGCCAAGTTGCCGAAGCCGAAGGCGTCGCCGCGAAGATGATCGCCACCGCCGATGAACTCGATGCGATCGCGGCCGACGATCATGCCAAAGTGCCGGCGCTTTCCGGCTGGCGACGCGAGATTTTCGGGCTGAAGGCGCTCGAATTGAAACACGGTCGCCTCGCCTTGACCGTCGAACACGGCAAGGTCGTGACGCTCGAATGGCGCGACACGACAGAAGCAGCAGCGGAATAAGGCACAGAGGGCGGCCATCATGAGAGACCTGCCGCTCGCAAAAGTCTATCAGTTGCTCGAACCCGGCCCCGTCGTGCTGGTGACGACGGCTGATAAGGGCCGCGCCAATGTCATGACCATGTCCTGGCATATGATGGTGGAATTCGAGCCGCCACTCATCGCCTGCGTCGTCAGCGAAGGCGATTATAGCTTCGCCGCTCTGCGCAAGACGAAAGAATGCGTGATCGCCATTCCCGCCGTGGGGCTCGCCGAAAAAGTCGTCGCCATCGGCAATTTCTCGGGCCGCGAGGTCGATAAATTCGCAGAGTTCGGCCTCACGCCAAAACCCGCCGCGCGGGTCAAACCGCCGCTGATCGCGGAGTGTTTCGCAAATCTCGAATGTGTCGTCGCCGATACGCGCATGGTCGCGAAATATGATCTCTTCGTGCTTGAAGTCGTCAAAGCGTGGATCGATCCGAAGCAGAAAGAGCCGAAGACGATCCACCACAGAGGCTATGGCACATTCGTTGTCGACGGCGAGGTCATCACACTGAAGTCGAAAATGCGCTGAGCGCGCGCTACCCCGCCGTCACCACGGCTTCGCGGCCAAGGAGGCGTCCGAGCTGTTTCAGCCGGTTGGTGAGCCGATCGCTCGCCAGATCGGCGAGATCTGACGGCAGACTCAACATCAACCGATTCTTGACGCAGACCATCGGCGTGCGCGGCAACACATCGGCCATGGCCGCCGAGACAAGATAGGCGACGCGCATGGCGCCGGCGAGCAGGCGCGCGCGCTCGAGAAGGCGCGAGGAGACGAGCGAGCGCATGGCAGAATTCACATCTTGTTCGAGGCCCAGATAGCGATAGGCGGCGGTGAGCGCGAGAAAGGATCGCCCCGCATGATCGATCCCCATGAAGGCGGTGTTGGCGACAATGTTGAGGCCATGGTCGCTGCGGTAATCGGGATGGGCGCGCCAATTGGCATCGGCCAGCAGACAGGCGGCATGACGCAGTCGTCGCTCTTCGGCGCTTTCTCCGAGATTGGTCGAGCGCATGAAATGATCGGTCCAGTCGCAAAGGTCTTCGCCGTGATTGGGCGAGCGCGCATAGAGCTGATTGATCTCGCGGGCGGCGACGATCAGCGGGTCCTGCCGGCGCTCATTGCGATCGAGCATTTCATAAAGCAGGCCTTCGCGAACGCCGGCGGCGGAAATGGTGATCTCCTTCGGCTCGGCCTGACGCAGAATTTCATCGAGCACGATGGCGCCATAAGCGAGCAACGGACGCCGCGCCGGCGCGATGGCTTCGACCGCGATCAACGTGTCGGTGTTGGCGCGCTCGACGAGCCCGGCAAAATCGGCCGCCTCCATGGCCGGGATCGTGTAGCCATGCATGATGCTCATGAAATAATTGCGCTGGCGCATATGGAGTCGCGCGAGTGCGCGCCAGGTTCCGCCGACGGCATAGAGCGTGCGGCCGCGCAGGCTTTCGAGAATCTTGGCTTTGCTCAGCGCCTCGCGCACGATTTTGACTGCCGCCTTCGGCGACTGGTTCGAGGCATCCATCAGCGACAACCCGCCGAGCGGCAAAGTGATCCCCTTGCCCACCCGCGTGCCCTTCACGTCGATCAATTCGAGCGAGCCGCCGCCCAAATCGGCAACGACGCCGTCGGGCTCATAAAAGGCCGAGACGACGCCGAGCGCCGAGAGTTCAGCTTCCCGTTTACCGGAGAGAAGCGTGACGGGCGCGCCGATCGCATTCGTTGCAGCTTCGACGAATTCCGGGCCATTCGAGGCATCGCGCGCGGCAGCGGTCGCCATGACATGGAGGTCTTGGACATCCATGATGGTGATCAGCGCCTTGAACCGGCGCATCGCGGCGAGCGCTTTTTCGACGCCCGACGACGACAGCCGTCCGGTCGTCGCCACGCCATGGCCGATGGCGCACATGGATTTTTCGTTGAAGATCGGCGTCGGCGCGCGGCCGAGCCCGTCATAGACGACGAGACGCACGGAGTTCGAACCGATGTCGACAATCGCGACCGGATGTTTGGCCTCGACGCGTCCAAGAAAATTCGAAAACAATTCGAGCATCCGAGGCTCTATCGTTTCTCGAGACGCTTCAGCAGCGTCTTGGGACTCGATTCCCGTCCCGATTTGCCGCGCCCCGACAGACTTGGATTGGTCATGAAATAGCTGTGCGCGTTGAACGGCTCTTCATTCCCCGCCGTGATGCGCGCGCTGGAGCCGTCCGGGAGAACCCGATAGCTCTGCTGATTGTCGAGCAAATTGGCAATCATGATCTGCTCGAGCACCTGCTCATGCACCGTCGGATTAGTAATCGGAAGAAGAGCTTCGACGCGGCGGTCGAGATTGCGCGGCATCAGATCGGCGGAGGAAATATAGACATAAGCGCTCTTATGCGGCAGGCCGTGGCCGCCGCCGAAGGCGTATACGCGCGCGTGTTCGAGAAAGCGGCCGATGATAGACTTCACCCTGATGTTTTCGGAAAGACCCGGAACGCCTGGACGCAAACAACAGATCCCCCGCACAATGAGATCGATTTGGACGCCGGCCTGGCTCGCATTGTACAGCGCATCGATCATCTCTGGATCAACGAGAGCGTTGCATTTTCCCCAGATCGCCGCCGGCTTGCCGGCCCGTGCAAATTCGGCTTCTTGAGCGATATGGTCGAGCAACCTCGCTTTGAGATTGATCGGCGAGATCGCCATGCGCTCAAGCCCGACAGGCTCGGCATAACCGGTAATATAGTTGAAGATGCGCAGAATGTCGCTGCCGACCACGGGATCGGCTGTGAATAAGGAGATGTCCGTATAAATCTTAGCGGTTACCGGATGATAGTTGCCGGTTCCGATATGGCAGTAGGTACCGAGAGAGCCGCCTTCGCGGCGCACCACGATCGACAATTTCGCATGCGTCTTGAGCGCGATGAAGCCGAAGACGACTTGCGCGCCGGCACGTTCGAGATCGCGCGCCCAGCGGATGTTGGCTTCTTCGTCGAAACGCGCCTTCAATTCGACGAGCGCGGTGACCGATTTGCCGGCCTCCGCCGCCTCGACCAGCGCGCGCACGATGGGACTGTCCGATGAGGTGCGATAGAGCGTCTGCTTGATGGCGACGACATTGGGATCGCGTGCCGCCTGATTCAGAAACTGCACCACCACGTCGAAAGTTTCATAAGGATGGTGGACCACAAGGTCCTTCTGCTTGATCGCAAGAAAGCAGTCGCCACCATTCTCCCGTACACGCTCCGGAAAGCGCGGATTGTAGGGGCGAAACTTCAGGTCGGGGCGATCAACCCCGACCAACTCCGCAAGTTCATTGAGGGCCAGCATCCCGTCGAGAACGAAAATCTCGTCGGGGACGACATCGAGCTCGGACGCAACAAAGGTGCGCAAGCCTTCCGGCATCAGGCTGTCCACTTCGAGCCTGATGACCGAGCCGCGCCGTCGCCGTTTCAGCGCGCTCTCGAAAAGAAGCACGAGATCTTCCGCTTCTTCTTCGACTTCGAGATCGCTGTCGCGGATGACGCGGAAGACGCCGCTGCCGCGCACCGTATAGCCCGGGAACAGCGATTGCGTGAACAGGCCGACGAGCTGTTCGAGCGCGATGAAGCGTTCACCCGTCTCCCCTGGCAATTTGATGAAGCGCTCGATCTTCGCCGGCAGGCGGATCAGCGCATTCATGAATTTATTATCGCTGTGCTGCACCAGTTCGAGCGCGATGGTGAAGCCGAGATTGGGGATGAAGGGAAAGGGATGCGCCGGATCGACGGCCAGAGGCGTCAGAACCGGAAACACATGCAGCAGGAAATATTGTTCGAGCCAGGCGAATTCCGCCTTGGTCAAATCCTGCGGATCGACCAGCACGATGCCGGTCGCCTTGAGTTCACCGCGCAATTCGCGCCAGCGGCGCTGCTGTTCGGAGGTGAGCAATCCGGCGCGCTCGCGAATCTTGATCAATTGCTCGGCAGGTGTCAGCCCGTCTTCCGAACGCGTATCGACGCCGGCGCGCATCTGACCGCGCAGACCCGCGACGCGGACCATGAAGAATTCGTCGAGATTATTGGCCGAGATGGAGAGAAAGCGGAGCTGCTCGAGCAGCGGGTGATTGCGGTTCGACGCTTCCTGCAGCACGCGGCGATTGAATTCGAGCCAGGACAATTCGCGGTTGATGAAGCGCTGCGGGGAAAGCGCAAGCTCCTCCGGATGTTCGGCGATCTCGCCGATCTCATCCATGACCGGGATCGAGGCGGCAGGCGACGCGGCGCCGGCCGACGCCGCGTCCGCTGGCGACGGCTCACCGGCCGGTTCGATCCGCTTTGCATTCTCTGCATTCGCCTGCACAGGCTTCTCCTTGTCACCTTCCTGCGAAGGTGCCGCTTTAATTTGACGGTAGCATGATCCCGGTTCCTGCCTGGAGGCTGCCGTTGGCGCAATGCGCCGCGCGTCCGGGCGCCCCGCTCTCTTTTGCGATGGTTTCCAATGGCCGTCGCCCATTGCGAGGCACATTGCAAGTCTCATCGCAAGTCTTAGGGAACAGAGGATTATTTTCCAAGCTCCCCTATTTCCGCGGTGCCAGTGCCGCCGGCGGCGGGCTATCCGCCACTTCACGCAAAGCAAACCCTGATTGCATGCGTGCGACATGCGGCAGACGCGCCAGCTGGGTCTTATGGATATGCTCGAAATCGGCGATGTCGCGGCAGAGCACGACCAGCTCGTAATCGTCATAGCCCGACATGAAATAGCAGCGCGTCACCGAGGCGCAGCGCTTCACCGCCTTTTCGAACGCCTCGAAGGCCTGCTCGCTCTGGGAATCGAGCCTGATCCGCACCAGCACAGTGACGGGAAGGCCGAGCTGTTTGTAATCGAGCGCGGCGCGATAACCCTTGATCACGCCTGACTCTTCCAGCGCCTTGAGACGGCGGGCGCAGGCGGTGCTGGAGAGGCCTACTTTCGGCGCCAGATCGGCGAGGCTTGTGCGGGCATCGGCCACGAGTGCTGCGAGAATCGCGTAGTCAAACCGATCGAGCGCGCTCTCGCGCGAATCCTGCTCTAGAGTGGCCATAGGCGTCGTTTTCCTGCGAAAATTGTCCTTTCAGTACCATAATTGGCGAATATCGGCTTGAAAAGGCGCGTATTCAAAACACAGTCAATTCACGCGGCGGAGACGGACAATGCGCGTCGGGGTCCTGAAGGAAATCAAGGTTCATGAATATCGGGTCGGGATCACGCCCGAGGCGGCGCGCGACTACACGGCGCACGGCCATGAGGTGCTGGTCGAGACCAACGCCGGCATGGGCATGGGGGCGTCCGACGCCGACTATGTCGCCGCCGGCGCGACGATCGCGGCCAATGCCGCCGAGGTTTTCGCCAAGGCGCAAATGATCGTGAAGGTGAAGGAGCCGCAGCCCTCCGAATGGGTGCAGCTGCACGAAGGCCAGATCCTTTTCACCTATCTCCATCTCGCGCCCGATCCACGCCAGGCCGAAGGGCTGATGGCGTCGGGCTGCACGGCGGTCGCTTATGAGACAGTCGTCGGGTCCGACGGCTCGCTGCCCCTTCTCGCGCCGATGAGCGAAGTGGCGGGCCGACTTTCCATTGAGGCCGCAGGGATGGCGCTGCAGAAGCAGAGTGGCGGTCGCGGCATTCTCCTGGGCGGCGTTCCCGGCGTGATGCCGGCGCGCGTCGTCATTCTCGGCGGCGGTGTCGTCGGCACGCAGGCGGCGCGCATGGCTGTCGGCCTCGGCGCCGAAGTCACCGTGCTCGACCGCTCGCTGCCGCGGTTGCGCCAACTCGACGATCTGTTCCAGGGCCGGCTGCGGACGCGCTATGCGTCAACCGCGGCGATCGAAGCGGAAGTCTTCGCCGCTGATGCCGTGATCGGCGCGGTGCTCATTCCGGGCGCCAGCGCGCCAAAGCTCGTGACGCGCGCCATGTTGAAAAAGATGAAGCCGGGCGCCGTGTTGGTCGATGTCTCGATCGATCAGGGCGGCTGTTTCGAGACCTCGCGTCCAACGACGCATGCCGAGCCGATCTACAACGTGGACGGCATCGTACATTACTGCGTCGCCAATATGCCGGGCATCGTGCCGCATACGTCGAGCCACGCGTTGAACAATGCGACGCTCCCCTACGGGCTTGCGCTTGCCGATCGCGGCGTTGCGGCCATTCTGGCTGATCCCGGGCTTCGCGCTGGGCTCAATGTCCATCGCGGTCACATCACCCATGCGGGCGTCGCCGCGAGCCTCGGTCTTTCCATGCAAGCGCCGGAAGCCGCGCTGGCGGCGTAGCGGCGTAAAGGGCCGCCGTTGATGCGGCGGCCCTAGTTCTCCGAAAAATCACCTTCGAAGACGAATTCGCTCTGCGGATTGCGGCCATTCGGCACTTCGCGCGCCGCCAGATTTTCCGGCAGGATGGACTTGTCGGTGCGGCGGCCGATCGCGAGCGCCGCTTCGGGGCGATAGCCCTGCGGGATTTTCAGCTCAATGACGGTGCGCTCCTTATCGAAGCCGCCCATGCCATGCGTCGCCCAGCCGAGATGCAGGGCTTGCAACGCCAAAAATCCCCAGGCCGTGCCGGTATCGAAGGAATGCGAATAACTCGGCACCAGCTTGTTGTCGCGCGAGGAAACTTGCAGCGCCTTCGAAACGATGATGACAAGCGCGCCGGCCTTCTGCGCCCAGAGCTGATTGCCCTCATTCAGCAAATGCAGGAAGCGCTCGAAATCCCGCGATCCCGCCCGCGTATAAAGAAAGCGCCAGGGTTGCAGATTGCCGGACGACGGCGCCCAGCGCGCCGCTTCGAACATGCTGTGGAGATCGGATTCCGGAACCACCTCGCCGGTGAAGGCGCGCGGCGACCAGCGCGCGAGAAAAATCGGATCGATGGGATATTCGGCGTGGCGCGGATTCGCGTCATCCATGCAAGGCTCCTGAGGTAGTGGGTCAGTTTGAAATTTAATCCGGAAAAGGACGCCCAGCGGGCCACTCAAAGAGCACTAAATGAGGCACCGGTCTTTTGGTGATGGTGGAATATCTTCTCCCGAAGATTGGCCAAATGCGGAGCTTTTCCTTGAGCAACCTGAGCAAATATTCTTCTTTCCCGTTGGCAAGTTCGGGAAGATTGCTGTTTTGCAAAACCTCCAAAATTATTTCTCTGAAGGAAGGGCGGCTTATACGTGGAGGCCTGTCGGCTTCGTAGCAGATTACTAAGCTAGGTCGGAGAAACAAATTCAGCCAACCGCGACGCCAAATAGCGACTTCGGCTATTATTTCGTGCTGAGTTATATCGACCGTCCCAGGCAGTAGCCCGCGCTCTTCCAAACCAATCAGGCCCCGTTTCCAAATGATAGATGCTTTATACGCGCGGCCATCATTGATGTTGTTTCCGCGTACAATCTGCTTGGCGCGTTCCTCTTTCATAAGGCTGCTTTCTTTTTGTACGGCCCGCGCTTCGCTGGTTTTTCTTCGGCAGCCTCGACCAGTGCAACTATATCCGCGATCTCCCAAGGGTGACGCGACTGCCCGCTGCCGCTCCTGAAGAAACGAAGGCTCAGTCTCGAAGCGCACCATGCAACAGGCAAATTGCGGAGCGCAATGGATTTCAGATTGGCGTCGCGACTCTAGTCGAGGTCCGGCGCAACCGATTCGCCGGGAGAATCGCAATGCCGCGGGCCTATCCAATCGCCATAGCGCCAGGGCTTCATCCAGGAGTTCCCTTCCGGCAGATGCTCCGGCACGGGATCGAACCCGTGATTGCCCCAGGGATGGCAGCGGCAGAGCCGCGCGACGCCCATGATCGCACCGGGGCCAAGTCCGTGGCGCGCGATCGCTTCGTCCATATAGGCGGAGCATGTCGGCAGATAGCGGCAGTGCCGGCCAAGGAGAGCCGAGAGGCTCAACTGATAGGCGCGGATGACATAATGCGCCGCACGCCGCACGGGAAAGAGGCGTGCTTGCGTGGCCTTGCCGTTTTGTCGATCGCTCCCCATATGATTCCGTTGGGCGCCTTACGAGGCGCCTTTTGCGGCTGCGGCCGTTTCGATCTGATTGACGGCGTCCACCGTGGCGTCGAAGGTCAACAAAGTCGAAGCGTGGCGCGCCTTGAAGTCGCGGACGGGTTCGAGCACGGAAATTTCGGACCATTTGCCGTTCGGCGGTGGGCCGTTCTCCTTCAGCATAGCGCGAACCTCATCGCGCAATTGCCGAAGCTCGGGACCGGTCGCGCCGATGATGTTGCGGGCCATGATGGAGGCCGACGCTTGACCGAGGGCACACGCTTTCACGTCATGCGCGAAATCGACCACTTTGCCGTCGCGCATGACGAGATCGACGATGATCGTCGAGCCGCAGAGCTTGGAATGCGCCCGTGCCGAGGCATCGGGCGCCGCCAAACGCCCTTGCCGGGGAATATTGGCCGCAAGTTCAAGGATTCTATTGTTGTAGATGTCGGTCAGCATAATCGTCGATCTGTCCGTGGCCGGATGACGCCACTGATGTTATATAATATAGGGTGACGGGTCATGGCGAACGAGGCCTGACCCATATCCAGAAGGTCCAAAACAGGTCCCAGAACGGCTTCTCAGGCGGAGACTTCGAAGGCCAATTTTCTCTCAAGATGAACAGGAGGCACCACATGGATGACGTGGTTAAGTCCTTACTCGAACGCCAGCCGCCCAAGCCCCCCAAAAAGCCGATTGCCAAGCCCGCAGCCGAGCCGACACTGAAGCGCCCGACGCCTGAAGAGGCGGAGGCGGCGGTTCGCACGCTGATTCTCTGGGCGGGCGACAATCCTGACCGCGAGGGCCTCCGCGATACGCCGCACCGCGTCGTCAAGGCCTATGAGGAGCTCTATTCGGGCTATCGCAGCGAAGCCGATCATGTGCTCGCCCGCGTGTTCGAAGAAGTTCAGGGCTATGACGATCTCGTGCTGGTGCGCGACATCACCTTCGCCTCGCATTGCGAACACCATATGGTGCCCTTCGTCGGCAAGGCGCATATCGCCTATTATCCGAGCGAGCATGGCGTCGTGGGCCTGTCGAAGCTTGCCCGGCTCGTCGATGTCTTCGCCCGGCGCCTGCAGACGCAGGAGGCGTTGACCGCGCAGATCATCGGCGCGATCGAGGAATATCTGAAGCCACGCGGCTGTGCCGTCATGATCGAAGCGGAACATATGTGCATGTCGATGCGCGGCGTCATGAAACAGGGCGCGACGACGGTGACCAATCAGTTCACCGGCATTTTCCGCGACGATCCTGCCGAGCAGGTGCGTTTTCTGTCGCTCGTCCGGAACAAGTGAGCGAGCGCGCAAGGCCGGCCAATCAAGGGCGATGCCGATGAGCAAATCCGCATCGCCCTTCCCGCCTCCCGGCACCAAGACCGAACTCGAAGAAGGCGGCGTCTTCACGCCGCGCTTCGACAATGACGGGCTCATCGCCTGCATCACGTTCGATGCGCGCGACGGGGCGGTGCTGATGTTTGCCTATATGAACGCGGAGTCGCTGCGGCTCACGCTTGAGACGGGCGAGGCGCATTATTGGTCGCGCTCGCGCAAAAGCCTTTGGCGCAAGGGCGAGACCTCCGGCCAAGTGCAGAAGGTGATGGAAATCCGCACCGATTGCGATCAGGACGTGCTGTTGTTGAAGGTCGAGCCGGGCGGCGACGGCGGCGCCTGCCACACCGGCCGCCGTTCCTGCTTCTATCGCCGCGTGATTGCGGATTCGAACGGCGTGCGGCTCATCAAAGACGAAGCCTGAGACGCAAAAAGGCGGGAGCGCATGCCGCGCCCTCGCCCATCACATTTTCAAAAACTCGTTTAGACGGACGCGATATATTCGCGCAGCGCCGACTGCTCGTGTTCCATTTGCTCAAGCCGGAACTTCACCACGTCGCCGATGGAAATAATCCCGGCGAGCTTGCCGTTCTTGACGACCGGCACATGGCGGAAGCGTCCTTCGGTCATGCGCTCGACCGTCGCGAGCACGGTATCTTCTTCCACGGCGGTGGCGACGCGCGTCGTCATATGCATGGAGACGGCATCATCGAGCGCGGTCGGGCCACGCGTTGCAACGGCGCGAACGATGTCGCGCTCGGACAGAATGCCAATCACGGAGCCTTGAACGTCGGCGATGACAATCGCGCCGATGTTGCGCGACGAGAGTATATCAGCAGCTTCTTTCATTGTTCGATGCGGTGGCGTGGTCGCCACCTCGCGGCCTTTATTTGCCAAGATCTGCGCGATCGTCATGGCAATTCCTCCTTGCGTTGCAATATGCAAACGCCTCCCAATCCATCGCTCTTTACGGCGATTGGAACGAAGAGCATGCCTTGCTTCATCGCCCCGCGCAAGAATCAAGATGCGATCGCCAACGAATTAAGAGATCATCGCTAATTGCATCGCGAAGGAATGAGCGACTGCAACATTTGGTTCCATTTTCGCGCGCGGTGCTTTCGCTGCAATGCAAATTGGTCTTGCAGCAAAGAGTTCAAAAGAGGCTCAAATTCACTGTAACGTCTCGCCGCTCGCGCCGTCTTGCGGCGCAATCACGGCGGCGGGCGGCGGCGGATCGAACAGCGGAAAGGCCAAAAGGCCGACGAGAAATCCGCCGATATGCGCCTGCCACGCAATCGTCACGCCCTCCATTCCCGAGAGCTGCGGCGCGAGGCCGAACAGAAGATTGGCGAAAAACCAGGCCGCAAGAAAAGTAAGCGCGCGCCGGTCGGCAAAGATGCGCAGCAGAGGCAAAGCCGGCTGATGAAAGGCGCCCTCGCCGTCCCGGCCCGCATCGCGCATCCTGTCGCCAAGCGGCGCGCCCGGCTGAAAGACGAAGCGCGTCGCTGCCGCCATCGCGCCCGAGACGACGGCCGAGGCACCGACGACCGGCTGAAGATCGTCGATGTGGGTCAGATAATGCGCGAGCGCGCCGGCGACCGCCGTCAGCAGGCAAAAAAAGAGGAAGCGCATCGTCCCGAAACGCCGTGCGACCGGCGCCCCAAACGCCAAGAGCCAGAGACAATTGAACCCGACATGGAGCCAGCTCGCGTGCAGAAACGCATAGGTGATGGACGTCCACCAGAGCGGCTTGCCATTGCCGAGAAAAAAGCGCGCGACTTCGCCTTCAGGCGCGCTGCGGGCCGCGGCGGCGGCGTAGGCGTCGGCGATACGTTGCGGATCGAAGGAAAAGGTGAAGCGGCCCGGCACGAAGGCGAAGAGCCGCAGCAGCGTGAGATTGGTCTCGTCCGACAGGAATTGCCGCACGCCGTGGATGGCAAATAGGACCACGACCGCGGCCAGGATCACGCCGGGGATATTGAAGATCGGCTCTCTTTGTGGGCGCATGCGCTCCTGCTAATCCACGTCTTCGACCGCGACGGGACCGCCGCCATAGATTTTTTGCGCGAGCGAGGCTTCCATGAAGGCGTCGAGATCGCCATCGAGCACATCACTCGGCGTTCCTGACGTCATGCCGGTGCGCAAATCCTTGACGAGCTGATAGGGCTGCAGAACGTAAGAGCGGATCTGATGGCCCCAGCCGATCTCGGTCTTCGACGCTTCCGTCGCATTGGAGGCCGCCTCGCGTATCTCCATTTCCCGCTCATAAAGCCGCGCGCGCAACATGTTCCAGGCGGTCGCGCGGTTCTTGTGCTGCGAACGTTCGCCCTGGCAGGCGACGACGATACCGGTCGGAATATGGGTGATGCGGACGGCGGAATCGGTCGTATTGACATGCTGGCCGCCGGCGCCCGACGAACGATACGTATCGATGCGGCAATCGCTCTCTTTCACATCGATTTCGATGCGGTCGTCGATGACCGGATAGACCCACACGGAAGCGAAGCTCGTGTGGCGCCTTGCATTGGAATCGAATGGCGAGATGCGCACCAGACGATGCACGCCCGACTCCGTCTTCGCCCAGCCATGCGCGTTATGGCCTTTGACGAGCAGCGTGCCGGATTTGATACCCGCTTCGTCGCCAAAAGTTTCTTCGATGATCTCCACTTTAAATTTGTGGCGCTCGGCCCAGCGCGCATACATGCGAAAGAGCATGCGCGCCCAGTCGCAGCTCTCAGTGCCGCCGGCCCCGGCATGGACTTCGATATAGGTGTCGTTGCCGTCGACTTCGCCCGAAAGCAGCGCCTCGATCTGGCGCCGCTCCGCCTCTGCCTTGAGGTTGCGGAGTTCAGCGAGGCCTTCTTCTTCCGCGCTCGTGTCGCCCTCGCCTTCGGCGAGTTCGACGAGCGTCAAAGCATCGTCGAGCTTGCCCTCGAAGGACGATAGCGACCCGAGTCTCTCTTCGAGCATGGTTCGCTCGCGCATGATTTTCTGCGCGGCTTCGGTGTCGTTCCAGAATTTGGGGTGTTCGGCCTTGGCGTTCAGCTCGGCCAGGCGGCGGCTTGCGGCATCGACGTCAAAGATGCCTCCTCAGCAATCCCAAGGATTGCTGGATGGATTCGCGGAGCGCTTCGGCTTCGGCGCGCATGGGCTCTGATGGTCCTTGGAAAAAGCGCGGCGGACCGCGCGAGGAAGAGTGGCCTTGCGGCATAGATAGGGGGCAAAGAGCCGGCTGTAAACGGGCCTAATAGAGCCCGCCCGTGCCTGTCCCCGCGGAGCTGTTGGCATTCGGATTGAACGCGCCGCCGAATGGACCGCTAGAGTTATCCGTCCCGGTCGTATCCGTGCCGTAGACGAAGCTATCCGGCGGCTGCGTGCCCGGCTTGAAGGCTTCGAGGATCGACCCTGCGCCCGTTGCGCGGAGTCCCGTCTGCGCGTCGACGGCGATGAGCTTGATTCCGGGCGGCACGCGGAACGGCACGTCGGGCTTGTCGGCGAGCGCCAACTTCATAAAGTCACGGAAGATCGGCGCCGTATAGAGCGCCGCCTGGGCGGAGTTGCCGAGCGAGCGCGGCTTGTCATAGCCCATGAACACGCCGACGGTGAGATCGGGCGAATAGCCGATGAACCAGAGGTCCTTCGCATCATTGGTCGTGCCGGTTTTGCCGGCGAGGTGCTTGCCGACGGCGCGGATCGCCTGACCGGTACCGAATTGGATGACGCCTTCCATCAGCGAAGTAATCTGATAGGCGGTCAGGGGATCAATCACTTGCTCGCGCTCGTCGACGATCTTTGGCTCTTCTTGATTGTCCCATTTCGCCACGTCGCAGGCGTCGCAAACGCGCTTGTCGTGGCGATAGATCGTATGGCCCCAGCGATCCTGGATGCGATCGATGAGACTCGCGGTGATGCGCCTGCCGCCATTGTCCAGCATGGAATAAGCGGTGGTGAGCCGCATCAGCGTTGTCTCGCCCGATCCCAACGCCATCGAAAGATAAGGCGGCAGATCGTCATAGACGCCGAATTTTTTGGCATAGGCGGTGATGAGCGGCATGCCGATGTCGCGCGCAAGGCGCACGGTCATCTGGTTGATCGAATGTTCAAGACCATAGCGCAACGTATGCGGGCCGCTTGAACTGCCTTCGAAATTTTCCGGCTTCCAGAGACCGAGGCCCGGACCTTGGTCGATCTCGATCGGCTCATCGAGTTCGACGGTCGAGGGCGTGTAGCCATTGTCGATCGCCGCTGCATAGACGATGGGCTTGAACGACGAGCCGGGTTGCCGCCAGGCCTGGGTCGCGCGGTTGAATTCGGATTGATCGAAAGAGAAGCCGCCGACCATGGCGAGCACGCGGCCTGTAAAAGGATCCATCACGACGATGGCGCCGCTGACTTCGGGGATTTGCCGCAGGCGATATTGGCCTGGCTTGCCGTCGAGCGGCTCGACATAGACAACGTCGCCCGGATCGAGCGAATTGGGTGCGCCGGCCTTCTTCGCCCATTTGAGCCCGACCGGCAGGAGATAGCCTGTCTCGCGTTCAGGACCGACCTCGCCGGAGACCTCGCGCTTCGGCTGCAGCCCGATATGCAACTGGCCTTCTGCGCCGCCATCGAGCACGACCGCGAGGCGCCAAGGCGCCACATCGCCGAGAGAAGGCGCGACGCCCAACGCAATGCCCCAATCGTCGCCGATGCCGATATGGCGCATCGGCCCGCGGAAGCCATGCGCCTCATCGTAGCGCACGAGGCCGTCGACGAGCGCACGCCGCGCCATAACTTGCGAATTCGGATCGAGCGTCGTGCGCACCGACAGGCCGCCCTCATAGAGCTTCTTTTCGCCGTAGCGCTCCAAGAGTTCGCGCCGCACTTCTTCGGCGAAATAGCCGGCGGTGTAAGCGTTCGGCGCGCGCGGCGTGACCGCCAGCGGTTCGAGCTTCGCCTTCTCGGCCGCATCGCGCGTGATGTAGCCGTTGTCGGCCATGCGATCGATCACCCAGTTGCGGCGATCGACGGCGCGCTCATGCCGTGTGAATGGATTGTAGTTGTTCGGCGCTTTGGGCAATGCCGCGAGATAGGCCGCTTCCGCGATGCTCAGTTCATAGACCGATTTGTCGAAATAATTGAGCGAGGCGGCGGCCACCCCATAGTTGCCGAGGCCGAGATAAATTTCGTTCAGATAGAGTTCGAGGATCTTTTCCTTCGAATAGGCGCCTTCGATGCGCAACGACAGCAGCGCTTCGCGGATTTTGCGCTGAAAGGAACGCTCGTTCGTCAAAAGGAAGTTCTTGGCGACTTGTTGCGTGATGGTGGAGGCGCCTTGCACATGCTTGCCGCCTTCGACCAGCACCAACAGCGCGCGGCCGATGCCTTCGACGTCGACGCCGTGATGGGTGTAGAAATTCTTGTCCTCGGCCGAGATGAAGGCTTCCTTCACCAGCGGCGGAATGGAGGTGGACGGGAGATATAGGCGCCGCTCATGCGCATATTCGGCGAGGACAGAGCCGTCGGACGCATGCACGCGCGTCATCACCGCGGGCTCGTAATTCTTGAGCTGCGTATAATCCGGCAGATCCTGCTCGAATTTCCAGACGACGAGCGCCACGCCGCTGATGCCGACGATGAACACGATCGTCGCCGTGGCGAAGAGAAATCCGATAAATCGGATGATTACCTGCATCGTAAGCCGAAGCCTCTGGATCCGCGCTGCGGCAGCGCCCGCCCCTGCTCCGCGGCCGTTCGACCCCGGGACGCAGACATTGAGACAGGATGAGCCGCGTCCTTAGTCGACACTGTCGAAACGACGGTCGCCGCGTAATGCGACGCGCGTCCCTGGCACTCTACCGCGATTCCTTTTGCAGAAAGTCGACGGTCCCGCAAATTGACGGCATATCACATGATGAGGATGCGGCGAGACGCTTGTCGATCTGCCCGTCAGCCGCCGCATGAATAAGCCTCGAATCACGCTCTTATCAACATCATTGGCGCTTTTGCGGAAACCCGGCTCGCACGTCATCGGCGCGGAAATGATGAGCTTTTAGGTGCTGCCGGTTTGTGTTGATAGTGAGGCGTCGGGCTGCGACTCCAGGGCACTCTCATGCACGCAAAAGCATCACACGCGGCCCTCCCCTGAAGCGGTTATTTCGCGGCTCCGGTTGGGGTCGTGTCGAGCGCCGCGGCGGCGTTCTTGCCGGCGGCGGGATCGTTGGCAGTGGCATTCTGGCCGCGAGCATCGAAAAAGGCGTTGATAGACGCCACGACTTTGCTGGTCGTCGCATCGCGCCAGTCCGAGGAGACGAGCGACTTTCCGTCTGTCACATTGGAGAGATAGCCAAGCTCGAGCAGGACGGAGGGCACGTCCGGCGCGGTCAGGACACGAAAGCCCGCCGCGCGCTCGGGGTTCTTGTTGAGGCGGCTCGCCACCCGCCAATAATTGACGAGGGTACGCGCGAAAACATGGCTGAAGGCGCGGGTTTCCTGCCGCGTCAGATCAAACAGAATATCATTGACGCCGCTTGTCTCTTCTTGTCCCTCGATGCCCGCTGTCGCATCGGACTGGTTTTCCTGTTCGGCCGTGCGCGCGGCATCGGCATCGCTCGCCTTATCGGCCATCGTATAAACGGTCGCGCCGTTGACGGTCGCTTCCGCCGCGAGCGTATCGGCGTGGATCGACACGAACAGCGCGGCATGCGCGTCGCGCGCGATCTGCACACGGCCGCCGAGCGGAATGAAAATGTCGCTATCGCGCGTCATGACGACTTTGTAACGCCCCGTCGCTCTGAGCTTGTCGGCGACTTCCTTGGCGAAGGCGAAGACGATGTCCTTTTCGACGAGGCCGTCGATCATCGCACCGCTGTCGAGGCCGCCATGGCCGGGATCGACGACGACAACCGGACGGTTGTCGCCGCTTGTGTCGGTCGCCTGCTCCGCCGTCTTCGGTTCAGCGTCGGCGGCGGCCATCATGGCTTTGCGCGCCGCCGCCTGAAAGGCGGCGCGATCGGTGCGCGCAAGTTCGATGACAAAGCGCGTCGGGCCGCCGTCCTGCGTCGGCTCGGCGGCGGCGCGGACAATGCGCGCGGGCTCGGTCAGATCGATGACGATACGCGACTTGCCGGGCGCGAAGAGGCCGAAGCGGTAGGAAGCGATCAGCCCCGTCCCACTTGCCTGCTTTTGATGGCCGGATTTCCGGTGCGGCTCGCGATTGGCCGTTCCCGTCTGCGGGTCAATTTGGAAATCGACTTCCGGCAGGTCGATGACGACGCGGTTGGGATTGGCCAGCACAAAGGCCGTCCCATCGATGGGATGGGAGAAATCGAAGCTGAGCTTCGCATGCGCCGCCGCATCGTCGAGGCTTACGGCATCGGCCGTCGCCGGCGGAAGCGACGGCGCGGGCTTTTCAGGATCGGCAAGCGCAAGCTTGGCATTGTTGAGATCGTCGGCGCGAGCGAATCCGGGGGCAAAGCCCCCACAAAGCGCAAGAACGAGCGCAAGCGAGGCAATAAGGTGGCCAGCGCCCGGAAACGGAGCGGAAAGAGGTGAAAGCGCAGCCCTTCCCAGCGGTCCGCGCCGTCGCGGTCCAGCTTCCGCGCGCGATTCGCGCCTTCTCGCCATCATGACCCAGCCGATGTTTCGGTCGCGACCCCCCGTTGGAGCGACCAATCGCAAAAAGCCAAAATGAATCTACGGAGTTAATGAAGCGTGAGCATGCCAGAACTGGGGGTTACACGCCGTTGCGAGACCGCAACACTGCGCGGAAAACTTGCCAAATCGGCCTCTCACCCGATATGAATAGAGTGGTTCGTGCCGGGCTGCGACGCGAGTGCGCGTGTCCGTACGGATCTGGGTGTTGTCCCGCCAATCAGCCGCTTCGGCCAAATGCCGTAGCCAACCGATGAATGCGGGGAAAGTTCGCGGCCGCAGAAGACTGCGGCAGCCCCCAAACACAATGTGAATTCGCCGGCTTCCGTTCGCGGAGGCCCTCCAATTGGTGACGAGGACATGGTTAGCCCTGCGAAGGGTGCTCATCTGACCGTCGCGTTGGGCGCTTTGAGAAAGCGCCGCAATGCCGGCTCATCCACGCCGGTCCGCGTGTCGTCATTCATTGGTCGCCGAGGCGGCCTGGCGAAGGCCGGGCCTTGGCATACTCGCACGGCCGGATTCTCCGGCCACTCATCCGATCCTTTTCAGCCCTTGCAGACGGCGCCGCTCGTGCCGCCATCCCCTGTCCCGCTTTTCGCGCTCCCACGAGCGCATATTGAAAAGCTCGGCGGCAGTGGCACTTCGGCGCGCGCCCTGCCCCAAAGAGTTTTACATGGCCAACAAAATGCTCATCGACGCCGCGCATCCGGAAGAGACCCGGGTGGTGGTGCTTCGCGGTAATCGAGTCGAAGAATTCGATTTCGAATCTGCCAATAAGAAGCCTCTTCGAGGCAACATCTATCTCGCCAAAGTCACCCGCGTGGAGCCGTCGCTCCAGGCGGCCTTCGTCGACTATGGCGGCAATCGGCACGGCTTTCTCGCCTTCTCCGAAATCCATCCCGATTATTATCAGATCCCGGTCTCCGACCGTCAGGCGCTGCTCGAAGAAGATGCCGCCGCCCATCGCGAAGACAACGACGACGACGGACGCGGTTCGCAGCGCCGCAGCCGCAGGCATCGCCGCGGCGGCAGAGGCGGCGATCGCGCCGAAAAGCGGCGCACGAGCGAAGACGATTCCATCGCCGGTTCCGAAGAGGCCGAGATCGAGACCGAAGATGCAGAGGTTGTCGAAGCTGCACGGCGCGCGAGCGCCGAGCCAGAGGACGACGAGAAAACCGCGCCAGACGACAAAGACTTTGCCGAGGGCGCCGAAGAAATCTCGGCCGAGACTCAAGCCCACGCCGAATCCGGTCAGGATGAGGTGCCCGAACCGCACCGGCTCGTGACTGACCCCGAAGGCTTTGCCGTCGTCGACGATGTCGATGCGGTGAGCGAAGCGGGCGAAGTCGTCACGGCCGAGCAGGAAGCCGCCATCGCCGCACGCGACGAAGAACTCGACGCACGCTTTCGCCCGCCGCGTCGCGGCGACGATGAAGAGGAAGGCGACGAAGAAGGCGAGCACGTCGAGCAGATCGGCGGCGATGCGATGGAAGAAATGCCGACGCGTCCGCATCGCATGCGCCGGCAATATAAAATCCAGGAAGTCATCAAGCGCCGCCAGGTGCTGCTCGTTCAGGTCGTGAAGGAAGAGCGCGGCAACAAAGGCGCGGCGCTGACGACCTATCTCTCGCTCGCCGGCCGCTATTCCGTGCTGATGCCGAACACGGCGCGCGGCGGCGGCATTTCGCGCAAGATTACTGATGCGGGCGACAGGCAAAGGCTGAAAGCCATTGCCGGGGAACTCGAAGTGCCGGAAGGCATGGGCGTCATTCTGCGCACCGCCGGCGCCTCGCGGACCAAGGCCGAGGTGAAGCGCGATTTCGAATATCTCCTGCGCATGTGGGAAACCGTGCGCGAAGTGACGCTGAAATCGACCGCGCCAACGCTCGTCTATGAGGAAGGCTCGCTCGTCAAGCGCGCCATCCGCGACCTCTACAACAAGGACATCGACGAAGTCATCGTCTCGGGCGAAGACGCCTATCGCGAGGCCAAGGAATTCATGCGCATGCTCATGCCGAGCCATGCCAAGAATGTGCAGCCCTATCGCGATCCGGCGCCGGTCTTCGCCAAATCCGGCGTCGAAGCGCAGCTCGACGCGATGTTCTCAAATCACGTCTCGCTGAAATCGGGCGGCTATCTCGTCATCAACCAGACGGAAGCGCTCGTCGCGATCGACGTCAACTCCGGCCGCTCCACGCGCGAGCACAATATCGAAGACACGGCCCTGCGCACCAATCTCGAAGCGGCGGACGAAATCGCGCGGCAACTCAGACTACGCGATCTTGCCGGCCTCATCGTCGTCGATTTCATCGACATGGAGGAAGGCCGCAACAACCGCGCCGTCGAGCGCCGGATGAAAGAGGCGCTGAAGAACGACCGCGCCCGCATCCAGATCGGCCGCATTTCCCATTTCGGTCTGCTCGAAATGTCGCGGCAAAGGATCCGCACCGGCGTTCTCGAAGGCTCGACCGCGCCCTGCCCGCATTGCGCCGGCTCCGGCATGGTCCGCTCGACATCCTCCGTCGCACTGCATGTTCTGCGTGTGCTCGAAGATGCGCTCATCAAAAGTTCGGCGCATAACATTACGGTTCGCACGCGGGCCGAGGTCGCGCTTTATATCCTCAATCAGAAGCGCGCCAACCTCAGCGATCTCGAACAGCGCTTCGGCGTCTGTGTGACCATCGTCGGCGACGATACGCTGACGGGAACCGCTTATCACGCGATGGAGCGCGGCGAACCCGCGACAGGTGTCGCCGAACCGCGTCTTCCCGAGACTGTGCGGGCGCTAGAGGCGCCACCACTTCCGAACGACGAAGAAGATCTGGAAGAAGGCGACGAAGAAGAAACCGAAAGCCACGGCAAAGACGACTCCGAGGGTGGCGAAGGCGTCAGGCGCCGGCGCCGACGGCGGCGCAGACGCGGCGGCCGCGACAGAGACGCAAGCGGCGTCAACGCCAATGCGCCGCAGCCCTCAGACGACGCGCTCGCGGCTGTGGCACAATTCGGCCGCTTCCCGGAACGTGCGGGCGGCGATGGTGTTGCCGAGGCGTCTGGCGAAGAGGAAACCGTCGCGGAAGCGCATGGTGAGCCGAAACACGATGGCAAGCGGCGGCGCTCGCGGCGGCGTGGCGGCGGCCGCGGGCCGAGCGAGACGACAACCGATTGGCCGGCCGATGCCGAAGTCGAAACTTTTGCCGCCGATCTCAGTCCCGAAGCAGCGCAAGACTACAGCGCCAGCATGATCGACGGATTGGAGCCGCATGTCTCCGAGCCTGCGGCGCAAAGCGAAAAGCCGAGCAAGGCGAAGGAGACAGCGAAGGCCAGGGCCGAAGCCGAATCCGCCGAGAACGAAAGCGCCCCGGAGGTTGACGACCCGAACCGTCCGAAGCGCACCGGCTGGTGGCAGCGCGCCAAAGCTTCGATCTAACGACGATCACGCGATGAGAATCCCATGAGCGGCGCCCAATGGCGCCGCTCTTTTCGTTTGACGATTGCGGCGCTAGTGCGGCTCAGGCGGAGCGTCAGAGTTGGCGAGAGCGAGAAACTGATGCCAGTCGCTCGGCGTGCCGTAGAAGGCATTCTCGTCCACATTGCCGTTGATGCCCGGCACATGCGCGTGTTCGGAATGCTGCCAGAAATGCCAATGCTGGCCGCCATATTTGACCGCCGGGTAATATTTCACGCTGCGCAGCCACATCGGATAATCGCCAAGCGAGCCTTCGATCACGTCATGATAAAAGTCGATCGAGGTATAAATGACCGGCCTTTTTCCATAGGCGGTTTCCATCGCATGGAGCACCGTCTTCATCGACGCGATCGCCGCCTCACGCGAGACATGCGTCGGGCAGGTCCGCGAGACATTGTTCCATTCGACATCGAGAACGGGCGGTAGAGCGTCCGGGTCTTTCGGCACATGTTCGACGAACCATTCGGCCTGCTGTTCCGCCGGGCGGCACCAATACATGAAATGATAGGCGCCGCGCGGAACGCCCGCCTCTTTCGCCAGCTCCCAATTGCGCGAGAATTTCTCGTCGAGGTAATCGCCGCCCTCGGTCGCCTTGATCCAGGCGAATTGCACGCCGGAGCTGCGCACGGCCCCCCAGTCGATGTCGCCCTGATATTTGGAGACGTCGATGCCGTGAACCTGGAAATCATCGGGCGTGGGATAGATGTCCTGCTCGCCGGCGCAGCCCGCCAGCACAAGCGTGACCGCGAGGCTCGCGCAAGCGCGTTTCAGCGAGAACGCGTGGCGCAAGACTTGGCGCAAGAGCGAGAGCCCAAGAGAAGAGAGCCGAAGAGGGGCAAGACGACGTCGGATCATAGTCTCGATTTATCCGATGCCCCGTAACACCTCGTTAACAGGGCGGGCTCATGGCGTCCACCGCTGGGACAAAGGCGCGAAAGCCCCACTCCCCCCACAATCGCGGAAAAAATGGAGTGCTTATGGCCTAACGGCTGGGTTAACCCTCCCCGCAAACCGTCCGAGTTTTAAAATCGAGGTTATTATGGGACGAAAATCGAGAGACTCTTACGAAGACGAGCTTGGTCGGCGGGAAGTCGAGACTTCTATTGCGGACGCTTTCGAAGCCGAGTTTCCGGCCGTCACAGGAAGATCGGTGCAAATATTGTCAGATGGTGAGTGTCCTGATCGGATTGCATATATCGAAGGCATTGAGACTGGAGTCGAGTTAACCGCCATCAAAGCCGGTAACGGCTACGACATGCTCGCAGAGCTGCTGCGCCTTGCAACCCAAAAAGACGAAAGCTACGCCCGTCGCCGTATCTTCGATATTCGGCCGATCATCCTGTTGGGCCATCTAGATTGGCCCGCGCGGGACGTTGTAGGGCTCGCCTTGCACGACGTGCACAAGGAACTTACAAACCTTGTCGATCCGGACGATTTCGAAGCCTTGCGCTTTAGCGAAATTTGGCTGATGGATGCCGGCCCCAAGTACACATCTCGGACCGACCCACGCACGCCAGCCGACTTTTTTTGCTTCTCACCCACGAAAAAATTCGGCTTGTGGGAGATTGAGAGAAAGCGCAGGCCATACGGGAGTCTCGTCGTAGACTTTATGATTTAGGACCCGCGCTCCCAAAATTAGACGCTCCCTTCCCAAACTTGGCGAAATGTCCCGGTCGTGGGAACACGAAATTGAAACCAATCGATCTTCATTACATCGCGCGCGTCTTCCTTCCAATTGCTGGCCCGATGAACAACGCCCGGGCCAGGAGCGTTCGTCTCTTCGCCGATTACAACACAGTTAAGCCCGGGAAGATGGTTCTTGATACAGTAATGACCAACTATTCCTAATTCTCGTCCCAATCCGATGCCGGCGCGCCGATCAAGGCCCATTATTTCGGCGAGGTCACCATAGGTCATCAGGCGATTGCGCCAGGGCCCTTTGGTTGTCATCACATGGGCAACCAAAATCACCCAGACCTGCTGAGCTTTTATATAGACTCTGTCTCCGCGGGCGAATTTTCGCAATAAAGGTGCTTTCATCGTCATTTTACCTCTGCGCAATTTAGCACCACTCGTGCAGTTTTGCGCGGCAACCTAATTTGCATAGCGCGCGCAGTTTTGCAAGGCAAACTTGATTCTGCGCAATGCGTGCAGTTTTGCTCAGAAAATTAAGTGCGTGCGCTGAAGCTAGCCCACCGATTTTCGGAGGCGATTTCCGGAAAATCGGGCGCTGAACTGCTCCGCTAGAGTGGGTTGGCCTCTCAGCCTTTCGCCGCCCGTTTCAAATCCGGCGGCATCGCCTCATCGGCCAAAGCCTTCAGCGCCGCATCCAAGGACATCGAGACCTGTTCCTGCGATCCCAATCGCCGCAAGGAGACCGTGCGCTCCACCGCCTCTTTCTTGCCGATGACCATCAGAACCGGCACTTTGGCGAGCGAGTGTTCGCGCACTTTATAAGTGATCTTCTCGTTCCTCAGATCGGCGTCGACTCTCAGCCCCGCCTTGCGCGCCGCCGCGAGGACCTCATAGGCATAGTCATCCGCCTCATGGGTGATCGTCGCGACCACAATCTGCAAAGGCGAGAGCCAGAGCGGCAGATGACCGGCGAAATGCTCGATCAAGATTCCGGTGAAGCGCTCGAGCGAGCCGAACATGGCGCGGTGGATCATCACCGGCGTGACCTTGTCGCTGTCCGGTCCGATATAGAAGGCGCCGAAACGGCTAGGTAGATTGAAATCGACCTGCGTCGTGCCGCATTGCCATTCGCGGCCAATCGCATCGCGCAACGTATATTCGAGCTTCGGCCCGTAGAAAGCGCCCTCGCCCGGATTGATCGCTGTCTTCATGCCGCGGCTCTTCAACACATCGAGTACGCGGCCAAGCGCCGCCTCCGCCTTGTCCCAAGCCTCATCCGCGCCGACGCGTTTCTCGGGCCGCGTCGAAAGCTTGATGACAATGTCCTCGAAGCCGAAGTCGCGATAGATCGACATGATGAGGTCGTTGACCTTCAACGCCTCGTCCATGATCTGATCTTCGGTGCAGAAGATATGCGCATCGTCCTGCGTAAAGGCGCGCACGCGCATGATGCCGTGGATGGCGCCCGACGGTTCATAGCGATGGACAATGCCAAATTCCGCAATGCGTAAAGGTAGATCGCGGTACGACTTCAAGCCATTCTTGAAGATCTGGATATGGCCCGGGCAGTTCATCGGCTTCAGCGCGAAAACCCGATCGTCCTCGGTCTTGGTGACGAACATGTTTTCGCGATAGGTCTGCCAGTGGCCGGAGGTCTCCCAGAGCGCGCGGTCGAGAACCTGCGGGGTATTCACTTCGACATAGCCTTCGGCCTGCTGACGCCGACGCATATAAGAAATGAGCGTCTGGAAGAGTGTCCAGCCTTTCGGATGCCAAAAGACGGTGCCCGGCCCTTCCTCCTGGAAATGGAAGAGGTCCATCTCGCGGCCGAGCCGGCGATGATCGCGCTTCTCCGCCTCCTCGAGCATTTTGAGATAGGCGTCGAGTTCGCCCTGCGTCGCGAAGGCCGTCGCGTAGATGCGCTGAAGCATCGGCCGATTGGAATCGCCGCGCCAATAGGCACCCGCGACCTTCATCAGTTTGAAGGCCGTGCCGATCTTGCCCGTCGAGGTCATATGCGGGCCGCGGCAGAGATCGAGCCAATCGCCCTGCTTATAGATTTTCAGATCCTGATCCGCTGGAATCGCATCGACGAGCTCGACCTTGAAGGCTTCTCCATGCGTCTCGAACCAGGCCTTCGCCTGGTCACGCGTCCAGATTTCCTTGGTGAAGGGTTTGTCGCGCGCGATAATCTCGCCCATCTTCTTTTCAATCGCCGAGAAATCCTCCGGCGTGAACGGCGCATTGCGGAAGAAATCGTAATAGAAGCCGTTCTCGATCACCGGGCCGATCGTCACCTGCGTGCCGGGAAAGAGCGTCTGCACCGCTTCGGCGAGAACATGGGCGGCATCGTGCCGAATCAGCTCCAGCGCGCGCGGGTCGTCGCGATTGATGAATTCGATCTTCGCATCGCGCGTCACCTCGTCGGCGAGATTGGCGAGCTTGCCATCGACGACCATGGCGACGGTTCTTTTGGCGAGCGAGGGGGAAATGCCGCGGGCGATTTCGGTGCCCGTCGTGCCCGCGGGATAGGAACGCGCGGCACCATCGGGGAATGTCACGGAAACCATAGTGTCTCCTAAAGCTCACTCGCCGATACCAATCGGCGTAAGCGCGAGAATTTATCTTCAAGAGCCTCAAGGCCGCCCGTCGGCGGGGCGATCAAACGAAGCTCGGCCCAGGAGGTAACAAGAGCAAGGCGCGGCTTCAAGTGGACTTCGGGGAGCATCCGACAGCCGACAGTTAGCACTCGCGGCGCCTGCTACTAATAGATTGAAATCGCAGGAACTTATGGCATGCGCGCGAATTTCGTGGTGGACTCCGACGATCCATCGCGGAGGGCTGATTCATGGGATGCAGTGACGCGTTTCGCCGCCAGCTCGAGGGTTATGGTCTGACGACCGCCCATATTCTCTACCGTCTGCCCGATCACCCTTCGATCGTGCAGTCCTATATCTGGCAGGACTACGATCTCCATCCGCAGTTTCCGGAACTGCGCAAATTTCTCGATTTCTGGAATCGCTGCCTCGATGGCCGGCTCTTCTCCGTTACGGTCGCCCACTCCCACCTGATCAAGCCGAGGGAGGTTGCGATGGTCGGTGCCGAGTTTTGTTGGCATTGAAGCATCAAAGCCCCGATCCGTGGCTGCATAACTTTGCATCACTATCAGTGCGGGGTAATCATTCCCGCAAAAAGCATTCGATGGTTCAATTGCTCTGCGAGCTGGCCATCGGCAAAAAATAATCTTCCGTTGTTCTTCATCATCAGTTCGCGGCGCACGCCCTGCAAGCCATCTGGCGGAATCCCCGCAGCCTCTAGCAAGACGGTACCCAAATAGGCCGCTTCAATCGTTTCCGGAAGCCGCGCATCGATCACCGGCGTGAAGTTGACCGCATCGATTACGAAGTAGGTTTGATAAAAAAGCTCTCGATGGGAACGAGAGTGAAGCGATCGTCCTTCTTGAGGTGGCTCGAACAATTTCGAGACAAAAGTAGGTTGGTGATCGCCGAAATGGACGATGAGGAATTCGCGATCGAGAAAGCGGCGCGCAAGTTCGGCACGAAAATTTGCGTAATCCACGCAGGTGCTACGGAGCCGGCGCAGATACTCGTCGAATTCGGTGTCGGATATTTTCGTTGTCCATCTTTCGCCGTTGTCGTCGAATGCTCGCACATCATGCGGGGAATGGTTCCACATCGTGCTTAAATAGAGAAAAGCCGGTCTTGGTCCGGGCTCGTGATGCGAAAGCCAGTCGATCGCTGCTTTCAAATAAAAATCGTCAGGTTCCGGCTCGGTCGTCCCGAGCGCGGGCCTATCGATGATCTCGTCGATTCCAATGGACCGATAGAACCGTCCCGAGCCAATGAAATTTTCGTCGACGGGCCAAATCATCGCGGTTCGATAGCCGAACCGTTTGAGTTGGATCGGTAGGGTCTCGTGAATCTTGTTTGTCGCCCAATGGAATACATGCGATCCAAAATCGCCGTAGCAGCCGGTTGGGATTCCCGTCAAAACCGAGAACTCCGATCGCCAACTGGCGCCGCCGAATGTCTCGACACGAAGCCCGCGCGTCGATCCGTCGATCGAACGGAAAAAATCCTTGAGGTTCGCATCCGCCGTGGTGGATTGATGAAGCCAAGGCGGGAATGTCGACTCGTTTAAAATGAGGATGATATTGGGCCCTTGCCGCTTGAGCTTTGGAGCTACGCGCGCAAGCTCGGGAAACCCCTGAGTTGCCGGAACGGCGGCCAAAACTCCGCCTCGCCGCCAGACATGGATCGTTTCAAAAACAGATTCCGTGAACTTAATGAGATTGACTGGCTGTTCAAACCAGTCCCAATCGCCCTTCTCGCTCGGGAACCGTCTTGAGAAAAAAACCGCGAGTGAAAACAATAGAAGTGCAACGAGAAAAACAAGGCTTGCGCGATACGCACTAACCTTGGCTGGTTCAAATGCAGCGAGCGTCGAGAGCAAAATGACGCCCAAAGCAATCGCGGAAAAAATCTTGATCGCCGTGGCGCGGTACGTCTTCCAGAAAAAAACGACGTTTGACCGGGTGATGAAATGAACGAAATCATATGCATGAAGATTCATGCGCACATATTCGAACTTGAGTTTTGACAGACGGATTAACCCGACAACCAATAAAAGCGTTACCAACGCGGCGACTCCCGGCCGCCGCGTAGCGAGCAATATGCCGGAAAAAACGAGAGCCGCACCTGCTCCAGCAATCGGATCGTAGCGCGGCGGCGTCCATTCGTTTTGTGCTTTGAGCTCAGATCGCCGATAAAACTCTGTGCCGATATTGTGCAGCGCCAAGGAAAGCCGAATTCGGTCCGGAAGTAGGCGATCGAAGACGGAGATCGGCTTTGCGCACGTACAGAGAAATTCCGCAAATTTCCGATTTGCAAAGTAACGATCTGAGAATGCCTTCGCTTCGGTCAGAATAAAAATCAAACATGCCGAAATCGCAGCAATGATCCACCCAAACACTGGCATGATGCGGCCCTGGCCAAAGGGGTCGCCCGCAAGGAACCGGCCTCCCCCTCCGCTTACTATAAGCATTTCTGAAGCTTATCGCGACCGACATTCCTGACGCATATCGGGCAGCGCAAGGTTCAGTTCCGGAAGGAAATCGCGGAATGAATGGTCGGAGTGGCGGGATTCGAACCCACGACCCCTAGTCCCCCAGACTAGTGCGCTAACCGGGCTGCGCTACACTCCGACTGTGGCTCTTATAATGAAAGCGATGCGCCGCCGCAACGCGGGCCTTTTCCCCTGCGCAATGGCGTTCTTCAACTGCCCCGGGCCGCGTCGAGAATGCGCGCGCAGTCGGTGAGATCGGCCAGCAATTCCTGCAAGAAGGTGCGATCAGCGACCGCCGGACCCATTTGCTGACCGGACGACGGCGCCGTACCGGTCGACAAATCGCCCTGGGTCTCACGGGCGGAAGAATCGGCGTCTTCGTCCGCCTCCTCGAAATCTTCGGTCTCATATCCCGCTGGAGGCGGAACGAAGGTGCCGCCCGGCGCGCCATAGGTCGAAGCGACCCCGCGCACGCCCTGCTCTTTCAGAATTTTTTGGACGCCTTTGATCGTATAGCCCTCGCCATAGAGAAGCCGGCGAATGGCGCGCAGCAATTCGATGTCTTCGGGACGATAGTAGCGGCGGCCGCCGCCGCGTTTCAAAGGCTTGATTTGCGCAAAGCGCGATTCCCAAAATCGCAGGACATGTTGTGGCAGATCGAGATCCTGAGCCACCTCGCTGATCGTCCTGAAAGCTTCCGCGCTTTTTTCCATGCCACCCCATTCGGTCTCGACCGATGCCAATTCTTCTCCCCAGAAGATGGCATAAATCCGCTGACCGAAAGAAAGAGAGCACGAAAAGAGTGAATCAAACGAGACCGGAATGCCATACGCGACGGCGTTTCCACAAAATCTTCTTTTATGAAGACGTTAGGACGAGAGTTACGACAGCGTGTCGTCGCCGCCCTGCGTGTTGATTTTCGCCTTCAACAGATTGGAGGGCTTGAACACCAACACGCGCCGCTCGGTGATCGGCACTTCGACGCCGGTCTTAGGATTGCGACCGAGGCGCTTGCGTTTGTGGCGGACTAGAAACGATCCAAACGACGATAATTTCACTGCTTCGCCCGCAACAAGACGATCCATGACTTCATCGAGAACCATCTCAACGAGCGCGGCCGACTCCTTCCGCGAAAGACCGACCTGCTGATAAACCGCTTCCGCGAGATCGACGCGCGTCAAAGTCCGCGCGCGCTGCTCGCCTTTTGTGAGAGTCTTGCTGTCCGTCGGCTGCCCGGATGCATTCGCAGCCATTTCAGATACGGTCATAGGTTAACTCTACGATTGCCCGCCTTGGTCAATGCGAGAATGCCGCGCCTTCAGCGCGCCAAGGCTACGCCAAGTTCTTGCCGGGACCTAGCACCAACAAAATCAAATTTCGTTCCCCGTAAGCTTCGTACAAACCGGCGAGAAGATCAATATCTTCCTTATCTTGCCCGATTTTCGATCAAGTGGCCAGGCTTACCACCGGATGAGCGCGGCGCCCCAGGTAAATCCGCCGCCCATCGCCTCGATCATCACCAAATCGCCCTTTTTGATGCGCCCGTCTTTGCGCGCAACGCAGAGCGCAAGAGGCACCGAAGCCGCGGAAGTATTGCCGTGAAGATCGACGGTTGTGACGACTTTCTCATGCGGAATGCCGAGTTTCTCCGCCGACGCATCGATGATGCGCCTGTTGGCCTGATGCGGCACGAACCACGTGAGGTCCTTTGCTGTCGTCCCGGTGGATTCGAACGCCGCCTCGACCACATCGGCGATCATGGTGACGGCGTGGCGGAACACTTCACGCCCCTGCATGCGCACATGGCCGGCGGTTTGCGTGGAGGACGGTCCGCCGTCGGCATAGAGCTTGTCGTGATAACGCCCGTCTGAGCGCAGATGCGCCGTCAACACGCCGCGATCCGCGGTGGTGCCTTTTCCTTTCTGAGCTTCGAGGACGACGGCGCCGGCGCCGTCGCCGAAAAGCACGCAGGTCGAGCGATCCGTCCAATCGAGGATGCGCGACATCGTCTCCGCGCCAATGACGAGGGCGCGCTTGTGCGAGCCGGAGGTGAGAAATTTATCGGCCGTCGTCAGGCCGAAGACGAATCCGGAGCAGACCGCCTGTAGATCGAAGGCCGCGCCGCCCGTCATTCCAAGTTCGGCCTGGATCAGAGTCGCAACGGAGGGAAAGGTGAGGTCCGGCGTCGATGTGGCGACGATGAGAAGGTCGATGTCCGACCCAGTCAGTCCCGCATCCTTCAGCGCCGCGCGCGCCGCTTTGAGCCCGAGAGTCGAAGTCCGCTCGTCATCTGCCGCGATGTGACGCTGCCTGATGCCGGTGCGCTGGACGATCCATTCGTCCGTCGTGTCCAATGTTTTTTCGAGATCGGCGTTGCTGACAATCCGTGATGGCAGATAACAGCCCAGGCCAACGACGACCGAGCGCAGCTTGGCGTTAGAAAAGTCGTTCACTCTCTTGATCCGTTTCGATTTCTGGGAATTGCCGAAGCTGCGCTCCGCCCAATATTCCGGCTCCTGGGGCAGCTCAAGTCGACAGCGAAGCGGCAGGCGGCGCATCCGCCCGGCCGGCGAGGGTTTCCTCTATTTTGCTCAACAGTTCATCTTTTACCATCTCGTAGCCGATTTCGATCGCGCGCGCCGTCCCGATCGCATCGGAGCCGCCATGGCTCTTAATGACCACACCATCAAGACCCAAGAAAACGCCGCCATTGACCTTGCGAGGGTCCATTTTGCTCTGGAGCAAGGCGAAGGCGCGGCGGGCGAGAAGATAGCCGAGTTTGGACCAGAGGCTGCTTTGCAGGGCCTCGCGCAAATAGGCCGAAATCTGCTTCGCAGTTCCTTCCGCGGTTTTCAAGGCGATGTTTCCGGCAAAGCCTTCGGTCACGACGACATCCACTGTTCCCTTGCCGATGTCGTCGCCCTCGACGAAGCCGCGATAATCGAGATGCGGCAGAGCCGTTTCGCGCAGGATGCGCGAGGCCGTCTTCACCTCCTCAAGCCCTTTGACTTCTTCGGTGCCGATGTTCAGAAGCCCGACGGTCGGGCGTTCCAGCCCGAAAACAATCCGCGCCATGGCCGAGCCCATGATCGCAAGATCGACGAGATGGTGCGCATCGGCGCCGATCGTTGCGCCGAGATCGAGCACCAGAGATTCTCCGCGGATGGTCGGCCAGATCGCGGCGATGGCCGGGCGGTTAATGTAAGGAAGCATGCGCAGGCAGATTTTTGCCATCGCCATGAGAGCGCCGGTGTTGCCGGCGGAGACCGCAGCATCCGCCTGCCCCGTCTTGACCGCCTCGATCGCGAGCCACATCGACGAGGTACGCCGGCCCGCCCGCAAGGCCTGGCTCGGCTTGTCGTCCATTTTGATCGCCACATCGCAATGGTGGATCGTCGACACGGAGGCGAGCGCCGGATAAGCGGCCAGGAGCGGTTTCACCCGCCCCTGATCGCCGAAGAAAAGAAAGGCGATGTCGCTGTGCTGGGAAAGAGCCAGCGCCGCACCGGGAACGATCACTTCAGGACCGTGATCTCCGCCCATGGCATCGAGAGCGATCCGTATCGGCGTTCCCATCGCGCACCATCTCCTTGCGGCTCATTTTGCCCGAGCCTGGGCCTGGGCCACAAGTCAGGATCGCTCTTTGAGCTGTTTCAAGACGCTGAAAGGCGTCTCCGGCGCGCTTTCGCCGGCCGAGGGCGGCTCGAAGGCGACGCCCGGCTTGCGCGGATAAGGATCGAGGCCAAGCGCCAGGAACTCCGCCGCGAGCGCGCCGAGATCGATCTGGCCATTGACGATCGGATCAGGGGGATCTTCGCCCGGTTCGAGATGCGCTATCTCCGCGGCGTCCCATTTCGCCGCCAGTTCGGCGGCCTCTTTGGGTGGCGCGAAATCGACGTCGATCGGTTCAATAATCTCGCTTTCAAATGGCTCCAAACTGACGACGCAGATTTGCGTCACCTTGGCGCGCATTTCGCCGCTGACGTTGAACCGCTCGCCGGGCCTGCGCGCAATATGAAAGTCTGCATCGAGGCTTTCGATATTGGGCAGATTGTTGGCGTCGACGAGCGCCCGCAAAGTGTCGACATCGGCACTGATGGTGACATCCGTTCCGCCTTCCGGCACTTCGGCCACAAGGATCGCATGGGAAAATATCTTCGGCGCGCGTCCGGCGCGCGGGTCATGCTCAGTCATTGGGCGCCTCCTCGTCTGCCGTCGCGACCTTCGCAAAGGGAATGGGCGCGGCAAGGAATTCCGCAAGCGTGGTTTGTGAAAGCACCGCCTCCAAGCGCATCACATAATGCGCCAAGCGTTTGCCGTCGCTGCGACCATCATAGACATTTCGAGACAAAGTCTCTGCCAGCGCAAGCTCGCCTTTCGCCAAGGCTGCGTGATAGGCCATGGCCCGCCCATAGAACGCCTCGGCAATGGCCTTCATCTGCTTTGGCACGCGCGTATCCGAAACGCCGATCTCTCGCAACGCAATATCGAAGTGCTGAAACAGGACATCGGCGAGATCTTGCGCGATCTCAGGGCCCGGCTGCGGCAAAGCCTCGAGCCGGCGCAAAACCAAAACCGCGTAAAGAACGAGAGATTCGAATCGGCCTTCGATTGTGTCCGCGATACCGAAGTCGGTGAACAAAACCGGATCGCGCGCAGCAGCAACGATCTCGCCATGAAGACGGCCGATCAGCTTGCGATTGGCGCTGCCGCGGAAAAGTCCTAAAATCATGACCCTATTGCCCGTTGGGCTAGGTGTGTGGCGGAGGTTGCGGGGGCGCGAATGCTTGCATTTCGCCGCGCTGGCAATTACGCATCACCAGACGCGGGGAGGCCGTCCGTATCGGCTCTGTCGCGTGCGAGATGCGACGGAAAAAGTCTAGCAATTTTTGCAAGACAGGGTCGCAATTCTTTGGCCAAGACCAAAGCAGATCGTGGGTCCGGAGACCTTTATGAATTTTGAGAATGCCGATAAGTCGCGCAATCGCGAACGGGCCCGCTTGTCGAAGCCCGCCCTCGCGCTTGGCTTGCGGCTCAGCGCGGCCATCGGCCTCGCGCTGAGCTTGTCCGGCTGCCTCGGCTATGATGGCGACGTGGTCCACGGCTATCAGGCGGACGCCCGCCTCCTCGACCAAGTCAAGATCGGCTCGTCCGCCGAACAGGCTCTGGTGGTGATGGGCTCTCCGTCCACCACCTCCACCGTCGGCGGCGATGCCTGGTACTACATCACCCAGACCACCAAGAAGCCGCTTCTGTTCATGGACCCGTCGATCGTCGATCAGCGTGTGCTTGCGATCTATTTCGACAAGGAGAAGAAGGTCGCGCGCATCGCCAATTACGGGATGAAGGACGGCCAGGTCTTCGATTTCGTCTCGCGTACGACGCCGACGGGCGGCAATGAGGCGACCATTCTCAAAGGCCTCTTGTCCAGCAGCTTCCATCTTACCTGAGAAAGATGGCCTAAGCTCTATAACCGTATCAAGAAAATGGCCGGATTGCTCCGGCCATTTTCTTTGGCGCAGGACATGAGCGCTAGTGCGCCGCCAGGATCGCGAGCAGCAGCAAAGCGACGATATTGGTGATCTTGATCGCCGGATTAACCGCAGGACCCGCCGTATCCTTATAGGGATCACCGACCGTGTCGCCGGTCACGGAAGCTTTGTGGGCCTCGCTGCCCTTCATATGCTTCACGCCGTCCTTGTCGATGAAGCCGTCCTCGAAGCTTTTCTTCGCATTGTCCCAGGCGCCGCCGCCGGAGGTCATCGAAATCGCAACGAAGATGCCGTTGACGATGACGCCAAGCAGCAGAGCGCCGAGCGCGGCGAAGGCATTGGCTTTCGATCCTGAGATCAGGAGCACGCCGAAATAGCAGACAATCGGCGCCAGCACAGGCAACAGTGAGGGGATAATCATTTCCTTGATCGCGGCCTTCGTCAGCATGTCGACGGCGCGGCCGTAGTCGGGCCGATCCTTGCCTTGCATGATGCCCGGCTTCTCGCGGAACTGGCGCCTCACCTCTTCGACGACTGAGCCCGCGGCGCGCCCGACGGCCGTCATGGCGATGCCGCCGAAGAGATAAGGGATCAGGCCGCCGAGGATCAGACCCGCGACGACGTAAGGATTGGAAAGCGAGATGTCGATCGCGCCGACGTCCTTGAAATAAGGCACGCCGCTATCGACGAAATGTTTGATGTCGTTCGTATAGGCGGCGAAAAGGACCAGCGCGCCGAGGCCGGCCGAGCCGATCGCATAGCCTTTGGTCACGGCCTTGGTCGTGTTGCCGACCGCATCGAGCGCATCGGTCGCATGCCGCACTTCTTTCGGCAGGCCAGCCATCTCGGCAATGCCACCCGCATTGTCTGTGACGGGTCCAAAGGCATCGAGCGCGACGATCATGCCGGCAAGGCCGAGCATTGTCGTCACGGCAATCGCAATGCCGAAGAGGCCGGCGAGCTGAAAGGCCGAGATGATGCCGCCGACGATGACGAGCGCCGGGAGCGCCGTCGATTCGAGCGACACTGCGAGGCCTTGAATGACGTTCGTGCCATGGCCCGTCACCGAGGCTTGCGCAATCGAGATCACGGGCCGTTTGCCCGTGCCGGTATAATATTCGGTGATGACAACGATCAGGCCGGTCACGACAAGGCCGACGACGCCGCAGACGAAGAGATGCAGCCCGTTCACAGTCACGTCGTTCGCCGTGCCGATGTCGCCGAAGCCGACGGTAAGATAGGTCGCGACGGCGAGGCCCGCGATCGACAAGACGCCGGTCGCGATGAGGCCCTTATAAAGTGCGCCCATGATCGCATTGGTCGGACCGAGCTTGACGAAATATGTGCCGGCAATCGAGGTCACGATGCAGGCGGCGCAGATCGCCAGCGGATAAAGCATCGCCGAGGCAAGCACCGCTTGACCAGCGAAGAAGATCGAGGCGAGCACCATGGTCGCGACCACGGTCACCGCATAGGTCTCGAAGAGATCGGCCGCCATGCCGGCGCAATCGCCGACATTGTCGCCGACGTTATCGGCAATGGTCGCGGGATTGCGCGGATCGTCTTCCGGAATTCCCGCTTCGACCTTGCCGACGAGATCGGCGCCGACATCCGCACCCTTGGTGAAAATGCCGCCACCGAGACGGGCGAAGATCGAAATCAGCGAGGCGCCGAAACCGAGCGCGACCAGTGCATCGACGGTCTCTCGGCTGTTGACCTCATGATGCAGCGGGCCGGTGAGAATGAGATAATAGGCAGCGACGCCGATCAGAGCGAGGCCGGCGACGAGCATGCCCGTGACCGCGCCCGCCTTGAAGGAAATGTCGAGGCCCGCGGCCAGGGACTTCGTCGCGGCTTGCGCGGTGCGCACATTGGCGCGCACCGACACATTCATGCCGATGAAGCCGGCCGCGCCCGACAGAATCGCGCCGATCAGAAAGCCGATGGCGACGGTCCACGACAATAAGAGGCCGAGGATGATGAAGATGACCGCGCCGACGCCGGCAATGGTCATATATTGTCTTTTGAGATAGGCCTGCGCCCCTTCCGCGATCGCGCCCGCGATTTCCTGCATCCGCGCCGAGCCCGCATCCGCGGCGAGAAGCTGCGATGCGGTGACCGCGCCGTAACCAACGGCGAGAAGTCCGCAGAGAATCACCACCCAAAGAGAAATCATCGCGATTCCGCCCTTCCATTCTTGGCCGCGATTCTGCGGCGGCTCAAATTAATTCACGCTCGATCAGGTGGTTAGAAGAAGATCTTCAGATCCCCTCTCACCGCCTGGCCGAATTTCGGGCGCACCTTATGCAGAAAGCGCCGGCCTTCGCAATCCGGGCCGCACCCTCAGTAAGGCTGAGTGCCGGCTGCCCACTCAAAAATGTTGATAGGCGAGTGTTGGCAACACCACGGGGCCTTGAGCGGTCCGGAAAACGGGGCTTTCCGAGCCACCGCGCGCCTGCGCGATCCGGGTGACGGCGACACCCGCCGTTCTTGCCTCCTGTTCGAAGGCGGCGGCCTCGGCGGGCGCGATTGCGCAGAGGATTTCGTAATCGTCGCCGCCGGAGAGAATGGTCGCGATCAGCGCGGGATCGCGCGCTAGGGCCTGCCGCGCGGCATCGGAGAGCGGCAGACCCTCGACCGCGATTTCGGCGGTGAGGCCCGTGAGGCGCAGCATTTTGGCGAGATCGCCGGCAAGCCCATCGGAAATATCCATCGCGGCATGCGCATGGTTTTTCAGAGCGCGCGCGAGGTCGAGGCGAGGCTGCGGAAGCAGATAGCGATCGGACAAGTACTCCCGCGCCTTTGGCTCCAAACCCGCGACCCAGCCGGCATCGTGCACATCCGCACGGCGCAATCTCAGACCGAGCGCCGCGTCGCCGATCGTGCCTGAGACATAGAGAAGATCGCCTTCGGCGACCCCGCCCCGCGGCACCATCTGGCCCTGGGCAACAGTGCCGATCGCGGTGATTGAGAGAATGAGTCCGTCGGGACTTTTCATCGTGTCACCGCCGATTAAGGGACAAGAATAAGCCCTTCCATCCTCGCCGAGACCCGAGGCGAAACGCGAAAGCCAGGCCTCCGTCCAATCCGCCGGCAGCGCGAGGCTCAAGAGAAATCCCAAAGGCTGCGCCGCTTTTCCGGCAAGATCGGAGAGATTGACGCGCAGCGCCTTCTTGGCGATCGCATCCGGCGGATCATCGGCAAAGAAATCGACGCCGGCCGCCAGCATATCGGTCGAGATGACGAGCTCGTGGCCCGATGGCGGATAAAGCAGAGCCGCATCGTCGGAAAGGCCCAATCCCGCCGGCCCGGCAAGCGGCGCGAAATAGGCGGCAATCAATTCGTCTTCCGACGGGCGCGGCATGAGTTCGCCTTGCTGTTCAGGTTTTCGCGGAGAATTCCTCGGCCCTGAGTTGATGCGCCATGGCGTCGAGCACGGCATTGATCATGCCGACTTCTTCGCGCTCGAAGAAGGCGCCCGCGACATCGGCATATTCCTTGATGACCACTTTCGCCGGCACGTCCTTGCGCTGTTTGAGTTCATAGGCCCCGGCGCGGAGAATGGCGCGCAGAACGGAGTCGATGCGCGCCAGCGGCCAGGTCTCGATCAGCGTATTGTCGATCTGGCGGTCGATCGGCCCTTGATCGGCGAGAACGCCATGCAGAATATCGCGAAAGAAGGCCATCTCCGCATCATTATAGGTCTCGCCTTCGATCTCGCCGCCGATCCAAAAATTCTCAAACTCGGCCATCGTCTCGACAATGCCCTTGCCCGCGACGTCCATCTGGTAAAGCGCCTGGACGGCGGCGAGCCGCGCGGCCGAACGTTCCAGCGCCTTCACCATCAGAGCGCTCCGCAGGCAAGCTTGATGCGAAACAGGGCGAGCGCGGCGCGGGCCGCATCGCCGCCCTTGTCACCGCCTTCGTGGCTGGCGCGCAGGCGCGCCTGGGCCTCATTCTCGACCGTCAATATGCCATTGCCGAGCGGCAGTCTGCGCCTGACGGCGAGGTCCATCAAAGCCCGCGCGCTCTCGCCCGCGACAATTTCGAAATGATAGGTGTCGCCGCGGATGACGCAGCCCAGCGCAATCGCCCCCTGATAGGGCCGCCCGATCCGTTCCGCGGCATCGAGGACCGTCTCCATGGCGACCGGGATTTCCAGCGATCCCGGCACCCGGACGATCTCATGCTGCGCCCCGGAGGCGGCCAAGGCGCGCACGGCACCATCTAGCAAAAGACTGCTGATATCGTCGTAAAAACGGCCCTCAACGATGAGAAAACGAGCGCCCTTACGGCTTGTTTCTACAACATTTTCTTCGGATTTACGGGGTCGGCGCGGCTCTGCCATCGGATCGGATCCTTCGGATATCCCGCCCCTTGGATCTTTGGCGAGCAAGGGGCGTTGAGTAACAAGACGGATGCGGCGCCGCAAGCGAGCCGAACCGGGCTTGGCTCTTGCCTTTCCTTGCATTATGCCAGCTGCGCGGGCGCGGTTTTTGATCGCACCTGCCCTTGCTTTTGCGGTTGAGCCTTGTCATCTAGCCGCCAAGAATGACACAAGCTTCGGCTGCATCGTGACGCGCTCGGAAAGCGCGAGACAACAATCGGCGCCGCACTGCGCCAAAAAGGGGAGGAAAGCATTTCAAGGTTCGACAGCGCCCCCTGCGCTGCCCCGTCGTCCCTTGCTCGCAAATCTCCCTGCCCTTTTGCCGGCCTGCGCGATCTTCAGGTCCGGTCTCTCACTGATCCGTCCAACAAATCAGGCCAAGAAAAACCCGGCCGAGGAATTAGCCAAGGAGTAGAACACGTGAAGTCTGCTGCATCGATTCTCGGGGCGCTCGCCCTTGTGTTTGTATTTGGCCGGGGCGTTGCCCTTGCCGATCCGCCGGGCGATCCGACCGCCGTCACGCAGGACGCCAATGGCGAATGGCACGATAAAAATGGCGACCCAACCTATAAGATCTACAAGGATGGCACTGTCGATTTTTTCACCGGCACAGGCTTTGTCCAATATGGCGCCAACTGTCTGGTCTGCCATGGCCCTGACGGACTTGGTTCGTCCTACGCGCCCAATCTCACGGAAATGTTGAAGCAGCTCAGCTACACCGATGTCTTTGGCATCGTGGCCGGCGGCAAACGCGACGTGAGCTCTTCGCAAGATCTAGTGATGCCGTCCTTCGGCACCAACAAAAACGTGATGTGCCATTTCGACCCGATCTACATCTACCTGCGCGCCCGATCCAATGGTGCGTTCGACCGCGGTCGTCCAGCGAAGATCGCAGCGAGGCCATCGAACTATACTAAAAATGAAGATGCCTGCTTCGACGCCGGAACCGCGCCGGCGCCTGCGCCAGCCCCCGCGCCCAAAAAATAATCGGCCACTCACAAGGCTGCTTCATTGAGGCCATTCCGCACGCGCGGGATGGCCTTTTTCTTAGGCGATGCGGCGGATGCCGCCGGCGCCCACTTCGCGCTGATAGAAGAGAAAATCGAGTTCGGGCGCTGTGCCCACCATTCCGGTCAGAAGACAATGGACCTGGCCGCGATGATGCGTCTGATGGTTGAAGAAATGGGCGAGCGCCGAGGCCAGATCCTGTTCGAATTCGGCTTGTGTCGTCACGGCGCGATAGCGAAAACTGCCGGAGAGATTTGCCTCATTGAGGCTGTCGATGAACGCGACGATGCGCGCGTCTTCCGCGACCCGCGCAATGCGCAAATCCTCGAAGCGTTCGAAGAGGTTTGTATCGAGATGCGGCGGCGGCTCATCTGAGCCCGTGAAGCGCGCCATCCAGATGCGGTCGGCGACGAGCAGATGATTGAGCGTGCCATGCACCGATTTGAAGAATGCGCCGCGATCGGCGCGATAGTTGTCATCCGAAAGCCGCGCGGCATGATCGTAGAGACGCCGATTGGCCCAGGCATTGTAGGCAGCAAACATCTGCCAGTGGGATTTCATCGCCTCGCTATGCTCCCTTCGTCTCCGCGAGCCGTGCCGCATAGCGCGCCATCAGATCGACTTCGAGATTGAGTGCGTCGCCCGCCTTGCGCTCGCCCCAGGTCGTGACTTTGAGCGTATGCGGAATGAGCAGGACCGAGAAGTGATCGCCTTTGACGTCGTTGACGGTGAGCGAGGTCCCGTCGAGCGCGACCGAGCCTTTTTCGGCGATGAAACGCGCGAGCGCGACGGGTGCCTCGATCCAGAGCCGCTTCATCCCGTCGAACGTCTCATCGATGACAATGGTCGCGACGCCGTCGATATGGCCTGTGACGAGATGGCCGCCCAGCTCGTCGCCGATCTTGAGCGAGCGTTCGAGATTGAGCTTTGTGCCGACTTGCCAGCTCCGCGCCGTCGTGCGCGCCAGCGTCTCGGCACCGACATCGACCTCGAACCAGCTTTTGCCGCGCTCTTCGCCTTTGGCGACGACGGTGAGGCACGGGCCGCCGCAGGCAATCGAGGCGCCGATGGCGATCGTCTCAGCCGGATAAGAGCTCGCGATACGTACGCGAAACAATTCGCCCTGCGGGGCGATCATGGTCACTTCGCCGACGTCTGTAATGAGGCCCGTGAACATCAAAGCCGCCTTTCATACCGGCGTAGGCGATCGAAACCGATCATGCGGTCTTCGGCGAGATCGTAATGCGCCTTGTCTTCGAGCCGCGCACGGCTTGCGGGATCGAGCGCCAGCAGGCCTTGAGCGGCAAGATTTTTCGCGGATGTTAGGAGCGTCACCTCATCGGCGAAATTCTCCCTGAGCAGAGCCGCGGCGAGATGCGGGCCGCCTTCGCAGAAGACGCGCGTCAGTCCGCGTTTGGCGAGCGCCGCCAAAGCTGCGGAAAGATCGATGCGGCCGTCAGCGTCCGCCGCGACGCGGAGAATCTCAACGCCGCGATCGGTCAGACGCGCGGCGGCTTCTTGCGGTGCCGTCTCGCTTGCAAGAAGAAGCGTCGGATGCGCACCCGCCGTCTGGGCGAGGCGCGATGTTGGCGAAAGTCTGAGATTTGAATCGAGCACGATACGCAGCGGTTTGAGCGCCTCCATGCCCTGCAGCCGCACGGTCAAGAGCGGATCGTCGGCAAGCGCCGTGCCGGCGCCGATCAGGATCGCATCATGGAGCGCGCGCTGCATCTGAACAAAGGCGTTCGCTTCTTCGCCCGTAATCAAAAGCCGCGAGGCGCCGGAAGCACCCGCCGCAAAACCATCGGCAGTTTCGGCGAGCTTCAGCGTGATCATCGGCCGGTTTTTTGTCGCTTGCAGAACATGGCCGAGATTGAGCCGGGTGGCAGCCTCGGCAAGCACGCCGGTGCGAACCTCGATGCCCGCATCGCGCAGCCTCGCGTGGCCGCACCCGCTCACGCGTGGGTTCGGATCATCAAAAGTAGACACGACGCGCGCGATGCCGCCGGCAATGATCGCGTCGGCACAAGGCGGCGTGCGGCCATGATGGCTGCAGGGTTCGAGCGTCACATAAAGCGTCGCGCCCCGGCTCGCGTCGCCTGCCCGCTCCAATGCGATCGCTTCGGCATGCGGCCGTCCGCCATCGCCCGTCCAGCCGCGCGCGATCAGCGCGCCGTCCTTGACGATCAGCGCGCCGACAGCCGGATTGGGCGCCGTGCGGCCAAGACCGCGGCGCGCCAGAGTAAGCGCCGCCGCCATCAAGCGCTGATCGTCGTCCATCTCATCCATTGCGGTTTTGAGCGCCTCGCTTAGCGCCACATGAGCCGTCATCGTATCACCGGATTGGCATCACCGGATTGGCCGGCGCGAAGCGCGTTACGCCTGCGAAGGCGTCTTCGACCGTGGCGTACGCTCGACGGCCTCTGGCGCCTCGGGTGCGCCCGGCGCATCGGGCGGGGCCTGCGCCAATTCGTCGATCAGCGTATTGAAGTCGCGCGCTTCGCGGAAATTGCGATAGACCGAGGCGAAACGGACATAGGCGACGCTGTCGAGCGAGCGCAGCCCGTCCATCACCAATTCGCCGATCTTTGTCGACTGAATTTCCGGCTCGCCCTGGCTTTCGAGCTGGCGCACGATGCCATTGACGAGGCGCTCGATGCGCTCGTCATCGACCGGACGCTTGCGCAGCGCGACTTCGATTGAACGCATCAGCTTGTCGCGATCGAAAGGCACCCGCCGGCCGGTCTTCTTGACCACGGTCAGCTCTCTCAGCTGCACGCGCTCGAAGGTCGTGAATCGGCCCCCGCAGTCCGGACAGATGCGACGCCTCCTGATCGAGGAGGCATCTTCCGTCGGCCGCGAGTCCTTAACCTGGGTTTCGAGACTGCCGCAATAAGGGCATCTCATTCAGGCTGCCTCAATAAATCGGGAAGCGTTGCGTCAGCTCGTGCACTTTTGCTTTCACGGCCGTCTCGACCGCGCCGTTCTCGGCGTCGCCATGTTTGGCGAGGCCGTCGAGCGTCTCGACGATCAGGCCGGCGATCTTCTTGAATTCGGCGACGCCGAAGCCGCGCGACGTGCCGGCTGGCGTTCCAAGACGAATGCCCGAGGTCACCATCGGGCTCGCCGTATCGAAAGGCACGCCGTTCTTGTTGCAGGTGATATGCGCACGCGACAGGGCCGCTTCCGCCGCCTTGCCGGTGAGGTTCTTGGGACGCAGATCGACGAGCATCAGATGATTGTCCGTGCCGCCTGATGTAATGGCGAAACCGCCGTCCACAATGGTCGAGGCCAATGCCTTGGCATTCTCGACGACCTGCCGAGCATAGATCTTGAATTCGGGCTTCAGCGCCTCGCCGAAGGAAACAGCCTTGCCGGCGATGACATGTTCCAACGGGCCGCCCTGGAGACCGGGGAAGACGGCCGAATTGATCTTCTTGGCGAGATCGGGATCGTTCGTCAGGATCAAGCCGCCGCGCGGACCGCGCAGCGTCTTATGCGTCGTCGAACTTGCGACATGCGCATGCGGGAACGGCGAAGGATGGACGCCGCCCGCGACGAGACCGGCGAAATGCGCCATGTCGACGAAGAAATAGGCGCCGACGGAATCGGCGATCTGGCGGAATTTCTCGAAATCCCAGAAGCGCGGATAGGCGGAGCCGCCGGCAATGATGAGCTTCGGCTTATGTTCTTCGGCAAGCTTGGCGACCTGCTCCATGTCGATGCGGTTGTCATCGCGGCGCACGCCATAGGAGACGGGCTTGAACCATTTGCCGGAAAGATTGACCGGCGAGCCATGCGTCAGATGTCCGCCGGCGGCGAGATCGAGACCCATGAAGGTATCGCCCGGCTGCAGCAGCGCGAGAAAGACGGCCTGATTGGCTTGGCTGCCGGAATTCGGCTGCACATTGGCGAATTTGCAATCGAACAGACGGCAGACGCGCTCGATCGCCAGCGTCTCGACGATGTCGACGAACTGGCAGCCGCCGTAATAGCGCTTGCCTGGATAGCCTTCGGCATATTTGTTGGTCAGCACCGAGCCCTGAGCTTCGAGCACGGCCTTGGAGACAATGTTTTCCGATGCGATCAGCTCGATCTCATTGCGCTGGCGGCCGAGTTCCTTGCCGATGGCGTCGAAGATTTCGGGATCGACCTCGGCGAGGCCCGCCGAGAAAAACGTATTTTGAACCGTATGTGCGCTGGCTCCGGCATCGGACTTGGTCATGCGAGGCGTCCTAAACTGATCTCTGGAGAACAAGATTTGCGGGTTCGGCGCGCCGTGAGGGTCGCCACGGCGTCAAAGCCCTGAAGCACCGCAAGCCTCTGCCTTTAGCATGCCTCTTTGCAGGCGTGAAGGCGCGCCGGGGCGCTCAAAATGCCTCAGTCGGGCCTATGGTTTAAGGGGGCGCCGGAGGGCTCGCTCGCCCCATCCGGCCAGTGCGGCGGCGGCTCAGTATTGGCCGTAGCCCTGCCCGGCCGGATTGTTTGGCATCGGGGCCGGCTGCTGATCGGTGCCGCCCGTCATGGGTGCAGGCCCGGGCGCGGGCGCAGGCGTCGGCGCGGGCGGTAGCGGCTGCGGCGCGGCGTCGCTCATATTCGCGGCCGCGATCGAGCCGAGCCCGTCGCGCTGATAAATGTCATTGCGGAATTCGACGAGCCCGTCGGGCGTCGCCCAGGCGGTGATATAGACCCAATAGACCGGCACCGGCTCGGTGAGTTTCACATCGACGCGCTCTCCCGAGGCGATCACTTCATCGATGTGATTGCGATCCCAGCCCGCATTATCCTTCAGCAGCCACGCCACGTAGTCGCGCACGTCCTGCACGCGAATGCAGCCCGACGAAATGAATCGATAGTCGTCGCCAAAAATGCCGCGCTCATCGGTGTCATGCATATAAACACCGTAGGGATTGGGAATATTGATGCGCACCACGCCCAAGGCATCGACGTCCGCGCCCGGGTCCTGCCGGTAGCTGTAATGGGTTGCTTCCATCGAATTCCAGTCGATGTCCTGCGGCTGGACTTCCTGCCCGTCCTTTTTGAAGATGCGGATCTTGTTCTGAGTCAGGTAATGCGGATTGGCCTGCATGCGTGGGATCAAATCCTTGGCGATGATCGAGGCCGGCACGGTCCAATAGGGATTGAAGTTGATGTCCGTCGCCTTGGTCTGCATGACCGGCGACTGGCGATCGATGCGGCCGACGCCAGCGACATGATGCGTCGCGACGACGCCATTCTCCACCGTCTCGACAGCGGCGCCCGGAATATTGGCGGTGACATAGCGCTCGCCGAGATTGCCGGTATAGGCCTTGAGGCGAACGAGATTGATCTCGAGCTGACGCAAGCGCTGATCGGCTGGCACATTCAGTGCCGCCAACGTATCCGTGCCGACGACGCCGTTCTGCTGCAGGCCGTGACGAGCCTGGAAATGGCGGACGCCCGCCTGAACGAAAGAGTCAAAGATGGCGGAATCGCCCGCCTGCGGGTCGAGATCGCCAGAAATCTTCAGCCGCCTGCGCAGAGCGATCACCGAGTCGCCGCTGTCGCCAAGCTTCAGCGTGCGCCCCGAGGGCACGAGGTTCCAGCCGCCAGTCGAGACAATCTGCTGATAGCGCGCAATCGCCTGCTCAGTCGCATCGAAGGTCGCGGAGGAGAGAATCGGCGTCGTCGAACGCGGGACGGCGAGACGCGCGTCGGCGTCATAGCTTTGGGCCCACTCCGCCTGGTCCGAAAACATGTCGCCGGCGCTCGCCGGCCGGTCGAGAGCGGTCCATGCGAGCGTGGCAACGCCAAGCGCGAGGGCCGCCGGCAGGACAGCGCCGCGCTGGCGACCCGTCGAGCCGCCCCTAAGGGCGGTGAAATGTTTCAGCACGGGCCTCTCCGAATCCTGCATCTCTGCCGCTTGCCGCTCTTGTTGGTCTTAATTGCCGCTTTTGCCCAGGGTCTTGTCCCGCCCGCAAAGGCAAGACGAAACAAAAAACACGCCGCGTTACGGAGAAGCCGCTCGACCCATCAGAACTGTGCTCAGGCAAAGCCGCTCAAAAAGGCTGTAATCACCGATTCCGGCACTGATTTTCAGACCAAGCAAAGTCCTAAATGGACGGCGATATTATGGCAGTTTAGCACGCGCCTTGAGGACCATGGCATCGCATCGGCCAGCGGCGCCCAAATAGGCCGAAGGCGTTGAGTCTGGGACACATCCGCCATGGCTCCGCTCCTGAAGAGGTCACCAAAACGGCGCGTGCCGGCCGAGGGGTCCCCTCGTCCGGCACGCGATCATTCGCATGGCAGCTTTGCGCTTAAAGCCGAAAGCGAATCTGGTCCGTCCAGAAGCGCTCGAGGCGATTGAGCGACTGATTGAGCCTCGAGAATTCGTCATTCGAAATCCCGCCGATCTGCTCGATCGTCAGAACGTGCTTGTCGTAAAGTCCCGTGACGATGTCATGCACTTCCTTGCCTTTCGGCGTCAGGCTGATCCGCACGGAACGACGGTCGAGGCGCGAGCGGGCGTGATGGAGATACCCCATCTCGACGAGCTTCTTCACATTGTAGGAGACGTTCGAGCCGAGATAATAACCGCGCGTGCGCAACTCGCCCGCGGTCAGCTCCTTGTCTCCGATGTTGTAAAGCAGCAGCGCTTGCACTGAATTCACATCGCTGCGACCGCGGCGATCGAACTCGTCCTTAATCACATCGAGCAAGCGACGATGCAGTCGCTCGACCAATGTCAGTGCTTCAATGTAGGCGGGCCGAACCTCCTCGGTCCGCACAGCCCGTTGAGCACTTTGCGTCTTGAGAACGCTGTTCATGACTCATCCCTTCTACTACGAGCCTCCTCTTAGGTGGTTTTGGCCCGCCGACGGACAAGCTATAAGCAGCGCGAATGAAGACGAGTTTAAGTAACAAACTGAATCAGAGGTTTAGCAAATTGCGTGAATCAAAGCTGAAATAAAGGCGATTTTTACGATGAAAAACGCTTAAGATTTGAAGACGTTAACTTACAAATGCGTTTACGCTAGAGGGGCGCGCGTGAAAGCGTTGCGCACAAACCTCTAAGCGAAGAGATGAATGAAATTTTGCACGCGCATGCACCGTCGCGCCGCTTTGCGCAAACGCGCTTGCGCATGGCTTCATCTGCGCCATTTCAGGATCGCCGGATGCAATCTCGCGCGTCAAATCCGCGCCGGCAGCGTGCGCCCTTTCTCGATACAGTAAATCAATTCATTCGATACGGAGATTTCGGCGGCGAACTCGGTCAGTCGCGTTCGAGCGCGGCTTTAAAGGTCAGCCCGAAATAAATCACGATCAAGGCAACGTCGACGACGATCCAGCCGGCGCTGAATGAATCTCTGACCGTCATGGCGGCGAAAATCTGCGAGGTCGCGGCGAAAAGCCAGAGCGCGCCACCCCAAGGTGTGGCGAGCCATAGCCCGACAGCGGCGACGAGATCGGCGATCGCAAAAAAGATGATGACGACCCCCGCCGCGCCGTCGAGCGAATCGAAGACGGGGCTCTTTGGCAAAAGCACGGCCGCCCATTCGATGAGGCCCTGGAAGAGCCAGAGCGCCGCCATCATCCGCATGAAGATGACGAGGATCATGCCCCAGCGCGTCTGCTTTTGCGGCTGCTGGGATTCGGAATCGCTGATCCGGATGGCCAAATCCGATGCCGAACTCAGTTCGCGCGGAACCTTGTGGCGGAGAAGCTTCATGACGCACCCGCGGGCATCGCAAAATCCAATTCGCCGCCCGGATAAGGCGCAAAATAGGCGTCAATCGGGGCGGCGTCGATCTTTTCCAGCATCGGCGGACGCCAATGCGGCATCTCGCCCTTCTCGATGAGGACGGTGCGCACGCCTTCATAATAATCGTGACCGCGAACGACCCGCTGCGCAATGCGAAATTCGAGTTTCAAGGCGGCTTCGAGATCGAGCTTAGGACCGCGCTGCATTTGGCCGAGCGCGATGGCGACGCTCGTCGGCGAGCGCGAGCGGAGTGTCTTGAGTGCCGTCTTGGCGAAATCCGAGTCAGCTTTTTCGAGCGCTTCGACGATGGCCATGGGGCTCGCACGGGAGAAGCAATCTTCGATGACGCGCTTCTCCTTCATCAAAGACGATTCAGGCGCTGATGCCGCCTCCGCCGCAATCGCCCGATCGACGTCTTCGCCTTTGGCCAATCGGTCGATCACCGCCTCAAAGCGCGCCGCCGGCACATGCGCGGTTGCAAGGCCGAGAGCCAGCGCGTCGCCAAGGCCAATGCGCGCGCCGGTCATCGCGAGATAAGTTCCGATCTGATGCGGCAGGCGCGGCAGAAAATAAGTCGTGCCGACATCGGGAAAGAAACCGATGCCGACTTCCGGCATGGCGAAGGTCAGCGTCTCGCCCGCGACCCTATGCGACCCATGCAGGCTGATGCCGGCGCCGCCGCCCATGACGATCCCGTCCATCAGGGCGACATAGGGCTTTGGAAAGCGGAAGATTGCGCGGTTCAACTGATACTCGGCCTCGAAGAAGGCCATTTGCTGCTCATGCCGCCCGGCGCGCCCAAGCTCATACATCGTCTTGATGTCGGCGCCCGCGCAAAAGGCACGCGGGCTCGCACTTTTGATGACGACGCTCGCGACGCTGCTGTCGGAAGCGTAGGAGGCGAGCGCATCGGCGATGGCTTCGATCATGTCGAGCGTCAGCGCATTCAACGCGGCCACGCGATCAAGCGTCATCACCCCGCAACGGCCGGTCTTTTCGCAAGTGATCTCGTGCGCGCTCATCCGACCTCCCGCGTTGGGGAGTTAGAGGAGAACGACCCACGCCGTCAATGGCACAGCCTGACTTGGACCTTAATGTCCTTCCTTGCGCTTGCGCGTTTCAGCACCTTTGGCGGCGGCCTCTTTCCGATGCGCCTGCGGATGCGCGCCGAGGTCATGCCACGACGTTTCCGACAGGTTGACATGATAGTGCTTCGCCGCCTTTTCGATGTTCGCGAAGGCCAAGGCGCGATCCTCATCGGAGACACCGGTCACCTGGTCGAACCGGGCGACGGCATTGCGCACATGCTGCTCGTCGGTCAGCGGCTCTTTACGCTGTTTCGGAAAAGCATAGACAGAATCCGGCAAATCGCTTTGCTCGGTGAGGTGCCCATGCTGCTCGTGAGGCATCCATGTTGCTTGCATTGTGATCACTCCCTAAAAACCTTATTTTATGGAAGCTAGGACGTCGGCTTGCACTTCCTGGCTCGACGCGTCTATCAAGGTTGAAGCCCCAACGCGTCTCCCAAGCTAAGCGCGGCGCTAGTCCACGAGTTCCACATGGGTCGCCTGCCATCAAAAGTCACCCCCTTTGAAGCGGAAGCCGCCGCCGCGGCCAAGCTCGATCTGGCGCAGCGCCCACGCCGCAACCGCAAGGCCGAATGGGCGCGCCGGCTCGTGCGCGAGCATGTGCTGACGGCGGACGATTTGATCTGGCCTCTCTTCATCGTCGAAGGCGAGAGACAGCGCGTGCCGATCGCCTCCATGCCGGGCGTCGAGCGGCTGTCGATCGACGAGATCGTCAAGGCGGCGGCGGAGGCGGCGGAGCTTGAGATTCCGGCGCTCGCGCTTTTTCCCAACACCGATCCGGGCCGCCGCGATCCGCGCGGCAGCGAAGCGCTCAATGCTGACAATCTCGTCTGCCGCGCCATTCGTGCGATCAAGAGCGAGGTGCCGCAGATCGGGATCATTACCGATGTCGCGCTCGATCCTTATACGAGCCACGGCCATGACGGGATTTTGCGCGGCGAGGAGATCGTCAATGACGAGACGGTCGGCGTGCTCGTCGCGCAAGCGCTCAATCAGGCACGCGCCGGCGCCGACATCATTGCGCCGTCCGACATGATGGACGGCCGCGTCGGCGCGATCCGCGCCGCGCTCGATGCCGAAGGTTTCGAGAACGTCCAGATCATGTCCTATGCGGCGAAATATGCCTCCGCCTTTTACGGGCCATTCCGCGATGCGATCGGCACCAAGGCAGTGCTGACCGGCGACAAGCGCACTTATCAGATGGACCCGGCGAATGCCAACGAAGCGCTGCGCGAAGTCGCGCTCGACATCGAAGAAGGCGCCGACATGCTGATCGTCAAGCCGGGCCTTCCCTATCTCGACATCATCTGCCGCGTGAAAGAGACATCCGCAATGCCGACCTTTGCTTACCAAGTGTCCGGCGAATACGCGATGATCATGGCGGCTTCGCAGAACGGCTGGCTCGACGAAGAGCGCGCGATTCTCGAAAGCCTCATCGCCTTCAAACGCGCCGGCGCTGATGGCGTGTTGACCTATTTCGCGCCGCGGGTGGCGAAGTTGTTGAAGGGGCGGAAGTAAAGTACTCGTCTCTGGCGTGCGGGGTTCCGAAGCGTGTACCCTACTTGCCCACCAATCGCCGGAACAAGCCCATTGGTGGGGGTGGCGATTTGGCGATGGTGTCAAAGGCTACGAAATCATTTCCGCCCTGGACCAAGCCATCTTTAAATGTGATATCGGCCTGCCGATCGAGTGCTATGCCGAGCGCCCACGCTCCCCTTTGCAGATCACCGCTACCTTTAAGAATCTTGTCAAAAGCGACAGTCATCAGCATCAAACAATCCGTGTATTGATCGAGTTCGCGAGACTGACAAATCGCGTCTATAAATCCAAAACAATATCCAAGGAGCCACGGTTCGGCTGTAATTTCGCTAGCCGATCTTGATGCCCTGGCCAACTGCATACCTATTAACTCGAGGCGATTTCCGACAGCTCGGCAATAAGTTCGTGGTCGCTCGTTTTGTCAGCACTCATTTCAGGATCTCAGCTCTCGCGATCTGCCGCATCCCCTCTCACCCGCCATCCGGCGCAGCACCAAACGCATATTCCGGCCGCATCGCTTCATCGATCGCGGGCCACGGATGCGCGGCGACGAGCTGCTGCCACACCTGGCGGATCGCAAGATAAGTCAGCTGATGCAGATAGATGTGGCCGGACTCATCGATCGCGAAGAGCGAGGCCTTGGGATCCCGCCTGATCTGCTGAAACGCCTGATTGATCGCATCGAGACAGGTGAGCACCTGCTGCGCCTCGACGAGATGGAGATGGCGCATCACTTCGACGAGATTGACGACATGGAAGGGCAGCGTGCCGGGCTGGACGCTTGAATCCCGCGCAAGCTCGAAGAAGACGCGCGAGACGATCGCATTGCCGGCGACGTGCTTGAACGTCTCCTGCATCTCCTGCGCCGTGCCAGCAGAGAGCGCTTGACCGAGCCCCTCGGCTGATTCGGGCATGGCCGCGTCGCTGCCGCCCGTGCCGCCGGCCAGCGCCCGGATGACTTCGCTTTCCATCCAGCGCCGCACTTCGGGAGGCGCCGCTTTGACCTGTTCGGCGGAAAAAGTGAAGCTCACCATGCGCAATTCCTCGCAAAAGCAGCCACGCCGGGCTTAAATTTCCCTTGCGCGCCGCGCGCGCAATGTCGGAGATCAACGCAGACAACCGCGCGCGCGATCCCGAGATTCGGGCGCGCCGCCCCTGTTGAACACTCTCGCCCCCAAGAGCGCATGGCAAAACTACGCACATCCTTTGTCTGTCAGAATTGCGGCGCGGTTTCGCCCCGCTGGCAAGGCCGCTGCGATGCCTGCGGCGCGTGGAATTCGTTTGCCGAAGAAGGGCTCGCCACGGGCATTGGCGCGCAGGCGGCAATCGGCAGCGCCAAAGGCCGCGTCTTCGCGCTCGCCGATCTCGATGCGGAAACCGAACCCATGCCGCGGCTTACCAGCGGCATCGCGGAATTCGACCGCGTCACCGGCGGCGGCTTCGTGCCGGGCTCTGTGCTGCTGCTCGGAGGCGAGCCCGGCATCGGCAAATCGACGCTGCTCATCCAAGTCTGCGCGGCTCTCGCGCAAAAACGCCGCCGCGTCATCTATATCTCCGGCGAAGAAGCAGTCGATCAGGTGCGTCTGCGCGCGCAGCGTCTGGGTCTTGCCTCGGCCGGAATCGAACTCGCCGCCGAAACCAAGGTCGAAGACATTATCGCGACCTTGCAGCAAGGCCCCTGCCCGGCGCTGCTCATCATCGATTCCATTCAGACCATGTGGACGCAGATGGCGGAAGCCGTGCCCGGCACGGTGACGCAAGTGCGCGCTTCCGCGCAAGCGCTGATCCGCTATGCGAAGACGACGGGCGCCAGCGTCATTCTTGTCGGCCATGTGACGAAGGATGGGCAGATCGCGGGGCCGCGCGTCGTCGAACATATGGTCGATGCGGTGATCTCGTTTGAAGGCGAAGGCGGACGCGATTTCCGCATTCTCCGCGCGCTGAAGAACCGCTTTGGACCGACCGACGAAATCGGCCTCTTCGAGATGACGGGACGCGGCCTCGAGGAAGTCGGCAATCCCTCGGCTCTCTTTCTCTCGGGTCGCGATCTCGCGGCACCCGGAACGGCGGTCTTCGCCGGCATCGAGGGAACGCGCCCGCTGCTCGTCGAAATTCAGGCGCTCGCGGCGCCGAGTTCGCTGCCGACGCCACGCCGCGCGACCGTCGGCTTCGATCCGAACCGGCTCGCCATGATCATCGCCGTGCTCGAAGCCCGCGCGGGTCTCAGGCTCGGACAGCATGACATCTATCTCAATGTCGCGGGCGGCTTGAAAGTGAACGAGCCCGCCGCGGATCTCGCCGCCGCCGCGGCGCTCGTCTCGTCGTTGACAGGCCAGAGCCTCCAAAAAGGCAGCGTGTTTTTCGGCGAGATCGGATTGTCCGGTCAGATTCGGCCCGTCGCGCATGCCCTCCCGCGCCTGAAAGAAGCCGCCAAGCTCGGCTTTACGCGGGCTTTCATGCCGGCGCCCGCGCAGGAATCGGATGAGGCGAATGAACGCGCGGAACGATCGGCCGAGGGCCTCACGGACATCGCAATCGAATCATGCCCCGATGCCGCGACGCTGGTCAGCGCCATTGCCGCCCCGCCCCGGCGCGAATCGCGGCGCGCACCCTGATTCAAGAGCCATCATAGAGGAATGGCCCTGATTCACGGGTTGTCACATTCGAGGGCCAACGAATCGCAGCACCTTGATCGCTGCCAAGGTGACGAGCCCACCTCGTTTGGCTATAAGTCTCGCCACCTGTGATCCCGGTCGAAGGCTGTCCGTGCCCGACCGACGTGAGGCCCCCTGATGCCGTCCTATCTCGATCTCGGCTTGATCGCCATTATCCTGCTCTCCGCCCTTCTTGCCATGCTGCGCGGATTTACGCGGGAAGTGTTGGCGATCGCCTCCTGGGGTGCTGCGGCCCTCGCGGCCATCTATTTCCATCCGCTCGTGCTGCCTTTCGTCAAACCCTATGTCAGCAAGGATGTGGTGGCGCTCGCCCTTTCGGCGGCGATCATCTTCTTCATCGTGCTCATCGTCGTCTCGCTGATCACGATCAAGATTTCGGATGCGATTCTCGATTCGAAAGTCGGGCCGCTCGATCGATCGCTCGGATTCGTGTTCGGCGCCGTCCGTGGGCTTCTGCTCTGCGTGATCGGATTCGTGTTCTTCACTTGGCTGGTTCCTGAAAACAGCCAGCCCGATTGGGTGAAAGACGCAAGGATGAAACCGCTGCTGGAATCGACCGGCCGCGAACTGATGGCCATGCTGCCGGACGACCCGGAGGGCCTACTCGCCAAATTGCGCAAAAAGAGCGGTTCGGACCAGCCGGCGCCCGATTCGGACACGACCTCGCCCCCGCCCCCGCCGGCACCCGCCGGCAAGACCTGAGCGCGGAGCTTTGCCGACCTGTTCTGGCCGGCTTTTCTGCTCCCTCGCCCCCACAGATTGTTAACCGCCGCCCCGCTAACTCTTTTTCGGGTCGCCTGCGGCGAAAAATCCCGTGGGCCGGCCCGGGCGGAGCACGAAATTCATGGCATTTGGTGGATGTGATATTATGTAGAAACGGTGACGGACAGAGTTCCGTCATGCGTCGCCTTTCGCCTTCGTCTTATGCGGAAAGCCAGTTGAGTCAGCCCCTACGGCAGTCGCCGTAACGTCTTGGTTTCGGAGGCCGATCATGGACCGAATGGGGGACTTCGACCGATTTGCGGCCATGCCGCGGACGGACGATCCTGACGAAGACCGGTTGCGCGAGGAATGCGGCGTCTTCGGCATCTATGGCCATCCGCAGGCCGCCGCCATCACTGCTCTCGGGCTTCACGCTCTGCAGCACCGCGGCCAGGAAGCGGCGGGCATCGTCTCCTTCGACGGCAATCGCTTCAATTCAGAACGCCGACTCGGCCTCGTCAGCGAGCATTTCTCCCGCGCCTCGACCATCGAACGCCTGCCCGGCCGCGCCGCCATCGGCCATGTGCGCTATTCGACAACCGGCGAAACCATTCTCCGCAACGTCCAGCCGCTGTTTTCGGAACTGAGTTCCGGCGGCTTTGCCGTCGCCCATAACGGCAATCTGACCAACGGCCTCACTCTGCGCCGCGATCTCGTCGGCGAAGGCGCGATTTTCCAATCGACGACCGATACGGAAGTCATTCTCCATCTTGTCGCCAAGAGCCGGCGCAGCCGCGTCGTCGAGCGTTTCATCGAAGCGCTGCGCCAAATCGAGGGCGCTTATGCGCTCGTTGCTTTGTCGAACAAGAAGCTGATCGGCGCCTGCGATCCGCTCGGCATTCGCCCGCTCGTCCTTGGCGAACTCGACGGCTGCTATATCTTGGCGTCCGAGACCTGCGCGCTCGACATCATCGGCGCCCGCTTCATCCGCGATATCGATAATGGCGAGATCGTCGTCATCTCCGAAGACGGGATCGAAAGCCTGCGGCCGTTCCCGCGGCGGCCGATGCGGCCTTGCATCTTCGAATATATCTATTTCGCCCGGCCCGACTCCATCGTCCACGGCCGCCCCATCTACGAAGTCCGCAAAGCCTTTGGTGCAGAACTCGCGCGCGAAAGCGGGGTCGATGCCGATGTCGTCGTGCCGGTGCCCGATTCGGGCGTTCCCGCCGCGCTCGGCTATGCACAGGAATCCGGCATTCCCTTCGAGATGGGGATCATTCGCAATCACTACATCGGCCGCACCTTCATTCAGCCGTCGCAATCGGTGCGCGAATTGGGCGTTCGTCTAAAACACAGCGCCAATCGCTCGGCCGTCGCCGGCAAACGCATCGTGTTGATCGACGACTCCATCGTCCGCGGCACGACCTCGGTGAAGATCGTCCGCATGATGCGCGAAGCCGGCGCGCGTGAAGTGCATTTCCGCATCTCTTCGCCGCCGATCACCCATCCCGATTATTATGGCATCGACACGCCCGATCGCGAGAAGCTTCTGGCGGCAACCCACTCGCTCGAAGAAATGCGCGCCTATATCGGCTGCGATACCCTCGCCTTCCTTTCGGTCGACGGGCTTTATCGCGGGCTTGGCGAACCCGGCCGCGATCCGCTGCGGCCGCAATTCACCGACCATTGCTTCACTGGCGATTATCCGACCAATCTCACCGACGTGAGCGGCGAAACGAAATCGCAGCTCTCTCTGCTCGCCGAGACGGGCTGATCGAGGAAACCCTAATTCGGGCATTGACGCGGGCCGGCGCGGTAGCGCCTGCCGTCGTGCAATTTTGTTTTTTTGAAACGGCCTTCTGTTTTCGATGAGTACCACGCCCCGCCCGCTTCACGGCCGTCTCGCTCTCGTCACTGGCGCATCGCGGGGGATCGGGCGCGCCGTGGCTCTCGAACTCGCGCGGGCCGGCGCGCATATCATCGCGCTCGCGCGCACTCAGGGCGCGCTCGAAGAGGTCGATGACATCATTCGCGGCGAAGGCAGTGAGGCGACGCTGGTCCCCTGTGATCTGAAAGACTATGCCGCGCTCGATCGGCTCGGCGCTGCGATTTATGAGCGCTGGGGCAAGCTCGATATTTTCATCGCCAATGCCGGCGTGCTCGGCCCCATCACGCCGCTCGGCCATGTCGATCCGGCGAAATGGGACGATGTGTTGGCGATCAATGTCAGCGCCAATTGGCGGCTCATCCGTTCGCTCGATCTTCTGCTGCGGGCGTCGGACGCCGGCCGCGTGCTCTTCATCTCGTCGGGCGCGGCTCATACGGCGGATTACAAACCCTATTGGGGACCTTATGCGATCTCCAAGGCGGCACTCGATGCGCTGGCGCGCACCTATGCTGCGGAGACCGAGACGACATCGAAAGTGAAAGTGATGATCGTCAATCCGGGGCCGCTGCGCACGCGCATGCGCGCGACCGCCATGCCGGGCGAAGATCCTATGGACCTGAAGACGCCGGAAGACTTTGCGCCGAGGCTCATCCCGCTCTGTAGTCCCGATTGGCAGACGACAGGCAAGATCTACGATTTTCCGACGGATGCAATCCTGAGCTTTCAGGCGCCGTTGGCGGATTCAAAATAGCGCCGCGCTCAGTGCGCATTATTGTCCGTGCAGATTCGTCGGGATTTCGGCGTGGACTTTATCCGACTGCACCTTCGCCGATTGCACCTTATGCGGCTTGCCCGTGAGCGCATTGCTCGTGTGGACATTGGCGAAATGCTTGATCCGTACGCCGGCCGAGCGTTCAGCAAGCGCGCCGGCATGTTCCAATTCGCCCTGCATGGAATCGAGCTGATTGGAATTGAGGAGCTGCGCGCCTTTCGGGTCATCCCCTTGGGTCGGCTGATATTCCAGGGCGTCGTCCGGCGGCCGGGTTGCCTTGACGAAATCTTTGGCCTCAGGGACGTCCTCCCAGAGCTTCGTGTGCATCAGCACATCGACGGGCGTCCCGCCGCCGTAAGGCTCCGGCGGCTTTTGCGCAGGAGCGGCCTGCTGCTGCTGATCGCTCGGCTGAGCGGGATTGGCCGCATCGGTTGTCGCGCCCGGGCTAGCAGCCTGATCCTGAGGCTGAGGCTGCCCCTGGGTATGATCTTGGGGCTGTTCCTGGGCAGAAGCCGGCCCGGCGAGGCCCAAGGCGAGGGCCGCGACCGAGATTCCCTTCCCGACCCAGAGTTGAAAATCCCGCACCAACAGCGCCATTCTGCTTAATCTCACAATCCAGCCTGGATTTGCGGCAACCGCCATCGAGTCGATATGCTGCTGAAATATAGCTCTATCATGGCATGGGTCATCCCGCACGGAGATTGAAATTGCGCATCATCCATGTGCCGGACCTCGATTGGCTCGAAAGAAGCGGCAACAGGCGCCGGCTTTCGGCCGCGCGCAAACGGCGCGCCCATCGAACCGCGATCCACGTCCAAGGCATAAGTCTGTCTGATACGATCGATAACAGTATTTTCGATGACCCAACTCTTCAGGAATTGGCTGTGAACAGCCCGGACGAGGCGGTTTTGCCCGCTAATGATACATCTCCTACAGTTAATCAATCCGCTTCGCCCCAAGAGGCCGTCGCGTTGGGCGCGGCGTTGACAGAAGTGAGCCTGCCGCCTGGCTTCACACAGCTTGCGTCTCCGGCCGCCGATGCCGCGCAAGACAATCTTGCGCAAGCGAATGTCGCGCGAGAAAAACCCGCCAAGGCGGGAAGCAGCGCGTCTCAAGATGAAGCCATCGGCATCAAGCCCGATTTCGATCTTCTCTCACAGAATCTCGCGCGCCTCGCGACGCAAGGCGCGAAAGTGCTCGGCGCGTTTCTAGAGCCTTACGAGAAAGGCCGCGCCCGCGCCGACATGGCCGAACAGATCGTCGATGCGGTGCAGAGTTTCGGCCGCATCGCCGAATATTGGCTTGGCGATCCGACCCGCACGGTCGAAGCGCAGAAATCGCTGTCGACGAATTTTCTCAGCCTCTGGGCGCATACGCTGCGGCGGCTGTCTGGCGAAGCGGAAGAACCGATCGTCCCCTTCGATCCGAGCGACCGGCGTTACAGCGCGCCGCAATGGCGCAACAGCGCGATCTTCGACTTTCTGCGTCAGGCCCATGCGATTACGAGCGACTGGGCCGGCAATTTGATTGCCCGCTCCGAGACGGACCCTGTTGTTCGTGCCAAAGCCGAATTCTATCTGCGCCAAATTACCAGCGCTTTGTCGCCATCGAACTTTGTCGCGACAAACCCGGAGCTGTTGCGCGAGACTTTGGAGTCGAATGCCGAGAACCTGGTCCGCGGCACGACCTTTCTTGCCGAAGATCTCGCTGCGGGCGGCGGCACACTGAGGATCAGGCAGAGCGATCCCTCGCCTTTCGAATTCGGCGTCAATATGGCGGCTTCGCCCGGCAAGGTTGTGTATCGCAACGATCTCATCGAACTCATTCAATATGAGCCTTCAACGGAAGAGGTCTATCGCCGGCCTCTGCTCATCATCCCGCCGTGGATCAACAAATTCTACATTCTCGATCTCAATCCGCAGAAAAGCTTCGTGCGTTTCGCGGTGGCGCAAGGCTTCACCGTCTTCCTCGTTTCCTGGGTCAATCCCGACGAGCGGCACAAAGACATGGGCTTTGAAGAATATCTGCGTCTCGGCATCGAGGCGCCGATCGACGTCGTCGAAGAAATTACCGGCGAACGCAAGATCGCGACGCTCGGCTATTGCGTCGGCGGCACTCTGCTCGCGATTTCGCTCGCGCTCATGGCGCGGCGCAATGACGACCGCGTCGCCAGCGCGACGTTTCTGACGACACAGACCGATTTCACCGACGCCGGCGACCTCAAAGTCTTCACGACCGAGCCGCAGATCGCCGCGATCGAAGAAATGATGGCCGAGTCGGGCTATCTCGACGGCTCGAAGATCGCCAATGTCTTTAACATGCTGCGGCCGAACGATCTGATCTGGTCTTTCTTCGTCAACAATTACATGCGTGGCAAGCCGCCGCTGCCCTTCGATCTTTTGACCTGGAATTCGGATTCGACGCGCGTCACCGCCGCCAATCATTCCTTCTATCTGCGCAATTGCTATCTCTCGAACACACTCGCCAAGGGCGAGATGATGATCGAGGGCGAGAAGCTCGATCTCGGCGAGGTGACGATCCCGATCTATCATCTCGCCGCGCGCGAAGATCACATCGCGCCCGCCCGCTCGGTCTTTACGGGGGCGAAAGTGTTTCCCGGCGAGGTCCGATATGTGCTCGCGGGATCGGGCCACATTGCCGGCGTCATCAATCCGGCTGCGAGCGGCAAATATGCCTATTGGACCGGCTTCAGTCCGCGCGCCTATGGGACTTTGGACGAATGGTCCAATGCGGCGACGGAACATAGCGGAAGCTGGTGGCCCGATTGGGCGCAATGGCTCGCCGTGCAAGCACCTGACAAAGTGCCCGCGCGCACGCCTGGCAGCGCCAAACATCCGCCGCTCTGCGATGCGCCCGGCGAGTATGTGCGCGTGAGAGCTGAGCCGTTATCTCCACGGCTCGACGCGGATCGCGCAAACCGATAATTGAAGAAAGGCCTATTCCCAGCGCGCCCGCATTAACTTCAAGGGAGGAGAACCATGAAGCTCGTCCGTTTTGGGCAGCCCGGCAGAGAAAAGCCCGGCCTAGTCGATGCCGAGGGGAAGATTCGCGATCTCTCCTCACTCGTTCCCGATCTCGACGGCGAACATCTCGGCGCGAAATTCATCGACAAGATTCGACGCACACGGCTGTCGTCCCTCCCCGCCGTTCGCGGCAAGCCGCGGCTCGGCTCGCCCGTGGCCACGCCGGGCAATTTCATCGGCGTCGGCCTCAACTATGTCGATCATGCCAATGAGGCGGGCCTCCCCATCCCGACGGAGCCGATCCTTTTCAACAAGGCGCCGAACTGCGTCATCGGACCCAACGATCCCGTCGTCATACCGAAGGATTCGACCAAGCTCGATTACGAAGTCGAACTTGCGATCGTCATCGGCGAGCGCGCCTCGCATGTCTCTGAGCGGACCGCGATAGACTATGTCGCCGGCTTTTGCCTCGCCAATGATGTCTCCGAGCGCGCTTTTCAAATGGATCGCGGCGGCCAATGGATGAAGGGCAAATCGGCGCCGACCTTCGGCCCACTTGGGCCGTGGCTCGTGACGCCCGATGAGATCGAGGATGTGCAGCGCATCGGCCTCTGGCTTGATGTCAACGGCGAGCGGCGACAGACGGGCAATACGAAAAAGATGATTTTTCGTGTGAAGAAGCTCGTCTCTTATATTTCGGATTTCATGGTGCTCGATCCCGGCGACGTCATCGTCACCGGCACCCCACCCGGCGTCGGCATGGGCATGAAGCCGCCGAAGTACCTTCAAGTCGGCGATGTCGTGACGCTCGGCGCGGACGGCCTCGGCGAACAGCGCCAGGAGATCATCGCCTGGAAGCGCGGAATGTAGCGCGCGTCAGGATGGCTCAACAAGATTTGCCCGCGACGGTCCGGGCTTGAACGGCGCGCCGAAATACTGCGTCTCGCGGGCGACCTTTCCATCGCTGAACTCCATGATGCTCACGGAATAGGATGGCACGCCGTCGTAACTCAACACGAATTCGGTGACCCAGAGATCGCCGCTGCCGACAATCCGCTGGACAGCGAAGCGCTTCGCGCTCGGCTGCACCTTTCTGCTCTCTTGAATCTTGGCGCGGCCGCGAATGCGTTCGCCCGACTGCGGATAAATAAGCTCCGCATCCTCTTGGTAGATCTCATGCTCGGCGACGAAATCACTGGCGTCGGATCCCGCCCAGTGGCGCTCGAGCGCGGCCCGTATCTCGCGATCTCCCATTCTGGTCTCCCGCGGCTGAACCTCACCATATACGCAGAGATGCCTGCTGGACAGGCGGCGAAAACGATCGCAAACATTCGGCACCAATTCGAGCGAAGTGGATACCGGTTCGCATGCCAATTCAGCCGAAGAGTGTCATGCCTCACGAAAGCCGCGCCAACACCTCGGTTCCGATTGGCCGCATTCGCCGCTTGCGTCGCTCGGAGCTGCCGGACGGCACGGTCGGCCTGGCGCGTTTTCTGATCGGCAAAGTGCTCGTTCGCGATGACCATGGCATCAGAACCAGCGGCCGCATCATCGAGACCGAGGCCTATCCGGTCGGCGATGCCGCGGGCCACGCCTTCATCGGCAAGACGGTGTCCAACCAATCGCTCTTTCTCTCGAAAGGTCATGCCTACATCTATTTCATCTATGGCACGTCCTACATGTGCAACGTTTCGTCCGAGCAGCGCGGTGTTGGCGCCGGCGTTCTGCTGCGAGCCTTGGAGCCGCTGGAAGGGATTTCTGTAATGGAGACCCGCCGCGGCACGAGACGGCTAACCGCGTTGGCCAAAGGCCCCGGCCGGCTCGCGGCCGCGATGGCGATCGATCGCGCCTGCGACGGCCTCGATCTCTGTGCCGCAGGCCCTCTGTGGCTCGGCGTCGATGAGCGGCGCGCGAAGCGGCCCGCACGCAGTGTCCGCATCGGAATAACGAAGCAAGCCCATCGGCTGCTTCGATTCTACGAACGCGGCAGCGCCTATGTCAGCGGCCCGCGGAAGTTGAATGCCTAGCGTACCGGCGTGATGGCCGCGCTTGCGATTGGAGCTAGCTACACTTTTCCAGCCAGCTCCACCAACGTCGTGTGCGGTGTCCGCCAACTCAAGATGCCGCCTCTGCCCGCTCGTCTTCGCCGTGCGACGACGGGAACATGGCCTATGAATGGGTTGTTCCAGTCGCCGTCCTCCGGGTAGGTCTCGTCATGAATGGGTGCGAAACCGGCCTGTTTGAGCAGCAAGGAAAAGATGCTTTGATCGTGCCGATGTTCGCAAAAGCCATCGGCGTTTCGGACCGGCTGCACGCTGTCGTTGATGGTCCATTCAAGAGAGCAGAGGTCTTGCCAGCGCCGAATCAAATCGATCGTCTGCCGCGTTTTCTTGACACCGAAGATTCCCGACAGGATTTGGCCGGTTTCCAGATACTCAGGCGCCGTGCAGTTCATGAGTTCCGCAACGCTCATCTTTGTCCAATGTTTCTCCCAAAACCTCATTTTGTCGTTTTTATCTTCCAATTCGAAAGAAATGACCTCGCGGGCCTCGCACAGCTCGATCCACTCATCAAACCTCGCCTGCGCACCAACATTGATGGCGCAGCCGGCATCGGCATAAAACAAAATGGCATCATCCGGCAGGCGCGAGAGCAGATCGCGCACGAAGTAGGATTTCCAGATCCAATATCCGTCCCCTCTGCCGCTTTGGGCTAGGAAGTGTCGATGGGCGCGAATGAAATCCCGGGGGATCATGTCCGGCCGACAAACGTGAATCTGTGAGAATCCGAAACGGCGCGCGTCCCTGACGAGGAGCTTTACGCTCTGCGCAAATGGGCCTGTCCCATAGGTGACAAGATGGACGCGACGAAGGGCGGCCGCGCGGGCGCGCGCATCAGCCGACACGACCGCGGCCTTAGGACCGGCCCAGGGCAACGTCATCGCTTAAATCGAGCCCCAGCATCAGCGCCAGATTCTGCACCGCCGCGCCGGATGCGCCCTTGCCGAGATTGTCGAGCTTGGCGACGAGCACGGCCTGATGATGCGCCTCATCCGTATAGACGCGCAATTCGAGATCGTTCGTGTTGTTGAGCGCTTCGGCTTCGAGCCGCGGTCCATTAGGCGCAACGACGCGCACATAATACGCGCCCGCATAATGCGCGGCAAGCGCCGCCTCCAAATCGCGCCCTTTCGGATGCCCCGGCAAAGCGTCGAGAAAGAGCGGCACTGAGATCAACATGCCTTGCGCGAAATTGCCGACGGAGGGCACGAAGATCGGCCGTTCAATGAGCCGGCTATGGATCATGATTTCGGGCAAATGCTTATGCGCGAAATCCAAGCCATAGAGTTCGAAGGATGGCGCGCGATGCTCTTCATAGGCGGCGATCATCGTCTTGCCGCCGCCGCTATAGCCCGAGACGGCATTGATCGTGATCTGGTGATCGGGCGGCAGAATGCCGGCGTCGGTCAAGGGCCGCAGCAGCGCGATCGTGCCTGTCGCATAGCAGCCGGGATTGGCGACGCGCTTTGCGCGCGCGATCGCCCGCGGCTGCTCTGTTGTTAATTCCGGAAAACCATAGGCCCAGCCCTCGGAGACGCGATGCGCGGTCGAAGCATCGAGAATACGCGGGGCTGCCTCGCCCAGCGCCGCGGCGAGCGCGACTGCCTCACGCGCGGCCTCGTCGGGAAGACAGAGGATCGCGACATCGACCGTGCGCAGAAGTTCCGCCTTCGCCTTTGGGTCTTTGCGCTGGTCTTGCGGCAGGCTGACAAGCTCGATTTGCGGCATGGCGGCGAGCCGCGCCCTGATGCCGAGCCCGGTCGTTCCCGCTTCGCCGTCGATGAAGATTTTTGCCATGTCTCACGTCCATCCAATAAAAAAGGCGGCCGAAGCCGCCTCTTTGATCTCCGCTCTAAGCATCGCTCAGCGCTTGGAGAATTGGAAGCTGCGGCGGGCTTTCCGCTTGCCGTATTTCTTACGCTCGACGACGCGGGAATCGCGCGTCAAGAATCCTTCGCGCTTGAGCACGGGTCGCAGATCCGGCTCATAATGGAAGAGCGCCTTGGAAAGACCGTGACGAACCGCGCCAGCTTGACCCGAAAGGCCGCCGCCGGCAACAGTGGCCGTCAGATCGTACTGGCCGATGCGCTTTGTCACGCCGAGCGGCTGCTGCAGAATCATCCGCAACACCGGACGCGCGAAATAAACTTCAAACGCACGGCCGTTGATGGTGATCTTGCCCGAACCCGGCTTGATCCAGACGCGCGCCACGGCGTTCTTGCGCTTGCCGGTCGCATAGGCGCGGCCGAGTTTGTCGATCTTCTGCACATAGACCGGTGCCGCGACGGGCGGCATCGTGCCCTGGAGATCCTGGAGCGATGAAAGAGTGTCGGCCATGATCAGGCGTGCCTCGCGTTCTTCGAATTCATGCTGGCGATGTCGAGCACGGTCGGGCTCTGCGCCACATGCGGATGTTCGGTGCCCTTATAGACGCGCAAATTGCCGAGCTGCTTGCGGCCGAGCGGCCCGCGCGGCAGCATCCGCTCCACAGCTTTTTCAATGACGCGCTCGGGAAACTTGCCTTCGAGCAGGAAGCGCGCGGTGCGCTCCTTGATGCCGCCCTGATAGCCCGAGTAGTGATAGTAGACCTTGTCCTCGCGCTTGCGGCCGGTGAGCACGACCTTCTCCGCATTGATGACGATGATGTTGTCGCCATCGTCGAGATGCGGCGTAAAGGTCGGCTTATGCTTGCCGCGCAGACGCAGCGCGATAATCGACGCGAGCCGGCCGACGACGAGGCCTTTGGCGTCGATCAAAATCCATTTCTTTTCGACATCCGACGCTTTCGCCGAATAGGTCTTGCCGTACATGGTGGGATATCCAACAAGGAAGGCCACGAAGGCGGCCATGGAATGGCCGGGTTCTACGCGAGGCTTTTCATTTCGTCAACAGCTCTACGCGGCTTTTGATCCGAAAATCAATTGGCTAGTGAAGATGGTATTATGATACCGCACATTAACCTTTGTCTTGCCCCAGGCGGCAAAGTCCTCAGAATGGACGCATGGCCTCTGCCCTTTCCGACGCGGACGAACGCTACAGCGACGATTTTCTGCGGGCCATCTTCGAAGAGGTGAAGACCATCGCCGTCGTCGGCCTCTCGGCCAATCCGCTGCGGCCCTCGCGCATCGTCTTCGAATTTCTCCGGAGCCGCGGCTACAAAGTCGTCGGCGTCAATCCGGGCCTCGCCGGAAAAGAGATCGAAGGCGCGCCGGTCTACGCGCGCCTCGCCGACATCCCCATCACAATCGACATGGTCGATATTTTCCGTAATTCGGCAGCGGCGGGACAGATTGTGGATGACGCGCTCGCGCTCTCGCCCAAGCCCAAAGTGATCTGGATGCAGCTTGACGTGCGCAACGACCGGGCCGCACAAAAGGCACGTGCGCAAGGACTGAGAGTCGTGATGAACCGCTGCCCGCATATCGAGATTCCGCGACTGATGTAAACCCGCCCCGAGGAGACGATGAGCGATCACGCCCCAGGCTTTGCGACTCTCGCGCTCCATACCGGCGGAATCGCAGAGCCGCGTGCGCATGCCGGTAGCAATGGCGCAATACCGCCCCGCGCCTTTTCCGAGATCGCGCAAGCCGCCGCCCTCTTTGGCCTCAAAGATTTCGGCGAGTCCTGCTCGACGAGCCTTAGTCCCACGAACGCCGCGCTCGAAGAGCGGATCACCGCGCTCGAAGGCGGCACGGCCGCCGTCGCTTTGGCGTCCGGTCAGGCCGCGCAATTTCTCGCGCTCTCTCTGCTTCTCGAGCCGGGCGACGAGCTGATCATCGGCAGCAAGCTCGGTCTCGCCTGCCCGATGGCCGAAACCTACGCGGCTTTCGAATGGGCTGTGAAATGGGCCGACCCGACGCAAGTCGAAAGTTTCGAGCGCGCGCTGTCGCCCCAGACGAAGGCGATCGTCGTCGAGTCTCTCGCGGGCTTCGGCACGTTCGTCGTCGATCTCGCAGCAATTGCGGCGATCGCCAAAGGCGCGCGCATACCGTTCGTCGTCGATAATACATTTGCGACACCCTATCTGCTGCGTCCCATCGATCATGGCGCCGATATTGTCATTCATTCCGCGACGACATTTCTCGGCGGACATGAAAGCCTGACCGGCGGAATCATTGTCGATGCCGGCACATTCGCCTGGCAGGACGATCCGCATTTCCCATTGCTCTCGAAACCGCAGCCGAACTTCGGCGGAATGGTCTTTGCCGAAACCTTCGGCAATTTCGCCTTTGCCGCAGCTTGCCGCATTCAAGGATTGAAAGAATTCGGTCCGGCTCTTTCGCCCGCGAATGCGTCGTCAATCCTCACCGGACTCGAGACGTTGGCCCTGCGCATGCAGCGCCATTCGGAGAATGCGCTGAAAGTCGCCGAGCATCTGGCAGGCCACGGAGCGATCAGCGCCGTGACCTATCCCGGCCTTCCGAGCGATGCGACGCATGCGCTCGCGCAAATCTATTGTCCGCGCGGCTCTGGCGCGACGCTCACCTGCCGGCTTGCCGGCGGCTATCACGCCGCGCGTGCCTTCGTGCAAAATTTGAAACTTTTCTCGCCTTTCGACATGTGGGGCGATACGCGCTCACACGCGCGTCATCCGGCCTCGACGACGCATCGGCATTTGAGCGATGCGGAGAAGGACAGCGCCGGCGCTTCGCCCGATCTCGTCCGTCTTTCGATCGGGCTTGAGGACATCGGCGACATTCTCGCCGATCTCGATCAGGCGCTCGCCGCCACCTGAAGGTTTTCCGTGTGAGCGCGGGAGAGAGACTCGCGATAGATCACGGCCGAGACGAGAACCAGCATCGCAAAAGCCTGATGCAGCAGCCCGGCCCAGATCGGCACGGCGAGAAGCAAGGTCACGACGCCGAGCCCCGCCTGCACCAGCACCGCGCCGAAGAGATGGAGCGCGCGGCGCATCGCCTTCGTTCCTGGCGCCCAGGCCATCGCGCAAAGCGCCTGCGCAAGAGTCAGAAGCAGCAGCACGTAGCCGACCATGCGATGCTGAAACTGCACCATCGCGAGATTGTCGGTGAAATTCCGCCACCAAGGCTCAAGCGCGAAGAGCACATCGGACGATGGAATGAAATGCCCGTCCATCAGCGGCCAAGTGTTATAGGCGCGGCCCGCGCGAAGCCCCGCGACGAGCGCGCCGAGGAAAATCTGAATGAAGACCACGATGATGGTGACCGATGCGAAACGGCGCAGCGCCACGGCATTGGGCGGTGCGGGAAATTTCGATGACGCGAGCGTCCGCGCCAGATAGACGATCAGCGCTAACGTCAAAGACGCTAGAAACAGATGGATCGCGAGCCTCTGCTGTGCGACTTCAACCCGATGCACGAGGCCGGATTTCACCATCCACCAGCCGACGAATCCTTGCAGTCCACCGAGCGCGAGAACGCCCACAAGTTTCCATTTCAATCCCTGAGGGATCATGCCGCGCAGCCAAAAGACGATGAGCGGCACGGCGAAGACGATGCCGATCAGCCGGCCCAAGAGCCGATGGCTCCATTCCCAGAGGAAGATGAATTTGAACCCGTCGAGGCTCATGCCGGTGACGAGTTCCTTATATTGCGGGATCGCCTGATATTTGGCGAATTCGGCGAGCCAACCGGCCTGGGAAAGCGGCGGCAGCACGCCGGTGATCGGCTTCCATTCGGTGATCGAGAGGCCCGATTCCGTGAGCCTTGTCGAGCCGCCGACGACGACCATGGCAAAGACCAGCGCCGCGACGCACCAGAGCCAGAGGCGCAGCGCGCGATGGTCGCCGGCCGTTTGGGCAATCGAGAATGCGCTGGCGTTCGCGGCGAGAGTGGCTTCAGTCATGGCGTCCTTGGGGATGAGCTTTTCGAGGCGCAAAGAGTGATAGATTTTGGGACCTGAGGAGTCTATGCCCACTCTGTCGCAGGCGAGATCGGGGAGTGAGCATGCGCAAAAGACTGCGCAAATTCATCGGCAGCGTCACCATGGTCCTCTTCGTGACCGTCTATGCCCTCTTCGCCATGGTGCTGACGCAAGCGCGGCCGGTGCAAAACGCGCGCTGGTATGTGCAAACGCTCGTCTATGCCGTGCTGGGTCTTATTTGGATTCTTCCGATGATGCCGCTCATCAAATGGATGGAGCGGCCGGACGAACCGCAAACGCCCTGTTGAGCACCCTCACGCCGCCTTGCGCACCAAATTCCACAACGCAAACGGCGCGCCGGATAAAAGAATCTCGACCGCATCGAGGCTCTGCCAATTGCCGTTGATCGAAAGCCGCGGCAGCGCCATCAATTGCGTTTGATGCTGCGGAAAGATCATGCCGGGCCGCGTCGTCACCGCACTGGCAAACCCCAGCTCTTCCGCCATTTTGAATTCGCGCGGGCCGGCAGAGCACGGATCGCCGACGGGATAGGCGAGATGGCGCGCGTCCTTGCCGATGTGCGCTTCGATGATCTTGCGGCTTTCCGACAGTTCGCGGCGCGCGAAAGCCTCATCATGTTTGGCAAGCCGTGGATGCGTCAGCGTGTGGACGCCGATCATGCAAAGCGGATGCTTCGCCATCGCCTCAACGCCGGACCAGTCGAGGCACATTTCCTCGACAATCGCAGACGATTTCAACCCCGCCTCCGCCGTCAGCCTGCCGATCACATCCAACATGCGCTCATCAGACCCCGCAAAGTAGCGCCGATTGAGCATATGAAAAGCCGCCGATTTTTCCGCCGCGGTCGATGACGCAAGATTGATCGTTTCCCCATCGATCTCGACCGTGATCTTCGGCAGAGCGCGGATAGCCTTTTCAAGCTCGATCCACCAGAGCCCCGCGCTGCGATCGGCAAAGCCCGTCGCGACATACATAATGAAAGGCGCTTGATGCCGCTCCAGGACCGGCAGGGCGAATTCGCGCGTGTCCTTGGTGCCGTCGTCAAATGTGAGAACCGCGAAGGGCTGTTCGGCTGGTTCACGCGATTGTAATCGCACCAAAGCCTCGTCGAGACTGATAATGGCAAAGCCGAGGGCCTTGAGCCGCGAAAGAACGCGGTCCAGAAAGTCAGGCGTGATCTCCAGGAGCCTATTCGGGGCGAAATCCTCGCCCCCATCGGGCCGAACCCGATGAAACATCAGGATCGCGCCGAGCCCCCGCGTGTAGGGCGCGGCGAGCCTGTGCAGACCCGTCAGCCTGAACAGGGAGAACCCCGAGGCGATCATTAAATTTTTACTTTCGATCAAAACTTAGGTCCGCCCATGGTCCTCGGGGAGAGTCCTCAGCATCTTCGCAAGGTCTCGTTGATCTTTCGTTGCTAGGGATGGGGAAGATCTCCGCCTTTCAACGGGAATGTAGCCGCAAGTGTCGACAACGACGGAATTTTCTCCGACCATCCCGCAATCGAAGCGCAATTCCTCGGAAGCGGTGCGGCAAAGCGCGGCCATCTTCCAATCGACCCTGCCGACGGGCGCCATCGCCCATATCGAGGTTTTTCGCGATTCAGCGGGCGTCGAGCCCGCCTGGGCGGAGCTTGAGAGCGTCGCGGCGGTCTCCCCCTATCAGACCCGCGCTTTTCTCATCCCTTGGCTTGAGACCTTAGGCAAGAGCCGCGGCGTCGAGCCTTTGTTCCTGCTCGGCCGCGATTGGAAGAACCGGCCCGTCGCGCTTTTCCCGCTCGGGATCGAACATTATGGGCCGATCCGCGTCGCCGTCTTTCTGGGCGGCAAGGAGTCGAATTTCAATCTCGGCCTCATTAGCCCCGATGTTGCGCTGACGGGAGATGATCTTCGTATTCCCTTCGCCACCGTGGTGCGCGCGCTGGGCAAGGAGGCGCCGCATTTGTTCGTTCTCGGAAACCAGCCGCGGGAATGGCAAGGCGTGGCCAATCCCTTGGCGCTCCTGCCGCATCAGGAGAGTCCGAGTTTCGCTTATGCGACAAAATTGGAAGCGAGCGGCGAAGCCTTCATCGCCGGCAAATTGTCGAAGGAAAGGCGCAAGAAGCTGAGAAAGAAAGAAGCGCGCCTCGCGGAGACAGGGCCGATCGCGCTGATGTCAAACGACACGCCGGCGAACGCGCAGGCGCTTGTCGATGCCTTTCTCGCGGAAAAAATCGCGCGTTGCGAAGCCCGCGCCTATGAGGCGGATTTCGCCGATCCGGCAATGCGCCAATTTCTCGAGCAACTGAGCGTGCCCGGCAACGACCAACCACCAGCCCTCGAGTTCTACGGGTTGAAGGCCGGCAAGCGGATCGTGGCCACCATTGCCGGCATCGCGCATCAGACTCATTTCAGCGCCCTGATCAATTCCTTCGACTCCGATCCCGATATCGCCAAATCGAGTCCAGGCGATCTTCTGCTCATGCAGCTCGTGGCGCTTCAGTGCGACGCCGGGCGCACGGGCGTCGATCTCGGCATCGGCGAAGCGTACTATAAGGCAAGCTATTGCGAGCTGACTCTGCCGCTCTTCGACGTGGTCCTGCCGGTGGGCTTCATCGGCCATGTCTGCGCAGCCTATACAAGACTGCGTCTCTCAATGAAGCGCTGGATCAAGCACAGGCCTGAGATCTTCGCCAGCGTCCGGCGGCTGCGCCAGATCATCCCGGGCCTCGCCAAGCTCTGACGCTGCCCGACGGCGCCAATTTCCGCTCCGAGCCAAACCCGCTATGTAAGGCATGGCGGCGCACACGCGCTGCGGCGGAGCTTTGAGTAAAGGACTGTCAGGATGAAAGTCGCGTTTCTCGGCCTCGGCGTGATGGGCTATCCCATGGCCGGCCATCTCAAGAAAAAAGGCCACGAGGTCACCGTCTATAACCGCACGGGAGCGAAAGCCGAGAGGTGGGTCGCCGAATTCGGCGGCAAGTCGGCGCCGACGCCGCGCGCTGCGGCGCAGGGCCAAGAGATCGTCTTTGCCTGCGTCGGCAATGACAATGATGTGCGCGCCATTGCGCTCGGCGATGCAGGCGCGTTCGCGGGGCTGACGAAAGGCACCGTCTTCGTCGATCACACGACCGATTCCGCCGCGCTCGCGCGCGAGCTTCACGCGGCCGCAAAAGAACGAGGCCTCGGCTTCGTCGATGCGCCGGTCTCCGGCGGTCAGGCGGGCGCGGAGGGCGGCGTTTTGACGGTAATGTGCGGCGGCGAGCCCCAAGACTACGCCAAGGCCGAGCCTGCGATTACGGCCTATGCGCGCGCCACCCGTCTTTTGGGGCCCGCGGGCTCCGGCCAGCTGACAAAAATGTGCAATCAGATCTGCATCGCCGGCATCGTCGAAGGCCTCGCCGAGGCCCTTCATTTCGGCCGCAACGCCGGCCTCGATATGGAAGCCGTCATCGACGTCATCTCGAAAGGCGCGGCGCAATCCTGGCAGATGGAGAATCGCTACAAACCCATGCTAGCCAATCGATTCGATTTCGGCTTCGCCGTCGATTGGATGCGCAAGGACCTCGGCATTTGTCTCGAAGAGGCGCGGCGCAATGGGTCGAACCTGCCGCTCGCCGCATTAGTCGACCAATTTTATTCGGAAGTGCAAAAAATGGGCGGCGGACGCTGGGACACGTCCAGCCTCATTGCGCGGTTGGAGCATCACTAAAATGCGGGTTTCTTCGTGTTCCTGTCATTCAAATTTGCACTCGGACACGATGCACTCTCTGCTTTTCGTCTTGCACTGCGTCAATTGACCCTGACACGGAACGCTGATTAGATCGCCGAGAATTGCCTTTCGGATGCGGACCCAGCCGAATCATGTGATCGCGCACGTTGATGCGCTTGTCGATACGCTCAATTTGATACGTTCTATGATGAGGATTGAAATGAAACGTCTCGCCCTTGCCCTTCTGATCACCGCCTTCGCCGGCAGCGCCTACGCCACCGACATGGTGAGCTGCAAACCGGAAAAGAAACTCTCCGGCGCCGCGCTCACAAGCTCGGTGACGAGCTGCTGCAAAAAGCAGGCTGCCGCAGACAAATATAAAGGCATCGTCAAAACCGAATTCATCAAGAAATGCGTCGACGACGGAACGGCGCCGTAAGGCACCGCAAGAGACATTCTGGAATTTTCTAAGAACGGGAGATTTGTCATGGCGGATTGTGTTTGGGCGCCGAGGCTTGCGATGGCCGGCGCGGCATTGATCGTCGGCTTCGCATTTGGCGCACCGGCATCGGCCGAGGAGACGATCAAGAAGCAGTGCAGCGAGAAATATCAGGCGGCGAAGAAGGCGAACACGCTGAACGGCCAGAAATGGAACGAGTTCTATAAGCAGTGCGACGCTGAGCTGAAGGGCACGCAGCCCTCTGCCGCTCCTTCGCCGGCGCCCGCTCCGGCGCCTGCCCCGGCTCCGGCGCCTGAAAAGCCGAAGAAGGAAAAAGAGAAGCAAACGGAATCAGGTCCCGCGCCCATGCCGACGGGTCGGATCGTCTATCCGAATGCGATCGATCCGAAATATGCGAGCCTCTCAGCCGGCAAGGGCCGCTTCAAGACCTGCGATGATCAATATCAGGCCAACAAAGCCACGAATTCGAACGGCGGCCTGAAATGGATCGAGAAAGGCGGCGGTTACTACAGCCTCTGCAACAAGCATTTGAAGGGCGAGTGAGCGAAGGCTCCTCATCCGCTTGCAATAAAACGATGGCCGGCATTGCCGGCCATTGTCGTTTTAAGCACCGGATCGCTTTACCGCCCATCACGGCAAGAGCACGGTCGCTCCTGTCGTCTCGCGCGCGGCGAGCGCCTTATGCACGGCGACGACCTCGTCGAGCCGATATTTGGCGTGAACCGGGATTTCCACATCGCCGTCTTCGATGACCTCGATCAGGTCCTTCGCCGTTTTCTCCAGGTCCTCGCGCTTGGCGATATAGGTGTAGAGCGTGGGGCGCGTGACAAAGAGCGAGCCCTTCTGCGCCAGAATCCCGATGTTGAAGGCTTCGATCGGACCCGAGGCCGATCCGAAGCTCACGAACATGCCGAGCGGGCGCAAACAATCGAGCGAACCCGGAAAGGTCGCTTTGCCGACGCCGTCATAGACCACATCGCAGAGCTTGCCTTTGGTGAGGCTCTTCACGGCTTCGACGAAATCGGTTTCGCGATAAAGGATCACATCCTTGGCGCCGGCTTTCTTCGCCAGCTTCGCTTTCTCCGGCGAACCCGCCGTGCCGATGACGGTCGCGCCAAGCGCCTTCGCCCATTGACAGAGGATCAGGCCGACGCCGCCCGCCGCGGCGTGAACGAGAATCGTATCGCCCTTTTTCACCTTATAGGTCCGGCGCAGGAGATATTGCGCCGTCAGACCCTTCAGCATCATCGCCGCGCCGGTCTCATAAGAAATCGCCTTCGGCAGTTTGATGAGGCGCGAGGCATCGACATTGCGTTCTTCCGCGTAACAGCCGAGCGTCACTGTGTAGGCGACGCGGTCGCCAGCTTTGAAACCCTTCACGCCCGGACCAAGCGCCAGGACCTCACCCGCCGCTTCGTTGCCTGGAATGAAAGGCTTTTGCGGAACAGGATAGGCGCCGGTGCGAAAATAGACATCGATGAAATTGACGCCGATCGCATGATTGCGCACGCGGACCTCGCCTTCGCCGGGCGGGGGCAGCGTGATGTCTTCGATTTTCATGACTTCGGGACCGCCGAACTCATAAACCTGCACAGCCTTGACCATAGGCTTTATGCTCCTCTTCGAAGATGAAGAAATGAAGACGCGCCCCGCTTCATGCCGGAAATTGGCAAGGGGCGCAATTCGCGCGCCCGCATGAGGCCTATGCTCAGATCGCCAGCTTGGCGCCGATCAGGACGAGCGTGCCAGCGAGAACCGTCCGCAACAGTCTGTCCGGAACGTAAACGGCGAATTGGCTTCCGATGATAATGCCCGGGATCGAGCCGATGAGAAGGGAGGCGAGCAGGAACCAGTCGACGGAGCCCAGCAGCCAATGACCGAGACCCGCGATCAAGGTCAGAGGCACCGCATGGGCGATGTCGGTGCCAACGATCCGCGCCGTGGGCAGCGTCGGATAGAGCAGGATCAGAACGGTCGCGCCGATGGCACCCGCACCGACCGAGGTAATCGAGACAAGAAAGCCGAGAAAGGCACCGAGAACGATGGTGAGTACCGTGATCTTCTCATCCGACACCGTCTCCATGAACCGGCCGAAATGGGCGGCGAGCGTCTCGCGCAGCAGCAGCGAAGCAGCCGTCAGAATGAGCGCGAAGCCGAGGATGGTGGTGATGACGCTGGCCGTGCCGGCGCTCTTCACGCCGAAATAATGCAGGGCCAAGAGCGTGAGGATGGTCGCCGGCAGGCTGCCGACCGCCAACCGCAGGACTATGCGCCAGTCGATCGTATCATTGAGATTATGAACGGCCGTGCCGCTTGCTTTGGTGATCGAGGCATAAAGCAGGTCGGTGCCGACCGCGACCGACGGCGAAAAGCCGAAGAGCAGAACAAGCAGCGGGGTCATGAGCGAGCCGCCGCCGACCCCGGTGAAGCCCACCAGCAGTCCGACGATAAAACCGGAGATCGAGTAGAGGTAGTTCAACCCATGTGCCGCCACCATCGGCTCGACCCCTCATCAGCATCCGACAATTCCGAACATAGTCTACAATGTTGATAGGGAGCGCTCGATTGCCTGTCAAATGCACTGCGCCTGCCCGGAATAATCCCCGCTGTTCACCTATCACATCGCCTCCTTCAGCCCGAATTTGATTCCGTTTTGCGCGTGATCGTCTCGAGGACGACCGCGGCTGCGCGACCGCTTGGCGTCTCGCCCGAAGGCAGAATGAGCTTCTTGGCGATTGTCTCAAAGGCCTTGATTTGGGCGTCCCGCGCCGACCCGTCGCGAAGGATTCCGGCGAGCGCCGCGGCAAGCGCCTCGGGCGTGCAGCGCTCCTGCAGAAATTCGGGGATCGCATTTTTGCCGAGAATGAGATTGGGCAGAACGATCGACGGCACCTCGATAAAATAGCGCACCAGACTTTCGAGCGGCGCGACGCGATAGGCGACGATCTGTGGGACTTTGGCGAGCGCCAATTCCAGTGTCGCCGTGCCTGACGCGGCGAGCGCCGCACGGGCGCTGCGGAAGGCCGCATATTTCTTCGCCTCCGCTGCAACCACCCGCGCTTTCACCGGCCATGTCGCAACATGGTTTCCGATTTCTTCTTCGAGATGCGGCAGCGTCGGCAACACAATCTCGAACGCGCCTGTCTCGCCTTTCAATAAAAGAAGCGCTTTTGAAAAGATCGGCAGCAGGCGCTCGACCTCGTGGCGGCGCGAACCGGGCAACACGACGATTAAAGGTGGATTGTGGTTACGCCTCTCTAAATCCTCGGCGCGCGGCGCGATCTCGGAAAGACGCTCGATCAGCGGATGGCCGACATAGCTGCATGCTGGGCCGCCCAATCGGCGATAGGCCTCGGGCTCGAAGGGCAGCAGCGCCAGGACGTGATCGACGTATCCGCGCATGGCGCGGGCCCTGCCCGAGCGCCAGGCCCAGACTGTCGGGCTCACATAATCGATAATGGGAAGCGCCGGCATCTTGCGGCGCACGCGCCGCGCTACGCGGTGGGTGAAATCCGGACTGTCGATGAGGACGAGAGCATCGGGCTTCTCATTAAGGACGGCAGCGACAGTTTCATCGAGACGCTTCATTAACCGCGGCAGATGGCGCAGCACCGGCAGAAAGCCCATCACAGCGAGATCGTCGAGCGGAAAGAGACTGGTCAACCCGGCATTCACCATCCCCGCGCCGCCGACGCCGAAGAACGTGACATCCGCCCGCGCGCCGAGCGCCTGCATCAGCCCTGCGCCGAGCTGATCGCCCGAGGCTTCGCCAGCAATGAGAAAGATCCGCATTTTCATTCGTCGTTTACCGCGACTTCGAGGTGCGGCGGAATCTGGGCGGTTGTGTAAAATTGTAGATATTCGCTTCCGAACTCACCAAAAGAGCTCCGTCAAATTCACCCGCGAACAGGCGCGGCAGAAGCCCCGCCTTACGACGTGGGGAATGAGAGATGCGTATCGGGGCGTTTGTTAGCACTTTGTTTGCTTCAACTCTTGTGTTGGTGGGTTTTGGTTTCTGTGAAGTGAACGCGGAAACGCTGGCGCCAGAGGCGACTTATGCGGCGCTCGGCAGCCAGACTTCCGTGCCTTACGGCTGGGTCGATTTCTGCCAGCGCGAGCCGCAGGAATGCAATCAACCTGTCCTTCATGCGGTCGATATCAATCTCACGCCTGACACTTGGCGGGTTCTGAACAAGGTCAATCGTCTCGTGAACCAGACGATCATCCCGGTCTCCAACTTCGATCACTGGGGCACGATGCTCGATCATTGGGATTATCCGAAGGATGGCAAGGGCGATTGCAAGATCTACGCGTTGTGGAAGCGCAAGCTCCTGATCGATGCCGGCTTTCCGCGCCAGGCGTTGTTGATGACGATCGTCCGCGACGAGAACGGCGAGGGCCACACCATCCTCACCGCGAAGACGAACCGCGGCGAATTCATTCTCGACAATATGCGTGAGGATATTCGGTCCTGGGATGCGACGGGCTATCACTTCTATAAACGCCAGTCGCAGGAAAATCCCAACATCTGGCTTGCGATCGTCGAGTCCGAACCGAAAGTGTCGAGCCTGCCCTAAGACGCGCGCCTGACGTTCACGCGCGCTCTCCTTCGCCGTGATCCGGCATGCAGACGGCGCGATCACCAAGACCTTTGAGGAAGTCGAGGATCACCTCGACTTCCTTGCTTTTAGCGAAGGCTGCCCCGACATCCGCGATCCTCTCCTGCAGCGTCCCTTTGGGGGCGACGAGCAACCGATAGGCACGGCGCAGATCGCCGATGGCTTCGCGCGAAAAGCCGCGCCGCTTCAGTCCGATCAGATTGAGCCCGGCAAGATGGGCGCGGTTGCCGAGCGCAAGTCCATAAGGGATGAGATCGTTCTCTAGGCCGCTCAACCCGCCGAGAAAAGCGTGTTCACCGACGCGTGTGAATTGAATGACAGCCGCGCCGCCGCCGAAGGCGGCAAAGTCGCCAATCGTCACATGGCCGGCGATCATCACATTGTTCGATAAGATGACATCATTGCCGATCCGGCAGTCGTGGCCGACATGAGCATTGGCAAGGAAGGCGCAGCGGTCACCGATGCTGGTCACCATGCCGCCCGCCTCCGTCCCCGGATTGATCGTCACCCCTTCCCGAACGATGCAATCGGCGCCGATTGAAAGCGACGACGGTTCGCCGCGATATTTGAGATCCTGCGGCGCGTGGCCGATCGAGGCGAAAGGAAAGAGCTTTGTGCGCGCACCGATCTTCGTGCGGCCGGCGATGACGACATGAGAGAGGCATTCGACGCCCTCTCCCAGCACTGCATCCCCGCCGATATGGCAGAAGGGTCCGATGGAAGTGCCCGCACCAAGCTCGGCGCCCGGCTCGACAATCGCCGTCTGATGAATGAAGACGTCGTGGCCGGTCTTCGTCATGCTTTTTTGGAGGGCTCGTCCAGCACCAGCATGGCGGAGATCTCCGCTTCGCAGACGAGCGTGCCATCGACCATCGCCCTGCCCCGATACCACCACATGGTCTTACGCTGGCTGAGTTTCGTCATGTGAAACTCTACGCGATCGCCAGGGACGACGGGCTTGCGGAATTTCGCCTTGTCGATCGTCATGAAATAGACGAGCGGCGGCTTGGTGCCCGGCGCATGCGCCTGAATGCAGAGGGCGCCCGCGGTCTGCGCCATGCCCTCAATCAGGAGCACGCCCGGCATTACCGGCCGCTCGGGAAAATGCCCCTGAAACTGCGGCTCGTTGATGGTGATGTTCTTGATGCCGATGCAGGACTCGTCGCCCTTTGCCTCGATGATGCGATCGACCATCAAAAAGGGATAGCGATGCGGCAGCGACTTGAGGAGCTGCAGGATATCGAAGGTCTCGAATGTTTTTGCCGCGACTTCATCCATCGCAGAGGTGTCCATTTCTTTATTGTGGGTCGGCTGGGCTCTTGCCCGCCTTCTTCGTCAGACGATCAAGCACAATGTAAGATCGCAGCCAATCGCGAAAGCCGCGCGCCGGCGTCCCGCCGAGCTTTGCCTTGGGGACCACATTGGCGATGACGCCGGATTGAGCGGCGATCTGCGCGCCGGCCCCGATCTTGAGATGACCGGCAAATCCGGCCTGGCCGCCGACGCAGACGAAATCGCCAAGTTCGGTCGAACCGGAGATGCCCGTCTGCGCCACGATCAGGCAATGGCGGCCAATCCGCACGTTGTGGGCGATTTGGACGAGATTGTCGATCTTCGTCCCCTCGCCGATCACCGTGTCGCGCATGATCCCGCGATCGACCGTGGTATTGGCGCCGATCTCGACATCGTCCTGAACGATGACGCGGCCGATCTGCGGCACTTTCAAATGGCCTTGCGGGCCGACCGCGAAACCGAATCCATCCTGGCCGATCGCCGCACCCGCATGAATGATCACTCGATTACCAATGAGCGCATTAGCGATTCGTGTGCCGGGGCCGATGATGCAATCGCGGCCGATCCTTACCTGCGGGCCGATCATCGCATGCGGGCCGATCGAGGAGCCCGAGCCGATCTCGGCGCCTGGGCCGATGACGGAGCCCGGATCGACGGTCACGTCCTGTTCGAGCCGCGCATCGGGATGGACAGTGGCGCTGGGGCTGATGCCGCGCGAGCCGAAGGACGAGCCAGGGCTGACGGCTTGCGGAAACATCTGCGCGAGGACGAGGGCCAGCGCGCGATAGGGCTGCGGCGTCACAAGCGCCATGGTCTTTGCCGGCACCCGCTCAGCAAAGCGCTCGGTGACGAGACAGGCGGACGCGCGTGTGGCAAGGAGCGCCTCGAAATATCTCGGGTTGTCGAAGAAGGACAAAGCTCCCGGCACGGCAAAATCGAGCGGCATGACGCGGGTGATAACGGCCGCCGGATCGCCTCGGCCGAAGAGCTTCGCCCCTGTCAGGCTCATAATGTCCGCGACCGAAACGCTCTGGGCCGGACGGAAGAAGACGGGATCGCTCATGAGGGGCTGATGCAAGGGAAGGCGAAAGGTGCCGCCCTTTTAATCCAAATCCCGCCAATGTCGAAGAAAGCAGCCTCGGAGACGGCCTCCCAGCGGCGGAGAGCGCACGGACAGGCTTCAACGCGAAGGCCACCGGAACGCCGGAGCGTGCCGATGGCCTTTGCAAGTCTCATCCGGCGTTCAAGCGAGCCCGATTAGAAGGTCGTGCCGCCGGTGAATTGGAAGAACTGGGTCTGGTCCCACTGATTCTTGGTAATTGCCTTGGCGAAATCGAAGCGGATCGGACCGAGCGGCGACGACCAGATTAAAGACACACCAGCCGAGGTGCGGATGTCGGGCGTATCGCCGCCGACCGTAATACAGTTGCCCTGCATATTCGCAGCGGGGTTCGGGGCGGTGCAGGCACCGCCGCCCGCGAAATTGGTCTGGCCATTGAAGCCCCACAAAGCGCCGGCATCGGCGAAGACCGCGCCCCTCAGCCCCACATCCTTGGGAATGCCCCAGAGCGGGAATTGGGTTTCAGCCGAAGCACCCCAATATTTGGTGCCGCCGAGCGGATTGCCGTAAGCATCGATACCCGCCCCCGAAATGTCGCGTGGACCAAGGCCGGCCGGCGCAAAGCCGCGCACCAGCGTCGGGCCGAGCATGAAGTTGTCGACGATTTTCGTGCCGCCGGCGTCCAAGCTTTGCAGGATGCCGCCCTGCAAATGGATCAGGCCGACGATGTCGTATTCTTCCCACAGGGAATGATAGAAATGGAAATCGGCGGTCGAACGAACGTAATGTTCGGTGCCGCCGGCGCCGGCAAAGTCTTCGTTCAAAGCCGCGTGAATGCCGCTCGTGGGGTTCTTGTTATTGTCGAGCGAATTGTAGGTCAGCGAGAAGCCCGGCATCGATGTGATTGTCGTGCCCACCGCCTGCTTCAAGGCAAGCGACGCTTCGCCATTCGTCAAGCAGTTGTTGGTGGCGCTGAGCGGCGTCGCGCCGGCGGTGCCGGGCGTCACGCCCACGATCGGAGTGCCCGTGTCAGCGCAATCGTTGTACGGGTAAGTGCCGTTGTTGGGGATCGAGATGTAGGACGAATAGGCCGAATAGTGCGGCGCGAAGGTGATCTCATCCGTCACCGGCAGACCGAAGCGGATGGTGCCGCCGATCATCAAATCATTGTAGAACATATACGGCGAGACGCTCGAGTTTTTGGCGAAGACGTCGAAGCCCGCCGCGATCCGATGATCGAGGAAATAGGGTTCCGTGAACGAGAAGGTGACGCCGTCCGAATACTGACCGCCCTGGATCGACAGGCGCACATACTGGCCGCGGCCCAAGAAGTTCGTCTCCTGCACCGCGATTTCGCCGACGATTCCGTCGAGCGTCGAATAGCCGCCCGAGACCGAGAACGAACCGGTCGCCTGATCTTCGACGTTCACGACGATGACGACGCGATCGGGCGCAGAGCCAGGCTCAGTTGTGATCCTCACCTTTTTGAAGAAGCCGAGACTGTTGAGCCGGCGCTCGGCGCGGTCCACGACCACTTTATTGTAGGCGTCGCCTTCGCCGATATCGAATTCGCGGCGGATGACGTAGTCGCGCGTGCGCGTATTGCCGCGGATGTCGATGCGCTCGATGTAGACGCGCGGACCCTGATCGATCACGAACACGACTTTCACCGTGCGTGAAGCAGGATCGCGGTCGCCGCGCGGATGCACCTGCGAGAAGGCATAACCGCGCCTCATCATTTCGCTGGTCAGCGCATCGGTGGTCTTTTGCACCAGATCACCATTGTAGGTCTGGCCAGGGCCGAAGCGCAGATCGGGGCGCAAGGATGCGCCATCGATCGCCGGAATATGCGATTCCACGTCGACGCCGGCGACCGTGTACTGCACGCCCTCTTCGACGGTGATCGTGACGACGTAACCCTTTTGCGCTGGATCATAACGCGCGTCCGAACCGATGACCCGGAAGTCGGCATATCCGTTCTTCAGATAAAAGCGCCTGATGAGTTCGAGGTCCGATGCGATCTTGTCCGGATCATAGACGTCGGTCGACTTGAACCAGGAGAGCCAATCCATCTCCGTCGTTTCCATCAAACCGCGGAGCTTATCGGACGAATAGACGTGGTTGCCGACGAAGACGATGTCTTTGACGCCGGTCTTCTCGCCTTCGGTGATATGAAAGACGACGTCGACGCGACCATTCGGAAGATTGACGACCCTATCAGTCACGTCCGCGGCTGCGTTGCCCGCGCGGCGATAGACATCCTTGATTCGCTGCACGTCGGCATCGACGGTCGCTTGATCAAAAGGACCATGCGTCTTCGACTGAATCTCTGCCTGCAGCTGCTCCGGTTTGACCTTGCTGTTACCCTCGAAGAAGACACGATTGATAATGTTGTTTTCAACGACGTGAACGACGATTTCGCCGCCCTCGTGCGTGACGTGGACTTCCCGGAATAGTCCGGTCGCGTAGAGATCCTTCACGCCCTTGTTGACGGAGACGGGATCCGTTCCAGAGAAATAGGCCTGGATGGTCTCGGTGTCGACGCGCTGATTGCCTTCAACCTCGACCGAAGCGGCATAGGCCGGCCCCGCCAAGAGAACTGGCAGCAGGAGTGTGAAGAGCAGGGCTAGCCGGAAGAAATGACCTTGAATGAATTTCATTACCACCCGGTCCCCGCCTCTGTCGTACCGATCCGCGCCGCGGGCCCAAGCTTGCCTTGCGGCAGCATCGGCACCCGTCCTTGCCTGATTTTGCGGTCCACGGGGGTCGCGGCGACTAGACGCCGACAGATACTCAAGCCCCCGAAACCAAAGGTTCTGCGATCGTACTCAAGCGGTTTTGGTGATCCCCAACGATCACTTGCGCCGCAGTTTTCGGTTCTACTAGGTTTGGTTGGCCCTGCAAATGGACTTGGCCGTAAGCGAGCCGTTTTCGGCACTGCGTGGCGGGTAAGACACGATTTATTTACGCTTTGCTCACGTGCCTTGCCGTTGCGCTGCAAAAGCGCTCTTTAAAACGTTTCTCTTCTGTTTTTAAGCTGTTGAAAATCAGCGCGTTAGGCGCAGAATGTCATTGTAAGTTGCAAGAATCATCAGGCCCGCAACCAGGGTGAGCCCAATCTTGAATCCGACCTGCTGAATGTTGTCATTCAGGGCCCGGCCGCGCACCGCCTCGATGGCGTAATAGAAGAGGTGGCCGCCATCGAGCAGCGGGATCGGAACGAGGTTCAGGATTCCAATAGAAATGGACAAAACCGCGGCAAGATTGAGCAGCGCCGCGAATCCGATTTTGGCCATTTCGCCTGAGACTTCGGCAATCCGGATCGGTCCCGACAGCTGGTCGGTCGATTCGCGTCCCGTGAACAGGCCGCCGACATAGGTTCCAGTCTGCTTGATGATGAACCAGGTCTCGCCGCAGGCGAGTCGCGTTGAATCGATCAGGCCATAGTGCTGGATGTGCCAATTGGCGGCGGTGGCGTTCGCTTCGACGCCGAGCACACCATGCGAAATGCTGCCCAAATTGCTTTTGACCTCGCGCCGGCGCGGTGTCGCCACAAGCGTGAGTTCTTTGCCGGCTCTCGTGACAATGAAGGTCAGCGGCTGATCGCTCGAGGTCTGAACGATTCGCTGCATGTCCTCGAAACTGTCGATCTTGGTGCCATCAATTGAGATCACGACGTCGCCCGGCTTGAAGCCCGCGCCTTCCGCGGCGCTGCCGGCGGCGACCTTGTCGATTTGCGGAACGAGAATCCCGCGTCCATGCACGTAGTAGATTCCCGTGAAGATCACGATCGCGAGAAGGAAATTGGCGAGCGGACCTGCGGCGACGATCACCGCCCGCTTCCAGACCTTCTGCGCGAAGAAAGTCACGTCGCGCTCGGAGGCCGGCATGGCGGCAACGCCCGACTCGTCGCTCATCGAAGCGCCGTTGGCATCGCCGTGGAATTTCACATAGCCGCCGAGCGGCAAAAGCCCGAGGCGCCAACGCGTGCCACTGCGGTCGGTATAGGCCAAAAGCTCCGGCCCGAAGCCCAGCGAGAAAGCGTCGACTTTGACGCCGCAGAGACGGCCAACGATGAAGTGTCCCAGCTCATGGAAGAAGATCACGATGCTGAGGACGAACAGAAACGGCACGACGGCTCCCCACACGGCGTTCAAATGACTGAGAAGCGACATTCTTCCTCCTGACGGGGACCTCTGGGCGGGCCGCTTACCCTCTTCGGCGCGCTCGGCGCGCGAAAGCGGCCAGTCAGCAGACGGACAGGCGCGCCCGATTAAGGTCGCGAAGCCCCTGCTTTGGTTACCAATTCCTTACCATGACGGATCGAGTTCACGCCGCCAAGAGGGCGCGGGTTCTTTCTCTGGCAATATGGTCAATGGAAAGCGCATCCGCCACAGATTGTGGTTGATGCGCCGTCCCATCCGCCAGGGCAGCCTCAATGGCCCGTTCTACGAGGCGGGCAATGTCATGGAAAGAGATCCGCTTGGCGAGAAAGGCCTCGACCGCGACCTCATTGGCGGCGTTCAGCACAGTCGGCGCGCCCCGGCCCGCGCGCAAGGCATCGAGCGCCACACGCAGTGCGGGAAACCGGTCGAAATCCGGCCTCTCGAAGGTCAGCGTCCCGATCGCGGCGAGATCCATCCGGCGTGCCCGCGTCTCGATGCGGCGCGGGTAAGAGAGACAATGCGCGATCGGCACCCGCATGTCGGGCGCGGCAAGGCCCGCGGTGACCGAACCGTCGCGGAAGGCGACGAGCCCATGGACGATCGACTGGGCATGAACCAGAACGTCGAGCCGCTCGCGCTCAATACCAAAAATATAATGCGCCTCAATTACTTCGAGGCCTTTGTTCATAAGGCCAGCGGAGTCGATCGTCACTTTCGGTCCCATCAACCAATTCGGGTGCTTGAGCGCCTGTTCGGGCGTCGCCTTGGCGATGGCGTCCGCCGTCCAGGTGCGGAACGGACCGCCGGACGCCGTTAGCGTCATCATCTCGATCGAATCGGGGTCGGCGTCGCCTAGCGCCTGGAAAATGGCGTTGTGCTCACTGTCGACCGGCAGCAGCCTGGTGCCCATGGCGGCAGCCTGTTTGATGAAGGCCGGACCGGCGCAGACGAGACATTCCTTGTTGGCGAGAGCGACGGTGCGCCCCGCTGAGAGCGCGGCGTAGGTCGGCTCAACCCCCGCTGTGCCGGCGATCGCCGCCATTACCATGTCGGAGGGATGGAGCGCCGCCTCGACAACCGCCGACGCGCCGCCCCCCGCCTTGATGCCGCTGCCGGACAGGGCGTCTTTCAGATCGTTGTAACGCGAGGGATCGGCCACCGCTGCGAATTTGGCGCCGAGTTCACGCGCCACGCGCGCGAGCGCGATCGGATCGCGTCCACCCGCGACAGCCGCCACCGTAAAGGCGCCGTTCGAGCCGGAAATGATATCCGCCGTCGATTTGCCGATGGAGCCCGTGGCGCCGAGAACCACAATCGAGCGCGGCGGTTCATCGCCGGCGCGCCTGATCTGTCGCCCGTCGCGTTCCGTCTCGAACCGCAGGTCAGCCTGTCGCGCCATTCAATTCCTCACATCCAATGAAACAGGCCTTCGGCCGGCGAAGGAAAGCCGCGCAGCGCGCCGAGAATAGCAACGAACAGCGCCGCAGCAATGAAGCCGTCGAGCCGATCCATCAGCCCGCCATGGCCCGGAATCAGGCCACCCGTGTCCTTGGCGCCAAAGCGCCGCTTCGTCCAGGATTCGAATAAATCGCCGCCTTGCGAGATGGCGGAAGTGATGAGGCCCAGAACGAAGAGCACCGCAATCGGCGCCGGCGTTTCGAGCCTTGTAATCTGCCCTTCGATCAGCAGGAAAATCGTGCCCAGCGCCGCGCCGCCGACCATGCCGCACACCGTTCCGGCCCAGGTTTTCGACGGCGAAATAATCGGGGCGAAGCGCGGGCCGCCAATCAATCGTCCGGCAAAATAGGCCATGACATCCGTGCCCCAGACGACGGCGAAGAGCCAGCCGATCGCGCGCAGTCCAAAGGGGTACGAGAGCCTAACCGCCGTCACAGACACGATCAAGCTGCCGGCATAAAGGACGCCTGCCGCATACCAGGCACGCCGGCCCTCGTCGGAGATGAGAGCAACGATGCCCGCGCCCAGCGCGAGTACGAGTATGGCGGCCAAGGCGATCCCGGAATTGGCGAGAATCCCCGCGGCGATAATGGCTAGTGAGCCAATTGCAAGCCGGACCGCCAGCCTACGGTCGCCGATAAGGCGCTGCCACTCGAGATGCACGACGAGCGCGGCCGCAAGCCAGGCGATGAAGAACAGAATTCCGCCGGTGATCCAGGTGATGAGCGCGCCCGCGGTCAAGATCAGTGCCGAGGCGACGCGAGGACCGAGATCCGCAAGCCTTTCCTTGAGCGACGCCGGCCGCGCGCGACGCGAAGCCGCGCCCGTGTCACCGGCGGCGGCAGTCTGATCCGGCGCTTCGGCAGGAATGGTCATTGGGGTTCACTTGCTCTTCTGCCCCGCCCTGAAATTCCAGGCGAGACGCGCAGACCAGCCGGATATCAGCGAAAAAGTGCGAAGACCGCGGTGCTGGCCGCACAGAGGTCCGGGGATTTGCGGTTCAGTTTTGGTCCCTGTCCCTGGCCGGATTCGGCCTTGAGACATCGCCACTTAGACCATGTTCGGCCCATGATGAAAGCATTTTTCGGTCGCTTGCCTAATCGGGCCCGCTGGAGGAGCGTCCGCCCCTCAGCGATGGATTTTGGCCTGGGCCGTCAGCGCCAAACCGCCGAAACGCCGGTCGCGTGCGGCAAATTCGGCAAGCGCCGCGGCGAAAGCGCCGCGATCGAAATCCGGCCAATGAATCGGCAGAAAGACGAACTCGCTATAGGCCGATTGCCACATGAGGAAATTGGACAATCTCTGCTCGCCCGATGTGCGGATGACGAGATCGGGATCGGGAATGCCGGCCGTGTCGAGATGTTGTTCGAGCAGCGTCTCGTCCACGGTCGCAGGATTGATGAGGCCGGCCGCCACTTTGTAGGCGATGAGCCGCGCCGCCGCGGCGATTTCCTGCCGGCTACCGTAGTTGAAAGCGACAACCAAAGTCAGCCCGGTATTGGCGCGCGTCAGCGTCTCCGCTTCATCGAGCAGCGCGAGAATGTCGGGCTTGAGATTGGCGCGCGATCCGATGACCTTGATCTTGACGCCGTTCTTGTAGAGCTCTTTCAGATCCTCTCGGATGAAGTGCTTAAGCAGGCCCATCAGATCGCTGATCTCTTCTACCGGCCGGCTCCAGTTCTCCGCCGAGAAACTGTAGACCGTCAGATAATCGAGACCGAATTCCGCCGCGGCACGGACGGCGCGTCTAAGCGCTTCGACGCCGCGCCGATGGCCCTCGATGCGCGGCAGACCGCGGCTCTGCGCCCAGCGGCCGTTGCCGTCCATGATCACGCCCACGTGACGCGGGACTCTTCCCGGCAACACATCGATGTTCGGTGCCGCTTCCGCCTGGATCATAAGATCATAACCCTGTTCACCCTTCGCTGCGGCGCTGCGAGCCACTGCGCGTGCCCCGAGGAATCCTTGCTGGATTCGGGCCGGGGCCGATCAGCGCCGACGCGGCGAAAAAGACCTGCTCTTTGGGAGCCGTTCGCTCGGCGTCGTCGCTATCAATTCTCTTTCAGTACAAGAACTTATCCAACGATCTTCGAACCTCGTCGCAAGTTCTAGACCTGCATGATCTCTTTTTCTTTGTCGGCCAAAGCGCGGTCGATTTCGACGATAATTTGATCGGTCAATTTCTGCACTTCGGATTCGTGACGCTTTTCTTCGTCTTCGCCGATCAGCTTCTCTTTCAACGACTTTTTGAGGGCATCGAGCCCGTCACGCCGCACATGCCGGACGGCGACGCGCGCCTCTTCGGCATATTTGTGCGCGACCTTTGTCATCTCCTTGCGGCGCTCTTCGTTGAGCTCCGGGATTCGGATGCGCAGAATCTGGCCTTCGACCGTGGGCGAAAGGCCGAGATTGGCGTCCCTGATGGCGCGATCGACGGCCGCCACCATGGCCTTGTCCCAGACCTGTACCGACAACAGACGCGATTCCGGCACGGAAATGGTCGCCACTTGGTTAAGAGGCATGGATTGACCATAGGCATCGACATGAACCGGCTCGATCAGACTGGCGGAGGCCCGTCCCGTACGCAGACCGCCGAGTTCATGCTTCAGCGATTGGATCGCGCCCTGCATGCGCCGCCGTAAATCGGAAATGTCGAATGCTTGACCCATTGTCGAACCTTGACCTCGCGAACCCTAACCGCCGAAACGCGCCTCGGCGCGGGCCGACCATAGACCAATCGCGCCGAAAATTCACCGGGAGATCGGGCAGCCGCGCCGGCAACGCCGCCCCTGGCTGATAAAGCCGTCCGCCCCGCCCACTCAGGGCAGAACGAGCGTGGACTTGCCCTTGCCTTCGAGCGCCGCGCAAATCGCGCCCGGCTCCTTGATCGAAAAGACGATGATCGGAATCCGGTTTTCGCGCGCCAGAGCGAAGGCCGCCGTATCCATGATCGCGAGATTTTTGGCGATCGCCTCGTCATGGGTCAGCGTGTCGAAGCGGACAGCCTTCGGATCGCGTTTCGGATCGGCCGAATAGATGCCATCGACTTGCGTCGCTTTCAAAATAACATCGCAGGAGAGTTCCGCGGCGCGCAATGCCGCGCCGGTGTCAGTCGTGAAGAACGGATTGCCAGTGCCTCCGGCCAGAACGGCCACGCGTCCCTTGCCCAGATGGTGAAGTGCGGCCTGGCGCGAATAGGGTTCGCAGATCGACGGCATTGGCACCGCCGACAAGACGCGCGCCGCGCGGCCCTGTTTCTCGATCGCATATTCAATGGCGAGCGCATTCATCACGGTCGCCAGCATGCCGATCGAGTCGGCGCGCGCCCGCTCAATGCCCTTTTCCGCGCCGGCGATGCCGCGGAAGAAATTGCCGCCGCCGACCACAACGGCGGTCTCGATCCCTCGCCCCGCGGCTTCGGCGAGGTCGGCGGCAATCGCCGCCAAAGTGGCCGCATCGAGCCCATGGGTCTGGTTGCCCATCAAGGCTTCGCCCGAAAGCTTAATGACGACGCGCCGCCATTGTCGGCCGCTGGTGTTCATCCGATCCCCTCTCCCGTCAGCGACGCCTTCTTAACCCATGTCCTTAAACCATGTCGTTCCACCTTGTCCGGGAATTTTCATGGTAAAATTCGGGGTAAAATCCAACGCGGGCTCATGCTTCCCGAGCCGATTCGTAATGCCTGTTGCTTCTTGTTGCACACTGCCTCTTCCAAGGCCAAAACAAGGTGAGGAACGTCGCGAAAAGGACAGACGGCATGCCACATTTCGGGCTGGCGCGGAGATCGCTGCGGATGCGCGTCGTGCTCATCCCGTCAGCGATCCTGTTCCTCGGCATGGTGGCCGCGATTGGCGCAACTCTCTTTGCCGCCCGCAGCCGCATCGTCAGTGAAACGCACTCCAGCGTCACCGTGGGCAAGCTGCTGATCGGTTATGCGCTCGAAAAGATGGCTGCGGCGCAGGATGCGGATGAGGACTTCACGAGGCTGAGGCGTGAACTGGCGGAAATCCGGCATATCAGCGTTCATTATGCGCCGCTCGCGCCACAGGCCAACATTCAGCATTTCGAACGCCCACTCGCCACCGACACTGCGCCCTCTTGGTTTCTCAGACTCTTCGAACCGGCGAAGATCGTGGAAACCTTTCCTGTCGTCATCGGCGGCGCCAAACGTGGCGACCTCGTCATGTCCACGCGCCCGGCCGACGAGGTCGCGGAAATCTGGTCGAGTCTCGTCTTTCTCATTACGATTCTCGCGATCATCTCGATCGCGATCGTCACCCTGCTCTATCTCGCCGCCCGCTTCACCCTGAAGCCGCTGCATGATCTCGCCGATGGATTGGACCGCCTTGAGCATGGACAATTCGATGCCTTGGCCGAGATCAAAGTCGAAGAGCTGCAGCGCATCGGCGAGAAATTCAATCGTCTTGCGCGATCGCTCGCCCGGACCGAAGCCGACAATTTCTTGCTAATCGATCGTCTGATGTCGATCCAAGATGCGGAACGCAAGGAACTCGCGCGCGAGCTGCACGATGAGTTCGGCGCCTCGCTTTTCGGCATACGCGCCGCCGCTTCCTGTATCATCGAAGATGCGACGAAGAATGCGGATGAGGCGAGCGATGATATCATCGAGCAGGCGCAGGCAATCTCCGCGCTCGCCGATTCGATCCAGAAGCACAATTATCGGATTCTTGATCGCATCCGCCCGATGATTCTGCATCAGATGGGTCTCGCCGATGCCGTCCGTCAGCTTATTGACTCATGGGCTTCAGCCAATCGCCTGATCGCGTGCAAATTGAGCCTGCCGGAAAACGGCGTAGCGCTCGACCGTCTTCTTAATAATGAAGAGGTGAGCCTCACGAGTTACCGCATCATTCAGGAGTGCCTGACCAATGTGGCGCGTCATTCAAAGGCCAAGAAGGTCGATGTCGCGCTCGCTCTCGACCTCGCCAACAAAGCGACGCCGCAAATGACCATCGCAATCGAGGACGACGGCATCGGCCTTGCGCCCGACTTCCGTTTCGGCTTCGGCTTTCTCGGCATGAGCGAACGCGTACGCAAATTGGGCGGCAAGCTCACGATCGGCAAAGGGACTTGCGGCGGGACGCTGATCAGAGCATTCATTCCGTTGAGCGAAAACAACCGTGTTGCGGGCGCTCGGACGCGCCGACGCACCGCGGCTCCCGTTACATCAGGATAGGTGGTGATATGGAAACCGAGAGCATGACCGATCAGGTGAAAGTCCTGGTTATCGAGGATCACCCGATCGTGCGCGACGGCTGCCGGCGGATTTGCAGCCGGCGTCCCGATCTTGTGACGCGGGAAGCGAGCACAGCGGAAGAAGGCCTGGCCGCCAATCGCGAGTTCATGCCGGATGTGGTGATCCTCGACATCGGCTTGGGCGACATGAACGGCTTTGATATTCTGCCCAAGCTCGTCGCCGACAATGCCGGCGCGCAAGTCATCGTCTTCAGCATGTATGAGGCGGCGCGCTTCGTCACGCGCGCACTCGATCTCGGTGCCCGCGGCTATGTCACCAAGAACGACGATCCCAATGCCATTCTCGCGGCCATCGACAAAGTCCGCACCGGCGCCATCTATCTCGGCCAGTCGGTCGCGCAGACGCTCGCGCTTGCGAGTCGCGAACGCGCCAACGATCCGCTGCGCGAATTGACGGAGCGTGAGCGCCAAGTGGTCGACCTGTTGGGAGACGGCAAGAATCTCTCGGAAATCGCCGAGCTGCTCGACATCGGCTACAAGACCGCCGCCAATACTGTTGCATCGATCAAACAGAAGCTCGGAATCGCGACGAGTCCCGCGCTGATCAAATTCGCGGTCGAATTGAAATCGAGAAATTAGTCTGCCTTTAATCGCGCCGAACGTGCATGGACGGGAATTTTTCCCAATCTCGAAGTGAACTTTTCGCCCAGCTACGTCACTATTCTGGCTCCATGCGGCCATTCTTCTTAGTGGCCAGGTCATTGAATTCCAATAACTTATGCTCTACTGAGGCTTTATTACGTCGCTTAAAATAAAACTCGTCGCAGATACGGCGAGGTGAAAGCAGCGAAGGTATTATGGCGCGGCTTTCGCATTCAATTTAGCGACGCGTAACGGCTCGGGGGGGTCATGAAGTCTGCTGCTTTGTCGATGGCTGAGAGCCATCCGCGCGTCGTCCGATCGGCTTGCGTGCTCGCCGTCGCGGCCGGCATCTCGACCTACTCAGTCGCAGCCTTCGCGCAAGAACCCGTCACGCTGGCGCCGGTCGAAGTCTTCGCGACGTCGCCGCTCGGCACGGGAACGAACCCACTGGATATTCCAGGCGAGACGCAATCGATCGACTCGCAGGACATCGAAAATCTGAATCAGAGCACCATCACCGATGTTCTCGCGCGTCGGACGCCGGGCGTCTCGGTGACGGACGCGATCGGCAGCCCGCTCGCGCAATCGCTCGATTTCCGCGGTGAAACCGCTTCGCCGGTCCCGGGCACACCGCAGGGCCTCGCCGTTTACATGAACGGCGTGCGCATCAACGAATCCTATGGCGATGTCGTCAATTGGGACCTCATCCCGCCCATGGCGATCGACAATGCGCAGATTGTCACTGGCAACCCGGTCTTCGGTCTCAACGCGATCGCCGGCGCGGTGGTGATGAACATGAAGAACGGCTTCACCTGGCAAGGCACCGAAATCAACGTTCAGGGCGGCACGCAATTTACGGCAGAAGGCAACATTCAATACGGCATCAAGAAGGACAATTGGGCCTTTTACGTCGCAATGGATGGCGTGAGAACCGACGGCTACCGCTATTTCGGCCAATCGGATGTCGAGCGCGGCTATGCCGATCTCGGCTATCGCGCCGAAAGCAATGAACTCCATTTGAGCGTCACAGGTGCCGCCGACGGCCTTGGCGTCGCCGCCTCAACGCCGGTCGACCTGATCGCGCAACAAGGTTACGCCTCCGTCTTCACCACGCCACAGACGACGACGACTTCGGCGGAAATGGTCACGCTGTCGGATCAATCGCAGATCAACAGCACGCTGAAGTTCAACGGCAACGTCTATTTCCGCAACTACGCGCAGTCGCATGTCGACGGCAACGTCAGCAATTACTACCATTGCGCCGCCGGCGCCGGTTTCCTCTGCAATGGCGGAAGCGTTACGGGTGTGACCGACCCGGACCCGGCTCAGCCGGACGGTCAGCCGATGGGGGAAATCGACTACAACTGGACCCAGACGAAGACCATCGGCACGACATTGCAGCTGACCGATACCGACAAGATCCTCGATCACAACAACACGATCACTGCCGGCGTCAGTGTCGATCACGGATGGACCCATTTCGGCGGCCTGAGCCAACTCGGCACGCTACCGCCGGATCTTGTCGTACAACCATACCCGGGTGCGTACATAGATGATCCTTCAAATGACGTCTCGCCCGTCAATCTCAGTGCTCAGAACACCTATATCGGCGTCTATGTCCTCGATGATTTCAATGTCACCGACCAATTCAGCGTTCACGCCGGTGCGCGCTTCAATGACGCGCTGATCAACTTGGCGGACTTGACTGGCGCAAGCCCCAATCTGAACGCAAGCGATAGCTTCAACCGGATCAATCCGGTCGTCGGCGCAACATACAAGATCACGCCTGAGATATCCGCCTATGCCAGCTACTCGGAGGCCAATCGCGCGCCGACACCGCTCGAACTCGGGTGTTCAAGCCCGACAACACCGTGCATGATTGATAATTTCCTCGTCTCAGATCCGCCGCTGAAGCAGATCGTTGCCCGCACGGTCGAGGCCGGCTTCAAAGGAAACAACAAAATCGACGGGGCGATCCCCGGACAGCTGACATGGGCCGTTAACTTCTACAGGACCGAAAACCAGGACGACATCTACAGTGTACCGAGCCCGACAGTCATAGGTTTCGGCTATTACACCAACGCCGGCGACACGCTGCGCCAAGGCGTCGATGTCGGCGGCACCTTCACGACCGACAAATGGGACGTCTACGCCAATTATTCCTACATTCAGGCGATCTTCCTGACGCCTATCCAACTCGCCTCTCCCAACAATCCGAATGCGAATTGCGGCGGCCCCGGTTCGGGCATCGAATGCGTCATGCCGGGAGATAACATTCCGGGAATCCCCAACCACAAATTCAAAGTCGGCTTCGACTATTTGGTCCTGCCGAAATGGAAGGTGGGCGCGGATCTCGTCTATCGCTCAAGCGTCTATTATTCCGGCGACGAAATTAATTCGTTCGCGCCGATCTCGGGCTTTGCCACGATCAATCTGCGCAGCTCCTACCAGATCAACGATCACGTCCAGGTCTTCGGCCTAATCAATAACGCGCTCAACTATCGCGCCGCGTCCTTTGGAACGCTTTACGACACGGGTTCGACGACCAACCAGGTTACCGGCAATCCCGTCCCAGGACTGTTCTCGTCGACTAACCCGCGTTCGATCACGATCAGCCCACCCCTTGAAGTCTATGCCGGCGCCAAAGTGACTTTCTAAGTCACCTTCTTCTTCCCCTTGCACCGCCAATCGCCGCGCCGGACTCCCGTCCGGCGCGGCTTTTGTTTGTGACAGCCCGTCTTGTCTCCGCACGGCTTTTACCCTTAAGCCAGAGCGTGAAGTCGAGGGGTCCCGATGCTGCTCACGATCCTGCATGGCGTTTTGGGGCTCTTCGCCCTTTTGTTCATCGCCTGGCTCCTGAGCGAAGACCGCTTCGCGCCACCCTGGCGCATCGTCATCGGCGGCGTCTGTCTGCAGATCGCGCTCGCTCTTCTGCTCATCAAATTCGCGCCGGCCGCGAAGCCCCTGCTGCTCCTGAACGATGCCGTCGGCGGCTTGCAGAAGGCGACGGATGCCGGCACATCGCTCGTCTTCGGCTATCTTGGCGGCGCGCCCCTGCCCTTCGTCGAGACCCATCCGGGCGCGAGCTATATTCTCGCCTTCCGCGCCTTTCCGCTCGTTCTCGTCATCAGCGCGCTGGCCTCGCTGCTTCTTTATTGGGGCATTCTGCAACGCATCGTCGCCGTCTTTGCCTGGGGCCTTAACCGCACGCTCGGTATCGGCGGTGCGCTTGGGCTCGGCGCCGCCGTCCATATCTTCGTCGGCATGATCGAGGCGCCGCTTCTGGTGCGGCCCTATCTCCTTACCCTCTCGCGGGGCGAACTCTTCGCGCTGATGAGCTGCGGCATGGCCGGCATCGCCGGCACGGTGATGGTGATCTACGCCTCCCTCCTCGGCACCGCCATTCCCGATGCGCTGAGCCATATTCTCATCGCCTCCGTCATTTCGACGCCGGCGGCACTTGCCCTCGCCGCTTTGATGATCCCCTTTCAGCCGGAGGCGGACACGAGCGCGAAGCTGATCGTCGAAAACCCTGCCGCCAGCACAATGGACGCGATAGCGCGCGGCACGCTCGACGGCGTCGGCTTTCTCGCCGCCATCATCGCCGTGCTGATCGTGCTGGTCGCACTGGTGACACTCGTCAATCTCGCGCTCGGCCTCTTGCCGCAATGGAGCGGCGCGCCGATTACGCTGCAGCGGACTTTCGCGCTCGGCTTTCAGCCCCTGCTCTGGCTCATCGGCATTCCGGGAAACGAGATCGGTACGGCTGCGAGCCTGATGGGAACGAAGACGGTCATCAATGAATTCGTCGCCTATCTCGATCTCGCGCATTTGCCGCAGAATGCGCTGAGCCCCAGGACCCGGCTGATGATGACCTATGCGCTCTGCGGCTTCGCCAATTTTGGCAGCGCCGGCATTATGATCGGGGGCATGACCGCCATGGCGCCTGAACGCCGGCAGGAAATCGTCGGCCTCGCCATGCGTTCGCTCATCTCAGGCACGCTTGCGACCTTGATGAGCGGCGCGGTTGTGGGCATGTTGGTTTGACTGATGACGATTTTCTTCACCAGCGACACGCATTTCGATGACGCAAGACGCATCCGCGTCGATCATCGCCCCTTCAAGACTATCGAAGAGCAGGACGCCGCTTTGATCGCGCGCTGGAACGAGGTCGTCCGCGCCAAGGATGACATCTACCATCTGGGCGATTTTACTGTCTCAAAAAAAGCGAAGCGCGTGAGCCAACTGCTTGGCATGCTCAAAGGCCGCAAACATCTCATCATCGGCAACAATGATGCCGAGGCGACGATCACCAACAAAGGCTGGACGAGCGTCGCGGCCTATCGAGAGATCGAACTCGACGGACGCTTGCTCATCCTCTGCCACTACCCTTTCCGCACTTGGCACAATATGGCCAAAGGCGCGATCGACCTGCACGGCCATTCGCATGGAAAGCTCAAGGAAGCGACCCGGCAATATGATGTCGGCGTCGATGTTTTCGATTATCGGCCGGTGACTTTGGAGACGGTTCTTTCAAGCAAGCGCGGACGGCGCAAGTGAGCTAGCCCAGCGCTCGCGCCACTTCCGCGCGCAGCATCGGCAGAACCTCCTCTTCGAACCAAGGATTGCGCTTCAGCCAGCCACTGTTGCGCCAGGAGGGATGCGGCAGCGCGATCACGCGCGGACGGATCGCCCGATGTCTACGCCATGCGCCGACGATTTCGGCCTGCGTCGCGTTCTTGGTGAGCGGATGCCCAAGCCGTTCGAAATGATAATCCTGCGCGTAACGCCCGACCGCGAGGATCGTCTCAACCTGCGGCAGCACGTCGAACAATCGATCATGCCATTGCGCGCGGCATTCGCGGCGCGGCGGCAAATCGCCTTTCGCCGCATCATGACCCGGAAAGCAGAAACCCATCGGCACGATCGCAATGCGCACCACGTCGTAGAATGTCTCGCGGCTCACGCCCATCCAGGTCTGCAGTCGATCGCCAGAGGGATCGTTGAATGACAGCCCCGTGTTATGCACGCGTACGCCTGGCGCTTGGCTCGCGATGAGCAGACGCGCGGTCGAAGACACACGAAGGACCGGGTGCGGCTCATGCGGCAGCGGCGGAACCGCGTCAAGACAGAGCTGACAGGCTCTGATCTCGTCGGCGAGAGTGTCAAGGCGCTTAGCAATTTTCTTTATGGGCTGATCGAGCATGATCTTAAGGCACGGCGCTCGGCCGGCGAGAGACAGCACCATGCCAGCGCGCGAGGTTCGTGAGGTCCGGCATCGCAATCCGGGCGGCCTTTAGAAAATCGATGGCGACAAGCGCCGTAATATCCGCAATCGAGTAATTATCGCCCGCAATGAATGGCCGCTCCGCCAGCTCGCTGTCGAGATAGGTCATGAACTCGAGCGCATTGACCCTGCCTTTTTCAGCGACGTCCGGAATCTGCGGCTGCTCCAATTCGCGCATGGCGCGATGGCCGTGACGAAAGGCCATCAGCACCGGAATAAGAAGATGCCATTCAATCCGCCTCTGCCACATCTCGACCAAAGCACGCCCGAGAATGCCTTCGCCGAACAAAGGCGGTTCCGGTTTCAGCTCGTCGAAATAGCGGCAGATGGCGACGGATTCGGCGAGCACCGTGCCGTCGTCGAGCAGAAGCACGGGCGTGCGCTGCATCGGATTGATAGCGCGAAAAGCGTCGCGCTTATGCTCCCCTCTCATAATGTTAACCTGCTCGCGCCGCACGTCGATGCCTTTCTCGGCAAGAAATATCCTGACCCGCCGCGGATTGGGCGCGCCTTCCGTGTCATAGAGCGTCATCGGCATAGTCGTCTGCCTTGTTCAGTCCGCATGCGTTAACAACAATGGCCGTCGCGCAGTCGCGACGATCCGCAAACAAGAGAGAATGGATTATTAACCATATTTATTTCTTGCGTCACCGGCCAAAGTGAGCGCATGGCAGCGATATGCCGAGTGGCTCAACGCGGAGACGGTTAATCGATTACTCACCATTCCGTGAGCCTTGCGTTAATCTTTCTCGGCGAATGTTCGATTGGTTTGCGGACGCTCGGCACGCCCACCTTTCGCCTGTGTTGAGCGGGCGTTAAGAGCGCACGGTAACAGTCCGTGCCCCGGGTGAGCGGCAGTCAGGGTGAGTATGACGGAAGTTACTGCGGACATTGTGGAGCGCGGCCGCGGCCTTAACACGAAGACCGCGGGCGAACGCCGGCGCATCGCGGCGCGGGTGCGCGAGGCGCGCGAAAAACTCACCTCCGCCGGCTCCGGCCACAGAGCCTTCGACGTCGAACTCCTGCAGCTTTTCGCTCATGGCAAGCGGCAAGCGACCCTCAGCTTCATCGTTCTCGCCGTCGTTGCCGCGGTGGTCGCAACGGCCTGGGCGCCGCGCAGCGCGCTGATCCTCTGGCTCGCGATCGCGCTGATCACAGTGTTGATCGCCTATGCTTTGGCCGCGCGCTTTTCCTCGCTCGATGCCGCGAGCATAAATGTTGCTCGCTGGCGTAGCCAGTTCGTGATTGCGGAAGTCACACAAGGCATCGTCTGGGCGCAGATCGTCGGCCTTGTCAGCGTATCGCATGATCCCAACGCCAAGACTTTCGTTCTCGTGCTCCTGCTGCTCGTCTCGGCGATGAACGCGACGATCACGGCGTCGATTCCCGTCGCCGTCTATGCCGGCCTTGCGCCGATGACATTGGCGATTGCCGCCTTTCTCTGGCCGACGAGTCTCACCGATCCCTCGATGCCCTTGGCAGCGCTTGCCGTCGGCACGATGCTCTATTCCGTCGTCCTCGCCAAGAAGCTTTATGCCCGCGCACTCGATACGCTCTCCTTCCAATCGGAAAAGGACGAGCTGATCGCCGAGCTGGAACAAGCGAAGGTCAACAGCGACGTCGCTCGCTTGCGCGCTGAAGAAGCCAATCTCGCCAAATCGCGCTTTCTCGCTACCATGAGCCATGAGTTGCGCACGCCCCTCAACGCGATCCTCGGCTTTTCCGAAGTCATGAAGCAGGAGCTGTTCGGCGCGCACAAAGTGCCCTCATATAAAGAGTATGCAAGCGACATCCATTCGAGTGGCCAGCATCTGCTCACGCTCATCAATGAGATCCTCGACCTCTCGCGCGTCGAAGCAGGCCGCTACGAGCTGAAAGCGGAGCCTGTCGCGCTGAGCAACATCATCGAGGAATCGCGTCATCTCCTGTGCCTGCGCGCTAAGAAGCGCGAGATCACGATTCACGAACTTGCCGAACCCGATCTGCCGCGCATTTGGGCGGACGAGCGCGCGGTACGTCAGGTCGCGTTGAACCTATTGTCGAATGCGATCAAATTCACCCCGCCGGGCGGCACCATCAGCATCAAGATCGGCTGGACCGCGCATGGCGGCCAATATTTCTCGGTGAAGGACACAGGCCCCGGCATTCCCGAGGACGAAATCCCTGTTGTCATGTCGTCCTTCGGCCGCGGCACGCTGGCCCAGAAGAACGCCGAGGAAGGCTCCGGTCTCGGCCTGCCGATCGTCAAGGGCCTCATCGAGCTTCATGGCGGAAGTTTCACGCTGAAATCGAAAGTCCGCGAGGGAACGGAAGTGATCGTCGTCTTCCCGCCGGAACGCGTCATGAATGCGCTGCCCCGGCTCGATCTCGAAGCCCCGCCGGAATTCGAGACGCAGCCCCAGCGAAGGGCGCGCTCCGCCGCCTGAGCCCTTACGGCCTGGCCTTGGTAGTGTCTCAGTTTGAAATCTGGCTACCTATCCTCGCTGCCAAAATGCCACGATACTGCCCCCGGCGATGATAAGCGCGCCACCGATCAGGATTGGCATGTCGGGCGCGACTCGGAAGGCGATGAAATTAACGAATTGCCAAACGATGAATAGAGTAGCGACATATACGCCGATTACGCGTCCAAATTCGATCGGCGCTAGATTGAGCGTCAAACCATATCCGAACAGCAGAGCCATTCCGGTTAGGAATAGCCCCACCCTTGGCAACAACGATTGTTCGTGCAGTCCTATCCGCACAACAGCGTCCCCAAAGGCTTCCAGAATCGTGGCGACGATCAAAAATCCCAGTATTATAAGTTTGTTCATGTCTCACCCCAGTTCATTGCGTTGCCTAGGATAGCCCATGCCCCGAGGCCCCAAAGGCAAAAGCGTCCTGCCGACGTAATCGACAACGCCGTTCATGTCATGCGGATCGCGACGGGAGAGAGATTGAGGAAGCCGTCCCGACAAAGAGGCAAAATCGCGCCAAAAAAGCTGGCTCAAAGGGCGGTCCGGCAAGAGCGCGAGCGCTTACGCCCGAACAGCGTTGGGAAATTGCACGTACAGCGGCAAGTGCCCGCTGGAAAAAGACACGCGAGGCAGCCTCCTCGTCGAGACCCTTCGCGATTTTCATCTCCTCGATATCTTCCTCAAAATTGAATACGACCCTGCCCTTTTGCAGCGGCAGCGCGCGTGCTACTTCATGGAACAATTGAGAAGCCGCCGGCAGATGCGATGCCGCGCGGCTTTGTTGTGAAACAATCATCCGCAAAGCTTATGCTACCCGCTTTGCGGTCCTGGAGATCATAATGTCTCGTTTCGTGCGTTCGGCTCCCCCGCTCTTCCTTTCCGTCCTTCTCTCACTGAGCCTCGCGCTGCCGCTTCGCGCCGCGAACGATGATGCGGGCGACAAAGGCGCGCCCGCTTCAGATCAGTCGCAAAAGCCGACAACGCCGCCCAATCTACTGCCCGCCGCCGTCACCACCGAGCAGACGCTGCAATTGCCGGATCGAACACTGCATTTCAAATCGACGGCCGGCGCGATAAGGCTCAGCAATGCCGAGACCGGCGCGCCGCTCGCCGATGTCGCTTATGTTTATTTCCAGCTCGAAGGGACCGATCCCGCCAAACGGCCGCTGACAATTGCGGTCAATGGCGGTCCCGGCGCTGCCTCGGCCTGGCTCAATCTCGGCGGCCTTGGGCCCTGGCGCATTCCGTTATTGGGCGATGGGCGCAGCGCCGCCGCCGATCCCGTGCCCACGCCCAATGCCGACACATGGCTCGATTTCACCGATCTTGTCTTCATCGATCCAGTGGGCACGGGCTACAGCCGGATTCTCAGCACCGATGCCGATGTGAAGAAGAACTTCTATTCCGTCGACGGCGACATCAACACGCTCTCGGTCGTCATTCGCAAATGGATCGACAAATACCAGCGCGTCGACAGCCCGAAATTCATCGTCGGCGAAAGTTATGGCGGCTTTCGCGCGCCGAAGCTGACCTATCGTCTCGAAGAACATGAAGGCATCGGCATCACCGGGCTTGTGATGGTCTCGCCCGTTCTCGATTTCGCGTGGTTCGACGGCGAGGTCAATCCGATGGTCTATGTCACCCATCTTCCCTCGCTCGCCGCCGCCGCGCGCGATCTGAAAGGTCCCGATCCGCGCAAGGATCTTGCCGATGTCGAAGCCTATGCCGCTGGGCCCTATATCGTCGATCTTCTGAAAGGCGAGCGCGACACGGCAGCTGTCGCGCGCATTTCTGAGCAAGTCGCGAAATTCACTGGTCTTGATCCGGCGCTTGTGCGCAAGCTCGGCGGCCGTGTCGATTCCGCGACTTTCGTTCGCGAGCGCAATCGCGCCAGCGGTCAGGTCGGCAGTATGTATGACGCGTTGACCACGGGCTATGATTCCTATCCGCATCTCGCCAGAAGCGATTATCCGGACCCGCTGCTCGATGTTTTGCGCGCACCCTTTGCGAGCGCCATGACTTATGTTTATGAGAAGAAGCTCAACTGGACTGTGGACGCGCGCTATGAAATTCTGAACGACGATGTGAACCGCGACTGGGATTGGGGCAAGCATCAGCCAGTCGAGGCCATGGACGATCTTCGCCACGACCTCGCGCTCGATTCGAACCTCCACGCCACCATTGTGCATGGCGTGACGGATCAGGTGACGCCTTATTTCGCCTCGAAACTGCTGATCGACCAAGTGCCGCCCATGGGCGACCCCAACCGTCTTAGGCTTGTGGTTCTCGGCGGCGGCCATATGGTCTATGCGCTCGATTCCTCCCGCGCCGCCCTGCGTGACGCCGGAAAGCAAGTGATCGAAGGCAAATGAGGACGGCGCTCCATGGCACTGCCCGATGGGCCAAAGCTGGATGACAGCGCGCGCGAGGGATCGCCGCGCGACGTCTTTTTCGCTTTTCTCAAATTGGGCGTGAGCTGCTTTGGCGGCCCGATCGCGCATCTGGGTTACTTCCGTGACGAATTCGTCGCGCGGCGCAAATGGATCGCCGAGGACGCCTATGCCGATCTCGTCGCGCTGGCGCAGTTTCTGCCGGGTCCTGGGAGCAGCAAGGTCGGTTTTTCCATCGGCCTGATGCGGGCGGGATGGCGCGGCGGGCTGATGGCCTTTCTCGGTTTCACGCTCCCCTCCGCCCTCATCATGTTCGGTTTCGCTTATGGCGCGAGCGCGATCAGCGGCAGGCTTGCCGGAGGTCTCTTGCATGGGTTGCGGCTTGTCGCGGTCGCCATCGTCGCGCAAGCCGTCTTGGGCATGGCCCGCACGCTTTGCCCGGATCGTACCCGCGCCGCGATCGCTGTCGTCGTCTCGCTGATCATTTTGATGAGTAGCAGTGCGGCCGCGCAGATCGGCGCCATCGCGCTGGGCGGCGTTGCCGGTCTTTTGTTCTGCCGTGGCGAGGCGAAGCTCATCGGCGACCATCTGCCCGTGCCCGTCTCGCGCCGCGTCGGCATCGTCTTGCTCGCGATCTGTCTTATTCTACTCGGTGGATTGCCGCTTCTTCGCCACCTCACGGCGTGGCCGCCGCTGGCTTTGTTCGAGTCCTTCTATCGCTCCGGCGCGCTCGTCTTTGGCGGCGGCCATGTCGTGTTGCCGTTGCTGCGGCAGGCGGTCGTCGTGCCGGGCTGGGTGAGCGATCAGACCTTTCTCGACGGCTATGGCGCGGCGCAAGCCATTCCCGGGCCTCTTTTCGCCTTTGCAGCCTATCTCGGCGCCATCGTGAAAGGACCGCCGAACGGTATCCTCGGCGCGACGATCAGCCTGATCGCGATTTTTCTTCCCGGCCTTTTGATGATCTCAGGAACTTTGCCGTTTTGGGATCAGTTCCGCCGCCAGCCACAAGCGCAGGCTGTGATGCGCGGCATCAATGCTGCCGTCGTCGGCCTTCTCGGCGCGGCGCTTTATCATCCGCTCTGGACGACATCGGTGAAGACGAACGGCGATTTCGCGCTTGCGCTCGTCGGCTTCGTTCTTTTGACGAAGGGAAATGCGCCGCCCATTCTCGTCGTGATCGTCAGCGCACTCGGCGGGATCGGTCTCGCGCTTTTCAACCTCTGAGAATTGCATGAACAAAGGAACGGCCATCGTCTTTGTCGTGCTGCTTGGATGCGTCAGCCTCTTCGGCGACGTCACCTATGAAGGCGCGCGCTCGATCGTCGGGCCTTATCTCGGCACGCTCGGCGCGACAGGTACGATCATCGGCATTGCCGCGGGTGCGGGCGAACTCGTCGGCTACGGCATTCGTCTCGCGTCGGGGTTTCTCACCGACAAGAGCAAACAGTATTGGCCGCTGACGATTGCTGGCTATGTCATCAATCTCGCCGCCGTTCCGTTGCTCGCGCTCGCCGGCAATTGGCAAATCGCCGTCGCTCTCGTCATCTGTGAGCGCGCCGGCAAAGGCATCAGGACGCCCGCGCGCGACGCGATGCTCGCCTCCGCCACGCAGGCGACGGGACGCGGCTGGGGTTTTGGATTGCACGAGGCGCTGGATCAGCTGGGCGCCGTCTCGGGGCCCTTGGCGCTCGCCGCGCTTCTCGCGCATCAAGTCGGCTACCGCGCGGCGTTTGCCTTGCTTCTCATCCCCGCAACGATCGCGATCGTTATTCTTCTCACCGCACGGCGGCTTTATCCCGATCCCGGCACGCTCGAAATCAAAAAAGTCGAGTTGGCTGCGGATCGTTTCCCGAAGAATTATTGGATTTATCTTCTGGCCTCAGCACTCATTGCCTTCGGTTATATCGATTTTCCACTCATCGCTTTCCATTTTGGCAAAAGCGAGAACATCGCGGCCTCCTCGATCCCGCTGCTTTATGCGGTCGCCATGTTGAGCGCCGCGCTCGCCGCTTTGATCTTGGGTCGTATTTTCGACCGCATCGGCCTTTGGGCGAATGTCATCGCCGTCGCGATCGGCGCGCTTTATGCGCCGCTCGTCTTCTATGGCGGATTTGATGCCGCGCTCGCCGGCATGATCTTATGGGGAATCGGCATGGGCGTGCAGGACTCGATCCTGCGCGCCTATATTGCCGAGATTGTCGCGCCAGAACGGCGCGGACGCGCCTATGGTCTTTTCGGCGCGGTCTATGGCGTCGCTTGGTTCACGGGCAGTGCGACGATGGGCATTCTCTACGACCGCGCGCTGCCGCTCGTCGTCATTCTCGCGATCGTCTCCGAAATCGCCGCGGCACTGGTGCTCGCGGCACTTGCCCGATCGGACAAGCCCGCAGCACAAGCATAAGCAGCAAAAGAGAAGCCGCGCTTAGCGCGGCTCCGTGCCGACCGTGCGGGTCGCCTCAAACAGGAACCAAGTGCGCCGTTCGGTCTCATCGATCCAGACTTCGAGAAGGCTCGTCGTCGCAACGTCCTTATGCTCTTCGCAGAGATCGTGGACCTCGCGCATCGAGGTCGCGAGCTGTTTGTTGTCTTCGCGAAGCTCAGCCAGCATGTCCAATGGCGTGACATAGTCGGCGTCATTGTCCTTCAGCCGCTGCTTGCGGGCGATATCGCCGATCGAATGCAGCGTCGTGCCGCCGATCTTGCGCACGCGCTCGGCCATCGGATCGGTCATCGCGAAAATCTGGTCGCCATGTTCGTCGAGCAGAAGATGATAATCGCGGAAATGCGGGCCCGACATGTGCCAGTGAAAATTCTTCGTCTTGAGATAAAGCGCAAAAACATCGCTCAAGAGAACGTTCAGCGCGGGGGCAATATCCTTGATGGCGTTCGACGAAAGATCGGTCGGGGTGCCAAGCGGCGCGATCATATGGATTTTCGCGTCCTGCGTGGCTTGCTTGCTTGCGCTCATGGGGATGGTCCTTTTCGGTTGAGGTCGTGTCCAAGGCTTCCGGCCCGCTGGCTCTGCCCGGTCTATGAACTAAGAGGCCGCCCGCCCAAGGCTAGACGGCAGCTTTCAGAAAAATCCTTATCGATGAAGCTATGACAGCCCGAAGACGGAGAAGTCCGCGTTCACAACGCGATCGCTACGGCTAAGGTTCCCCATTGGGGGCTTCACTCTTCTATTTTACCCGCGACCTGCGCTTCCGCAAATGTCGCCATGCCGCTGTGACAGGCAAGGGCCGCCTTGACGACGCCCGCCGCGAGCGCCGCGCCGCTGCCTTCGCCAAGCCGCAGGCCAAGATCGAGCAAGGGCCTTTTGCCGAGCCTTGCAAGCACCTCGCGATGCGCGCCATCGCCCGAGAGATGGCCGGCAAGGCAATGGTCGATCGCCCCGGGGGATTGGGCGGCAAGAACGGCGGCGGCGGCGCAGGCAATATAGCCATCGAGAAGGACTGGGATGCGCGCGAGCCGCGCGGCGACAATCGCACCCGCCATGGCCGCGATCTCGTGACCGCCGAGGCGCCGCAGAACCTCCAGCGGATCGGCGAGCGCATCGTTATGGAGCGCGATCGCCGTATCGATCGATTCAATTTTACGCTTAAGACCCCGATCATCGACGCCGGCGCCGCGGCCGACCCAATCGCCGGCGTTTCCGCCATAAAGCGCGCAATAGATTGCCGCCGCGCTCGTCGAATTGCCGATCCCCATTTCGCCGATGCAAAGCAGATCTGTGCCCGGCGCAACAGCATCCATGCCGCGCAGAAAATAGCTGAGAAGCGTCGCCTCCTCCATCGCCGGATTTTCGGTGAAGTCTTCGGTCGGACGATCGAGATCGAGTTCGACGACTTTGAGCGACAGCCCAAAGTTCAAGCAGATCTGGTTGATCGCCGCGCCGCCCGCGGCGAAATTCGCGACCATCGCTTGCGTCACCGAGGCCGGATAGGCTGAGACGCCGCGCGCGACGATGCCGTGATTGCCGGCGAAGACGAGCACCAGCGGCTGCGCCAGCGTCGGCATCGCGCGGCCCTGCCATTGCGCGAGAAAAGCCGCGATCTCTTCGAGCCGGCCAAGCGAACCCAAGGGTTTCGTCAATTCCGCCTGACGCGCGCGAACCGCTTCAGCAGACTCATGCGATGGCGCAGGAAGCGCATCGAGAACGGGGCGAATGTCGCTGAATGATGTCGGACGCGTGACGTTCTCGCGCGCGAGATCGGCGTTTGACTCAGAGCTCTTATGCAAATTCATCCATCCGATCATTTCTGCGAGGGAAAGTGAATTGCGTGTCAGTTTGTCTCAGCGCATTCGGCTCTGGCGACATTGCAATGCAGCACACAGCACCGCACATACAGTTCACTGTCCGATTCGCTTCGACATTCGGTGCGTGACGACCAAGAAGTGCTGACTTGCACCAAAAGAAATTCACAAGGCGCTGCCACGCGTCAAACTTTGGAAGGCCATTATGACCCGTCTCTTTTCTTCATCTCTCGCTCTCCCCTTCGCTCTTGCCCTCACGCTTTCCGCGGCCGGCGGCATTGCGCTCTTCACGTCCGAGGCCCGCGCGGCCGAGGCCCATCCGATCAGCGTTCGCTGCTTCATGGGTGCCACGCCCGGCGCCAAGCACGACCCGACCGGCGGCTGGGTCTGCACGACGGAACAGCGTAGCGACACGCAGTAATCGGAACGGGCGGCTTAGCTGCCCCAACAGCCCTAACCCAAGAGAGCGCTTCCGCCCCGGCGGGAGCGCTCTTTTATATTAAGGAATAGCCCCTAGCCTTGCCTACCGCCCCGCTCAGGCCGCAGGCACTGGCACCTCTCTACGCTTTTTCGAATTTCATGCTAGGGATAGGCGAAAGCCCAGGGAATTCATCAGATGCCGCACTATCGCTCCCGCACCACGACCCATGGAAGGAACATGGCCGGCGCCCGTGGCCTTTGGCGCGCGACCGGCATGAAGGACGAAGATTTCGGCAAGCCGATCATCGCCGTCGTCAATTCCTTCACCCAGTTCGTGCCCGGCCATGTCCATCTGAAGGATTTGGGCCAGCTCGTCGCGCGCGAAATCGAAGCGGCGGGCGGCGTCGCCAAAGAATTCAATACCATCGCAGTCGATGACGGCATCGCCATGGGCCATGATGGCATGCTCTACAGCCTGCCATCGCGCGACCTCATCGCCGACTCGGTCGAGTATATGGCCAATGCTCATTGCGCCGATGGCCTCGTCTGCATTTCGAATTGCGACAAGATCACGCCCGGCATGTTGATGGCGAGCCTGCGCCTCAACATTCCGACGGTCTTCGTTTCCGGCGGCCCGATGGAAGCCGGTAAGGTTGTCGTCGGCGGCAAGAAGAAGGCGGTCGATCTGATCGATGCCATGGTCGCCGCCGCCGATGAGCGCGTCAGCGATGCCGAAGTGCAGGTGATGGAGCGTTCCGCCTGCCCGACTTGCGGCTCCTGCTCCGGCATGTTCACAGCGAATTCGATGAACTGCTTGACCGAAGCGCTCGGCCTGTCGCTGCCCGGCAATGGCTCGGTGCTCGCGACCCATGCCGACCGCAAGCGGCTCTTTGTCGAAGCGGGTCACCTCATCGTCGATCTCGCGCGCCGCTACTACGAACAGGACGACACCTCCGTTCTGCCGCGCTCGGTTGCAACGTTTGCCGCCTTCGAGAATGCGATGACGCTCGATATCGCCATGGGCGGCTCGACCAATACCGTGCTGCATCTTCTCGCCGCCGCCTATGAAGGCGAAGTCGATTTCACCATGGCCGACATCGATCGGCTGTCGCGCCGCGTGCCGGTGCTCTGCAAGGTCGCGCCTTCCGTGCCCGATGTGCATCTCGAAGACGTGCATCGCGCCGGCGGCGTGATGGCGATCCTCGGCGAATTGGATCGCGCCGGGCTGCTCGAAACCAACGTGCCCGTCGTTCATGCCGCCTCACTCGGCGATGCGCTTGACCGCTGGGACATCTGCCGCACGAACAGCGAAATGGTGGCGGATTTTTACTGCGCCGCGCCGGGCGGCGTGCCGACGCAAGTCGCCTTCAGCCAGGACGAACACTATGAGGAGGTCGATCGCGACCGCGCCAAAGGCGTGATCCGCGATGCCGCACACGCCTTCTCGAAAGACGGTGGGCTTGCGGTGCTCTATGGCAATCTCGCCGAAGACGGCGCGATCGTGAAGACGGCCGGCGTCGATGCGGCCAATCTCACCTTCACCGGCAAAGCGCGCGTCTATGAAAGCCAGGACGCGGCGGTCGAAGGCATTCTCGCCAATCAGATGAAGGCGGGCGACATCGCCGTCATCCGTTATGAAGGCCCGCGCGGTGGCCCGGGCATGCAGGAGATGCTCTATCCGACGAGTTACATCAAATCGAAAGGCCTCGGCAAAGTCTGCGCGCTCATCACCGACGGACGCTTTTCCGGCGGCACATCAGGCCTGTCGATCGGCCATGTCTCGCCGGAAGCGGCGGAAGGCGGCACGATCGGCCTCGTCGAAGAGGGCGACACGATCGAGATCGACATTCCCAATCGCCGCATTCATCTCGATGTGCCGGATGCGGTGCTTGCGGAACGGCGCGCCAACATGGAATCCAAAGGTTCGCACGCCTGGAAGCCCGCGGCGCGCAAGCGCAAGGTCTCGACGGCGCTGCGCGCCTACGCCTCGATGACGACGAGCGCGGCCAAGGGCGCGGTGCGGGTGGTGGAATGAGGGAGCGCGTCAGCCTCGCTTGCGCTCAGCGTGATGCCACATTTTGGCTGTACCGGCGCTGATTGTAGCTTAGGCTGCTTGTCCTGTCGGACCCGATGTTTGCCGACCGACTTTTGACTCTGATCTGAAGCACGCGGATGGCTAAGCTCCACGACGAATCTGCCTCAGGCGCCGACGAAGCCTCCTGGCCGAGCGCCGATCCCATGCAAATTAAGATCGAGCCCGGTGACGCACTCTTTGGGCCTGGAGTTGGCAAGGCGTCCAACGGAGCATCAAGGCGTCCGTCCCTCTTTGGGCGTCTCTTCCTCACCGCCGTGCTGTGCGGATTGGCTTGGGCCGGAGGCGTATATTATTCCTCCGGCCATTTGCCCATTGATCTCCTGAAATGGAGCCCGGGCTATCAAGCGCAGCAAGCGACCGAGCGCGACGAGATGGCGAACACGCTGCGGCAAATGGCTGACGACATTCGTGCTCTGAAAGCCAGCGTCGGCGATAAGGGCGCGGCGCCCGCGCAGACGACGACAGGCGCCACCACTGCCGATCTTGGGGCGCGGCTCGACAAATTGGAGGCCGACCTCGCGAGCAAGCTCTCGCAAATGAATGATCGTCTCGCGACCATCGAGCAGCAAATGGCGGCGTCGCACGCCGCTGTTGCGTCGCGAGCGCCGCCGCACCCGAAACACGAACATCTCCATGACGCCTTCAATCCAGCTCAAGACCCCAACGCTGTCGGGGCGCCGCGTCCGCTGGGTTCCCACTGAGGACGGCGGGCATCTGTCCGGTTCATGGCTCACGAATCCGCTATTCGCTCGATCCTGCCGCCTTATGCTCTTGTAAACTCTACGTAACTGCCGGCAGCAGCTTGTTACCCATAGGGATTTGCGGATAATGACTCATCAGCTGTTTAGGCGCATAAACAAGCGATTGGAAGGCGAGGCCCGCGAGCATGAGCAGCGACGACGAGATCAATCTCGCGACAGAGAACGCTCATCTTCGACGCCTTTTGGAGCAAGCCTTAACCGACGTATCGGAGCATGAGACGACCGATAAGGTGCAACGCATTGTCCTGGAGGAGTTGCACCATCGCGTCAAAAACATGCTGGCGACCGTTCAGGCCATTACGTTGCAGAGCCTTCGCTCGGCCGACAGCGTGGAACACGCGCGCCAGGCAGTAGAGAGCCGTCTCCTTGCGCTGAGCAGGGTGCATGATCTGCTCTTGCGAACCAATTGGAGCGGCGCCCGATTGACGGAGTTGCTCAAAGTCGCGACGCAGCCTTTTACGACGCCCGGCAACGGACAGTTCCTCATTCGAACGGCCGATATTGAAGTCAATCCAGACGCCGCGCTTCCTCTGGCCATGACGCTGAATGAACTTTGCACGAACGCGGTGAAATACGGAGCGCTTTCGGCGCCGGAAGGACGCGTCAGCATCCTGACCGAAGTTGACGATGCAGAGAAGAATCTCCTCCTCACCTGGATCGAGCAGGGAGGGCCGGCGGTTCGGGAGCCCGCACGTCGGAGTTTCGGATCGCGCTTGATTGAGAAGGCCTTCGCCAGTCAGCTTCGGGGCGATACGCGATTGCTGTTCGAGCCGACAGGCGTTGTCTGCAAAATCCACGTTCCCTTGGCTGTTTTGCGGCCTCAGCTTTCAAACTGAACCTCTGTCACATCCCAAACCGCGCTTGCGGGAGTTCGCTTGTCACGCGGACCTCGACCTCCATGCCGAGAAAGGCGTCGCTCGCGCCGACAAAACTACCGCCGACAGGGATCGCCTGACGAATGTCGCGGGCGACAGCGACGGGAATGAGATTGACGCCGCCGACACTGCGGTTCGTCGGATCGAAGGTGATCCAGCCGGCGCCCGGCACATAGACTTCTGCCCAGGCATGCGTCGATCCCGCATCGCTCGACCCTTGCAACTGCTGATTGGGATTGTGGAGATAGCCTGAGACAATTCTCGCGCCGAAGCCGAGACTGCGTACCGCTTCGACGAAGAGCATCGCAAAGTCTCGGCAGGACCCCCACCCGCGATCTAAGGTCTGCAAAGGCGTCTGCGTCCCTTCATCCTCACGGCTTTGATAAGAGATCCACGACGCGATATTGGCGTTGATATCCTTCAGCAGCGAGAGCGTGTCCGTCGGATTGCCGCGGACGAAGGCCTGCGCCCAGGCCCGCAATCGCCCGGCAGGATCGGCATATTGCTGGACCGTCAAAGCGCCGAGGTCGATCCAATCATCGTCGGAATAGCGAAACGGGTAGAAAATCGCAGAACCGGCGATCGCGAAGACGGGCCACGCACTCGTGTCGAGTTCGAGTTCGGCGACGCTGTCGATGACCAGCATGTCGGCCATGGCCTGAAAGCTTGCGGTGGCAACGACATTGCCGAAGACATCCTGCGCCCATGTCACTTGCGCGGCGGGCGTCACCACAATATCGCTCGAAATCAGACGGAGATCGCGGCTCTCACGCGGACGCAGCATCAACCGATGCGGGCCGAGGCTGACCGGCTGACGGTAACGGTAGGTCGTCTTGTGATGGAGTTTGAGTGTGATCAAAGAAGCACCGATGGGGGAGCCAATCGTCACTATGGTGAGAAAAGTGACGATAGGCGTCGCAAGGCCGCTCTCGTTGTGCCTCAGTTTGGGATGAGATGCATCAACAATGCCGCCAGCGCTTGGCAAGCGTCAGTCGTCCCGACATCAGTTGCCGAATTTGTAATTGAAGCCGACGCGCAGGATATTGTCGGCAAAATGCGCATGCACGTTGACGGTCGACGGGGTCGGTCCCGCGGCGGACAAGTTCAGCGAGCCGAGATCAACATAGAGATACTCGGCTTTCCACGTCCAGCGATCCACCAGCGCGCCTTCGACGCCGGCGCCCAATGTCCAGCCGACATTCACGCTCGACGCGTTGAATGACCCAGAACCGCTGAATGGTGTCGGAGTACAGGAGGGACCACAGAGGATAAGGGTGGTGCCGCTATCCATGAGTGTTCCGCCAACCCTCACCTCTCCATAGGCAAGGCCGCCGGTCCCGTAGATGAGCAGACGATTCAAGGCATAACCCACGCGACCGCGCGCGGTGCTGAACCATGAAATGCTGGCATCGTAGCTCGTATTGCCTGTGCCGGTAGCGGTGACGCCGAGCAAGCCCCCTGAACCGGAATAGGCATCGCTATAGGTCTGGGTTGCGCTTATGCCCGAGCCCTGGAAATCCGCTTCCAGGCCGTAGACCCAATTGGGCGACACTTGCCAATTGTATCCGATTTGCGCGCCGCCAAGGACGCCGTCGAGATTCAAGGGATCGGAATGCGCAAAGGCAAAGCGGCCGACGCCGAGGCCGGTGAGGTTCGTATCGCTGTTCGACTGGCCCAAACCGTATCCGAGATTGCCGCCGGCATAGAAACCCGTCCAGCTCAAGACGGGCGTCCCGGCTGCGGCAGCAAAACCGCTCGCAGCGAGGCTCATTCCGGCGGCGACAATCGCGGTGAATAGTCTGCGCATTTGGTCCCCCGACTCCAAGCGTATGTCTCCTCGCCTCGGCCGACAATTCACCGTTCGCGGAAATCCAATGTTATCGGGGACTGTGTTGCGCCGTCGCCACGGCGTTTCAATAAGAAACGGTTGCTGAGGGGTCAAACTCTGTCGCTACAGCATCCGTTCTTTCACAGCCAGCGCCGCAAGCGCCGTATTTTCCATGCGTCTTCTGCCCAGTGATTGCTGCGGACGGTTAGAAGTGTTTAGAGATAATGCGTCAGCTGCGGCAGAGCTTGTTGAGCGCGTGCCCTGCCTTCCTCGATCGCTTCCGCCGCTCGGAAGAATTCAAACTGACCAATATGGCCCAGGCGCGGGGCCAGCATGACGTGCGGAGGCTCGCCGGCAAGCCGCGCGCGCGTGATCTGATCTTCCATGATATTGAGACAATTGGCTAGGACATCGAAATATGCTGGCGTCGGGGCATGTGAGGGAAGCAGGCGAGAGGCGATTTGCGCCGCTTGATCGCGCCAGGCCTCCGGAGTGTGTTCGAGCAATCGATTCACTAGTTCCTGCGGCGCAGGGCCGCTTTTTGCAACGTCTTGCGCTGCCTCGACGACCTCGAACCGTCGTCCGAGCAAATCCGTGCTCAGGTTGACGGCGATGACGACCTCGGCGCCAAGGGCGCGGCACACCGAAACAGGGACAGGATTGACGAGTCCTCCGTCAACCAACCAATCACCGCCGTGTTTCATAGGCCTAAAGATTCCCGGCAAGCTGATCGAAGCACGCACGGCCTCGGCGATTGGCCCTGCCCTCAACCAAATCTCGCGACCATTGATTAGACTGGTCGCCACGGCCGCAAACGGCTTCTTTGTCTGTTCGATCGGTGCGGTAATCCCGAGCTCGCTCAGCAGCTCGACGATTCTTTCGCCGTCGACCAATCCGCCGCCTGCAAGGTGCACGTCGATCAGACTAGCCATCCCGCGCCAAGTCAGCGCGCATGCCCAATCCTTCAGGATTGAAAGGCGGCCAGTCGCATAGGCGGCGCCGACAAGCGCCCCCATCGAGGTGCCGCAGACGATGTCGGGCTCCAGGCCAGCTTCGCAAAGAGCATCGATCACGCCAACATGAGACCATCCCCGCGCGGAGCCACCTCCGAGAGCAAGACCGATCCGCGCGCGTGGCATTTTTTATCCCTTATTTCATAGCCGTCATATCTTCTAGCTTGATGGCGCCACCACAGCGCCAAAAGGAGATCTCCCTAGGCTGTTGTGCAATGCCCCCACGGTTCCGGACCCACCGTCCTTGGTCCGACATCATCGTGTCAAAACTTTACTGCCGAATTGATCCTTCGCAAAGCCGGGAGGCTGATCCGGTGGTAACAAATGCAAGTTTGCGAAAGGTCAAGCCAATGATCATTGATCTCTTGCGCCAGGAGCATCGCAACATGGAAAAGCTGCTGCTCGTTCTCGAGCAGGAGCTGAGCGTCTTTGATCGGGCAGAGCGGCCTGACTATGAGGTTGTCTGGAAGATTATCTCTTATTTCAAAGTCTATCCCGATGCCTACCATCATCCGCACGAGGACCTGATATTCAAGAAGGTGGAAGCGCGCGATCCCGTCGCGGCTACCAATATCGGCGATCTCGCGGCCGAACATCGCAGCGCTGCCGAACGTTTGCGCCGGGTCGTGCAGGCGGTCGACGGCGCACTGACCGATCGTGAAGTGCCGCGCCAAACCATTGACGACATCATTCGCGATTTCATCGTGCACGAGCGAACCCATATTGCGATGGAAGAGCGCGATTTCTTTCCGGCCGCCATCAAGGCCTTACAGCCTCAGGATTGGGCTGAGATTGACTCAGCATTGACCGCTCAGAAGGCTCCACTTTTCAGTGCGATCGTCGAAGAGAGGTTTGATGCGGTGCGAAGGCATATCTTCCAGTTGGAGCTTGAGGCTGAGGCAGAACGGGGGCTAATTGGACGACGCTAGAAACGTGCGTAAGAGCATGCTGCCGCCGTCGGTGCGGCTCGGGAATCCCGCAACCATCAAGCGGCTAGGTCATGGGTAATAATCTCTCCGCGCCACGCGTGAAACTGGAGCACAATCACACCAGAGAAGAAATCCAGACGCGTCTCGCGCGCGGCACGCGTGGCAACTATCTCCGGGATTGGATCTATGGCGGGATCGATGGAACGATCACGACTTTTGCTATCGTTGCCGGGGTCGTCGGCGCGGACTTGCCTGGCACGGTCGTGCTCGTGCTCGGCTTGGCCAACCTCGTTGCCGACGGATTTGCGATGGGAGCGGGCAACTACAGCGCCACCAAGTCCGATTTGGACGATTATCGACGCCTGCTTGCCATCGAGAGAAAACACATTGCAGTGGAACCGAGCGGCGAGCGCGAAGAGATCCGGCAGATCTTTGGGCTCAAGGGATTCTCCGGCGCCGAACTGGAACGAATCGTCGACGTCATATCGTCCGATGAAGAACTCTGGGCGAAGACAATGGCCGTCGAAGAATATGGTCTATCCCCGGCCGTAAAGTCGTCGATCCTCGCCGCGCTCAACACCTCTGCCGCCTTCGCGCTGTGCGGATTGGTGCCGCTCGTCAGTTATCTCATCGCCTATAGACTCGCCTGGTGCGTGGCCGCGACGGGCCTCGTCTTCTTCACCATCGGGGCGGCGAAGAGCCGATGGTCGCTAGCGGGCTGGGCGAGGTCAGGGTTAGAGACGTTGTTGATCGGGATGAGCGCGGCCGGTCTCTCGTTCCTCGTCGGCTTTGGACTCAGGGCGTTCTTGAAGGTCCCAATTTGACGTCGCTGAGAGAGCAGGACTCGGAGGCCGCGCACCCCGCCCCTCATGCATGCGTCGGCCAGTGGCGCTCGCGGAACCAGCTCCTGTATCGTTCCATCTTGGCGCGCTGCAATTCCGGCGCATGGCGCGTACAGGTCGAGGCTTCCTCGCTGCCTTCCGGCGCGCCCCATCGCAGTTCGACGCAATCGTTGAGATTATAGGCCATCTCGAGACTGGCGGCGCGAGCAACAACATCTTGAAGCGTGAGCGTCCATTGCGAACCGTCGCTGCGCGTATAGGTGAATTTGCGCGACGCAAGCTCCGAGGCGAGCATGTTTTCCAAATCGGCCTTCACGTCGTCGGCGCTTTTACCCGCCGGCATGGAATAGCGGTCGGCATGGCTCGCGACATGATCGGGGAAGCCGCGCACCACATCGATCGCGATCAATATGCGGAAATCGCGCGCCGGCGTCGCGAAATCTTCCCACGCGCCATTCGTCTCGAAGATCGAGGCGCCGTCCGGCATGCCGGCATCGCCCTGGTTCTTCGCCTGATATTTGCGGCCGTTCTCGACCGCGGTGACGCGCGTCTTCACCTGCTCTTCGAGCGAGGTGATCGCATCTTCCATCGCCAGCGTCGGATCGAGTGGCTCGGGCGACATGACTTCGTCCATGCGATCGTAAAACGCATCCATGCCGAGCTGCGCTTGCTCGAGCGAGAAATCGCCGTAGTCAGTATCTTTCGCAATCTCTGCATTGTTCAGGCGATGCAGACCGCCCGACGCCGTGCGCTCGATCGGCCGGAAGCGCTTGAAGCCTGGGCTGCCGAGCGATGGATCGTGCACGAACAGAAAATTGCCGCGCCAGAAACGCTTGCGCGTCACGGAACCGTCCGGCTCGGCATCGGCGGCGAGAAAAATACCCGACTTTCCGCCCACCTGCGGCACGCGCCGCACGAGCATGAGAAAATGCCCGTAAGGATCGGCGTAAACCGTGCCCGGCCGCAGCGTGTTCTCGGTGAGCGCGACGGGATAGAAATCCGTGTTGTTGTCGGCGGCAGACGTGCGGCCATTGCCGGTTTGCACCGTGTTCGCCAGCACCGGCAGGAAATTGCGGAACGAGGCCGCGGGATTCTCGCCGCCGCCACCACTTCCCGTGTTGAACCAGGCCGAACAGGTCGGCGGCCTGCCCTCCTTGCCGCGCGAGCAGCGCGAATAGCCGTAGGGCAATCCCATTTTGAAGGCGAAATAGGCACGCAGGAAATAGGGGAACTTCGCGCAATCCGGATGATAGACGATGCCCATCTGATCTTCGCCGAGGCCGAGATAATTGAAGAGCAGATTGCGAGAGCGATCGCGCAGCACGTTGCTGAGCACCGGCCACGACAAATCCTGATCGAGCGGCGCATCGAAGAGGACTTGAATCCAGGCCGAATAGAGATTTTCCGTCTCGCGGTTCCACGTATTGCGGATCGGCCAGACGCTGCCCGGTTTTCCGCGAAGGCCCGCGGGCGCGGAATCGGCCACGGTGAAGTCGCGCGTGATCGTGCTGCAGCCAGCGGGGCCGTCCGAGAGCGCCAGCTTCGCATGCCAAGTGCCGGCAGGCGGCGATTTGACCTCCGCGACCCAGAAATAAGGCGGCCCGCCCTGCCGGCCTGAGGATTGCACCACGCTGCCATCGGGCGCGGTGAGCGTGAGCGCACCCTCAAGCGGCTTTTCCGCGACGACGAGGACGCGCAGCGGCGCGCCCGTCCAGGGCGCGAGTGGCGCGGGCAGAACGGTCACCTCGGCCGTCTCTTCGCAGCTTGACGATTGGGCAAATGACGGCGCCGCCGAGAGCCCCAAGAGAAACAAGGACGTTGCGAGGAGCGACAGGCAGGTCGCGGCGGCGGCAAATGGATGTGAGAGACGCAAGCAAGGCCCCTTGTGATGGCTCGGAGGATATTACGACAGGCTTGGCTGAATCATGGCAAGGGGTTTTTGGCGCGCGCTCCGCGCTGGGGCAAATGCGTCAGACCCGAGTTCCGAAAATCCAACCGATCCCGGCGGTAACTGCCATCGCAAGCGCCCCCCAGAAGGTGACACGTATCGCCGCCTTTAGCATTCCCGCCCCGCCAATCCTCGCTCCCACGACACCCAGCAACGCGAGAAACAGCAGAGATGTCACTGCGACCGAAGTAGCCACGAACTGATCCGGCGTCACGATCACCGCCAAGAGTGGAAGGACTGCGCCGACAGAAAATGCGGCGGCAGACGTCAGAGCCGCTTGCACCGGTCGCGCCGAGGTCAATTCCGATATCCCCAATTCGTCTCGGGCATGAGCGCCAATCGCGTCATGGGCCATCAGCTGCCCGGCTACCTGAAGTGCGAGCACCTTGTCCAAGCCGCGTTTTATATAAATCCCAGCCAACTCTCTTAACTCGCCTTCACGATCCTCCGTTAGCTCGCGCTGTTCGCGTGCTATATCGGCGCTCTCGGAATCGGATTGTGAACTAACCGATACATATTCACCTGCCGCCATCGACATCGCCCCAGCACTTAGCCCTGCCAAGCCTGCGATCAGGATGTTTTGATGGGTGCCATGCGCGCTAGCAACACCGATAATAAGACTAGAGGTGGAAAGGACGCCGTCATTTGCACCTAGAACCGCTGCTCTCAACCAGCCAAGTCGTCCCACCGCATGACGTTCCGAATGTCGTGCAATACGAGGCATTTCTTTTCTTTCCTCATGACGAACGAATTTGAAAGACTAAAATGATGCCGAAATCTTTGCCGATGAAGACGGTATCGACGGTGATTCCAACCGCGTCGCCATCGCCCGTTTAAAATCTCGTCGCGAGTGCGGCGAGCGAAGGGGGCATCAGGGCGGTGAGCGACGTCTCGATCGTGCGGTCGAAGCCCGTGATGACGGCGAGCGCCACGAGTGCCAGGCTCGCGCCGAGCACAAATTTGGCGGTCTTGCCAAAGCCGATCATCCGGTCGCGGACGCGCATCAGAAACTCGCGCGACACGAAGCCGAGGAGCAGCATCGGCAGTGCAGCGCCGATGCCGAAGATGAGCATGGTCAAGGCGACGGAGCCGAGATCCTTGCCCTGCGCCGCGAGCAGCGAGGCGGCGCCCAGCGTCGGTCCCGTGCAGGGACTCCAGGCGGCACCGAGCAGCAGCCCGACCCCGAACTGACCGGCGAGCCCCGCCGTCGAGAGCCCGCCGAATGTGCGATGCGACCAGTCGCTGATCGGGCCGCTGTGTGCCGCGAGCCACGTCTGCGCCGGCGGCACCATCAGCACCAGACCGACAATGAGCAGCATCACGGCGCTGGCGGTGCGGAACTTATCGCCGTCGAGGCCGATGGCGAAACCGATCGTCGCGACGAACAAGCCGATCGCAACGAAGGAGACGGCCAGTCCAAGCGCGAGCACGAGGGGTCCGAGCTTATGTTCGGAGGCCGCCGTTCCGAGAACGATCGGCACGAGCGGCAGCACGCAGGGCGAGAGAATGGAGAGCACGCCCGCGATGAAGGCAAAGAGGAACGTCATAACAATGCCGGTCGAGATCAGTCGGTCGAGACCTTGGGCGCCTGCTTTTCAAAGGTCTTGGAAAGAAGGTCGTCGATCCACTCAGGCTGCGTTTCGCCGACGGAGCGCCCGACTTCGGCCTGGCCGCGATAAAGGATCAGCGTGCTCTGCACGGTCGCCTTGAAGCTGCGCATCAGGTCTTTTTGCGTATCGTAGTTGATGCGGAAGGTGACAAGGCTCGCATATTTCGGTGTCTTGCGCAGACCATCGAGAATGACGGCCTGCCGTTTACAGACGTCGCACCATGACGCGTAGATGTCGATGAGGATCGGCTCGCCCTGTTTCTGCGCCTGCGCAAAAGCAGCCTGATCGAAATCCTTCGGATCGTTCGGCGCGGCATAGGCCGGCAACGCGCCCATGAAATATCCCGCGAGAGTCGCGGCGACCGAGATCGTGGCGAAACCAACGGCGAAGCGACGGGTCATCTTCATGGACGTATCCTCTCGAGTCTTTGTCTCTGGCGTTTTGGGCTCTCTGGCGCTTCGGTCATTGTCGTTCGGTCAGTTCACCAGCTTCGACGCGAGCCAGTCCGCGTCGGGCTTGATGACGACCGTCTCATGCTCTTGCTGCCAGCCTTCCATGCCGTCGCGGTACCAATAGACTTTATTGTAGCCGTAGGAGATCAAGCGCCGCGCAGCATTGTAGCTGGCCCAGCAGTCGGGATGGCAGAACACAACGATCGGCTTCGCCTTGTCGTCTCCCGTGAGTTCTCCGACGCGCTTCTTGAACGCGGTGTCGAAGGCGACATCCTTGACCGGCGCTCCCGCGCCCGGTAGCCAAACGGCGTCCGGAAGCGAGCGGTGTTGCGGCAGCCAGGGCATGTTGGGATTCATGTCTGGCGGCTTGCGATCGAGCTCGGCGACATCGATGAGCACGGGATGTTGCGGGAGGAGGTTCGCCACACCTTTCGTATCGAGCACGCTCCCGCCGTGGATCGTATACGGCGTATAGCCAAAGTCCCCCCCCTCATGCAGCCATTTCGGCTCGGGCACGAAGTCGGGCCGAAGGCTTTGTGGAGTCTGGCCGCACACTGCGGTCACGCCCGCTATCAGGAGAGCGACCGAGAGAGCAACGCGTGGCGAGGCAGAACGCATCAGTCGTTCACGGCGGGAACGATGAAGCTCTGCGACCAATGGCTTTTCTTGCTGTCGTCCACTTGGACCGTGATCTGACCCTTTGCCGTATCCGGCAGGAAGGCAAAGTGGATCACCGGGTTGGCGGAAAGCGAGATATCACTTTCGAGATTGAAGACGCTCTTGCCGTCGAATGCGACGCCGATCGTCTCGATGTAGCGGGCGGGCGTATAGAAACGCGTCACCTGATTCATCTGCATGCCGTTGAAGTTCGGGTGGCGGACCAAAAGCGTCGCCTCTGTCGGCTTGTTCGCTGTCATCTCGCCGGCATCGAGCTTGACCTTCATGTCGCCCATGCCGCGCATCGCCTCTTCGTCCGTCAGGCCGGCGGGGGCGGAACAGCCGCCCGAGGCTTTCACGAACAGCGATGTTTCAAGGAGCTTGCCGTCCTTCGTCTCGGCGACGGCATGAAGATCCGTATAGGCGTTGACGCGCACGCGCATCTTGATCTCTTTGGGGTAGCCCGCCGGCCCAAAGGTGAAATGCGCGGCGAGCGGCGAAGGATTGTCATCGATGATGAGGTAGATGGCTTTCGTGTTCTGCGGATCGGCGACCGTAATGGTGACGGGAACGAGCGAGGCATCGTCCGGGCGCCCCGGAGCATCGAGCTGAACGGCCTTCTCGTCGTGGGTGACGGTCCGCGTGTTGAACACGGCCTTCTCAAGATCGGCCCACCGCTGTTGGCGCTGTTGGAGGGAATCGCCGAATTCGGCGGACGCGGGCATGGTGCTCACGGCGGCCAGCACGGCCGCGGAGAGAAACAGGCTGGTTTTCAAGCGCGACATCGATTCCTCCTGAACGTCCTTGGCGAGCGGTTTCCCGCTCTTGAATTGGCCGGTTGCGGCTCTCCCTTGGGCCATTGGGAGGAGAATTCGCCCGGAAACGCATAATGTCAAAGAAGCTTTTTCCCTATGTAGGGAATAAGTCCTGCTTACGCTATCCGCGCAATTGTAAGATTTGTCTGCGGTTTTGCCCCCCTGCTGCACTGCACGGCCCGCAGCCGGGAAGGTCAAGAAGCCGCTCACGCGATCTCGACATCCAACGGCTTCGCATCGCTCACGCCCTTAAACGAAAAATGCCACCATTCCTGCGGCAGATTCTCGAAGCCGTGCTTGATCATCAGATCGTAGAGCGACTTGCGATTCTTGCGCGCCTCGTCCGAGACGCCTGCGTAATTAGTAGCCGAGGATTCATCGAAGAGATCGAAGGGCGTGCCGAAATCTTTGCCGAAGAAGGCGATATCGACGGCGATGCCGAGACTGTGCATCGACTCTTTCGCGATATAGCCCTTGGCGAAAATCGCGCGCTTATCAAGATGGGGATAGTATTCGGCCTTCTTCGCCTGATCCTTGTCGTCCGCCGCCCAGGCGATGAAGGCGCGCGTCGCGCGCTGCGGGCGATAGCAATCATAGACGACGAGGCGGAAGCCCATCGCCTTCGCCTCCTCCGCGATTTTCGACAGAGCGTCGGCCACCTCGCGACGCAGCCAGCATTCGGCGCAGCCATAGCCAGGCACGGGGCGACCCAGAAAATTCTCATTTCCCGCATAGCGCATGTCTTCCTGGATCGAAGGCACGGTCTCGGCCAGACGGACGAAGCCCGGCGGCAGGTTTTTCCGTGCGCCGCGCAAGCGATTTCCGACGAAAGACAGGGCGCGGCTGAGCGGTTTCATGCTTCATTCATCTCCAGGATTCATTCTGGCGCGCGGCCACCTTGGGAAGCCGGCTCGGCGCCCAAGCCGTTGAGACCCAACATAAACGGTCGGCGGGACGGCGCGCGCGAAAGCTCAGCCGACCCTCTATTTGCCCTCTTGCGTCCCAAGCGCCACAGGGCCACATTTTGCACAGCAGCGATTTGCGGGAGATGGAGCATGTTTGAGACCAGCGGGTTTCGGCGCGGCGTGGCGCAGCCGATCTTCGCCCCCGCGGAACTGCCGCGCGCGGCGCTCGCGGGCGTGCGGTCGCGACGCATGCTGGCGCTCAGCCTCGATTTCGTCATCGTCTCGCTGATGGCCTTTGTTCTCTGGCTCGTGCTGCTCGTCGTCACGCTCGGCCTTTCGATCTTCATCCTGCCGCCGCTCTTCCCGCTCGTCGCCTTCTTCTACAATGGGCTCAGCGTCTCGAGCTGGCGCATGGCCACGCCCGGCATGCGCATGATGGACCTGCAAATGCGCCTCATGGATGGCGAGCGCGTGCCGTTTCTAAACGCGGCGGTCCATGCCGTGCTGTTCTACATCAGCTGGATGTTTCCTGTCGTGTTCCTCGTTTCGCTTCTGACGAGCGACAAACGTTGCTTGCACGATATCCTGGCCGGCGTCATTGTCATCCGTCGGCCATATCGCTTCCCCAATGAGTCCTTTTAAATGAGTCTTTTTGAATGAGCCGTTCCCAACGCATGAGCGCGAAACGTCCGTCCAAGCCCTGTGAGGGCCGGGCGTGACTCGAGAGCTGCGCGACGCACCGCAATTCTATCTGACGGCGCCTTCGCCCTGCCCCTATCTGCCGGGGCGCGAGGAACGAAAAGTCTTCACTCATCTCATCGGACGGCGGGCCGCCGCGCTGAACGACACGCTGACGCAATCCGGCTTTCGTCGTTCGCAGACGATCGCCTATCGCCCGGCCTGCGAAAACTGCCGCGCCTGCGTCTCGGTCCGCGTCAAGGTCGATGATTTTGCGCCCTCCAAAAGCCTGCGGCGCATTCTCGAGGACAATGCCGATTTGAGCGGCATGGTCGTGCGCACCGAGCCGACGGCCGAGCAATATTCGCTGTTTCGCGCCTATCTCGATGCGCGCCACAGCGACGGCGGCATGGCCGACATGACGATGCTCGATTATTCGATGATGGTCGAAGACAGCCATGTCGAGACGCGGCTCGTCGAATATCGCACGCCGCCGCGGCGCGGCCATGTCGATGGCCGGCTTGTCGGCGTCTGCCTCACCGATCTTTTGGCCGATGGCCTCTCCATGGTCTATTCCTATTACGCGCCGCAAGAAGGGCCGCGCTCGCTCGGCACCTATATGATCCTCGATCACATTGCGCGCGCCAAAGATCTCGGCCTGCCGCATGTCTATCTCGGTTACTGGGTCGATGGCTCGAAGAAGATGGCCTATAAGGCGCGCTTCCTGCCGCAGGAACGGCTCGGCATGGACGGCTGGCAGCGCGCGGAATGAGGATTTCGCGGCCGAGGGATTTCCATTCGGCCGGCTTTCAATCCGCACGACAATCTCATGCAAGAATCCGACGCAGATACGCCCGAGACCGCGCTCCGTCTCAACGATCAGGCATTCGCGCTTCAAGCCCAAGGCGATCTTGTCGCCGCGCGCGCACTTTTTGAGCGCGCGCTTTCGATCTATGAAAAATCGCTCGGCCCGGATCATCTCGATGTCGCGACGGCGCTGGCCAATCTGGCCGCTCTCCTCCAGGCGCAAGGCGATCTCGCGAGCGCGCGCCCGCTCTTTACCCGCGCGCTTTCGATCTATGAGGCAACGCTCGGGCCCGACCATCCGTGGACGGCGACGAGCCTCAACAATCTTGCCTCCGTGCTGCAAGACCAGGGTGATCTTGCCGGCGCCCGGCCACTTTATGAGCGGGCGCTTGCTATCCGCGAGAAAGCGCTGGGCCCTGAACATCCGGATACCGCAACATGTCTCAGCAATATCGCCCATCTTATCGAGGATCAGGGCGATCGTGCCGGCGCGCTGCCGCTCTATGCACGCTGCCTGATGATCCGCGACAAGGCACTCGGTACCGACAATCCCTGGACTCGCGTTGCCGCGCAGGCCTTAGCAACGGCGCTCGATGCGTTCGGGAAAAGCGATGACGCGGAGATGTTGCGCCAGCACTATGGCGTGCCGCGCTAGACGCGCCTCAGCCGAATTTATTGTTCTTTGGAAACCCCTTCGGCGGCAGCCGTCCCGCCTCGGCGCGGTTGCCGATCCAATCGCGCAATTCGCGCCTCGGCACGTTGAACACGCGCCCGGCCGAATCCTTCCAGTTCAAGCCTTCTGAGAGATGGAAGACTTGCGCGTCGGAAATGCCGCCGTCGCGATATTTCTGCAGCTTGACGCCCTTGCCGCGCGTCATCTCCGGCACTTGATCGGCCGGGAAGATCAGCATTTTGCGGTTCAGGCCGATGACGGCGACATGATCGCCCTCCGCCGGCACGATGACGGCGACTTTGAAGGGCGCATCGAGATTGAGCAGGATCTTGCCCTTGCGCGTGCCGCCGACCATCTCGTCCGTGGGCGCAATGAAGCCGCGCCCGTCGCTGGCGACGACAAGACGTTTTTCTTCGGCGACATAGGGGAAGACCGCGACGATCTCTTCGCCTTCGCCGACATCGGCCATCAGACGGATGGGTTCGCCCTGCCCACGCCCGCCCGGCAGTTTCGAGGCCTCCAAGGTAAAGACCCGCCCCTCGCCGGAGAGGACTAGAATCTTTTCTGTGGTCTCGGTGAAGAAGGAGTGCGCCAACCGATCGTCCGCTTTGAATTGCAGGGTCGAGAGATCGGCGACATGACCCTTGAGCGCGCGAATCCAGCCTTTTTCCGAGACGACGACGGTGACGGGCTCGCGCTCGATCATCGCAGAGGCGAGATCGATATCGCCCAATTCGGGCGCCTCGCCAAACGTCGTACGCCTTTTGCCGAGCTTGGTGTTGGGAGCGTACCTCTTTTTGATATCGCGGACTTCTTCGGCCACGACCTTCCACTGGGCCGCCTGATCGGCGAGCAGTTTCTTGATCTCGGTCTTTTCTTTGCGCAGCGCCGTATATTCGCGCTTCAGTTCCAACTCTTCGAGCTTGCGCAGGCTTCTCAGCCGCGTGTCGAGAATGTGGTTCGCTTGAAGCTCGCTGAGATCGAATGTCTCGATCAATACATCCTTCGGCTCGTCCTCCTCGCGGATGATGCGGATCACCTCGTCGAGATTCAAGAAGACGATCCGCATGCCGGCGACGACTTCGAGCCGGTGATCGATCTGCCCGAGCCGGAATCGCGAACGCCTCTGCAAGACATTCCGGCGATGATCGAGCCATTGCCGCAGCGCCTCTTTGAACGAGATCACGCGCGGCACGACGCCATCGACGAGCACATTCATGTTCATCGGGAAGCGGGATTCAAGCTCGGTCGTTCGGAACAGTTGTTCCATCATTAAATCGCAATCGGTCGTGCGCGAACGCGGCTCGATGACGATGCGAACATCTTCCGCCGATTCATCGCGAATGTCGGCGACCAGCGGCAATTTCTTTTCGTTGAGAAGCTCGGCGATCTTTTCGATGAGCCGCGACTTCTGCACCATGTAAGGGATTTCGGTGACGACGACGGCGAAACTGCCGCGCGCACCCTCCTCTTTCCTCCATCGCGCGCGTAGTCGAAACGAGCCGCGCCCCGTGCGATAGGTTTCCAAAATCTGCTCGGCCGTATCGACGATGATGCCGCCTGTCGGAAAATCGGGGCCGGGCGCAAATTCGAGCAGCTTCGCGTCGCTCGCGGTCTTATGCGCGATGAGATAGAGCGCGGCATCGCAGAGTTCGGCGGCATTATGCGGCGGGATCGAGGTCGCCATGCCGACGGCGATGCCTTGCGCGCCATTGGCGAGAAGGTTGGGAAAGGCCGCGGGCAGAACGACCGGCTCGCTTTGATCGCCGGAATAATTCTCGCGAAAATCGACCGCGTCTTCGTCGATGCCTTCGAGTAGCAGGCGCGCGACTTCGGTCATGCGCGCTTCGGTGTAACGATAGGCGGCGGCACCATCGCCGTCGATGTTGCCGAAATTGCCCTGCCCGTCGATCAGCGGATAGCGCGAGGAGAAATCCTGCGCGAGGCGGACGAGCGCATCATAGATCGCCTGATCGCCATGCGGGTGGAACGAACCCATCACGTCGCCGACGATTTTGGCGCACTTTTTGAAGGCAGTGCCCGGGTCCAGCCGGAGAATCTGCATGCCGTAAAGAATACGGCGATGAACCGGCTTCAGCCCGTCTCGCGCATCGGGCAAGGCCCGGTGCATGATCGTCGACAACGCATAGGCAAGATAGCGTTCTTCGAGCGCGTCGCGGAGGCTGATCGGTTCAGTATGGCCGCCCGTGGGCGGCGGCGGAGCAACGTTTCGTCCCATTCAGGAAATTCGGCCTCAAAGCCCCTAAGATTTTGGCAACCAATATGGCGTTTACTAGTTGAACGCCTGAGTCGCTGCAAGTTCGGCTCGTGTCATCATTGGTTCGTGGCCTGCGTCTATCCCATAAAAGATTGACGGCAGGCGTTAATTCAGGCGCAGCAAAGCGCTGCAATTTGGGGCGTCCGAGTGGTCAAAACAGCAGCAGGAAATGGCGCGTGAGTGTGGCCGGTCTGCACTAGAACCGAGGCGCAGGGAACTTTAGTGAAGGCGGTGTGCGGTCGCCGAATCGCGTGTCGCACGGAGGCGTGCTGGGGCCTCATTTGCAAGTGAAGTCGACGAATGCGGCCGCCACATTTTCGGTGCCCCCTCGATCTGCGCGATGATCGCGCAACACCCTTCTCCAGCTTGGCAGGAACTTTTCAAGTCGAGATGATCCATATGGCAAAAGTCGTCTTTGCGTTGAGCTTCGTGATCGGTTTCGCCATTCTGGCCATTGCGGCCACCGGACAGCAATCAAACGGACTTGAGGCGCGCGCGACCGATGCGCCAGCAGCCCTCGCCTCGGCCCATTGCACGAGCCGCGAAGTGTCTCTCGACCAAGGCTATGGGATCAGCCGCAAAGTCGTTCAGCGGATCTGCCCCGTCACCGAATAGGCCGATCATCGGCTTTTATCCACCCCGCCCGCTTTCACCATCGCCGCAATATAGGCCGCATGCGCGTCCGGCAAAGTGAGACCGCGCGGGGAGAAAACATCCCGGTCGAGAAAATATGCCGCAAGCGCAAAGGCCTCGCACACGTCTGATTGTTCGGGTGCCGCCTCCATTTCCTCCTCGCGAAGAAAAGCCGGCAGGGCTAGGAGCCTGTCGCGATAAGGCTCGCCCGCCGCGCGCGAAACGGCGCGCCCGCTCTTGGGCGAAACATACCTCAGATCATCGTTGGTTCCCGTGGCCGCGCAGGCCTCAAGATCAAGGCCGAATCCCAGCTCCGCCAGCATTACCAATTCGAAGCGCGCGAGAAGCGCTGGCGCAATGTCGGGACGATGCAGGCGATCGGCCACCAGCACGGCGGCGCGAAAAAGCGGTTCATGCGGCTCACGTTCGGCAAGCAATCGAAGCAGCGACGAGATGAGATTGAGACCGTGAAGCGCCGCAGCCTCGGCCATCAGTTGGCCCGCGCGCAGATCGGTTGCCTCGATTGCATAATGGCCAAGATGATCCTCAAGCCTTGCCCGCCAGGTAACGTTGACGCCATTGCCCGGCTGAAGAACAGGCTGCATACGTTTCGACCGGCCGCCTTTGACAAGCCCGAGATGGCGGCCATGCGCAGCCGTCATCAATTCGAGAATCACGCTCGATTCGCCGAATTTTTTGACGCCGATGATCAGCCCTTCGTCATGCCATTCCATGGGGACTCAGATTGTGCAACAGCGGGAATTGCGCCCAATAGGCGTAGAACAGGCTTGGCAGGAATGCTAGGATTCGGCAAAGGCCGGTCGTGGGGATCTCCATGAATTTGGAACATATGATCGAGCGCGTGCTCTTCGCCAGCCGCTGGCTGCTCGTGCCGCTTTATTTCGGCCTCGCCCTGCTTCTCATGCTGTTCTCGGTCTATTTTGCGCGCGAGCTGTGGCAACTCGCGCTTCGTGCAACGAGCCTCCGCGAAAAGGACGTTATCGTCGCCTCGCTCGGCCTCATCGATCTTTCCCTGATCGGCGGCCTGATTGTGATGGTTATGCTGAGCGGCTATGAGAATTTCGTCTCCCGCCTCGATATCGAAAAGACCGAACGGAGCATCTCCTGGCTCGGCAAGCTCGACACTGGCAGCCTGAAGCTGAAGGTTTCCGCTTCGATCGTCGCCATTTCCGCCGTCCAATTGCTCAAGGTCTATATGGAGGCTGACACGGTCCCTGACGACAAGCTGTTCTGGATGACTGTCATCCATCTCACTTTCGTCGCCTCGGCACTGTTCCTCGCCGTCATGGACTGGGTGATGATCAACGGCCAAAAACAACAATAGGGCGTTGCCTAGGATTTCGGGAATTCGAGGCCCATTTCCCGATAGCGCTCGGGATCGTCGGCCCAGTTCTCGCGGACTTTGACGAAGAGAAAAAGGTGGATCGTCTGCTCCGCCGCCGCGGCGATGTCTTTCCGCGCCGCCGTGCCGATCGCCTTGATCGTGCGGCCACCATCGCCGATCACGATCTTCTTATGGCCTTCGCGCATGACATAGATCGTCTGCTCGACGCGGGCCGAGCCGTCGGGCATGTCTTTCCACTGTTCCGTCTCGACCGTCGACTGATAGGGCAATTCATCGTGCAGCCGCTCGAAGATTTTTTCGCGTGTGATCTCGGCGGCGAGCGCGCGAAGCGGCGCATCAGAGATCTGATCTTCGGGATAGAGCCAAGGCCCAACCGGCGTGCGCGCGGCAAGGCGCTCCTTGAAGGTCGCAAGCCCGTCGCCCGTTAAGGCCGAGACCATGAAGGTCTCATCGAATGTGAGAACCTGATTGAGGCTCGCCGCAAGTTCGAGGAGTTTCGAGCGCTCGATCACGTCGATCTTGTTGAGAATCAGAAGTTTTGGCGCGGCCAAATTTTTGAGTCGCGCAAGAATCGCTTCGACCTCCTCATCGACGCCTTTGCGCGCGTCGACCAGCAGGCAGACAGCATCCGCATCGCCCGCCCCGCCCCAGGCGGAATCGACCATCGCGCGGTCGAGACGCCGTTTCGGCGCAAAAATGCCGGGCGTATCGACGAAGATGATCTGCGTCTCGCCTTCGATCGCGATGCCGCGGACGAGGTTACGTGTCGTCTGCACCTTGCGCGAGACGATTGAGATTTTCGCGCCGACGAGCGTGTTGAGCAAGGTTGACTTGCCGGCATTGGGTGCGCCAATCAGCGCGACGAAGCCGCAGCGGCGTGTGCTCTCGCCCGAAGTCTCGCTCATGACAAGCCCGCGCCTTCGCCGGCATCGATCCCTTCGCGCGCCATGAAGCTCGCGGCTGCTGCCTGCTCCGCGCCGCGTTTCGAGGATCCTTTTGCCTCGGCGGGCGCAAAACCGTCGATCTTCACCGCCATCGTAAACTCGGGCGCGTGATGCGGGCCGGAGCGCGCGACTTCCGAATAGATCGGCGCATCGAGCCCGCGCGCCTGCGCCCATTCCTGCAGCACGGTCTTCGAATCGCGCAATGGCCTACGCGGCGCGCGCATGCGCGGCTCGAACGCGTTGCGGACGACATGTTTCGCCGCTTCATAGCCCGAATCGAGAAAGACAGCGCCGATCAGCGACTCGCAGACATCGGAGAGGATCGCTGTTCGATTGCTGGCGCCGGATTGGCGCTCGCCTTCGCCTAACCGCAGAAAGGCTTCCGTTCCCCATTCGAGCGCGACTTCGGCGCAGCTCTCGCGGCGGACGAGATCGGCGAGCCGGCGCGAGAGTTCGCCCTCTTCGGCGTCGGGAAAAGACTCATAGAGCATATCGGCGACAACGAGGCCGAGGACGCGGTCGCCGAGGAATTCAAGCCGCTGATAGGTCGCCTGCCGGCCACTGGCGGCGCTGATATGGGTCAGCGCCAAAATGGCAAAACTCTGGTTTTTGAAAGTGTGCCCGATGCTGTTTTCGAGCGGAGCGAGATCCGGAGTCCGCGCCGCCATTATTTCACATGTTGAAAAATACGCTGCCAACGCGCATCGGTCGGCCATTTCCAAAACGCCCAGGCCGGATCGCCCTCGCGCACCGAGAAGAAGATGATTTCCGCGCGGCCAACGAGATTCTCGAAGGGCACATAGCCGACGCCGCCGGCATCTTCCGGCACCCGGCTGTCGGTCGAGTTGTCGCGATTGTCGCCCATCATGAAATAATTGTCGGGCGGCACGACGAATTCCTTGGGCTGGCCGGAGGCATCGCGGATGTCGTCGTAAAAGCCGTGATCGGATTCGACTTCGATGATCGTATGGGTGACGCCGCCCGGCAGCGTCTCCTTATAAGTCGGGACTTCGTGTAGATTGCCGTAGAGATCCGGCTCCATGAGCGGTGCGCTCGGCTCGCGCGGCACGACGACGCCATTGATATAGACGCGGCCATCCTTGATTTCGATCTTGTCGCCCGGCAGGCCGACGATGCGCTTGATGTAATCGGTCTGATTGTCGCGCGGCAATTTGAAGACGACGACATCGCCGCGCTTCGGCTTCGAGGCGAAGATGCGGCCATGAAAGAGCGGCCTGCTGCAATCGAGCGGCCATACGCAAGGCAGAGAATAGCTCGAATAGCCATAGGAATATTTCGAGACGAAAAGATAATCGCCGACAAGCAATGTCGGAATCATCGAACCCGATGGAATGTTGAAGGGCTGAAATAGCAACGTGCGAACGACGAGCGCGATCAGCAGCGCCTGGATGACCACCTTGATGATCTCGCCGACGACGGCACCGTCTTTCGTCGAGTCCACGCCCTTCTTGTCTGCCTTCGCCGGTTCGGTCATATCACGATTGTCCTTGAACGCAGCACCGTGAGCCCGGCGGCCGCTTTGATGGGAGGGGGCTCCATACCATGCGAAATGACAGGGGAAAAGGCGATTGCCCTGCCCGCGCTGCGGCTTTTCACGGCATCGTCACAGTTCGCACGTCCCGCGCAAGTCCTTCGCATCGCTTTCTAAAATTTCGGTAATCTGCTCCGCTTCGCCGATCTCACGAGGTGAGCGCGACAGCCTCAATAATCACATGGGCCTGAGCCAAGGGATATTCGTCGGTGAGCGTCAGATGAATCACCGCCTGATGGCCCTTCGGCGTCAGAGCCTTCAGGCGCGCCGCGGCGCCGCCCGTTAAATGCATCGTCGGTTTGCCGGAGGCCAGATTGATGACACCCATGTCACGCCAATAGACGCCATGCTTTAGCCCGGTGCCGAGCGCCTTGGCGCAGGCCTCTTTCGCGGCGAAGCGCTTCGCGTAAGACGCCGCACGCGCGGCCCGTCCATCGGATTTTGTGCGTTCGATCTCGGTGAAGCAGCGCAGGACAAAGCGCTCGCCAAAGCGCTCGAGCGCCACCTCCAACCGCCTGATGTCGCAGAGATCGATGCCATAGCCGATAATCATGGCGGCGCGCATCCTCAGCCGATCGGCATGGCGCGTCCCGCCATCATGGCGGCGCGCATTTTCTTGATCGACGCCTCAAGGCCGACAAAGATCGCCTCGGCGATGAGAAAATGGCCGATGTTGAGTTCGACCACCTGAGGCAAGCGCGCGATCTCCCGTGCGGTCCCGTAATCGAGACCATGGCCGGCATGGCATTCGATGGATTTTTCCGTTGTCAGCGCGGCGGCAAATTTCAGCCGCGCGAATTCATGCGCCCCGCGTTCCGGTTCGGCATGAGTCAATGCGTCGCACCAGGCACCTGTGTGCAGTTCGACAACCGGCGCGCCGATGGACGCCGCCGCTTCGATTGCTTCCCGCGACGGCTCGATAAAGAGCGAGACGCGAATGCCGGCGCGGGTGAGTTCAGCCGTCACGAGACGCAAATGGTCGTGGCCGGCGATCACATCGAGGCCGCCTTCGGTCGTCCGCTCGCTGCGCTTTTCGGGAACGAGACAGCAGGCATGCGGGCGCGTATCAAGCGCGATCGCCACCATTTCGTCCGTCGCCGCCATTTCGAAATTGAGCGGCTTCGATATCCGGCTTTTCAATTGGTGCATGTCCTCGTCGCGGATATGGCGGCGATCTTCGCGCAAATGGGCGGTGATGCCGTCAGCGCCGGCTTCGATCGCGAGCAGCGCGGCGCGCACCGGGTCCGGCACGCTGCCGCCGCGCGCATTGCGCAGCGTCGCCACGTGATCGACATTGACGCCAAGGCGCAGAGGCAGAGCCATCAGCCGTTCACCCTTTCGACTTTGCTGACGACGGGCTTGCCGCGCAATTGCGAGATGATGCCGTTCAGATGTTTTAGATCGGCGACTTCGACATCGAGGATCATCTCGCGGAAATCGGCCGAGAGTTCATTGATGCTGATGTTGTCGATATTGGCGCCCGTATCGCCGATCAGCGAGGCGATCATGCCGAGCGTCCCCGGTTCGTTGATCGCGGTGACGGCGATCTTGGCCGGAAAGAGTTCATGCTGGCCCTCTTCAATGTCCCACCGCACATCGAGCCAGCGCTCCGGCTGATCGTCGAAGGCGGTGAGATCGGGCGACTGAATGGGATAGATGGTGATCCCCTCGCCCGGCGTGAAGATGCCGACGATGCGGTCGCCCGGCACGGCGCCGCCATTCGGCGTAAAGCGCACCGGCAGATCGCCGCGCAGACCCCGGATCGGAATCGAATTCTGCGCCGCGCCGCTATTGTCGCCCGGCACTTTGAAGACGAGGCTCGCGGCCTTCGCCAAAGGAAACCAGCCGGATTCGCCATCGGGCTTCGGCGGCGGCGTCTTGCGCTCGACGGAGGCGTCGGGATAGACGGCGCGCACGACATCGCCTGAAAAGATTTCGCCGCGCCCCACGGCGGCGAGCACATCGTCGATACCCGCTCTGGCAAGCCGCGGCAGAGCGGCTTTGAGCTTATCCTCGGCGAAGATTTTGCCGGCGCGCTCGAAAGCGCGCACGACGATCTGCCGGCCAAGCCCGGTATATTGCGCCCGGACCGCATCGCGCGTCGCGCGCCGGATGGCAGCGCGCGCCTTGCCGGTCACAACCAGCGCTTCCCATGCCGCGGGCGGCACTTGGCCCACCGCGCGCACGATCTCGACCTCATCGCCATTCTGCAATTCGGAGACGAGCGGCGCGACGCGGCCGTTGATCTTCGCGCCGACGGCGGAATTGCCGACATCGGTATGGACCGCATAGGCGAAATCGATTGGCGTCGCGCCGCGCGGCAGGGCGATCAGCTCGCCCTTGGGCGTGAAGCAGAAGACCTGATCTCGGAACAGTTCGAGCTTGGTATGCTCAAGGAATTCTTCCGGTGTGTCGCCCTCGCCCAGAATCTCGATCGTCCGGCGCAGCCATTGATAGGCGCGGCTCTCGCGCGTCAGCGCCTCGCGGTCGTCAACCTTGCCTTCCTTATAGAGCACATGGGCGGCGATGCCGTAGCGCGCGATCGCCTGCATCTCCTGCGTGCGGACTTGGAGTTCGACGCGCTGGCCGCCGGGGCCGACAACGGTCGTATGGATCGAACGATAATCGTTCTCTTTCGGCGTCGAGATATAGTCCTTGAAACGCCCCGGCACGGTCGGCCATTTGGTGTGCACGACGCCGATCGCGCGATAGCAATCCTCGACAGTATCCACGACCACGCGGAAACCGAAGATGTCGGACAATTGTTCGAAGGCGATGGATTTGCGCTCCATCTTGCTCCACACAGAATAAGGCTGCTTCTGCCGACCTTCGACATGCGCTTCGATGCCGCGCTTGGAGAGTTCTTCGCGCAACTCGCGTTCGACATTGGCGATGATCTTTCCATATTTCACGCGCAGCTCGTCGAGCTTCGCTTTGATCATCTCGCTCGCTTCCGGCATCAGATGGCGAAAGGCAAGCTCTTCCAACTCGTCACGCATGTTCTGCATGCCCATGCGACCGGCGAGCGGCGCATAGATGTCGAGCGTTTCTTCCGCGATCCGCTCGCGCTTCTCGGCCGGCACATATTGCAACGTGCGCATGTTGTGGAGGCGATCGGCCAATTTGACGAGCAGAACCCGCACGTCGTCGGCGATGGCGAGAAGCAGCTTTCGGAAATTCTCGGCCTGGACCGCGCGCTTGGAGACGAGATCGAGGCGCTTCAGCTTGGTCAGGCCGTCGACGAGCTGCCCGATATCATGGCCGAAGACGCGATCGATCTCTTCACGGGTTGATTCCGTGTCTTCGATGGTATCGTGGAGGACGGCCGCGACGATCGTCGCGTCGTCGAGCTTGAGATCGGTCAGGATCGCGGCGACTTCGAGCGGATGGGAAAAATAAGGGTCGCCCGAGGCGCGCTTCTGCGCGCCATGAGCCTTCATCGCATAGACATAGGCCCGGTCGAGAAGATCCTCGTCGACATGCGGATTATAGCGTTTCACTCGCTCGACGAGTTCATATTGGCGCATCATGGCCGAAATCGATTCCAGACAGAGGCTCGCCCCGTCTTCGGGGAGTGCGCGCCCCTCTACTCACAAAGTCGTCTCACAATGTCATGAGTGGACAGGATATTCCATAAGGCAGAAAAGCCTCGACCTTGCGGCCGAGGCTCCCTTGAGAACAGAGTTAAGGAAGCGGCGGGAGGCGGAGCGCCTAAGCGCCCAAGCCTGGACCCGCCTCAATCGGCGTCGTCGTCCGTCTCGACCGGCGGCACGAGCCCTTCAAGGCCGCGGAGCAGGTCTTCTTCGGTCATCCGGTCGAACTGGATGTCCCCCAAAGCGTCGGACGCGGTCGCTTTGTCGGCGGCGGCGGGCGTCAAAACGGGCACAGCCTCAGCTTCCGGCTCGTCCACTTCTACGTGCTTTTGCAGAGAATGGATGAAGTCTTCGGTCAGATCCTCGGGCGACAAGGTCGCCTCGGCGATCTCGCGCAGCGAGACGACTGCGTTCTTGTCATTATCGCGAGCAACCGTGATCTGTGCGCCCGACGAGATCATGCGTGCGCGATGCGCCGCGATCAGGACGAGGTCGAAACGGTTTTCAACTTTGTCTATGCAGTCTTCAACTGTGACACGAGCCATGAGGGGGAGCGCTCCTGCTGCATTAAATAATTGTTAATGACCACCAAGGGGATAGGGCTTTTTACCCGGCAACCGCCTCGGCTTCAATCAAAGAATTCATTCGATCTAACAAGTCGAAAACAGCCTGAACACAATCAAAAATCCGACCCAGGAGAGAGGTCCGTAGCACGCTTTCGACCCAGTCTCAGATGTCGCGCTTTTGATCTGCATTTCAAGGCCATGGCCTTGACGCAACAGGCTTTAGAGCCACATAACGAGACATTAGAGAGAGCATTCGCTCTTAGAGACAATCCATCTGGCGACATCGTCGTCGACCATTGAAATGACGCCTCAATATTGGCGTGACCTCGCCTCAAGTCTTTCTTTTTGCAACGGCAAAAAGGCTTAGAGCCCAACAACTAAACCAGGAACCTCAGAGAAACGTTTATGGCTGATCAAGAACGAATTGCGCTTTTCATCGATGGTGCGAACCTCTACGCGACGGCAAAATCACTCGGCTTCGATATTGATTACAAGCGGCTCCTCAAGGAGTTTCAGAGCCGCGGCAAGCTGATCCGGGCCTTCTATTACACAGCGCTCGTCGAGGATCAGGAATATTCCTCAATTCGCCCGTTGATCGATTGGCTCGACTATAACGGCTATTCGGTCGTCACCAAGCCGACGAAAGAGTTCGTCGATTCGCTCGGCCGCCGCAAGGTAAAGGGCAATATGGACATCGAGCTCGCTGTCGATGCCATGGAGATGGCCGAGCATCTCGACCATATCGTCCTGTTCTCGGGCGATGGCGATTTCCGCTCTCTCGTCGAGGCCGTGCAACGCAAAGGCGTGCGGGTGTCCGTCGTTTCAACCAATGCCACGCAGCCAGCCATGGTCGCCGACGAGCTGCGCCGACAGGCGGACGAATTCATCGACCTCACCCATCTCGCCGCCAAGATCGGCCGCGATCCCAACGAGCGCGGCGAGCGACCGAAGACATATCAGGAGCGGCGCCCGGCAGCGGCCGGCGGCGGCTATGATCACGATCTGATCGACGACTGAGGCCAAGGCCGGTAGTCTGCCGCCGTTCATGAGCATCATGCGCGACGGCAAGAGGAAGATCGGCCCATCAGGCCCCGGCTCGACGGAGCCGCCGCAGGATTGTCCGCGCTGTCCGCGCTTGGCCGCGTTCCGGCACGACAATCGCGCCCAATTTCCCGATTGGTTCAATGCGCCCGTGCCGACTTTTGCGGGCAAGGACCCGCGCCTGCTGATCGTCGGTCTCGCGCCAGGGTTGCGCGGCGCAAACCGGACTGGGCGCCCCTTCACCGGCGACTTCGCCGGCGTGTTGCTTTATGAGACTTTGATCGCGAGCGGCTTGGCGCAAGGCAGCTATGCACAAAGCGCTGACGACGGCCTCACGCTCATCGGCTGCGCCATCACCAATGCGGTCCGCTGCGTGCCGCCGCAGAATAAGCCGCTGCCGGTCGAGATCGCACATTGCCGGCCGTTTCTTAGCGCGACCATCGCTGCCTATCCGCATCTTCAAGCGATCCTGGCCTTGGGGCGCATCGCACATGAGCAAGTTTTGCGAACACTTGGCCTAAGACTCGCGGACTGGTCCTTCGGCCACGGTCGCCGCCACGATCTCCCCGCGACAGACGACCGCACTGCCCTCACGCTTTTCGATAGCTATCATTGCTCGCGCTACAACACGAACACCGGCGTCTTGAGTGCCGAGATGTTCAAGGCCGTCATTGACGCGGCCTGCGCCGCTATCGGTCCTCAGCGGGCGGACGCCGGATAGACCATGAATTCGAGCAGCGATCCGTCCGGATCGCGGAAATAGACGCTCGTCGCGTCGCCCTTGGCGCCACGCGTTGCAATAGGTCCGCGCTCGACGGCGACACCGCAGGCCGCAAGATGCGCGATGGCACTCTCGATCGTGCCCGGCCATTCGAAACAGAGATCGCTGTTGCCGGGCTCGACGGGCTTGCGCGCGACTAGATTGGGGACGATGCCCGGCCCGTGGCAATTCAGAAGAAAATCGCCGAGCCTGTAGGAAAAGCCCTTTTGCCGCGGCACGATCTCGACGCCCAACACTTGCGAATAGAAGCAGTTCGATCGCTCCCAATCTGAGACATGAATGACGCAATGATCCAAGCGAAGCGGCGCCATCGGAATCCTATCCTCCCGCCTTGAGAAGCCGACCCTTCTCGCGGTTCCAATCGCGCTTCTTTTCGGTCTCGCGCTTGTCGTGGAGTTTCTTGCCGCGCGCCAGCGCGAGCAGGATTTTCGCGCGGCCGCGTTCGTTGAAATAGATCTTCAAGGGCACGAGCGTCATCCCTTCGCGCTCGACAGCCTTCTCGATCTTGGCGATCTCGCGCATCTTCAACAAGAGCTTGCGTGGCCGCTTCGGCGGATGATTGAAACGGTTCGCCTGCAGATATTCGGGAATGGTCGCATTGATGAGAAAAACTTCGCCTGCTTTATCCACCTGGGCGTAGCTCTCGGCGATCGTCGCTTTGCCGCTGCGCAAGGATTTGACCTCGGTGCCGGTCAGCACAAGGCCTGCTTCAAACGTCTCGCCGATCTCATAATCGAAGCGAGCGCGGCGATTCTCCGAAGCGATCTTGAAATTGCTCTCGTCCTTAGCGGCCAATGGTTATGCCAGCACAGGTTCGGCCGGCAGCAGGCCGGAATAGGTCATGGCGGATCGCACGACCTTTTGCGCGGCTTCGGAGGCCGGAAGCATGGGGAGCCGCAGCTCATTGCCGATCTTGCCCAGCAGCGACAGCGCGAATTTTGCGCCCGCCGGATTGGGATCGGCAAAGAGCGCCTGATGCAGCGGCGTGAGCCGATCCTGTATCTTGAGCGCCCCCGCGAAATCGCCTTTGAGGCAGGCCTGCTGCATGTCGGCGCAGATGCGCGGCGCGACATTCGACGTCACCGAGATACAGCCGTGGCCGCCATGCGCCATGACGGCAAGCGCCGTCATGTCTTCGCCCGACAGCTGAATGAAGTCTGGACCCAGCGCATTGCGCTGCAAGGCGGTGCGCGCGATATTGCCCGTCGCATCCTTCACCCCTGCGATGTTCTTCAATTCGAAGAGGCGCTGCATGGTTTCGATCGACATATCGACGACGGAGCGCGGCGGGATGTTGTAGAGAATGATCGGAATGCCGACGGCATCGTTGATCGCCTTGAAATGCCGATACATGCCCTCTTGCGACGGCTTGTTGTAATAGGGCGTGACGACCAATAGCCCATCGGCGCCGGCCTTTTCGGCGTGAACGGCGAGACCGATCGCCTCTTCCGTATTGTTCGATCCGGCGCCTGCGATCACGGGCACGCGCCCCCGCGTCTCAGCGACGCAGATATCGACGACGCGGCGATGCTCGTCATGCGACAGCGTCACGCTCTCGCCCGTCGTGCCGACAGGAGCGAGCCCATGGATGCCGCTGGTAATCTGCCAATCCACGAGCGCCCGAAAGGCGGCCTCATCGAGCTTTCCCGCTCTGAACGGCGTCACCAGCGCGGTGATCGAGCCTCTGAAAGGGGCCTTTTTCCCCATCTCCGCAGTCCTTCTCGTTATTTGTCCTACCAACGCCTTATTTTGCAGCGGATTCTGGTCAAAGTTTCGAATGTGGCTGCGATTCAGGTGCGATCTTTGCTCAGGCGACCGAAGACATAACGGCTAAGCTTAGATCTGCAAGGCCCCTGGAACGAAACGTCCCGGTTCGTCCTATCATAGGATGGACGAGGCCCAGGCCGCCAGGGTGAGACATGCCCGCACGCAAAACAGGACGAGCGAAAGACAAACCGGCGCGCAAGCGGCGCGGTTTTCGCTTTTTGACGGGGGTCCTCAGCCTCGGTCTCAGCTTTGCCTTGGGGCTTGCCCTTTATCTGGCGGCCCAACGCCCCGACAAGACCACGGCCACCTCGCAGGCTCATTTCGGCGAATGGCTCGGCCGAGCCTTCGATCAGATCGGCCTCGAAATCGAACTCATGCTCGGCGCCGTACATAAAGAGATCGCCGGCACGCCGCAGCCCTCAAACCCGCAAGGCAATCCCTCGCTCGATCCCGTCGCGGCGCTGGGCATCGATCCGACGGGGCTGCGCGAATCGCTCGCGCTCTATAAGGCCGGCGCCATCAGGCAAGGCGACGATGCCGCGGCGGCGGCCCTCGATCCGCTCGTTCAAACGACGCTCGCCTGGGTCGCGTTGCGCGCGCTGCCGCACGATACGGGCTTTGATCGCATGCAGGCGTTTCTCGACGCGCATCCGAGCTGGCCGTCGCGCGAGAACATCGAGCATCAGATGGAAGAGATGCTCTACGACAACACCATGAGTCCCGCGCGCATCGAGGAATTCTTCTCAGGCGACGCGCCGGAGACGGATTTCGGCCGGCTCGCTTTGGCGCGCACATTCAAAAGCGAAGGCGACGAGGCCGATGCGCAGCGCTTCATCCGCGCCGTCTGGCGCACGGCCGATCTGCCGGCCCCTCTCGAAGCCAAGGTCAAAGCCGAATTTGTCTCGGACATCAGCAAGGACGATGACAAGGCGCGCGCCGATGCGCTGCTCTATAAGTACACCAGCGACAAATATGACAGCGACGCGTCCCTGCGCGCCGCCAATGCCGTCGGGGTGCCCTATATCGCGCTCGCCAAGCTGCGGATCGCCGCCCATGACGACACAGCCTCCGACAAAATGTTCGCCAAGCTCCCGAAGCCGATGCAAAGCGATCCAGGTTACAGTTTCGCCAAGGCCGAGAAGCTTATGTATGCCGAAAAATTCAAGGATGCGGCGACGCTCATCCTGAGCGTGCCACACGATCCAGCCCATCTCGTCGATGGCGACGCATGGTGGACCTTGCAGAGGGGCGTTGCGCGCAAACTCCTCGATCAGGGCGAAACCCAACTCGCCTATCGGCTCTGCGCAGCACACACCGCCATGACGAATTCGATGCGGATCGAAGAGGAATTCGAGGCCGGCTGGATTGCGCTGCGCTTTCTCAATGATCCGGAGAGCGCCGCCCAGCATTTCAAGACAGCATCGCTGCTCGCCGAGACGCCGATTTCGATCGCGCGCGCCGCCTATTGGGAGGGGCGCACGGCCGAGGTTTCGAAAGACGCCGACGCCGCCGCGCGCGCCAAGGACTTTTACGCAACCGCCGCAGCGCAGTCCGAGACCTATTACGGCCAGCTCGCGCGCGAGCGCCTTGGCCTCAAATCAATCCCCATACGCGATTTCGAACCGGCGGCGAGTGGCGCCGCGCGCGATGAATCGATCCGTGCGGTCGAACTGCTCTATGCCCTTGGCGAAAAGGACATGGCCTACGCGCTTGCCTATGCAGCGGCGCAGCTTATGACAAGCGAATCCCAGCTCGCGGCGCTTGCCAAAATCGTCGCCGTCCAGCGCGATGCCCATGCCTCGCTCACCATCGGCAAAATCCTCGCGCAACGGCGCATCCCGATGGATAGCCTCGCCTTCCCGACCTATGGCGTACCAAATTACGATCCGGTAGAGAATTCCGCTTCCACCGCCGTCGTCTACGCCATCGCGCGCCAGGAAAGCGCCTTCGATCCGAAGGCCGTCTCCTCCGCCGGCGCCAAAGGCCTGATGCAGATGATCGACTCGACGGCGAAGCGGACGGCCGACAAAGAGGGGCTTGCGTTTCAGCCCGACAAAATGATGAATGACACCGCCTTCAACGCCAAGCTCGGCGCGGCGCATTTGGGCGAATTGTTGGAGGAGGAGAAAGGCTCGCCGATTCTCGTCTTTGCTGCCTACAACGCTGGCGGTCACCGCGTCAGTCAATGGATCGAAGCCTATGGCGATCCACGCCTGCCCAATATCGATCCCATCGATTGGGTCGAACGCATCCCCTTCAACGAGACGCGCAATTACGTGCAACGGGTCATGGAAAATCTGACCATGTATGAAGCGAGTTTCGGCGAGGCCCCGCGCACCGAAATGCTGCGGGAAATCCACGCCAAGCTCTGAGGCGCCTCAAAAATCAGGATGCCCGACGGTGTTCCATGGGCGCGAACTGCGGCTCGATCACCGCGCGCACGGCGGCAATGAGGCGCTCGCTGCCAAAGGGCTTCGGTAGAAAGAGTGCCGGCTTACGCAGCAAGAGCGCGGCGCCGCTATGTGCGCCCGATGTCACGACAATGCCCATGTGCGGCCAGCTCTCGCGGACAAGCGCTGCAAGCCCGACCCCGTCGAGGTCTCCCGGCATGTCAACATCTGTTACCAAAGCGGCGATTTCGTCCGCGATGCCGGGTTTTTCAAGAAGCGACAAAGCTTCCTCAGCGCAGCAGGCCTGTCTCGTCCGAAAGCCGGCTTCGCAGAGAAAGTCGGAGATTGTCACACGCAGAAGGTCGTCGTCCTCCACAATGAGGATGCGGCTCAGTTCTTCGGGACGACGCTGTTTCATGTCCGCAAAATCGGTAGGATTTGATATAAGTTCCATTCAAATACCCATATAGTAAATGAACTCTTTATAATGTTTGGCTGCCCACAGAATCCAACGCCCACCCGGATCGCATGCCCTCTTCGACAATTCCCTTCGAGAGCCGCTTCATCACAGTCGCTGACGGATTGAAGCTACATATGCGCGACTATGGCTCGCCGCTCGATCCCGGCGTTCCGGTCGTTTGCCTGCCGGGTCTTTCCCGCAACGCCGCGGATTTCGGCCCGCTCGCGGCCGCGCTGGCCGTCGGCGCAACAGGTCGTAGGCGGCGTGTCGTTGCGATCGATTATCGCGGACGTGGCCTCTCTGACTTCGACACGGATTGGCGAAACTACAATCTAACAGTCGAGAATACCGATATCGTCGCCATGCTGACGGCGGTCGAGATCAGCGAGGCCATCTTCATCGGCACCTCGCGCGGCGGCCTTCACATCATGACGCTCGCAGTGACGCAGCCGGCTTTGCTGCGCGGCGCAATCCTCAACGACGTCGGGCCCGTCATCGAAGCGAAGGGGCTCGCCCGCATTCGTCACTATCTGCGCTATCTCGCGACCCCGTCATCCTTTGCCGACAGCGTCGACTGGGTCAAAAAAAACATGAGCGCGCAGTTCGAGGCGGCGTCCGAGGCCGACTTCGAGGCCTATGCGAACGCGACATTCGAAAAGCCTGACGGCACCTATGGGCTGACGTTCGATCGCAATCTGGTGAAGCCATTCGAGACGATCGATCTCGACGAGCCCCTGCCGCCCACCTGGCCGCTGTTCGATGCTTTGGCCGATATACCTATACTGGCAATTCGCGGCAGCAATTCGGATCTCTTGTCGCCGGAGACATTCGCCGAAATGGCGCGACGTCACAAAGACTGCGAAACGTTTGTCGTCGAGGGCCAAGGCCATGCACCCCTGCTCTACGACAGGGCCTCGATCGCACGGATCGCAGAGTTCATACGCAACATCGAATTGGGCAAAGCGCCGCATCCGGCGGCGTGAGCACCGATCGAGGGATCAGAACTGGCGCTGAACGCGAATGCGGCCTTCATTCTGGCCGGGCGCCGTGTTTCCCGAGGGATTGGTCTTCTCTGCCGGAACGCCCGCGGCATTGGGGCTTGTGCCGGCGACGTCCGCCACATGGCCAGGCTGGTTCGATTGCGACAGACGCAGATACATGAACTGCGTGCCGATATCGAGGCCCTTCATCGACGTCGATTCCTGTGTATCGCCAGGCGTGACCAGACCGCCAAAACCTTCGAGTGCCTTTGGGTCGTAATCGGTGGAGAGCGAGGTTCCAGAAACGGTGGCACTCAGATCCGGCGCCCAATAATGTTTGAACGCGCCGGACATCGACGCGTCGCCGGGTTTGTCGCACGTGGCGCTCGCCGCGGTGACGCCGGTATAGACGCAATCCGTCGGCAGTTGAGCGTTCCAGCCGAAATCGAAGCCTTGCGGCGAGACAGGCGCGCTCGGCTGCGCGGCATTGAGCGAGCCGTAAGCCCAATTGAGATTGTCGTCGGCGGCGTGCTTCTGCGGACCTTTGTCGAAAGTGGCCTGCAGCCATAATTTGTCGCCCGCCGTAATCATCTCTTTGTTGCCTTGAAGGGCGCCATTTGTCTCGGAACCGGACGGCGTTTGCGGCACGACACCCTGAAATGGCGCCGCGGTCCAAGGCTCGTCGAGCTTCATCGTGCCGGCGATCTGCGAATTCTCATTCGCGCCCGCTGCTGCTTGATCGGAACCTGGCGCATTGGCGCATGGTGGCGCAAGGGCGAGCGTCGAAAACCCGTCGCCAAGGGGTGCGGTGTAGACGAAGAGAAGCGGCGTCGCGTAGACGAAACCCGCCTCGCCCCAGATCGGACGATCCATGAAAAGTGTCTCGCCGGTCTCACTCTTTGCTGGGACCAGCGCGCGCAATCGCGCGGCAAATGCCAAGCCGCTCGTCCTCACGCAACGATGGGAACCGGGGCGATAGAAGAAGGCGTCGCTATAGAGATCGCATACGCCATAGGGCGCGGGCGCGATTGCGTCCTCATCGACATACTTGCGCGCAGCCGCATTCGTCACCGCAACGGACGCGAGGATCACGACCGCTCCGAGGAAAAGGCTGCGCAGACGATCTGTGCCAAGAGTGGAAAGGATAAGGCTCTCGCGCGGCGAGCGCCGGCCGAGCTTCATATCCTTCTCCGCCGATATATCCATAAAAGGATCGGCCTTCCTTTCCGAACCCCCATCCACGATCAAGACACATAGACCCACAGCTTTTGGAAAGGAAACGGAAAGCCACTCGACCCGCGCACCCAAACCGCTTCAATCACAATCGCTTAACCGCACGACTCTGAAATCGACTCGGATTGAGCGCGCAATAGCAAAGCCGAATGGAAAATAGCCAGCAAGATGAGCCGATAAAAAGGCAGAGCCTCGTGCCCATCCCCTTTCTTCCGCGCCGTTGAACGCAAGAGAACAAGCTTATGAAATCATTGTCATAAAGCGGGGCCTCGCGCGTGCCCCGGAAGAGGTAGAGGGAAAATTCTCTTGTCCCCCTATTCGCGGCAGGATTGCGGTTGCGAAGCGACGGATCATTGAACGCCGCCAAAGGCTTCCTGCCTTGCGCTTGCCTCCTGCTTGCCATTGGCGAGGGGGTCGGGCATATCTGCCCGATCACCCCGCGACCGCTGCAGGCGCCTCGGCTTGAGCACGACGCGCGATGATCCGGAGACGTGGCCGAGAGGCTGAAGGCGGCGGTTTGCTAAACCGTTATAGGGTTGTAAAGCCCTATCGAGGGTTCGAATCCCTCCGTCTCCGCCAGCGCGCATTCACACTTTTCGAATTTTAGGTGCGTCTCCTTGCCCGCGTTCCCTACCCGCGGAAAGGGCACCCGGTCTGCTCTTGTGAGCCATCTCAGGGCCGCACCTATTTCATTTCCTTCGCGGCCTTCTGCATCTCGTCGTTCATTTTCTTGTCCATATATTCTTGCAGCTTAACCGGATCGTTGCCGATCTTTTCCAGTTCTTCTTCGTCAGCCTTGTTGGCGGCCTTTTGGGCGGCCGAGGGCTCCGGCATCGGCTGGTTCATGAGTTTGTTGACCTCGGCCGCGTCGTCGTCGGCCGCTTTCTTTTCCTTGGCTTTCTCATCATCGGTCTGCTCCGCCAACGGCCGGACGCAATCGCCATGGCCGCTGACCATCTTCACGGCCCGGCCTTCATCGACGGCGTGACTGCACAACACGACCTGGCCGACGCCGGACGCCACGGGGCCGGCACACGATATACTCATGGTGGTGCCGGCGCGTGTCGTCGACATCTGGCAGTCCATCTGGCAGCTGGTTTCGCTTTTGTAGGGATTGGCGATCATCGCATCGATGGTTTTGCCGTCCGGCGAAATCCGGCAACTGAAGCCTTCTTTGGGCGCTGCGGCGACGTGCACAACCGCGGCCGGCACTTCCGCCGCGTCGCCCTTGCAGCTGTCTTCCGACGACACGACCTTGTTGTAGAACGCGTCGGGCTTGTCGAAGCCGCACAGCGGATGGCCCTTGGCAAGCGGGGGCGTCGTCCCGCCGCAGCCGACCTGAAGCACGCCGACCTTGGTGTCGACCTTGCAGCTTACCGAACAGCTCTTCTCATCGCTGGCGCCGTTATCGGTGACGACGCTGATGGATTTATGGTCCGGCGCAATGACACAGGTAGCTTGCGCCGCCGTAAATTGACAAACCAAGGCCGTGGCGGCCAGCGCCGCGCACACGAGACGAATATTCATTGCGGATCCCCCAAGAGTGACAATGCTTTGTCGTGCGAAAGGTGACTTAGGTTCAATGATCGGATTGGATCAGGCGCCGGTTTCGGCGCGGCTTCTCCCAAATTTCGATGAGACTACCGGCTTTCGAACTCCAATAATGCACGGATGCGCTTCGCACGCATAAATAAAGACGCGGAGCGCAGGGCGCGCCCCCGCTCCGCGCAATGGTTCATTCGCCGATGTTGCAATTCAGCGGATGGTCGTGTCGGCGTTGCCATTCGCGCCGGCGCTCGCGCCTTTGTCGCCGCCAGCGGGCGCTTTTTCCGTGCCGTTACCGCTAGGGCCTGGGCTCACGCCGCCGCCCGTGGCAGCGCTCGAATTCGCGCCATTCGTGTCGGCTTTCGCTCCCGCATTGGCATTGCCCGCGCCGGTGTCGACGCCAACATTGCCGCTCGCGCCAACGCCCGTGCCACCCTCGCCTGCGGCAAAGGCCGCAGACGCCATGCCCAGCGAAAGGGCCAAGGCCAAAGCCATCGATTTGCTGTTCATCATTGGATCACCTCACTTTTTGTCTTCAGTTCGCAGGCAATGTGCGGCCCAGCGAATTGTTCCAAAGCCAAAGAGGAGCTGTCTATTCTCAAGGTTGTCGCTCCGTTTCGACGGATTTCGGGCCTTGGCTGCCGGGTTCTGGCCGCAAAGCCGCGCTAATGGGAGGCTTAAAGCGGTGGCTTGGTGGATTATCGGCACCGCATCATCGGCGTCCGCGAACCGAGAACGTATGAGCAAAGGCAATCAAGGTCCTGGGCAAGGACACGGCACAGGCGGAGCGCCGCTTGACAGAGTGCGCGCCCATTTTTGGAAAATTGGCCTCGCTGCGGCGGCGAGTCTCGCGATGGTATGCGCGGCCACGGCGCAGAACGATGCCGCGATGCCCAACAGCACGACGACCGACGTCATTCCCATGCCGCCGATGCGGCCAGCCACTTTGATGCGACCCGTTACATTGACGCGGCCCGCCCCTTTATTGCCTCCCGCCCCCGCGCCGCAGCCGGTTCTTGCGGCGCCCATTGTTCCGCCGGGCAAGGACCCGATGGTTTTCAATTTCGCGCCCGATATGTCGCAAGAGCTGCCGCCCGCTTCGCGCGCGCAGATGCACAAATGCGGGGCCGAATGGCAGCAGATGAAAGCTTCGGGGGAAGCGACCGACAAGACGTGGCGGGCTTTTGCCGACGTCTGTCTGGTGCAGCAGGCCAATCCCTGATCGGGCGATCCCTTGAAGGCCCGATGCGCCTGCGCAAGACGGCAGGCAAGAGTCTCAAACTAGCACAACGCAATTAAGAGGAAACGGAGACGGGACGACCGGCCAGCCAATCCATGCGGAATTCGCATCGGCGCCGAACCGGCCGTCTCCGTCTGCCTCTTCCAAAAAGTTAAACCGTCTCCGGAGATGCTGGAGCCGGGGCTTTTGGTTTGCGGGCGGCAGATTTGCGCGCCTTTTTTCTCGGCGACTTGCGCGCCGATGTCCGAGCCTTTTTGGCGGCGGACCTTACCTTTTTGGCAGCCTTCTTTTTCGTGGCCTTTTTCGAGGCCTTCTTCGTCGCTTTGCGGGCGCTTTTCTTCACGGCCTTCTTGGCCGCTTTCTTCGCCGGTCTGCGTTTCGTAGCCTTTTTTACCATTTCAGTTCCCCTCTGCTAATTCGTCGGCGTGGGTTGACGTGCCGACAAGAGGCGTGAGTAGCGTAGCGCGGTTAATCAGTCGTGCAAGAGGCTTGCGCAAACATTCGTACGATTCTTGGCTCGCGCAGATCGCTCGATGCATGCGTTGAAGCCTCGAATCGAGCGCTTTGAACGCCGCGCGAAGACGACTTCGATCTCGTTAAACGCGCGTCGGGCTCATCATCGAGCGCATGCCGCACGACCCTGCAGCAAATGTGCGAGTGTTTCGCGCTTACCGCGCAAAACGCAATCGCATCCGCGCAGCAATGAAAAAAGTCATTGTTTTTCTTATATCTATCGAACTTCATTGCGCGTGAGCATCGCTGGTTCGAAGCGGCTGAAACACGTAAGGCCGAGCTTTGAATGTCGCGCGCGAACCGCGCGCGACGGCTTTGATGGGCCGAATCGAATGGCTGCGACGCGGCGTTGGCCGGGATCGCGCCGCGCCGCGCTCTTTCGTGCAAACGCGGGCGCGATTGGATGAAAAAATTTTTGTGGGGCACAGCAAAAATCGCGCGAAAAAAGCTCTGCAAGGGCTTCAAACGCGCATGAAAACGCGAATCACCGACTCGGATGAGTGATTCGGAGCGTTAATCAGAGACCGAGTTTGCTCTTCAGCATGTCGTTGACGGCTTGCGGATTGGCCTTACCGCCCGTCTCCTTCATCACCTGTCCAACGAACCATCCAAGCATCGAAGGCTTGGCTTTGGCTTGCGCCACCTTGTCGGGATTATTGGCGATGATCGCGTCGACCGCCGTCTCGATGGCGCCGAGATCGGTCACCTGCTTCATGCCGCGGGCCTCGACGATGGCCGCGGGATCGCCGTCCTTCTCCTCGTTGATGAGTATAAGGAGCAGATCCTTGGCGATTTTGCCCGAGATCGTGCCGTCGGCGATGAGATCGACGAGGCCGGCGATCTGCGCGGGCTTGAGATGGGTCTCCGGCACCGCGAGGCCGAGCGAATTGGCATAGGCCGCCACATCGCCCATGATCCAGTTGGCGACCGCCTTCGGGTCGCGCATCTTGCCGCCATCCGCAAGCGCGGCTTCGTAATAGTCCGCCGTCTCCTTATCGGCGACGAGCACGCCGGCATCGTAGGGCGGCAGGCCGTAATCTTTAATAAAGCGCGCCCGCTTTGCGTCGGGCAGCTCCGGCAGATGGGCGGCGAGCCCATCGACATAGGCCTGATCGAATTCGAGCGGCAGCAGATCGGGATCGGGGAAGTAGCGATAGTCATGCGCCTCTTCCTTCGAGCGCATCGAGCGGGTCTCGCCCTTGCCGGGGTCGAAGAGGCGCGTTTCCTGATCGATGGTGCCGCCGTCTTCGAGAATGCCGATCTGGCGGCGCGCCTCAACCTCGATCGCCTGACCGATGAATCTGATCGAGTTCACGTTCTTGATCTCGCAGCGCGTGCCGAAGGGCTCGCCCGGCCGGCGGACCGAGACATTGACGTCGGCGCGCAGCGACCCCTGCTCCATATTGCCGTCGCAGGTGCCGAGATAGCGGAGAATCGTCCGAAGCTTCGTCACATAGGCCCTGGCCTCGTCAGCCGAGCGCATATCGGGCTTGGAGACGATCTCCATCAGTGCGACGCCCGAGCGGTTAAGGTCGACAAAGGATTCGTTCGGCGACTGGTTGTGCAAGGATTTGCCGGCGTCCTGTTCAAGATGCAGGCGCTCGATGCCGACCTCGATCTGCTCAGTCGGCGAGACATCGACGATGACGATCCCCTCGCCGACGATCGGGCTCTTATATTGGGAGATCTGATAGCCCTGCGGCAGATCGGGATAGAAATAATTTTTCCGGTCGAAGACGGAGCGGAGATTAATCTGCGCCTTGAGGCCGAGTCCGCTGCGCACCGCCTGGGCGACGCATTCCTCATTGATGACGGGCAGCATGCCGGGCATGGCCGCATCGACGAGCGAGACATGGGAATTGGGCTCGCCACCATATTCAGCCGAGGCGCCGGAAAAGAGCTTGGCCTTGGAGACGACCTGGGCGTGGGTCTCGATGCCGACGACGATCTCCCAATCGCCGGTCGCGCCTTTGATGAGTTTCGAGGGTTTGGCGTGGGTGGTCATGCTTTGCTCTTTTTAGTAACCGTTTCTCGCGGACGCGCCTATTGGCCTTCAGTGATCGACTCGAGCCACAGCGCATGTTGGGCCGTCTGGTCGAGATAGCAGCCATCGATGAGGACGTAGGCCCCCGTGCCGCCTTCCATCGGCAGGCCCGTGACATCGCATTGCTTGTCGCGGAAGGTGAGCCAGGCGCGCTCCGCATCGCGGATCAGGTCGGCGCCCTTCATCTTTTTGCCATTGCGCTCCGCGTCGACGTCGCCGTTCTGATCGAGGAAAGCCCTATAGGCTTTGTTGAGTCGCTCGTCCCACACCGCCGTCTCGCGATTTGAGCACTCTCTCATGCCCACAGTCGATTGGCCCTCGGGCGTATCGAGACAGGGCTTCTGCACCGCGCCGATACAGCTTTCGGGGAGTGCCTTGGTCTTCTTTGCGTCGGCGAGACATTTGTCGATCACGGCGCGATCTGCGGCGGTCGGCGCGTCCTGCGCACGGGCGATGCCGGCGCCGACAGAGACCAAGATCAGAGAAAGGATCAATTGAGGGCCGACACTCATCATCAGAGCCACCATTTCGGCGGGAGTTCGATCTTCGGCGCCGATGTCTCGATAACAGAGGCGAGAGAGAAGAGCGTCTCCTCCTCGAACGCGCGGCCGATCAGCTGCAGCGCGAGCGGCAGCCTTTCAGACGAGAGGCCGGCGGGCACCGCGAGGCCCGGCAGGCCCGCCATGTTCACTGTGACGGTGAAGACGTCGTTCAAATACATTTCGACGGGATCCGACGCGCCCTTCTCGCCGCGGCCGAAGGCGGCGGACGGCGTCGCCGGCGTCAGCACAGCATCGACCCCATCGGCGAAGGCCGTCTCGAAATCGCGTTTGATCAGCGTCCTGATCTTCTGGGCCCGCACATAATAAGCGTCGTAATAGCCGGCCGAGAGCACATAGGTGCCGATCATGATGCGGCGGCGCACCTCTTTGCCGAAGCCCGCGGCGCGGGTGTTCTCATAAAGATCGACGATGTCCCTGCCCGGCACCCGCAGCCCGTAGCGCACGCCGTCATAGCGGGCGAGGTTCGAGGAGGCCTCCGCCGGGGCGACAATATAATAAGCGGGCAAGGCGTAACGCGTATGGGGCAGCGAAATATCGACGATTTTCGCGCCCGCTGCCTTCAGCCAGGCGACGCCCTCCGCCCAAAGCTTTTCGATCTCCGCCGGCATGCCGTCGATCCGATATTCCTTCGGAATGCCGATGACCTTGCCTTTGATCGAGGTGCCGACCGCGGCTTCATAATCCGGCACCGGACGATCGACAGAAGTCGAATCCTTCGGGTCATATCCTGCCATCGACCGCAGCAGGATCGCCGCGTCGCGCACCGTGCGCGCGATCGGGCCCGCCTGATCGAGCGAGGACGCGAAGGCGACAATGCCCCAGCGCGAGCAGCGCCCGTAAGTCGGCTTGATGCCGACCGTGCCGGTGAAAGCAGCTGGCTGACGGATCGAGCCGCCGGTATCGGTCGCCGTTGCGCCGAAGCAAAGCCGCGCCGCGACCGCCGCCGCCGAACCGCCCGACGAACCGCCGGGGACGATCGGCACATTCGAGCCGGGCCTACGCCAAGGCGACGTCACCGGCCCGAAATAAGAGGTCTCATTCGACGAGCCCATGGCGAATTCATCAAGGTTGAGCTTGCCGAGCATCACCGCGCCATCGCGCCAGAGATTGGCGGAGACGGTCGATTCATAGGTCGGCACGAAACCTTCGAGAATGTGGCTTGCGGCGGTCGTCTGCACGCCCTTGGTGCAATAGAGATCCTTGATGCCGAGCGGAATGCCTTCGAGCGGCCTCGCTTGGCCCGATGCAATGCGCCGATCCGCTTCGCCGGCCATCGCGACCGCCTGCTCGGGCGTCTCGACGATGAAGCAATTCAGCGCGCGCGCTTTCTCAACTGCGGCGATCTGCGCTTTCGCGAGTTCGACGGCCGAGAGTTTCTTCTTCGCGAGCGCATCGCGGACTTCGGCGAGGGAAAGATCGATCGGTTCGGTCAACGGAGCGCGTCCCTCATTCCACCACTTTCGGCACGACGAAGAAATCATCCTCGGAGGCCGGTGCATTGGCGAGGACGGATGCCGCCTGATCGCCGTCCGTCACCACATCGGCGCGCATTTTCATCTTCATCGGCGTGACCGAGGTCATCGGCTCGACGCCGGTGACATCGACGCTCGCTAATTCTTCGACGAAGGCGAGAATGGCATTCAGCTCTTTGGCCAAATGCGGCACTTCCTCGTCGGTCACTTTAATACGGGCGAGATGGGCGATACGGCGGACGGTCGCCTGATCGACGGACATGGGCACCCCTTCGGGTCGAAATGTGCGGATAAAGCAGGAGCGAGGCTATAGCATTAGGGCTCGGCGACAGGCAATGAAGCCCTCTCCTTCAGAGAGACAGCCTCTCCCCGATCTGCGGCACCAGCACTTTCGGCCCGTTGCCCAGCGCCGCGATGAAGGCGCTCGGGTCCGGCGCGAGCAGGTCGAATGTCCCGTAATGGCAGGGCACGACCGTCTCGAAATGGAAGAAGCGTTTCACCGCCAGCGCCGCCGAACGCCCGCCCATGGTGAAACGGTCGCCGACCGGCACGAGGCCGACTTGCGGATGATGCAGCTCTTCGATCAGCGCCATATCGGAGAAAATATCGGTATCGCCCATGTGATAGACGACGGGGCCGCTCTTTGGCGTGATGACGATCCCCATCGGATTGCCGAGATAGACGAATTGGCCGTTCACCGTCGTGCTGGACGAATGCAGCGCCTCGGTGAAGCTCACCGCGAAGTCGCCGCAGTCGATGGTGCCCCCGGTATTGCCGGGATTGATGTTCGCAACGCCCTGCGCCGACAGAAACATGCAGATCTCGAAATTCGAGATCACCTGCGCGCCGGTTGCCTTCGCGATGGCGACAGTATCGCCGATATGATCGTCGTGCCCGTGGGTGAGCAGAATATGGGTCGCGCCCGCCGTCGCCTCGCCGACATCGCCTTTGAATTTTGGATTACCGGAGAGAAACGGATCGGTGATGATGACCGATCGGCCGGTCTCGATGCGAAAGGCGGAATGGCCGAGCCAAGTCAGATTCATGCGAAGTCCTCATACGCGAATTTGCCGGCAAATTGCCCATGAATCGCGACCGGCGCAAGTCCCTGAGCGCTGCCCTCATTGACCGGCAGAGATGCAAATGAAATGGTGATTTTTATCAATGCCGAAAGACGATTCTGACGAACTCCGCGACCTGTTGCCAAGCCTTGGCCGCACGCAAAGGCTCATGGGCATCGATCTCGGCACGAAGACAATTGGGCTCGCGCTTTCCGATGTCGAGCGCCGGCTCGCAACGCCTCTCGAAACGTTGAAGCGGGGCAAATTTTCGGCCGATGCGGCGCAATTGCTCGCGCTCGCCGACAAATTCGATGTTGCCGGTTTCGTGATGGGCCTGCCTCTCAATATGGATGGGACGGAAGGGCCGCGGGCACAGGCGACGCGCGCCTTCGTGCGCAATCTGAAAGCGCTGACGCCACGGCCCGTCATCTTCTGGGACGAGAGGCTTTCGACGGCGGCGGTCAACCGCTCGCTCATCGAGCTCGATGTCTCGCGCGCAAAGCGCGCGGCCGTCATCGACAAGATGGCGGCTGCTTATATTCTGCAAGGCGCGCTCGACCGGGCGAACCGGTCGAATACGTCAGAGCATCAGCGTCAGCCATAATTAAGCTCGTTCAACACCACTATCGACACGGATTGACGTGACTGTCGACCCAACTGGCCACGCAATAATGCGTTCAAGGCCTGTCGCGCCAGCAACGGAAATGCCGCGCCGCAAACGACGGGATTCGAGCGCCTGCCGACGCGTTGACAGCCTCGCCCTGGATGGAGAAGATGCATTATCCAAACCCCATCGAAGTCCAATCCGCTTTTGCAGGCCATGGCGACTATTCTGATACCAAGCGCAATCTCGATAACCGCAATTGAATGAAGGCCATAGCCTGATCGCCGATCAGCGGCACCGGAACCTTCAGAATGGACAAAGGAACCCACGAGGTAAATGGCAATGGGCTCCCAGCAGACGATCATCCGTCGGTTCCAGTTTTCTATTGGTTGAAGGGAAGTGACACACAAAACTTCGGCGATTTCCTGACCGAATTATTCCTACGACAAGCCTTTACGAAGCCGCGCGTCTCTGCGAGCGCCTATCGCCTCATCGGCAGCGTTGTCGAGGAGTCGATTATTCAAGACGACCTCAAGCAACTAGGATATCGCAAGTCTGCGAAGATCGCGTTCTGGTGCTGCGGCGCCCGCGACCAAGGGAAGCCAAGAAAGCAGTCTTTAAATCACACAATATTCTGCGGCGCGCGCGGGCCTCTCACACGCGATGTCCTTGGTTTGCCAAAGGACACGACCTTGGGAGACCCCGCTATGCTGCTGCCTTTGTTATATGGTTCGCAACCCAGCGCGACGACCAAAGGCAACGCAATTTGCGTCCCTCACTTTGGGGATCGAAAATCCAATGAGGAATTGCTGGCCATTTCGCGCGCCGATGTCGTGATCCGGCCAAACATAAAGAACACGATCGAGGACCTGCTTCGCATCCTCGATGACATCGCGTCGGCAAGCTTCGTATTAGCCGGGTCGTTGCATTCGGCAATTGTCGCCTGTGCTTATGGTGTGCCCTTCTGTTTCTGGGACAATGGACATCTGGACGTCCCATTCAAATGGCGCGACTTCAGTGCCTCGGTCAATATCGGTACGAGCTTCGTGACTTCTGTCGAGGACGGCCGATATGTGTATGACGGATTGCATCGAAAGAACCTCAAAAGGCCGCCTTTGTTTCCAATCCTTGCGGCAGCTCCCTTTCACGTCAAAAAGCAACTTCTATTGGCCGCAGCGATCTCCGACGCGGCCAATGGAAATCACGCGGCCGATTTAGACCCGCTGGCGTTGGAAGAGGTCATTGAAAAATGTCATTCCCTCGCAACGCTGTCGGGGTTAGAAGAATCGATCTCCAACCTGCCAGGCGCATGCCAATTCGACGGCAAATTTTTGCAGACACGCAGCTCTGCGTTTTATCGGTGCCGAGCTGTGACGAAGATCGAGAATGTCCTGCACATGTTCATGCGAAAAAGTGCGCGGCGTTCCTATTAAAGCCGCAACGTTGCACCAAGAATAAGCATTGGAGGCTTGAGCCAATCTTGGTTTGCGGCACAGCTTGACGCGCTCAAATTAAGTCTCACACAATCGGTCTCGCATGTCGCGCCAACGCGCCGATCTCGTCCTTGTCGCGCGCGGATTCTTTTCGAGCCGCGCCAAAGCCCAGGAGGCCATTGCCTTGGGCCTTGTGCGCATCGATGGTGACGTGCTTTCGAAAGCCTCGATGCTGATCGATGACGATGTGAAGATCGAAGCGGCGCCCGCCTATCCCTGGGTGTCGCGCGGCGGCGTGAAACTCGACGCTGCGCTCAACGCCTTCGGCCTCGATCCCAAGGGCTCGGTCTGCCTCGATGTCGGCGCCTCGACCGGCGGCTTCAGCGATGTTCTCTTGAGCCGCGGTGCTGCAAAGATTTACGCGGTCGATGTCGGCCGCGGCCAATTGGCGGCGAAACTGCGCGACGATCCGCGGGTCGTTGTGATGGAAGCAACGGATGCGCGCTCTCTTGCGGCTTCGCGCTTCTCGCCCGCGCCCAATTTTGTGACCTGCGATGTGAGCTTCATTTCCTTGCGTCTTATTCTGCCGAAGGTGCTCGCGCTCGCGGCGCGGGGAGCTAAACTCGTCGCGCTCATCAAACCGCAATTCGAAGTCGGGCCGCACTTTGTCGTGAAGGGGATCGTGAAGGACGAGGCCAAACACCGCGAAGCGTGCGATGGTGTCGTGACATTGCTCAAAGAATTGGGCTGGCAGATCGTGGGTCTCGTCCCCTCGCCGATCGAAGGCTCGGACGGCAATCGTGAATTCCTGATCGGCGCGGCGAAGAGTGCGCCATGAGCGAGCGGCGCACCCTTCAGATCGAACGGCTCGGCCAACGCGGCGAGGGCATCGCGCAAGAGACGAGTCATCCGATCTATGTGCCTTATGCGCTCGCGGGTGAAACCGTGCGCGCCGATGTCGCGGGCGAGCGCGGCGACCTCGTCGAGATTCTGAAGCCCTCGCCCGATCGCATTGCGCCCTACTGCCCGCATTACACCATCTGCGGCGGTTGCGCCGTGCAGACGCTTGCGCCTCATGCCTATGCCGAATGGAAACGCGGCCTCGTCGAGAGTGCGCTCCGATATGCGCGCGTCGAGACGCAGGTCGGCGCGCTTGTCGATGCGCATGGCGCGGGGCGCCGCCGCGCCACCTTCCATGTGCGCTACGGCAGTGGCGCTATCCATGTCGGCTTTATGAAAGCCCGCGCCCATGAAGTCGTCGATCTCGACGCCTGCCCTGTTCTCGCGTCCTCAATGAAAGACGCGCTTGCCGCTACGCGGACGATTGCTGTTACCTTGCAGGCATCCGCCAAGCCCTTGGACATTCTAGTGACGGCGACGCGAACCGGCTTCGATATCGACATCAAAGGCCATGGTCCGCTCGCCGAGAGAGAGATCGCGGCGCTCACAAGCTTTGCCAACGCCCACGGCATCCCGCGTCTTTCCAATCATGGGCTTCTGGTCGTCGAGCGGCGCGCGCCGATCATTAGACTTGGGATCGCCGATCTGGTGCTGCCGCCCGGCGCCTTCTTGCAGGCGACGGACGCGGGCGAGGCTGTCTTGGCGCAAACCGTCACCGCCGCCTTTGGCTCTGTCCGCCGCGGTCTCGATCTTTTTGCCGGCGTCGGCACCTTTTCTCTCAGGCTTGCCGAACGCATATCCATGCATGCCGTCGATAGCGACGAGGCGGCGCTTGCCGCGCTCGCCCGCGCAAGCCGCGACCAGCCGACATTGCGACCCGTTTCGACCGAACGCCGCGATCTCTTCCGCCGGCCTTTGACGGGCGCGGAGCTTGCCCCCTATGACGGCGTCGTCTTCGATCCGCCGCGCGCGGGCGCCGAAGCGCAGGCGCGGGCTTTGGCAGGGTCAACCGTCCCGCTTGTCGTTGCCGTTTCCTGCAATCCGGCGACGTTCGGCCGCGATCTCGCACTCCTCTGCGCCGGCGGCTATGTGATCGAAAGCGTGACCCCTTTCGACCAGTTCCGCTCATCGCCCCATGTCGAGATGATCGCAATCTTGCGGCGGTCCTCAAAAAAAGCACCTCCGAAGCGACGACTTCTTAGCTGATCAGGCGTAAATTTGGCCGAATCGACTCCGAAAGATCAGGCTATGAACGCGAAAGCTGAAGCCGTCGCTTTTCCAAACCCGAAGGGAGCCGAGCTCTTATCGCGGCTAACCGCGATCGTCGGCAGCAAGAACCTTCTGACCGAAGGGGCCGATGTCGCGCCCTATCTCAATGAGCCGCGCGATCTCTTTCACGGCAAGGCGCTCTGCGTCGTCAAGCCCGGCTCGATTGCCGAAGTTGCAGCCCTCGTCGCGCTTTGCGCAGAAACGGGCACGAAGATCGTGCCGCAAGGCGGCAATACCGGCCTTGTCGGCGGGCAGACGCCCTATGAGCGCGGCGACGAGATCGTGCTCTCATTGCTCCGCATGAATAAACTTCGCGAAATCGATCCCTCCTCGAACACGATGACCGTCGAAGCGGGGATGACGCTCGCCCAGGCGCAGATCGAGGCCGACCAAGTCGAGCGCTATTTCCCGCTATCGCTTGCCTCGGAAGGAAGCTGCACCATCGGCGGCAATCTCGCCACCAACGCGGGGGGCACTGCCGTTGTCGCCTATGGCAACGCGCGCGATCTGACGATGGGCCTCGAAGTCGTCTTGGCCGATGGCCGGGTCTTGTCCGACCTCTCCAAGCTCAAGAAGGACAACACCGGCTACGATCTCAAGAACCTCTTCATCGGCTCGGAAGGCACGCTCGGCATCATCACCGCCGCCGTTTTAAAACTCTATCCGAGGCCGCGCGCCATCGCGACCACCTTCATCGGGCTCGCCACTCGCCGCCGCGCCGTACGCCTGCTCGATCTCGCCCATGACATGACCGGCGGCGATGTGAAGACTTTTGAGCTGATCCCGCGCATCGGCCTCGACTTCGTTTTGAAACATGGCGAAGGCGTGCGCGATCCGCTCCCCTCGCCGCATGCGCATTATGTGCTGCTCGAACTCGCCTCGCAGAGCGAAGGCCTCGCCGACCGGCTCATCGGCCTGCTCGAGAAGGCCGTGGAAGAAGGGATCGTCGAAGATGCGGCGGTCGCGGCCTCAGTCGATCAACGCCGCGCGCTCTGGCGCCTGCGCGAACTGCTCCCCGATGTGCAGGGGCGCGAAGGCGGCTCGATCAAACACGACATCTCGGTGCCGATTTCAGACGTTCCCGATTTTCTCGAAGAGGTCGAGGGTGCACTCGCCATGCGTGTGCCGGGCGCGAGGCTCGTCGCCTTCGGTCATCTCGGTGACGGCAATATCCATTGCAACGTCTCGCAGCCGATTGGCGCCGACAAAGCCGCTTTCCTCGCTCGATGGGATGAGGTGAACACCATCGTGCATGACATCGTCGCCGCCCATCACGGCTCGATCTCGGCCGAGCACGGCATCGGCCGGCTGAAGCGCGGTCTGCTGCCGCATGTCAAAGATCCGGTGGCTCTCGATCTGATGCGGACGCTCAAGGCGACGCTCGATCCCCACGGTATCCTTAATCCCGGCAAAGTGCTCTAGCCCGTTAACGCCCTCTTCAGATTTGCGACAATGCTTGGCCAGAGGCGTTGTCGCGCGCGATTCTTGGAGGCCGATCATACGCTTGTGCTCGCGTGGCATGCACGATGGATCAACGGATTCTGAACGCGTGCACCATGCTGAACACTTTCTTTCTCCAACCGATGTGCTTCTTTGAAACCAATCTACATCTCGGACGATATGACCATAGGTTTAGACAAAAACCGACTTTCGAAACCGATTATTATCCTTCTGCCCTATAGATTGCCGTGAGAGAGAGGGGCGAGACGTCAGCGATGACCGAGAATGCCAATAATTTTGCAAAGGGGACTCCGGCCCCGCATCATGTTTCGCCCGCGCTGCAAGCCCGGGCCGAGGCGATCGTCAATCCGGCCTCGGGCCTCGCGAACGACTACCTTAATCTGTTCAACGAGATTGTGATGCTCATCGAGCAATTGCCGACGATGCCGGAATTGATCGATGATATTTTGGCCTGGCGCCCCGTGAGCTATCAGAGCTATTTCGCCAACTCGATCCTGCCCGGCCGCGCCTCGGCGCTCGAAGCCTATAAGGCGCTCGATACCGGCTTCCGCCGCGATTTCGAAGCCATGGTCGCCGATCTCGATCGCCGCGCAGTCGGCGCCGTCGCGACGATCCGCAAGCTTTATAAGTCGAATTGCGTGACCTCGGCGGCTACCAATGAGGTCTGCCAGCGCGCGAGCCAGACCTTGCACGAAGTTCTGCTCAAGGCGACCGAACTCGTCAATCACGGCACACGCGTCGCCCGCGAGACCGAGCAGGAACGTGCCGACCGCCTCCTCTATACCAATATCCGCAAAGTCGGCTGACGGCCTTCATTAAGGCGCGGCGCGACGCTAGATTAGCGCATGCGCCGAAACTCAATGACAGGCGGGACCTTTTCCGCACTCCCAACGCGATGCCGCGTCGTCGACGCCGAGGCGATCGCCGAAGCAGCCGCCATTCTTCGCGCTGGCGGCCTTGTCGCCTTTCCGACCGAGACGGTCTACGGCCTCGGTGCCGATGCAACATCGGATGAAGCCGTCGCGAAACTCTATGCCGCGAAGGGACGTCCGTCTTTCAATCCTCTCATCGCGCATGTCGCGGATGTGTCGGCGGCAAAGAGGCAGGGCGTCTTCACAAAAGACGCTGAGGCTTTGGCGCTCGCCTTCTGGCCCGGTCCCTTGACGCTGGTTCTCCCTGTCGCGCCCGACGTGACCGTCTGCGCTCTGGCGCGTTCCGGGCTCGACAGCATCGCTTTGCGCGTGCCCGCGCATAAGGTCGCGCGCGCGCTCCTTGCCGCCGTCGGCCTGCCGCTTGCCGCACCCTCCGCAAACATTTCCGGCCATGTCAGTCCTGTGACTGCATCTCATGTGATGGATGATCTCAGTGGCCGCATCGACCTTGTTCTTGATGGCAGCCCCTCCTCCGTCGGCGTCGAATCGACGATCATTTCCTTCCTCGACAAAACTCCAAGACTCCTGCGGCCGGGCGGGATTGCGCGCGAGGCGATCGAGACGGTTCTTGCCCGCACGCTCGCCGATGCAGAGGCCGAGAGCGATGCGCCCATTGCGCCAGGACAGCTGGTCTCCCATTACGCGCCGCGCGCGAAACTGAGGCTCGATGCGCTCTCGCTCCTTCCCGGCGAAGCGGGCCTTGATTTCGGCGGCAGGTTCACGGCCTCCGAGCGCGTGCTCGACCTTTCGCCAAACGGCGATCTTGTCGAAGCCGCCGCCCATCTCTTCAGCCATTTGCGCCGGCTTGATTCTATGGGTTGCGCGACGATTGCCGTTGCGCCAATTGATAACAAAGGTTTGGGCGAGGCGATCAACGACCGGCTCAGACGCGCCGCCGCGGAGAGGCCCAAGACGTCGTGACGACGCTCTGACATTGCGTCGACTTCGCTCTTCTCTCTCATTATAGGACTGCGAAGGCCCTCTTCTCCCACCGGCGGAACGATAGCGATGGCGACTCTCGACAAAGGCAAAGTCAGGATCGCTCTGCTTCGCCTCACGGACTCAGCACCCGTGATCTTGGCCGAAGCGCTCGGCCTCTTTACCCATGCAGGATTGGACGTCGAGATTTCGATTGAGCCGTCCTGGGCCAATGTCGCCGACAAACTGACCTATGGCCTCGTTGATTGCGCCGTGATGCCGCCGCCGCTCGCTTTCGCCATCGCTCTTGGCCTGCGCGGCCCGAAGGCCGAGGTGATCGTGCCGATCACGCTCAGCGCAGGCGGCAATTCTCTCACCTTGACCCGTGACGTCGCAGCCCAGATCGCCGATGAGGCGAAAGTGAAAGACGGTACCGCTCCCGATGCGCTCGTGCTCGGCCGCGGCTTTGCCAAATGGCTTGGCGGACGCGCATCGCGCGGCGCACCGCCGCGGCTCGGCATTGAGCATGTCTTTTCGACGCATCATCTTCTGTTGCGCTATTGGCTCGCGGCGAGCGGCATCAATCCCGACGAGGATGTCGAGCTTGTCGTCGTGCCTCCCGCGCAGACGATCGAGGCCTTGGCGGAACGGCGCATCATCGGCTTCTGCGCTGGCGCGCCTTGGGGCAAGCTCGCGGCCGACGCTGGTTACGCGCGCCCTGTTCTCCCGGGCTCGGCGATCTGGCAGCATCATCCGGAGAAATGCCTGGCGGTCTCGGCGCGCTTCGCGGAAAGAAATCCGCAGCGGCTCGATGCGTTGCTCGGCGCACTGTTGGCGGAAGCACGCCATTGCGAGACGCCGGCCAATATGCAGAGCATTGCCGCGCAAGTCGCGGAGGCTTTGAGCGTGCCGGAAGCCGCTGTCGCCGCGTCGCTACCGGGCGCGCCGGCGGAACCCGGCGTCGATCGCTCGCATTTCTTCGATCATGCGATCAATTTTCCTTGGCGCTCGCAGGCCTATTGGTTCCTCGTTCAAATGACGCGCTGGGGCTGGCTCGATCAGGACACAGATCTCGTCGAGGTCGCGGCGCGCGTTTACCAGCCCGATCTCTATGCCAAAGCCGCCGCCGCAGCGGGCCTTGCGATTCCGCTCGCCGATTGGAAGCCGGAAGGCGGCCATGAAGAAGAATGGAGCGTCGCTGCCGCGCCTCAGCCGATTACCATGATGAGCGATCGCTTTTGTGACGGAAAAATTCTGATCGCGCCCGCCGGTTCTGCATAAGCGCCGCACTTCGACTCACTGGGCCGGCGCGATGTCGATATGGACGATATGGCGATCAGCCGGCGGCCCATGTTCCCATGGACGCTCATAGTCGAAGACCAATTGCGCTTTTCCGGCAGCGATGCCCTGGATGCGCCAGCTGTGCGTGCCGGGCGCGCCGAGTTCCTTTGACTGCTGTTCGTGGCCGACATCAGTCACCTGCACGGCGGCGAGATTGGTGCTCTCCGCCGTATCGACATGCCATTCATATCCTGTCGTCGGATTCTCAGCAAGCGTCACCACTTTGGCCGCACCGACAGTGAGCGCGAGATTTTCCTCGCTTTGCGTTGTCGGCTGCGCCAGAACGGGCAAGCAGACGGCCGCCGCAAGCAAAGCGACAGGAACCAGAAAGCGGAAGTGCATCTGTCGCTCCAGATCGGCTCTTCGCCCGAATGGCGAGAGAACCACCTGTCACAAAATTAAACGTCCCCGCCCCCGCCGTTCTGATTCAGATCAAATCAGATCGGCAACGCCAAGAGCGCTTTTGATGTGCGTTGGTGCGACGCGTCAGTGCGCCGTCGCTTTCTCCGCGATTTTGCCGCGCGCTTCGGCAAAATGATCGAAGGCGCGGCGATAATTGCCGAGTCCCATCGTGTCAGCGCGCAGTTGCAGGATGAAATCGTGCAATTCGGCTTCTGGCACCAGAGCTTCGACATTGTCCCAGCCCGGCCAGCCGGGGCGTTCGGAATAGCCGAGAATTTGCCCGCGCCGTCCGCTCAACAGTCGCTGCACGCCGGCGGTAAATTGATTGGGCACGCTCACCGTCACATGATCGATCGGTTCCAGCAGCACCGGCTCAGCCTTGGCGAGCGCTTCGGCGATACCGATCCGCGTCGCCGAGCGGAAGGCCATGTCGGAACTGTCGACCGTATGGAACGTGCCATCGACCAGCGTGACGCCGACATCGACAACAGGGTAGCCGAAGGGACCTTTCTGCATCGCCTCTTCCGAGGCCTCATGCACGGCAGGAATATATTGCTTCGGCACGGCGCCGCCGACGATCTTGTTGGTGAAAGCGAAGCCCGCGCCGCGCTCGCGCGGGGCCACTTCGAGCTTCACATCGGCGAACTGGCCGTGGCCGCCCGTCTGGCGCTTGAGCCGCGAGTGCTGATGCACCTCGCGCTTGATCGTCTCTTTGAAAGCAATCTTCGGCGCGCCGACATTGATTTGCAGATTGTACTGGCTGGCAAGACGCTCAAGCGCGTTGTTCAAATGAATCTCGCCCTGCCCCCTCAGCAAGCTCTCGCCCGTCGCCTGCTCATGCACGACGGTGAGCGAAGGGTCTTCTTCGACGAGCTTATGAAGCGCCGTCGAAAGCTTCACATCGTCCTTGCGATCCTTGGTGGCGATCGAAACCGCGAAGACCGGCGCGGGCGGCGGCGGAAAATCGAGGGTTTCGGAGGGATCGTGCAATCCCAACACAGCACCTGTCGCGGCCCCTTCGAGACGGCCGATCGCGACGAGTTCGCCCGCATTGGCTGAGGAGACGCGGAGCGGTTCGCCGCCAACAATATGATAAAGGCCGCCGATACGGCTGCCGTTCAAATTGCCGCCATCGGTGAGCGTGCCGCGCCAGATGCGGCTCAAGGAGAGTTTGCCCGTATAGGCCGCCTGCCCCGCGTGAACTGTCTTGAACATCTGCACGAGCGGCTGATCCGAGACCGCGATGCCATGCCGATGCGCGGTCTCCCAGGCATTCGGCACATCGTGGCGAAGCGCCTTCCACAGCCGCAAAATGCCGAAGCCTTGCGCCGCTGCGCCGATAAGCACCTGGACGATGCTGCCGCAGCATTGATCGTGATGGAGCTGTTTGAACAGTTCGTCCGGGCTCGGCGCGATGTCGTCTAGCACTTTCACCATGATCGCATCGTCGTGATCGGCGAGAATCTCGCTCAGTCCGGCGCGCGCTTCCTGCTCGCGTTCGCGCATGTCGTTCGGCAGAGTGATCTGTTCGGAATCCTGCTCGCGGCGGTAGCGATAAGCGCGCTCGCTGACGACATCGACATATCCCGTCACCGCGTCCTTCTCGCGGATCGGGACTTGCCGAAGGACCATCGGAAATTTCGAATAGTTCTGCAGGGCGGCGATCGAATCGCGGATGTGGCCTGCCAGCATGTCGACTTTATTGATGAAGACGAGATGCGGAATCTGATAATCCTCGAGCGTCTTCATCAGCAGTGTGGTCGAGGCCATGCGCTCGGGCGACGGTTCGCAAACGACGACCGCGAGATCGCAGACCATCAAAGCGCCGAGCGTGTCGTAGGAAAATTCAACGGAGCCGGGACAGTCAAGGATGGCCCAAGGCTCGTCCATGAAGGTGCAGTGGCCGAGACGAACCTCGGTGCTCATCGTCCTGTTCTTGGGATCGCTGCCGCGTTTGGGCGGAACGCCGGCTGATGCCATCAGAGCGTCGAAGAGCGCGGATTTGCCGCTGCCATAAGGACCGACAAGGGCAATGGATCGAGGGCCGGCCGGCTCGGCCTTCCAAGCAGATCTTGTCATGATGGCGCATCCTTTCCTTCCGGAGCGTGCCCTCTCGATATGGCGTGATTTTTCTACAAGGCAGGCTCCAAGTCTTAATTTCGGGTCTCAATGCCGAACAGCGGCCGCGATCATCGCGCGCCGCGCGACGAAGGGTTCAGTCCACCCTTCTTGAAAAGGATTATCACGCCGGATTTTGCGATCCGCAATCGCGCAATTCCGAATTCTGGTGGAACGTCAGCCGCGCTTCCGCTGCGCGAGGATTTCGCTTTTGGAATCGCACCAAAGAGGACGGAACATCGCGTCTTGCCAGCAATGAACACGGTCTTTCGGCTTCAGATTGGATTATTGGTGTGCCGGATCAAGCGTCGCGACAGTGCCGCCCGGTCCTGGGAAGGCCTGCTCCCATCCGCCGCCCAGCGCCTTATAGAGCGAGACGAGATCGATCGCGACATTGGTTTCGCTCGTCGCCGATTGCTGCTCGGCCTCGAGCAGCGTGCGCTCCGCATCGAGAACGGTGATGAATTGCGCAACGCCGTTGTTGTAACGGTCGCGCGCCAGATCGAGCGCTTTGCGCGCATGCACGACTTGCGCTGAGAGCCTCCCATGACGCTCCCACTCGGTGCGATAGGCGACAAGCGCATTCACCACATCATGCCAGGCCTTCAGCACCGTCTCGTGATAGATGATCGCGGCCTCTTGCTGCTGCGCGGTGCGCAGCGCGAGCGTGCCCTTGAGCCGTCCGCCTTCGAAGATCGGCAAAGTGAGGTTCGGTCCCATCGCGTATTGAAGCGACGAGCCCTTCCACAAGTCCTTAAGATCAAGCGCCTGAAAGCCGACACTGCCGTTGAGCGACACGCTCGGATAGAAATCGCCGATGGCGACGCCGACATCGGCAGTTGCTGCGTGAAGTTGCTCCTCGGCCTCGCGAATATCTGGCCGGCGCCGCGCGAGATCTGACGGAATGCCCACCGGCAATTTCGGCGGGCTCGGCGGCAAGACCTCGGGCACGATCAGCTCGTCGGCAAGGGCGCCGGGCGCCTGCCCGAGCAGAAGACTAAGAGTATTGATCGCCTCGGATTGCTGGCGCTGCAAATCCGGCAGCTCCGCCTGCACGGAATCGACCTGCGATGCGGCCGTCTCCACATCGAGACCCGTCACCAGGCCACGCTCTTGGCGGACGCGCGTGACTTTGAGAATCTCACCTTCGGTCGCGACATTCTCGCGGGCAATTCTTATCTGCTTTTGAATGCCGCGAAGCTGCATGTAATCGCGCGCGACTTCGGCAAGGTTCGAGACGAGAACCGCCCGCCGATCTTCTTCGGACGCTTGGGCCTGTGCGTCCGCGGCCTCGACCTGGCGCCTGATCTTGCCCCAAATGTCGAGTTCCCAAGACGCATCAAAGCCATACTGCCAGAGGCTAAACGGTCCTGTGAGGTTGCCGGGAACGCCGCCAGTCCCGCCACCGAAACCGCCGCCGGCAGAGCCATTGCTGAACAGGCCGAGGAGACCATTATCGCTCGGCTTCTCCCGCTCATAGGACGTATTGCCGTCTAAGGTCGGAAACTGCGCCGCTGCTGCGACGTCGCGCTGATAACGGCTTTGCGCCAACCGCAGCGTTGCTGTCTGCACGTCGAGGTTGTCTGCTGCGACGCGATTTTCAAGCGTTGTCAGCTCACTGTCGTGGAAGATCGCCCACCAATTCGGATCGGGCGCCGCATAGTTTGTCGAAGTCGCGGCCGTTCTGTCAGTCGGCTCTTGCGTTGCAGTGGCGAAGAAGGATGTTGTCGGCAATCCTGCGTTCGGCGGAACGAAATCCGGCCCGACAGCACAGCCGGCAAGCAGCACCGTCAGCATCGGGCCGAGACGCAACGCGCGACGGGGCACGGCTGCGGCCAGGTATGTCCTGCCGAACTCTGACACCACTCTAATGTGCCCCCACGCCACCCCCGCCACCCGCTTTCGTCGCCGAGAGCAGGAAGCAAAACGGCACCATCGCAAATGCGACAAACGAACAATAGAAGAAGACGTCAGAATAGGCGAGCACGGCCGCCTGCATTCGAAAGACCTGTAGCAGTTTTACAATGGCCATATCATGTGCCACCGCGGCCACTTTCCCCATGGACTGGAGCGCGGCCTGATATTGATTCTGTAGATTGACGAAGGGCTGATGCGCCGGGGATGCCCATTGCGACAGATAGGCTTCGTGCGTCTGTATCCGCTGCTGAATCGTCGCGGTGGAGAGGGAAATGCCGATGGAGCCCGCCAAATTACGGAACATTGAATAGAGCGCCGTCGCATCGCCGTTCAATTCGCGCGGCAGAGTTCGATAGGCAATCGTGCTGATCGGCACGAAAAGAAAGGCGAGCGCCGCCGATTGCGACGAGCGCAGCAGCACGAGCCGCATGAAGGAAATATCCGGCACCAAAATGCGCGAATACAGGAACGCGAGCCCCAGCGTGAAGAAGCCGAACGCGATGATGTAGCGCGTCTGGAATTTGGTCATCAACCGGCCGACAAAGGGAATGAGGAACAAGACCACGACGCCGCCCGGCGAAAGAATCATGCCCGCCCAGGTCGCGGTATAACCGATGACTTGCTGAGCGAATTGCGGAATGACGACAGCGCTCGCATAAAGGATCCCGCCCATAGCGCTGATCATCGCGCAGCCTGCGGCGAAGTTCTTATCCTTGAACACTTCGAGATGGACGATCGGTTTTTTCGCGACGGTCAGCCATATGATGGCGCCGATGATGCCCGCTGCCGCGATCAGCGCCATCGCCATAATGAAGCCCGAGCCGAACCAGTCGTCGTCTTCACCGCGATCGAGCATCACCTGCAAGCAGCCAAGGCCGACGGCGATGAAGCCGAGGCCGACGAAATCGGTGCTGCGCGGGCGGGCGCGCGCCCAAGGCGGATCGTCGACCAAGATGGATACAAGGAAGACGGCAAGAATGCCGACCGGTACGTTGATGAAGAAAATCCAGCGCCAGGACGTGGAGTCGGTGATGAAGCCGCCCAGTGTCGGCCCTAAGATCGGCGCGACGATGATTGCGACCGCCGTCACGCCAAAAGCGGCGCCGCGCCGCTCAGGCGGAAAATAATCGAGAATGATCGATTGCTGATTGGGCTGCAGACCGCCGCCGAAGAAGCCCTGCAAGAGACGGAAGACGATGAGTTCGCCGAGGCTGTGCGACGTTCCGCACAGGAACGAGCAGACCGTGAACATGGCGATGCAGATCAGAAAATAGCGTTTGCGGCCGAGCACATTGCCGAGCCAGCCGGAAATGGTGAGCACGATGCCGTTGGCGACGAGATAAGAAGTCAGCGTCCAGGTCGCTTCATCCGCGCTTGAGGAAAGAGAGCCCGCGATATGCGGCAACGCGACGTTGACGATCGTCGTGTCGAGAATCTCCATGAACGCCGCCATGGTAACGACGATGGCGACGAGCCAGGGATTGCTGTTCGGGCGCCAGGAACTGCGATCGTCCTCGCCAGACCCGCCGCCCGCAGGCGGCGCGGTTTCGCCGGCGGGTTCGCTCGCGCTCGTCATCTCACCTTCACCCGCGGCTCGACCGAAAGGCCGAGCGACATCGCATGGTCAGCATCAAGACCGCTGTCGATGACAATCTTCACCGGCACGCGCTGGACGATTTTGACGAAATTGCCTGTCGCGTTTTCGGGAGGGAATGCGGTGAAGACCGCGCCCGTGCCCCGCTGGATTGAATCCACATGGCCTTCGAGCTGCAGCCCAGGATAGGCGTCGACTGAGATCGTCACCTTCTGCCCCGCCCGCATGTCGGTGAGCTGCGTCTCCTTGAAATTCGCCGTCACCCAGATCTGCGGAGAGACGAGCGACATGATCTGCTGGCCGGGCGTCACATAATTGCCGACCTGGGCGGCGCGTTTCGTCACCCAGCCGTCTTGCGGCGCGCGCACCACGGTGAAGTGCAGATTGAGTTCGGCCTGATCGACCTTCGCCTGCGCCTGACCGACCTGGCCGGAGAGTTCGTTCACCTGCGCGTCGGTCTGGCCGATCTTTTGTTGAACGGGCTCGGCCTGCTGAACCTGCGCTTCCGCCAAATGCACCTGCGCATCGGCTTGGCGCCAATTCGCGGTGGCGGTGTCGATATCTTGCTGGGTCGTCGCCTGCGCCGGCAGCGCGAGCTGGCGCTTATAGTCGGCTTCGGCTTTGACGAGATTGGCGTTGGCGCTGGCGAGCTGCGCCTGCGCGATGGCAAGCGCTGCCGGGAAATTCTTGCGCGCGATTTCCGCCGCATATTGGATGCCGGACAACTGGCCCTGCGCGGTGGCAAGACTGGCCTTGGCGGATTCCAAATCGATGTTGTACTGGCGCGGATCGATATGGACGAGGAAATCGCCCTTATGGACGAACTGATTGTCGCCAATATCGAGAGAAACGATGGCGCCCGAGACCCGCGGCGCGACGGTCACCGCATTGCCGTCGATATAGGCGTCGTCGGTCGATTCATAGCTGGCGCTGGCGATCCAGTAGCTATAGGCGATGACCAGCAGGACAACGGCCACAACGACGGCAAGGATCAGTGCAATCCGGCGCCTGCCGCCGAATGACGAAGGCGCAGCCTCTTTGGCCCCGGCCCCGTTTTCCGTTTGGCCTTGCTCGCTCAAATCAGGTAACTCCCCTTGTCACCCTCGCGGCCCGCGGCGCAATAACGCCGAACGTTTTTGCGCGGACCGCATGGAACGCTCCGCGCATGGAAGACATCCGTAAATCGATGTGCTGGTGCAGGCCTTTTGGCGCAAAGGTCCTTCAATCTTTCCGCCGCAGGCTAAAACTGCAAAAAAGCCCCTTAACCGAACCGGAAGGTTCGTATATTGTGATGGCCCAGTGATGTCAACAGAGCCCGACGTGACCGAGATCGATATGCACTCTTGCAGACGCATTCCGCGCGGCGAGAAACGGCGTGAAGAAATCGCCGAGGTCGCCGAACGCGTGTTTCTCGAGCTCGGATTCAACGAAACGACGATGCAGATTGTCGCCTCCCGAGCCGGCGCCTCCAAGGAGACGCTTTACCGGCATTTCGGCAGCAAGGAAGGATTGTTTTCGGAGGTTGTACGAGCCCGCACCGCACGCTTCTTCGCTGGCGCTGAAGGCGATCCGCGCCTACTCGGCGCCCCTCATGAAGTGCTTTTGCAGCTCGGCTTCAATCTCCTCTACAAATTGCTGAACGAAGACCCGATCTGCCTATTCCGCATCGTTGTAGCCGAAACGCCACGCAATCCCGAGCTCGGCCGCATCTTTTTCGAGCAGGGTCCGGCGCAGGTCCTCCAGCAATTGACCCTTTATCTCGAAGGCGCGACGCGCCAGGGCTTGCTCATCTGCGAAGATCCGACGCTGGCCGCCAGGCTCTTTCTCGGCGCGGTGGTCGCCAATCGTCACATTATGATGCTTGTCGCGCCCGGCTGGGAGCCGCTGACCGAAGCCACCATTCGCCGCCATGTCGAGGAAGCGGTCGCGCTTTTTCTGGCGCGCTATGCGCCAAAGAAGTCGGCGGCCGAGTGATTTATCCGAGACGGTGCCAAGATGTCGCGCCGCTGCTAAAAAGCTCCCATGTCGAATTCTCCCGACGATCCCCAATCGCTCGCCCAGCTCCTGCGCTGGTATGCGGATATGGGCGTCGACCTCGCCATAGACGATCGCCCGCACGACCGTTTCGCGGACTCGGCGGCGGCGCTCGCGAAACCGCCCGCCTCTGCTTCGTTAGAAAACCCGTCGCCGCGGAACGCGCGCAGCTTGCGCGAACGATCGGCCGCGCCTGAAGCCGCCCCCGCGCCATCTCTCTCGACCGATGTCGTCGTCCAATCGGCGCGCGAAGCGGCACTCTCCGCGCAAACGCTCGACGAACTCCGCGAAAAACTTCTCGCCTTCGAAGGCTGCGGCCTGAAGGCGACGGCGACGCAGCTCGTCTTCGCCGATGGCAATCCCGAAGCCGACATTATGTTCGTCGGCGAAGCGCCGGGCGCGGATGAAGACCGCATCGGCCGGCCTTTCGTCGGGCGCGCCGGACAATTGCTCGACAAGATGTTGGCCGCAATCGGGCTCGACCGCACGCTGGTCTATATCGCCAATGTCGTGCCCTGGCGCCCGCCCGGCAATCGCACGCCGACGCCGCTTGAGACATCCGCATGCCTGCCCTTCGTCGAGCGGCAGATCGCGCTCGTAAACCCGAAGATTCTCATCTGCCTTGGCGCCGCCTCGACGCAGACGCTGCTCGGCACCAAGGATGGGATCATGCGGCTGCGCGGCCGCTGGCTCGAATACGACCGCGGCGAGCTAAAAATTCCCGCCTTGGCGATGTTGCATCCCGCCTATCTTCTGCGCCAACCGGCCCACAAAAAACTCGCCTGGGCGGATCTGCGGACGCTTGCCAAACAGATGAGGGCTCTGGACCTCAAGGCATTATAGAAACACCCCTTCTTGAGGTCTCCGCGCTGCCACGAATCCTGCACACGCACCCTCTATTGAATTTCCCGCTACTCTGGCCGATGAATTGATCGGCCAAGAATGAGATGGGAGCCCGCCATGCGCTGGGAAGATTTTCGCCGCTCGGACAATGTCGAGGATCGCCGCGAGGATGACGATAGCGGTGGCGGCGGCGGGACGGGCATCGGCTTTGGCGGCGCCGGCCAATTGGGGCTCGGCACGATTGTCATTCTCGGCATCATAGGCTGGGCGCTCGGCATCGATCCGCGCGTCCTCATCGGCGGCGCCGAAGTGCTGGAAGGCAAAAACGGCGCGCAAACGGAAACGACACAGCCTCAGACGCAGACGCAGGCCGGCGCTCCCAACGATCAGATCGGGCAATTCGTCGCCGCGATTCTGGCCGAGACAGAAGATGTGTGGACGCAGATTCTGCCGGCGCAAAAGGGCGTTCAATATGTCCCACCCCACCTCGTGCTTTATAGCGGCTCGACGCGTTCAGGCTGCGGCGGTGCCCAATCGGCCATGGGGCCCTTCTATTGTCCAGTCGATCAAAAGGTCTATCTCGACACGTCCTTCTTCCGCGACATGAAGGAACACTACGGCGGCGGCGGCGATTTTGCCTATGCCTATGTCATCGCGCATGAGGTCGGCCATCATGTGCAGGATCAGCTCGGCGTCTTGCAGAAGGTGCAGTCGGAGCAGCGCAGCGCCTTCGGCAGCGCCCAAGCCAATGCGCTGTCGGTCCAAATCGAATTGAATGCCGATTGTTTGGCCGGCGTCTGGGCGGCAAACGCGCAGGCTAAATATCATGTGCTCCAGCCCGGCGACGTCGAAAAGGCGATCGCCACGGCGCAAGCGATCGGCGACGACCGCCTTCAACAGGTTTCGCAGGGCTATATTGTCCCAGACTCCTTCACGCATGGAACTTCGGCACAGCGTGTGCAATGGTTTAAGACCGGGCTCAACTCAGGCCAGGTCGATGCTTGCAACACCTTCGATCAATAGGCTTTTTGAACGAATCACCGACTTTCGGCAAAGGATCAGGCTTGGGCGCGGCGCTGGCGGATCGACGGGCGCAGTTGCGCTCGGAAAATGGGCACTCGCCGCCCTCATTGTGACGGGCGGAAGCCTCTGTGTCTCACGAACCGATTCCCATCTCTTCGACAAGGCTGAATTGGCGCGACTCGCACTGAGCATGCCTTTTCACGCGCCTGCCACCCCGCATGTCCCGGCGCTTCGCGCAGGGTCCTCTGACGATCAGATCGACAACGCGGTCGCCAACGTCCTCGACGAGACAAAGACCGTCTGGACGGATGTGCTGAAAAAACAGAGGGGCGTCGCCTATACGCCGCCCCACCTCGTTTTCTACGACAGCTTCATCAAATCCGCCTGCGGCCGGACGTATAGCGCCATGGGGCCGATCTATTGCCCGGTCGACGACAAGATTTATCTCGATCCGATGTTCTTCGTTTACATGCGCGCCCGTTTCGGCGGCGGTGGCGATTTCGCCTATGCCTATATTCTCGCCCATGAGATCGGCCACCGCGTTCAGGATCAGATCGGCATTCTTGGCAAAGCCCGCGTCGCGCAGAGAAGCGCCTTCGGCGCGCTCGGCAACGCGATTTCGGTCCGCATCGAGCTGATGGCGGATTGTTACGCCGGCATTTGGGCTGGCAACGCCGAGACGAAATATCACGTCATCGATCCGGCCGAGGTCGAGAAACTCGTTGCCACCGCCAAGGCGATCGGCGACGACAGCCTGCAGAAGGCGGCACTGGGGCGGATCGTCTCCTCCGAAACCTTCACCCACGGCACCTCGGATCAGCGCGCCCATTGGTTCGCGACAGGCCTCACCTCCGGCAAGATCGACGCCTGCAACACTTTTGCGCGCTGACCGCCTGAAACTGAGGCAGATTTCGCCGCGCGGCTTTAATGCGCCGGCGCCGCGACTTTCGCCATCAGCGGCATATCCCACTGGCAGAGATGCGCGCCGCTGTGCCGCGCCTCAAGATCGACATGCAGATGCTCGGCATGAAAACTATCGGAGCCTGGGCCGAGCACGGTCATGAAACGCACGCAGGCCGTCTTCTTCGCCAGCGCGCGAAAAGCGTCCGCGTCGGCGGTGTCGTCCGCATCCGCGGCGATGGGAATATGTTTGCCTTTGGCTGTCACGAACACATGCATATCGAGCGCATTGCCGATCGCATGTTCGCTGAGCTTGCCGCTGGCAAGGCGATTGCGGTCGCGGCATTCATAGCCGCCCGTCCCTTCGATTGAGGTGAGCCTGTCGCCATCCGTCGCGAACGCCGGTTCGAGATCCTCGCGCACCCAGTCTGCAACCGCCGAGGCAAGCGAAGCGCGTAGCGTCGCGGGCGGCACGATGGTGACTTTCTTTCCGTCTGAAAGAATGACGGCTTTGAGGAGAACAGGCGCGGCGATGCCACAGGCGCCCGCTCCCGCAATTGCCGGAATGGTGTCGGCGACCATGTCGCCTTTGGCCAAAAGCGCTGTGCGTTTCTCGACATTGTCGGTCGCGCTTTCGGCCGGCGGCAGCAGTGCGCCGCTCTTTGCGGTGCCCTGATCCGTGTTCTGATCTGCTTTCTTTTCGGTGGGCTGCTCTATGACCTTACCGGAATTCGTCTCGATGCTCTTGTCGGCATTCTTGACGGGCGGATCGATACCCTGCGGGCGCGGCGGCGGCAGCGGCACATCGCCAAAACGGCGCATGGCGAAAGCGCTGCTCCCGCCAATCGAGAACAGCGATAAACAACACAAAAACAAGAGCATCGACCGGCTGTTTGAAAGCGGCATCGCAACACGGGTCCGTCAATTTTGAGAGGTGCACGAGATGAACGCGCAGCCCACGCTCCTGGTTCAACGGCTCTGCTGATTATCCGACGCGCCGCAGCCGCCGGCGCAAAACATCGCGCGGGGAAAGCGCGGCAATGAGCGCATTGAAGGACTGCGCCCCGCTCGCCGCGCAGTGCGCGCGCGCCGCGATGAGGCCAGCGGCGGGCGCCGTCCGCGGGAGCACGTGTTCGATCCATGTCTCGGGCAGAGCCCGAAGCAGAAGTCCGCGCGCCTCCAAATCGGACGACAGAACGTCTTCGATTTCTTCGAAAAAGCCCGTCTCCGGAATATGGCCTGACCGCAGCAGCATCAACGTCTCGCCTCTCGCCGCGGCAAAGGCCTCTCTCAGGCGGACGGATTCAAGATCAGCCTCGATGATCGCGCAGCCCGCGTGATCGCCGATGACGTCGAGTTGGCGCTCCCTCGGCCCGGCGACGACGACATCGCGGACGAGACCTTTCACGGCGGCGCCGACGAGCGGCGCGAGAGTGCGTACGACGGCCTCTGGCCGCCCCAACGCGGTGCTTTCGTCACAGAGAATGATCACGGACAGCATAGGCGGAGCTTCCCATATTCTTGAACCGAAGACGTCGGTCGGCTTCTGCTCAGATCGAACTTCAAACATCTGAACTTCACGCCTGGGATCGAGTTGACAGTACCTAAGGTGTACGATATTTGTTCTCTTAATGTTCTTATCTTAACGCTATGTGAGAGAGTGTGAAGATCAAGCATGTCTGATGTGGCAAGGATCAGGGGAGAGATAAAGGACGAGTCGGCGTCGCTCCGGCAGCGCCGGCCGGCGGCATTGCGTCCCCTGCCCCGCCGCCGCGGCGAGGAGGCCGAGACGCGCGGCCTCGAGCCGCCAAAACGCGGCCGCGGGGCGCAATCGAACGACAGCGGGCGTTTCGAAATTCTAAGCCGCTTCTCCTTTGAAGACGGTTGGAACAACCCGGAAGAGCTGCCGCCGCTCGCGACCTCCGTGACGATGGAGCGGCCGAAGACGATCATCACCCGCAACGACTCTCCCGATATCTCTTTTGACCGCTCGATCAACCCCTATCGGGGCTGCGAGCATGGCTGCGTCTATTGTTTCGCACGGCCGACCCATGCCTTCATGGGTCTCTCGCCTGGACTCGATTTCGAAAGCAAGCTCTTTGCGAAAGAAGGCGCCGCCGCCCTCCTCGAACGCGAGCTGGCGGCGAAGGCTTATCAGCCGAAGACGATCGCGATCGGCACCAACACCGATCCCTATCAGCCGATCGAGCGGCAATATCGCGTCATGCGCGAGGTGCTCGAAGTTCTCTCCCGCACCAATCACCCGGTCGGCATCGTCACCAAATCGGCGCTCATCCTGCGTGATCTCGATCTTCTGAAGCCGATGGCCGAGAAAGGCCTTGTCAAAGTGGCGCTGTCCGTGACGACGCTCGATCCCGTGCTGGCGCGGCGCATGGAGCCGCGCGCGACGATGCCGGAGCGGCGCCTCGCGACCATCCAGGCGCTGGCCGAAGCCGGCATTCCGACGACGGTGATGGTCGCGCCCATCATCCCCGGCCTCACCGACCATGAGATGGAGACCATCTTGAACCGCGCCTATGCGGCTGGCGCGCGCGAAGCCGGCTATGTGATGCTGCGTCTGCCGCTCGAATTGCGCGATCTTTTCAGCGAATGGCTACTTGCCCATTATCCGCATAAAGTTCGCCACATTCTGTCGCTTATTCGCTCGGTGCGCGAGGGCAAGATCTATGACTCGACATGGGGCAAGCGGATGGTCGGCTCCGGTCCCTATGCCTGGATGATCGGGCGGCGGTTTGAGGCCGCCGCCGCAAAGATCGGCTTTTCGAGGACCAGGACGAAATTGCGGCACGATCTTTTCGCGCCACCGCCGAGGATCGGCGAGCAGTTGCAATTGTTTTAATACATGGCCCATTGAGCTGTGGATCATTGCGCTGCCCGGCTGCGCGGCATGAGGCAAGACGGTAAGGAAGCGATGCAAGTCTTCGATCTTTCCGAGATCTCATCGATGCCGCAGCGGCCGACGACCCTGCCCGACTTTCTGCGCGAAAAGAAATTGCGCAGAAAAGGCCTATGGCCCGTCGCAGGCATCGATGAAGTCGGCCGCGGCTGTCTCGCGGGGCCGGTTGCTGCGGCAGCCGTCATCCTCGATCCCAAAAATGTGCCGGATGGATTGAACGATTCGAAGTGCCTTGCCGCGGACGTGCGCGAGACGCTTTATGAAGAGATCCTTACCCGCGCGCTCGCCGTCGCCTTTGCCTTTGTGAGCGCAGCCGACATCGACAGGATCAATATTCGCCAAGCGAGCCTCACCGCCATGCGTCATGCGCTCGCAGCGCTCGCGATCAGGCCCTGCTTTGTTCTGATCGATGGTAACGATTTGCCGGAGAATCTTGCCTGTCCGGGCGAGACAATCGTTAAAGGTGACGGGCTTTCGGTCTCGATCGCGGCGGCCTCGATCGTTGCAAAAGTGGCGCGCGACCGGCTGATGACCCGACTCTGCCGCGTCCATCCCGTCTATGGCTTCAGCCGGCATGTGGGTTACGCTACGCAAGAACATCTCGAGGCCATCGCCAAACATGGGCCTTGCCCATTTCACCGGCTGAGCTTTGCGCCTCTACGCGCGGTCGACGCGTAAACGCGCGTCAATACATTCTTATTCAATGCGTTCGAAAAAGAGACAGCGTTTTTCAAGCGTCTTAAACGTCACCTTTACCCGCCATCGGCACATTGGCGCAGTCAGTTGCGCGTCCGGTGGTGTTTATGCGTATCGCACGTGCCGGGGCTGCCGGCTCGAAGACTCAGCAAAAGGTCACGCGTCCTGAGTCTTCGAGAGCGCGGCACCCGGCCGTGCCGTCCCCCGCCCCTTCCAAGCCCATTCTCCCCTTCAATCAGATCCTCGTCGGCGATTGTGTCGAAAGGCTCGATCGGCTTCCGGCTGAATGCGTCGATCTCGTCTTCGCCGATCCGCCCTATAATCTACAGCTCGAAGGCGCGCTCTCGCGTCCCGACCAGAGCGTCGTCGATGGCGTCGATGCGGCCTGGGACAAATTCTCCAGTTTCTCCGATTATGATTCCTTCAGCCGCGCCTGGCTTTCCGCCGTCCGCCGCGTGATGAAGCGTGACGCGACGATTTTCGTCATCGGCTCCTATCACAATATCTTTCGCGTCGGCACGATCCTGCAAGATCTCGGCTTCTGGATCTTGAACGACATCGTCTGGCGCAAAGCCAATCCGATGCCGAACTTTCGTGGCCGCCGTTTCACCAATGCGCATGAAACAATGATCTGGGCGGCGAAGAGCGCCGATGCCAAGGCCTATACGTTCAATTACGAAGGGCTGAAGGCCGGCAATGAAGATTGCCAGATGCGCTCCGACTGGTTCTTCCCGATCTGCACCGGTGCCGAGCGTTTGAAGAAGCGCGATGGCGGCAAGATGCATCCAACGCAGAAGCCCGAGGCGCTGCTCGGCCGCATTCTGCTTTCGGCCTCGAATGCTGGCGATCTCGTGCTCGATCCTTTCTTCGGCTCGGGCACCACGGGCGCGGTGGCGAAGCGCTTGGGGCGCAGTTTCATCGGTATCGAACACGATGCGACTTATGCCAAAGCGGCGCGCAGCCGCATCGCCGCTGTCGTGCCGCTGCCAGAAGAGGCCGTGGTGCTCGCGCCGAGCAAGCGCTCGCAACCGCGCGTGGCCTTCAGCGAGATTCTCGAAGCGGAACTTCTGAAGCCCGGCGCTGTCATTACCGATGCGCAGCAGCGCCACCGCGCGATCGTGCGCGCCGACGGAACTTTGTCGCTTATGATCGCCGGGCAAGGCATCATAGGGTCGATTCATAAAATTGGCGCTTTGGCGCAAGGCCTGCCGGCCTGCAATGGCTGGACCTTTTGGCATTTCGAAGCGAAAGGCCAGCGCGTGCCCATCGATGTCTTGCGGACACAATTGCGCGCGGCGCTGCCAGATGCCGATGCCTCGACGACGCAACTTGTTGCATCGCCCGCGCGTTAGATCAATATCTTCCAATTCGCCGATCGTCTCATTTGGGGTTCGCTTGCCTGGCGACCGCATTTGGCGGCATTCTCATGCTGTTTGATTGGGTCGGCTTTCAGGGTCAATCATCTATGGTGCTTCGCGCACACCGGCTCGCCACGCCGCGCTGGATCAGAGATTTATTGTTGCAATCGCCCGGATTCTGGAAGGGACAGGCGATTGCTGTCCTATGCACAGGGCTGGCTGTTCTCCTTCGTCTCGCGCTTTCGCCGGTCGCCAGCCGCGGCGTGCCCTTTCTCAGCTTTTTTCCCTCGATCTTTGTGGCGACGGCCGTGGCTGGACCCTGGGCCGGTGTCACGGCGACAATCCTCGCCGTGCCGATTGCCGTCTATTTCTGGCTCCCGCCTGCCGGCAGCTTCGCGCTCGACCATGAATCCTGGCTGCGCCTCATCGGCTTCTGCACGCTCTCCGGCCTGCTGGTCCTCAGTCTTACTTTGCTGCGCGTCCTCGTGCGGACGCTCGTTGATTCGGAAGTGCGGGCCTTGATTCTCGCGCACGAGATGACGCATCGCGCGCGCAATGTGCTCGGCCTCATTCAGGCGATCTCGCGCCAGACCTTTCAGAGCGCGACGAGCCTACAGGAATTTCAAAATCTCTTCGAAGCGCGCCTTGTGGCGCTCGGACGGGCCCAAGACCTCATCATCGAAAATCCCAATTTTCCGACCGACTTGCGCATTCTTCTTGATCGCGTGCTTGAACCTTTCGAGACGGACCGCTTCCGGATCAAGGGTGAGGCCGCCGGCGTTCCGCATGAGATCGGCGCGACGCTGGCGCTGCTGATCCATGAACTCGCCACCAATTCGCTGAAATATGGCGCGCTCTCCGTGCCCGAAGGCACAGTTGCCGTCACCTGGTTCAAGGAAGGCGAATCTGTCGCCCTCGATTGGGAGGAGCACGACGGCCCCAAAGTGCTGCCGCCCTCGCGCAGCGGTTTTGGAACGCGGCTGATGCAGACGGCCTTTGCGCCGGGGCGCGGCGAAGCGACGATCGCGTTCGAGGAGAGCGGCGTGCGCTGCCGGATTTGCTTCCCGCGAGCCGCCGGGTGAGGCCATCGTGGCGTCCATGGCGCAAAATTTGCCGCGCTCTGCTCACGTTAACATCCCATTAACCAGGAGAAGCGGCGGTGGCTGAACGTCGCAGAGAGCAACGATGGCGCACCTATCTGGGCGGCGAAGTGGATTTCCACCCGCGCTGTGCCAGGTTGGACTGCCTCGTGCGCAATCTGTCTTCGAATGGAGCACGACTCGTCTTCGACAGACCGGTGACGATGCCGGACCAGTTCACCCTTGTCATCCCGCATAGCTGCGATCACAGGAATGTGCGCATCGTCTGGCGCAGCGCCACCGAAGCCGGCGTGATGTTCGAAGAAAGCCCTGACGAGCCGGTAATCTCACTCAGCGCGATGCGGCGCATCCGCCGTCTTGAAGAAGAACGCGACGCGCTCACGCGCCAGCTTTCCGAGCGACCCGCGCCATCTCGAGAATGACGGTCAAGCTGAACGGGCGAGCGCCGTTCATTCGAAGGCGGCGACCAGCCCCAGTTTTTCGCATTCCTCGCTGATCGCTTCGACGATCTTCTGCAGCTCTTCGATCTCGATCTCGCAGTCCTGGTTCGGCGCATCCCAGACGAGGATTTCATCGAGCCTGATGACGAAATCGGCGGGCGATACTTCGCCGGGAAGATCGGGCGTGGGATAAATGGTCAAGGTCTTCTTGCCGCTCGTCACGCGGAATGCGCCCTCGGTCAGGGCGATACTGATTCCGCGGCCACGGCGTGCAGGGGCGCCTTCACCACTCATTGGCGAGACTCTTCCGCAAGATTCATCGGCGGACACATCGGCATGACTCAGAAGCGGTTCGGTCCGTCACATCCCGCTCTCGCGTATCAAATCGACCACTTTGCGCATCACGCTGGGCAAGGCCTCTTGATCGAGCCGATCTTCAGCAACCCAACGGCAGGGCTCGGGCGCTTTGGTCCCCGGCGCGACCCTTGCCGTGAAAACATCAAGCTCAAGCGCGAAATGGGTGAAGACATGGGTGACTCCCCGCTTCAACGCACGATAATCGGCGATGAGAGGGGCTTCGCGCAAGGCTTTCTCGCAATCGATTGCCGTGTCCCAGCCTGTGCCCGGAAATTCAGCCATTCCGCCGAGAAGTCCCTTGGGGGCCCGCGTTTGGACGAGAACCGTCTCGCCCGCGCGGATATAGAAGACCGCACCTCGGCGTTGCGGTCGTGCCCGGCGTGGCAGCTTGATGGGATAATGCTCTTGCGTCCCCTGCGCGGCGGCGCGGCAGAAAAGCCTTAATGGACAAAGGGTGCAGGCCGGACGTTTCGGCGTGCAGAGGGTCGCGCCGAGATCCATCATGGCCTGGGCAAAGTCGCCCGGCCGATCAGCTGGGATCAGTGCAGCGACCGCCTCTTTGATCTCTGCCTTGGCGGAGGCCGGCGGAACCTCGAGCGCGAGGAGACGCGCCATCACGCGTTCGACATTGCCATCAACGACCGCGACCGCCTCGTTGAAGGCAATGGCGGCAATGGCCGCGGCAGTATAGGCGCCAATGCCCGGCAGCGCCCGGAGCGCGTCCGACGTCATCGGAAATCGTCCGCCATGCTCCGCCACCAGCGTCTGCGCACAATCGTGCAGATTGCGCGCGCGCGAATAATAGCCGAGCCCGGCCCATTGCTGCATGACGGCGTCGCGCGGCGCCGCCGCGAGCGCTTCGACCGTCGGCCAGCGCGTTAAGAACGCCGCAAAATAGGGTTTGACCACCGCAACCGTCGTCTGCTGCAGCATGACTTCCGAAAGCCAGACGGCGTAAGGATCGACCGAAGCCCCCGGCGCGGCGCGCCAGGGAAGATCGCGCCGATGCCGGTCGTACCATTCGAGCAGAGCCGTGGCCGCGGAGTCTCGAGACGTCGCGACCGTCGGCGTGGGCAACCCGTCGTTGTCGCGAGCTGCGTCGCGCCGCACCGTCATCCTCCTCACGGGCAAGTCACAGCCATTTGCGCCTCATCAAATCGCTTTCCAGTATAGGCTTTACCGACGCATGGACGCAAAAAGCCGCGCGTTCGCGGCACTCAAGAGGAAATGGCATGCCCTTATTTTTCGCGCGCATGGTCCTGGCTGCTGGAACGCTCACCCTTCTTGGGGCGCCGGCCCGCGCTCAAGACCCCGCCGATCAAATCGCCGCCGGCCACACCTTTGCGCTCCGGGTCTGCTGGACCTGTCATATCGTCGCCACGGATCAGACGGCGGAGCCGATTCTCCATCATCCGGCCCCAAGCTTCCTCGACCTCGCGCAGCGGCCCGATCTCAACGCGAAAACGCTGCGCAATTTCCTCTCGACTCACAACGAGACCATGGGCAAGGCCGGGCAAATGCCGAATCCACGGCTCGTGGACTATCAAATCGATGAGGTCGTCGCCTATATCATGAGCTTGAAAAAAACGAGCCCGTGAGGCTTCCTCGTGTCCTGATGCAAATCAAGGACACGGTATGGGACCGTGCTAAGGACGTGCGCTCCGAGACTCTGCTTCACCGGCTGCCATCCTGTTCGATCGGTCCGCCCTCATAGGTTCCCACTCATGGCCATGCGCTACATTCGCTTTTTCTCCGAGATCGGCATCGACGACATCCCGCTCGTCGGCGGCAAGAACGCCTCGCTCGGCGAAATGTATCGCGGACTCGCGAGTGCCGGCGTCCGCGTGCCGAACGGATTTGCGATTACGGCCGAAGCCTATCGCGCCGTGCTGGAAGAAGCCGGCGCCTGGGCCGCCCTGCGCGCCACACTCAGCGGTCTCGATCCGAAGAACGTCGAAGATATGGGCAAGCGCGCCGCCGCCGCGCGCGATATCGTCCAGCATGCGGTGCTGCCGAACGCGCTCACGCAAGAAATCCGCGCCGCCTATGCGAAACTGCGCGAGGAATATGGCGACACGCTGAGCCTTGCTGTGCGCTCATCGGCCACCGCGGAGGATTTGCCCAACGCGAGTTTCGCGGGCCAGCACGACAGCTATCTCAACATCGCGGGCGAAGCCGCGCTTCTCGATGCGGTTCAGCGTTGTTTCGCGAGCCTCTTCACCGAACGCGCCATTCGCTACCGCATCGACAATGGCTTCGATCATTTCAAGGTCTTCAATTCCGTCGGCGTGATGAAAATGGTGCGCTCCGACAGCGCCTCCTCCGGCGTGATCTTCACGCTCGATACCGAGACGGGATTTCAAGACGTCGTCTTCATCACCGGGGCCTATGGGCTTGGCGAAAATGTTGTCCAGGGCACGGTCGATCCGGACGAATTCTATGTGTTCAAGCCGCTCTACCGTGCCGGCAAGCGCATGATCCTCAAGCGCAGTCTCGGGCGCAAGGAAAAGCGCATGGTCTATGGCACGGGCGGTCGAGCGACCGAGAACTTGCCGACGGCTCCGAAAGAGCGCGCGCGTTTCTGCCTCTCCGATGCCGAAGTCTTGCAGCTCGCGGGACAGGCGATCGCCATCGAGGATCACTACAGCGCCAAGGCCGGCAAGCTGCGGCCGATGGACATTGAATGGGCGAAGGACGGGCTCGATGGCAATCTTTATATCGTGCAGGCGCGCGCGGAGACGGTCGCCTCGCGCAAAGACCGCAGCCAGCTTGAAGAATATCATCTCAAGGGCGAAGCCTCGGCGCATGTGATCGCGACGGGCCGCGCCGTCGGCACCAAGATCGCCTCGGGCCCAGCGCGGGTGATCTCGCAGCCGTCCGATCTCGACGCCTTCGTGCCCGGCGAAATTCTCGTTGCCAACACGACCTCGCCCGATTGGGGTTCGGTGATGCAGATTGCAGCCGCGATCGTCACCAATCGCGGCGGGCGCACCTGTCATGCCGCCATCGTCGCGCGCGAGCATGGCATTCCCGCCGTCGTCGGCACGGAGATGGCGACGATCAAAATCGCGACCGGCGATGCGATCACCGTCGTTTGCTCCGAGGGCGAAACGGGCAAAGTCTTCGAAGGCACGCTCGGCTTCACGGTCGAAAAGACCGATCTCAAAAGCCTGGCGCGGCCTGCGACCGAGGTCATGCTCAACGTTGGCGACCCAGAGGCCGCCTTCGGCCTCGCCGCTTTGCCGAATGACGGCGTCGGTCTCGCGCGCATGGAATTCATTATCGCCAATTCCATCAAGATTCATCCCATGGCGCTCCTCTATCCGGAGCGGCTCGCGGCCGGCGAGCGCGCGCAGATCGGCAGCCTCACGGCGAATTATGCGTCGCCCGCGGAATTCTTCATCGAGCGTCTTTCCGAAGGCGTCGGCACGATCGCGGCGGCCTTCTATCCGAAGCCCGTCATCATCCGCCTTTCCGATTTCAAGACCAACGAATATGCGAGCCTCGTCGGCGGCCATGCCTTCGAGCCGCATGAAGACAATCCCATGCTCGGCTTCCGCGGCGCGGCGCGCTACACCCACCCCGCCTATGCCGAAGGTTTTGCGCTCGAATGCGCCGCCATGCTGCGCGTCAGGCGCGACATGGGCCTCATCAATCTGAAGCTGATGGTCCCCTTCTGCCGACGCGTCGCCGAAGCCGAAGCGGTGATCGCGCGCATGGCGTCCCTGGGGCTCGAGCGCGGCCAGGATGGGCTTGAAGTCTATGTGATGTGTGAGATCCCGAACAATGTCGTGCTCGTCGATGCCTTCGCCAAACATTTCGACGGCTTTTCGATCGGCTCCAACGACCTCACGCAATTGGTGCTCGGCGTCGATCGGGATTCCGATATCGTCGCCTTCGATTATGACGAGCGCGACGATGGCGTGAAAGAAATGATCCGCCTCGCGATCGAAGGCGCGAAGCGCAATCATCGCCACTGCGGCATCTGCGGCCAGGCGCCGTCCGACTATCCAGAAATGGCGGAATTTCTCGTCCGGCACGGCATCGACTCGATCAGCCTCAACGCGGATTCCGTGCTCGACACGACGCGGCGGATTTTGGCAATCGAAGCCTCGCTCGGCCGCAAGGCGCGCGCCGCGTGAGATGAAATTCTCTTCATAAACGTCAAAGATATGAGACGAAACGGGCCCTGGGGCTAGGCCGCATCCTGCGCGCGGACTATAAAAGGCTCATGCAGAACCGTCGTTCGAGTGGCCCGTGGAACCGCCCTCTTGCCGATCTCGTCGGCAAGGCGATCGACCCCGTGCTGGCGAAGCAGGGCTTCGGCCACTCGGACATTCTTCTTTATTGGGACGAGATCGTCGGCGAGCGGCTCGCCTCTATGTCGGAGCCTTTGTCCCTGCGCTGGCCGCAGCGTGGCCGCGGCGGCAAGGATCGGGGCTTTGAGCCCGCAACTCTTGTGGTGCGCGTCGAGAGCGGCTTCGCATTGGAATTGCAACATCTCTCGGCCCTGGTCATCGAGCGCATCAATGCCCATTTGGGCTTTGCCTGCGTCGGCCGGCTCACGCTCAAACAGGGGCCTGTGACGCGCGACCGCGCGTACCATGTTGCGTGCAAACCGCCGTCGGACGCCGCTCTTGCCGGCGCGCGGGCCACGGTGGGCAATGTGACGGATGAGCCCTTGCGCGAGGCGCTGGTCCGGCTCGGCGCCAGAGTTTTGGACGGCCGACGATGAGCCTGCGGCTGTCGCGCTGGCGGCTTTTCTGTCATAGGAAGGGGCGAAACGCCGATCCGCTTTCCGCCTGGATTTATCTTTAGAGTGATCGACCTCAATCGATGGAAGTGCCCATGCGTCTGTTCTCCAACGGTTTCCCCATCTCGCGCCGCCACATGATTCAGATAGCCGCCGGCGCAGGCCTCCTCAGTGCTGCCGGTTTCATCGGCAGTCTCGACGCCCCGGCGCGCGCGGACGACACGCAAGCGGTCGTTCCGATGGAAGAGCTGATGGCGAAGGGAGCCCTGCCCGACATTGCTCAGGGCAAGGACAATGCGCCGATCGTCATCGTCGAATATGCCTCGATGACCTGCGGGCATTGCGCGAGGTTTCATGCCGAGACCTACCCGCTGCTGCTGAAGAATTATATCGACACCGGCAAAGTGCGCTTCATCCTGCGCGAATTTCCCCTCGATCCTCTGGCGGCGGCCGCCTTCATGCTGGCGCGCTGCGCCGGCGACGACAAACGCTATGCGATGATCGATCTTCTCTTCGACAAGCAGAAGGACTGGGCCTTCGCCGATAAACCGCTCGAAGCGCTTTCCTCTCTCGTCAAGCAGACTGGAATGACCGACGAGGCCTTCAACGCCTGCGTCAACAATCAAGCCCTCTACGATCAAATCAACCAGGTCCGCGACCACGCTTCGGCGAAGTTCGGCATCGACGCGACCCCGACCTTCTTTGTCAACGGCAAGAAAGTGACCGGCGAAATCGCACCCAATGCGCTCGATCCTCTCTTGCAGCCCCTGCTCAAGAAGAGCTGACCGTTAGCCCGACCTTTGGAGTCGTCCCATGACGCTCTTGCAATTGCTGTTGAATATTCTGTGGCTCGTGACGGGCGGCGTGTGGATGGCCTTTTTCTGGCTCGTCGCCGCGCTCATCATGGCGATCACCATCGTCGGCATTCCTTGGGCGAAGGCGGCGCTCAATATCGCCGCCTATAGCCTCCTGCCCTTCGGGCATAAGGCTGTCTCGCGCCGGGAATGGACGGGGCAAGAGGATATCGGCACCGGGCCCTTGGGCACGCTCGGCAATCTTCTCTGGCTCGTTCTCGCCGGCTGGTGGCTCGCCTTGGCGCATCTTCTCACCGCTTTGGCCTTGGCCATCACCATTATCGGCATTCCCTTCGCCTGGGCGCATTTGAAGCTCGCAGGAATTGCCCTCTGGCCGATCGGCAAGATCATCGTGCCAAGCGATGCCGTTTCGCATTATGGCAGCGCGCCGCGCTGAGGGCGTGCAAAGCCCGATTGCCAGGCTACCGCGACTCGGCCACTCTGATCCGGCAAAGCACGGGCCGCTCTCGGTTTCGCACAGAAAAAGCGGCGGTCCGGCTTGCACTTGGCGTCCCGCTCAAGCCGTAATTCTCTTGAGCGCGAATCCTTATCCGAACGAGTGTCGAGCACATGTTTTGGGCCAGTTTCTTGAGCTATCCACCGAGTCTCCGCGTTAATGATGTTCTTAGTCTCTGAACCTGGTCGATCGATGCCAATGCTCACTTTTCGCGCCGGGCGCAGCTTGAGGGCTGCCTCGTGAAATTCACCAAGCTTCATCTCGCTGGCTTCAAAACCTTCGTTGAACCGACCGATTTTCTGATCGAGCCGGGCCTCACTGGCATTGTCGGCCCGAACGGCTGCGGCAAATCCAATCTCGTCGACGCGATGCGCTGGGTCATGGGTGAGAATTCGTCCAAGACCATGCGCGGCACGGATATGGACGATGTGATCTTCGCCGGCAGCACGCAGCGCCCCGCCCGCAACATGGCGGAAGTCCGCCTCTCGCTCGACAATGCCGACCGCACCGCGCCGAACGAATTCAACGATGCCGAGCAGCTCGAAGTGAGCCGCCACATCGAGCGTGACGAAGGCTCAACCTATCGCGTCAACGGCCGCGAAGTGCGCGCCCGCGACGTGCAGCTCCTGTTTGCCGATGCGGCCAGCGGCTCGCGTTCTGCGGCCATCGTCCGGCAAGGCACGATCGGCGAGATCATCTCGACGAAGCCGCAGTCTCGCCGGCGCATTCTCGAAGAAGCCGCCGGCGTCGCGGGTCTGCATTCGCGCCGGCATGAAGCCGAGCTGCGGCTCAAAGGCGCAGAAGAAAATCTCGTCCGCCTTGAAGATGTGCTGAAGCAGATTGAGACACAGATCGATTCACTCAAGAAGCAGGCGCGTCAGGCAGCACGCTATCGGGCGCTGGCTGTTGAAATCCGCCGCCAGACGACGCTGCATGCGCTCGTCAACCATCGTGAATCGAGCGCCGCGCTGATCGCCGCCGAACGCAAGCTTGAACTCGATCTCCTGACGCTTGCCGAAGAGACGCGAAAACAGGCAGAAGCCGCGCGCTTGCAGGCTGTCGCCGCGCATGAGCTGCCGCCGCTGCGCGAAGCCGAACAGCACGCCGCGGGCGAATTGCAAAAGCTCGTTCTCGCGCGCGAGACGCTCGACGGCGAAGAAAGGCGTGCCAAGGCGCGCATGGCCGAACTCGAACGCCGGCTCGCGCAACTCAATGCCGATCTCGCCCGCGAGCAGACCTTGATCGAGGATGCAGCCTCCGTCCTCGACAAGCTCGACGCGGAATCCGCCGATCTCGCCTCGATGAGCGGCAACGATGCTGAGACGGAAACGCTCGCGCGGGACTCGCTCGCGGCGGCGGAATCGGCGCTCGCTATTTCCGACCACGCGCTTTCGCAAGCGCAGACCGCCGTCTCCAATAGTGAGGCGCAGCGCGCGAGCCTGCAAAAGAGCTTGGAAGAAGACGCGCAGCGTCTCGCCCGCTTCGAGAAGGAACTCGCGCAGCTTCGCGACAATCTCGCGAGCCTGAAGACCGAACTTGAGACGGCCGACGCCGAGACGGCCCTCAAGGAAGCGCTGGATGCCGCTCTCGCTGCCGCCGAGGCGGCGGAAGAGCGTGTCGCCACGGCGGAAGCAGCCCATAACACGCAACGCGAGGCGGAAGCGCGCATTCGCGCGCCCTTGCAAGAGGCCGAGCGCGAAGCACATCGCCTCGAGACCGAAGCCGCGACTGTCGCGAAACTCTTGGCCATGCCGACCGACGGCGAATGGACGGCGGTGCTCGAAGAGATCACCGTGGCCAAAGGCTATGAGGCGGCGCTGGGCGCCGCGCTCGGCGATGATCTCGAAGCGCCGATTGATCCGGCGGCGCCCGCGCATTGGACGCTGATCAGCGCCGAGGGCGATCCAACGCTCCCCGACGGCGTCGAACCGCTCGCGCGCTATGTCACCGCGCCGACGGCCCTTGCGCGCCGCCTTGCGCAGATCGGCGTCGTGGCCAAGAGCGAAGGCGCAACGCTTCGCGCGCGTTTGAAGCCAGGCCAACGCCTCGTCTCACGCGAAGGCGATCTCTGGCGCTGGGATGGTTTTACGCAGTCCGACGATGCGCCGACGCCGGCCGCACGGCGGCTCGCCGAGAAAAACCGGCTTGGCGATCTTCTGATCGAAGCGGCGTCCGCACGCACGAGCGCCGATTCCCTGAAGGCCGAAGCCGATCAAGTCGGCGCCGAATTGAAAAGCAAGGCGGCGGCCGAAAGCGAAGCCCACCACGCGCATCGCGAAGCCATGCGCGCGCTCGAAGCCGCGCGCGAAAAACTGACTGAGGCGGAACGCAAGAAGGCGCAGCTCACGGCCCGTCTTTCCGCACTCAACGAGGCCGAGCACCGGCTTCTTGGCACATGCGACGAGCTGCGCGACAAGCGCGCCAAAGCATCGATCGATCTTTCGAGCTTGCCCAATCTCACCGAGCTGACGAAGAAGCTCGATGCCGCGCGGGCCGCCGCAGCGCAGGATCGCGCGGCCGCGACCGAAGCACGTGCGCGCCTGCAAGCGCATCTCCATGAAAGCGAGACGCGCACCAAGCGCCGCAATGCCATCGAAGGTGAGCGCGGTTCATGGGCGACGCGGCGCGAGCGCGCGACAGCACAGATCGGCGAAATTCAATCGCGTCTCGCCGAGACCAAGACCGAACAGGACCAGCTCGCCGATGCGCCGGCGGAATTCCTGCGCCTGCGCCGCGCCCTGCTCGATCAGATCGAGACGGCGGAAGCAGCGCGCCGTCAAGCCGCCGACGCGCGCGCTGCGGCCGAAGAAAGGCTTGCGGAGGCCGACCGCGCCGCCCACCAGGCGCATGAATCCATGGGCTCGGCGCGCGAAGAGAAAGCGCGAAGCGAAGCACGGTTAGAGGCCGCGCGCGAGCATCTGGCGCAAGTGATCCATGCGATTGCGACCGAGCTTCATTGCGGGCCGGAAGAGTTGCCGCAGATAGCCGAGATCAATCGCGATGCGGTGCTGCCGCCTGCGCTCGAAATCGAGGCCAAGCTCGAAGGGCTGAAACAGGATCGCGACCGGCTCGGCGCCGTCAATTTGCGCGCCGACGAGGAACTGATCGAAGTCGATGCGAGCCGCAGCCATCTCATCGCCGAGCGCGACGATCTGACGGAGGCGATCCGGCGGCTGCGTCAAGCCATTCAAAGCCTCAATAAGGAAGGCCGCGAACGCCTCATCGCCGCTTTCGATGTCGTGAACGGCCATTTCAAGGATCTGTTCGTCATTCTCTTCGGCGGCGGCTCGGCCGAATTGCAGCTGGTCGAATCCGACGATCCGCTCGAGGCTGGGCTTGAAGTTTTCGCGCGTCCGCCCGGCAAGAAGCCGCAGGTGATGACTCTGCTCTCGGGCGGCGAGCAAGCGCTCGTTGCGCTCTCGCTCATCTTCGCCGTCTTCCTCACCAATCCGTCACCGATCTGCGTGCTGGACGAGGTCGATGCGCCGCTTGACGACGCCAATGTCGAGCGCTTCTGCGATCTGCTCGATGAGATGCGCAAGCGCTCCGAGACGCGCTTCATGACGATCACGCATAATCCGATCACCATGGCGCGGATGGATCGCCTCTTCGGCGTTACCATGGCGGAACAGGGCGTGAGCCAGCTCGTCTCCGTCGATCTCGCCGATGCCGAGCGCTTCAGAGAAGCGAGCTGACGCGCGCCCGCTGCTTCCTCTGGCGCCCTCTTCCGTCAATCATCGCATTACAATTCGATGATTGCCCATGCGCATCGGCATGCTAACATCACTTTCTTCCCCCGCGGCCGGCCGAACCAACATCGAAGAAAAGCTATGACGCCCCTGCGCTGCTCGGCATTCGCCTGGCTTCTTCTCTCGTCGCTCATTGTCCTTGTTCCCTCGACGAGCGTCGCGGCGCCGACCTGTTTTCACGTCTGCTTCAGCGCCAAAAAACTTCCAAGCGACGTCACCGATCAGACCTTGCGCGAAACGATGCAAGCCTGCCGCGATTCCTGCGAGAAGGATGCGCGCGAGCGTCTCATCAGCGAAGGTCTTGGCCCGCTGCTCAAATCTTGCATTCCCGAGCCGGTCTCAGAGACTGAGTTGAAGACGGTGCGCTCGGCGAGCACATCCGTTGTCGCCTTCGCCAATGCGTTCACATGGGACGTTCATAACGTCCTGCCCGACAAGATCATCCGCCGTGTCGAACTCGCAACGCAGACCATGTCGCTGGAGGACATCGTGCTCTCGGCCTCTGGCTATCTCGCGCCGGGCGAGACGGGCACGTTCTATATCGGCAATATTCCGGACGGCTATCCCGCCGTTCGCGTCACGACCCGCATTCAGGCGATCTATGCCTGCACGAAACCTTGACTGCGCTGGTCGCGCGGGAACATCAGCCAAAGCCCGGCGTTCAATCCGAAAACCCCAAAAGGACAATCATGATGTTGCTCCGCGCCGCTTTCGTCCTTCTTTTGCTCCTGCCCTTCGCGCCTGCCGAGGCGGCGGCGCCGAAGACCATCGTCTTCGAATTCTATTTCGACAACACGTCGCCCGAGCCGACGACGGATGCCGAAACGGCGCGGATCAAAAAGGTCACCGACGAGCTGCGAACCATGCTCGCGGCGTCGAAACAATATGATGTGATTCCCGGCACGGTGAAGCCCTACACCTCTGTCCCCGATTTCAGCCAATGCACGAGCGATCAGGTCGATCAGGCGCAAAAGGCAGGCGCTCAATATGTCGCCTGCGGCTGGGTGCAGAAGGTCAGCAATCTGATCCTCAACCTCAATCTTATCATCCAGGACGTGAAGACCGGCAAAGCCGCGCGCGGCGGCAGTGTCGATATCCGCGGGAATACCGACGAGTCATGGGATCGAGGCCTGAAATATCTCCTCGACGAGCATGTCTTCCAAAACCACTGACGCGGCAGGATGCTATCTGCCGGGGATCGTGCCGCCGACAGCGGACTGAAACTTCGCAAAGGCGTCTTCAGCCGGCTTGAAAGCCTCCTTGGCGAGACTGGAATAGAGCTCGCCGATCTTGGTGGCCTGCGCCGTGAGTCTGTCATAATTCGCCTTGGCGAATTCCGACTGGATCTGAATCAGCTCTTCGAGCGTCTTGGCAGACATCAATTTCTCGACATAAGCCGAATTCGCCTCGATCGCCTCTTTGGAAAAATCGGCCGCCTCGGCCGCAATCGTCTGCAAACCCTTCGTCAGCGAAGCGGCAACGGAACTCGCCGTCTCAAGCTGTTCCTTGCCCACTCTCTGGATTTCATCGAAGTTGCCGTTCATCGCACTCTCCTGTCACACCGCTCCGCATCTCATTCTTTTATCACGTCGCGCTCCCCGCCGATTGATCGATCTCAAGCTCGAAATAGAGATTACGTCACCTTTGCCCCCGCGTGAATTGTCTTTTCATCGGCGGGATCGGAAAGCCTCATCTCAGGCTTCTCACTCTTCGAAGACGCCTTCGAGCGCGTAATGCGTGACAGTTTTGCGATTGGCGATCAGTTGTGCGACGGTCGGTTCGCCCTTCATCGCGCGGGTGATGGCGAGCTTCGTCGCCTCGTAATTGGTGCGATAGAGGTCCCGCTTGTCGAGATTTTCGTCGCCGGCGCAACGCGGATCGAGCCAAATCATGACGATCATGCAGAGCTCGCCGGCCCGCTCCTTCGGCAGAATATCTTCGGCAAGGCAATCGACGATGGCATCGCCTGTCGCCGCTTGCACGATGCCGCCGAGAAGTTCGACATAGTCCTCCGAGACGACCGTCATTTTGGTCGTCATCATGGTCGGCGGGCGAACCATCTGATTGATGTCGCGAATGACAAACATGCGCGGATGTCCAGCGACCTGACCCGCCATGCTGGCGAAGGCGTGGCCAACAGGGCCTCTGATGTCGCCGATCATCACTTCCGGCATGGCGTCGGTGAATTGCCCATCCGCCGCGAGAACCGTCGCTTCGCCCGTACGCAGCCAAATATCGCTCATCGTCATTCCCCTATCGCCGTTCCTCTGATGCCGATCTCCTGTTGCCAAACTTTTGTTGCAACGCGCTCGCATAGCACTCGCTCGCGCAGCATGGAAGCCTGAACGTGACAATGGCACGCCATGGATAAAAGGGTCGAATTTGCTCTCAACGGCACGTCGCGAGCCACAAAAATTCTTTGTGTTGGCAAGCGGAGCTTGTTGTTCAGGTCAGGTTAATGCGCGCGGCTCGTATCATGGCAAACGATGCACGATTCGCAGCATCGGGACCAAGGATTCGTCCAAGGAGATCATTCATGCTGAAGAAAATTTTTGCGACCGGCCTGCTCGTGTCGATGCTGGCTGCCGCTCTGCCGGTGGCCGCGCAGGCCCACGAGCACCATCATTGGCTCCCCTGGCATCATGAGCATCATGAACATCATGAACATCATGAGCATCATCATCATTGATGGTGAACGGACAGCGACCAAGCTGTTCGCAAATTTAAGACCGCGCTCTCTTTTGCGAGAGGCGCGGTCTTTTCTTTCCAGTCATTTTCATTTCAGTCAAATGCAGCCTCTCAATGCAGCGGTTCTCGCTTCAAGAACCGATAACGGTCGGCTGACGTCACCCGCAGATCGAAGACGTCGCCTTCCCGATCAATCCGCAACGGCACATCGACGCCCGCTTCGCCCAGGGCCCAGATGGCCTTGAAGAATTCGGCGAGCCGGTGGATTTCGCGGCCGGCGACGGCGAGCACGAGATCGCCCTCGCGCAGGCCGGCGCGATTGGCCGGACCGTTGCCGCCAAGACCGATGATCATAATTCCCGCGCCCGGCGCTTCTGCCGCGAAGAGACCGAGCCAAGGACGCTGTGGCCGATCCGCTCGGCCGATGGTGCGTAGCGAATTCAAGATCGGCAGCAGCGCCTCGGTCGGCACGCTCATGTTCAGCATCGCGATCTCGCCGTCTTCGAGCTGATGCGGCACTTGCAAAGAGCCGATGCCCCACAATTCCCCTGATGGGCCGATCAAGGCGGCGCCACCCCAATTCGGATGCGCCGGCGTCGTGAAGATGGCGTTGTCGAGGACATATTCCCAATAGCCGGCGAATTGCTGTCGCGCGACGACATGCGCGGCCACCGCGCCGCGGCGCCCGCCGGCCCCTGCCAAGACAACACGATGGCCCGGCCGCGCTGCCTCCGAGTCACCCAGCGGCAATGCGGGGCAATGCAACGGTTCCTGCGCCTGAACGAGGCCGAACCCCGTCGCGTAGTCATAGCCGACGACATGGCCGGCCACGACTCTGCCCGAGTGAGTGACCATCCAGATCTCGGCGGCCTCAACAATCAGATAGCCGATGGTGAGCAGCAGATTGTCCGGCCCGATGACGACCGCATTGCCGGAGCGTTCTGTGCCCAGCGATTGTGCAGTATTGGCGTCGGCCGGAACGCGGGCCGAGAGAGCAACGACGGCATCGAGCGCCGTGTCGAGATCGTAGTCATAATCGACCGCCCGCGGTTGCGCCTCGGCCGGCACCTGCCAATCGTCATCGTCCTCTTCTGACATAATGCACTGCACCCTTAACGATTGCCGCAAAGCGAATTCGCCATGACAACCCGAAGTCCGAAGCGAATATCCCGAAAACTATAAGACTCGATTCAAGTCCCGTCGCTCTGGCTTCCTTTTTGGCGCGATTGCATGTCAGCGGTCCTTGTGGCTAAGGTCGCGCGCCCAGTCGGAAACATTGCGGGGGGCCGAGCACAGTCCCGTCTCCCGAACGAATTGCAAGCCCGGATCGGTCCAACAGGCCTGATCTTTCGGACGAGGGAACAAGGGCGGGTCGGGCCGCCTCACTGAATGATGGGAGGATGTGTTTATGAAAAAGCGTTTGATTCTTGCGGCCGCCAGCACCACGGCGCTGCTTCTGTCTTGCCTGTCGGCCGCTGCCGTCGATGCGAGCTATGTTGCGAAGTCGAACGCCTCCGTGGACGCGACGTGGGCGAAGATCGGCAATTTCTGTGGCATCGCCTCGTGGCATCCCGCGCTCGCAAGCTGCGATCTGTCGACCGACGGCAAAGAGCGCACCCTGACGTTGAAGGGCGGCGGCACCATCGTTGAAGACCTCGTGAAGTGGAACGACAAGGGACATAGCTACACCTACACGATTAAGTCGAGCCCGCTCCCGGTTGCGAATTACATCTCGACCATCGCCGTCAAGAAGCACGGCAAGGGCTCGGAGATCGTCTGGACCGGCCACTTCAAGGCGAAGGGCGCGCCGGCCGCCAAAGCCAAGGAAACCATCACCGGAATCTACAAGGCTGGCGCTGACGCGCTCGCTCAGTAAGAACAGCCGCTTTTGTCGAAGGATTGCATGCGAGCCGGCCTTATGGCTAAGCTCGCGGCCAGTCGGAAATTATTGGGGAGACCGGGAAAAACCCGGTCCCCCAAAACCTATCCGACTGATGATGGGAGGAAGTTTTTATGAAAAAGCGTTTGTTCCTCGCGGCCGCCAGCGTTGCCGCGCTGCTCGTCTCTTGCCTCTCCGCGTCGGCGGTCGAGGTGAGCTACGCCGCGACCTCTAATCTGTCCGCTGATGATCTATGGGCGCGGGTCGGCAATTTCTGTGGCATCGGCTGGTGGCATCCGGCGCTCGAGTGGTGCGATCTGTCGGCCGACGGCAAAGAGCGTACTCTTTATTTGAAGGGCGGCGGCACGATCGTCGAAGATCTCGTGAATTGGAACGAGGCCGGCCACAGCTATACTTATGTTATCAAGTCGAGCCCGCTGCCGGTTTCGCATTACATCTCCACCATTCGCGTCCTCAAGGACGGCAGTGGCTCTGAGGTGTTTTGGTACGGCAAGTTCGTGGCTCACGGCGCTCCCAAGGCGAAGGCCAAGGGCATCATTGCCGGCGTCTACAAGGCCGGCGCAGACGCGCTCGTTCAGTAAGAACGGCACGTTCGCTGACACTTCTTCGCGCGGCCTCGGCCGCGCGAATTTATTTTGGCGGGAATTCCATCGACGCAATGAAGCCATGCGGAATTCCCGGCGGCGGCGGCGGGAACGGCGCGGCGCGGCGGATGGCCGCCACGGCCTCGTCATCGAGAATGGGGTGGCCGCTCGTCCGGTAGAGCGCCTGATGCACGAGATCGCCCCGTTCATCGACCCAGAAAGCGACGACGACGGTTCCCTCGATGTGCTGCGCCCTCGCCTCATCCGGATAATGCTGCTTGCGCATGATCAGCCCGAACAGCGTGCAAAGATAGGGATTGGCGTGACACTGCCCGCCGCTGACCGGTGACGGTTTTGCTTCGGTTGCAACGGCGAATTTCGGCGCCGGCGTAAGCGCCGCAAATTCGCGCGCGAGCGCCGCCTTCTCGCTATTCGGCAAAGGCGAATCGTCTTTCGAGGGCTTCTGTTTCTCTTCCGTCTTCTGATCCTTGAGGGGCGCGGCCTTGTCGAGCGGCTCGGCGTCGGGCTTATCCTGCGTCTCATTGGGCGAGACCGTGCGCTCGGCCGGCTGCATCGCGGAGTTGCTGGCCTGAGTCTGCGGATTGGGTACCGGTTTCAAATCGGCGTTCGGGATGGGCTTGTTCTGAAGCGGCGATGTCGAGGCCTTGTCGGTCGGCTGGGTCCGCAATTTCTCATCATTGGGCGTTGGCGCGACGTCGCGCGCGACTTCGTCCTTCAGAACCTTCTCTTTTTCTTTCGGCTGCGCCTTTTGCTGCTGCTTCGGCGGCGGCTTCGGCTGCGGCGGGGGCGGCTCGACGATGACCTCGACCGGAATCTGGGTCTCCTGCAGCGCAGGTGCGGTCGCATGGTCGCGCAGGAGAAGAAGAATCAGAAGGACCACATGGAAAAGGCACGCGAAAACGATAATCGCCCCGAAGCGCTTGCGCGCGTTGCGCAGCAGCGGATCGATCGGCGCCAGGAAGCGATCGCGGGGATCGGCGGCAAGAGTTTTTGCGAAGGTCGAAGCCTTTTGTGCCACGGTTGAAGTCGGATCGTTCGCAATGTTGGTTTCGGGCGCCGATCGCTTATTCATCTCCGCCTCTGCGGCCTTGGCGGACGGCGAAAGGCCCGACCCCAGCTTTTTAGCGCCATGGCTCGGAGAGGCCAATGGCGGGGAAATTCTTGGCGCGGGATGATCGGTCGATCAACGGAGCCTCGCTCGGGAGGCAGACCAATTGGGTGGTCGCGGATGGTCAAATGAGTCTAACGGCAGCGGGCGACTATGCTCAGTTGCAGTTGTCAAAACAAAGGCAAATCGGGCTCTCCCTTGCCGCGGCGGTAGCGATCGCTCTTTCGCTCTTTTCAATCGGGAACGGTTGCCCCCGTGCAGTGCAGCGGCCCTAAACGCGCGTCTATCTGCCGCGTCGGCGAGCCCCGAAACGGCTTCGAAGCGGCTCGAAAAAATTACGCTAAGCGTTTGATAAAACGCAATCTCTGTCTCTGAGGCGGAACCTTGACAGAGTTTGAGGCGATTTCTATGGTGCGCGCCGCTCGGACTGGCCTTGTACGCAAATAAGGGTCCTTTGGGATCTTCGTTTTGCGGTTTCGGCTGCGCTCGCTTTTCGTATCGCTGAGCCTTATAGATCGCCCACCGTTCTGGCTTGGAACGGCCGGCAATCTGGCGAAAACGTGAGCGGGAACGGACAAAACAAGGGTCGCGACGCGGACAGCGATGCTGCCCTGCGCGCGCGGCTCGAGAAATTATCCCACAAACTCGACGCACACCGCGGCGAGGCAACTGGGCCGGACGAGCAAGACGCGGAGGGTTCGGGTTCGTCACTGGGGGCCGCGACGAACCTTGGCCTTCAGGCCACGATCGAATTCGTGACCGCGATCGTTGTTGGTCCCATCATCGGTTGGCAGATCGACTCGTGGTTTAAGACCAAGCCGATCTTCTTCATCATCTTCCTATTCGTCGGGATGGTGGCGGGATTTATGAACGTCTATCGCCTGGCGATGCGCCAGCCTGGACAAAAGAACGGTCAGAAGTAAATCGCGGGCGCCGAAGCGCTCGCAAGAATGGCAAGAGTTTCGGAGACCAAGGCTTGAACCCGATCCACCAATTTGAGATCGCACCGATTTGGTCGCTGCACCCATTCGGCTTGAACGCGTCCTTCACCAATGCGTCGTTGTTCATGCTGATCGTGGTCGCGGCGATCATCGCCTTCGTTCTCGGCGGCACCGCCAAACGCGCACTCGTCCCGGGCCGGCTGCAATCGGCGGCCGAAATGTCCTATGAATTCGTCGCCTCGATGGTGAAGCTGACGGCCGGCACGGCGGGCATGCAGTTCTTCCCGCTGATCTTCACGATCTTCATGTTCGTGCTGTTCTGCAACGTCATCGGCCTCATTCCCTACACCTTCTCCGTCACCAGCCAAATCGTCGTCACCTTCGCGCTCGCAATCATGGTGATCATTTTGGTGATCGGCATCGGCGTCTGGCGCCACGGCTTCAAATTTCTCAAGGTCTTCGTGCCGTCGGGCGTGACCCCGGTGCTGCTGCCCTTCATCGTGCTAGTCGAGATCGTTTCCTTCGCGACACGGCCGATCAGCCTCTCGGTTCGTCTCTTCGCCAACATGCTCGCCGGCCATATCACGCTGCAGGTCATGGGCGGCTTCGTCGCCGTTCTCATCGGCGCGGGGGCTGCAGCAGTCATCGCGCCGCTTCCCTTCATCGCCACCGTCGTGCTGTTCGCCTTCGAGCTGCTGCAAGCGGTGTTGCAGGCTTACGTCTTCGCTATTCTTTCTTGCGTCTATTTGAACGACGCAATTCATCCGGGCCACTGAATAAAGAGCTTAACAACAGATCGGTCGCCCCAGACGCTAGGAGCACATAATGGATGTCGAGATAGTTTCAGCAGCGAGATATGTAGGTGCCGGCCTCGCCGCCATCGGCATGGGCGCCGCGGCAATCGGGGTGGGCTTGATTTTCGGCCACTTCCTCTCCGGCGCGCTGCGCAACCCGACAGCATCTGACGCACAGTTCGGGCGCGCCTTCATCGGCGTGGCGCTCGCGGAAGGTCTCGGCATTTTCGCCTTCCTCGTCGCGATCCTTCTTCTGTTCGTGCTCAAGTAGGCTCTAAAGGCGCGCGGGCCCTTGGTCCGCGCGCTCTGTTTATTCCCAGGATCGACGATGGCCGATAGCGATACCACGACCACGACAGGCACCGAGGCGCCCGCGCCAAAGTCGGAGTTTCCGCCTTTCGACACGGCCAATTTCGCGCCGATGTTGATCTGGCTCGCGCTCAGCTTCGGCACGCTTTATCTATTGATGGCGAAACTGATCGTGCCGCATGTCGAAGGCGTGCTGCGCGATCGCCGCGTCAAGATCAGCAACGATCTCGGCGACGCGTTTGAGAAGCGCAAGAAGGCCGATGAGGCCTCCGCCGCCTATCAGAAGACGCTCGCCGACGCACGCGCGAACGCCCAAGCGCTCGCGCAGCAGACGCATGCGCGGCTCGCCGCCGAGGCGGACGCCAAGCGCAAGACGCTCGAGACGGAACTTGCCGGCAAGCTCGCCGAGGGCGAGGCGCAGATCGAAGCGATGACGGCGAAGGCGATGAGCAATGTCGGCCAGATCGCGCAGGAAACCGCTGCCGCGATCATCGAACATCTGACCGGTAAGCCGGCCGATGCCAAACAGATCGCCGCGGCGTTGACCACAGTGAAAGACTAAGGCCCGGAGACATCGCCATGCATTTCGAATTTGATGCCGAATTCTGGGTCTTCGTCGGCTTTCTCACCTTCGTCGGCGGCCTCGCCTATTTGAAGACGCACACGAAAATCATCGGCGCGCTCGATGCCCGCGCGGCGCGGATCAAAAAGGATATCGACGAGGCCGAAAAGCTGCGCGCCGAGGCCTATGAACTGCTCGCCTCATTCGAGCGCAAGAAGCAGGAAGCGGAAGCCGAAGCCGCCGCCATTATCAAACAGGCCGAGCAAGAAGCCGAAGCCATTGCGCGCGAGGCGCATGATCGCGTCGCCGATTTCGTCCGCCGCCGCACCAAGCAGGCTGAAGACAAGATCGCCGCCGCCGAGACCGCCGCGACCACTCAGGTGCGCGCCGCCGCGGCAGACGCCGCCACAAAGGCCGCAGAAATCGTCCTGAAAGCCCAAACCAAAGCGGGCCTCGGCGAAAAGCTTATCGCCGAGGGCATTGCCGATCTGAAGCAGCTTCTGCACTGAGCGGCGCGCAGCGCCTCGCCTAATCGCGCACCCAATCGGCGCATTTCGCCAATGCGCCTGTGCCGCCCCAAGGCTCGATCGGGACGCTCGAGGTCGAATTGTCGGGCGAACCCGCGATCAGCTTGTCGCTGTAGGTCATATAGACAAGCACATTGCGTTTTGTGTCACAGCCGCGCACGATCTGCATCTTTTTGAAGAAGAAAGAGCGCCGCTCGCTAAAGACGACATCCCCCTGCCCAAATTTTTCCTTGAACGTGATCGGTCCATATTGGCGGCAGGCAAGCGAGACATCCGATGTCTGTTCGGCGAAGCCGAGCGTGCCGGCGACGCCGCCCTTTTCCGACACAGTGAAATAGCAGGCGACGCCATCGACCGCCGGATCGTCGACCGCGTAGGTCGCGAGCTTGTCATTGGGCGTCAAAAATCTGAAGACCGTCGATCTGCGAAAGATCAGGTCCGGTCCGTCTGCATAAGCGAGCGGCGGCGCCATGACGGTTCCGAGCGTGGCGGCCCCGAGAGCGAGGAGAAGAACGGCTCTTGGCCGCAAAATCGACAGGATCATGAGGGGAAGTGCTCCAGATGAGGCTTGAGGCTGAGACGCGTGCTTTCCACCGCCTTTTTAGCCTTGACCGAATACGGGCACCAGCAAATCCCGGGCGGGAGACTAATCGACAGGCTTTCCCGAATGGGCATAGATCGCCGCAGAATCCCGTGATTCGGCGTCTCGCAAGGACTCCGTTCTCAGCGACCATGTGACCAGCGGCTCTTGGGTAGACAGACTCCTGGGCTGCACAGACGAGCAATGAATGAACGTCTCCGTTAGATTTCGCCGCACCGCCTCTCTGCTGCGGCTCATGTCATACCTCGTCGTTGCCGGTGCGGGTGTCGCCGCAACCAGCGACGCGTTTGGCCAGGCGCCGGCGCAACCCGTCGATTGCGGCCAGATCCAGGCTCAGATCGCCGCCATGGACCGCACCAATGCCGCGTCCAATCCGTATGCCGACTCGATCCAAAGCCAGAAGGCGGAGTACGATCGCCAAACCTCTTACGCTCATTCGATCGGCTGCGACCGCCAGCAGTTTCTGTTTTTCGGCAGCCCGCCGCCGGCACAATGTCCGCAGATCAATGCGCAGATCGAGCGCATGCGCGCCAATCTCGCGCAGTTGCAGTCCAACGCCGCAGCGAGCAACAACACACCGCAGCGTCAGGACCTCGTCGCGCGCTACAACGCCTATTGCCGGCAAACACAACAGCAGGCGCGGCATGGCTTCTTCGATTCGATCTTCGGGGGCAGTTCCTCGCCCGGCCCTGGCGACGTGCCCGGCACGGATGGGCTGCCCCCGCCCGGCGGCACGGTGGCTCCCACGGCTGGCGCCGAGGCGCTCTGCGTGCGCACCTGCGACGGCGGCTTCTTTCCGCTGATCTATTCGTCACGGCATCTCAGCCCCGATGGGCTGACCGAGCTGTGCAAAGCCTCCTGCCCCAACGCCGACGTGAAGGTCTATACGCGCGTGCCGGGCGAAGAGGTGAAGACGGCTGTCGGTCTCGACGGCACGCCCTATACAAGCCTGCCGAATGCAGAGAAATTCGAGAAGAGCTACGACCCCGCCTGCAGCTGCAAGGCGCCGGGCCAATCCTGGTCGCAGGCGCTCGCCAATGCGGAATCAATTCTCGGCCGCGAAGGCAGAGGCGACATCATCGTGACGCCGGAAAAATCCGCCGAGATGTCGCGTCCTACGCCCGATAAGACCAAGAAGTCGAAAAACGACAAGAACGCGAAGGCGACCAAGCCGACGACGTCGACAGATGACGCATCGGCCCAGGATGCGGCGAGCGCCTTGCAGGTTCCGACCGCGAGCAATGATTCCGCCGGCATTGCCACAGGCGAGCTGAAGCCGACGGATTCCTTCGCCCAGGGCCAGGGCAAGACGATCGAAGTCACGGGTCCCGATGGGACGAAGCGGCAGGTGCGGATAGTCGGGCCTCAGCCTTAGGCCGCCCGATGAGCGGCAGAAGGGGCCCGAGTTCCGGGCCTTCTTCGCGCCCGGTCAGAGCCTGCCGCAAGGGATGGAAGAGAGGACGGCCCTTGCGGCCCGTCGCCGCTTTCAGCGCCGTCGTCCACTGCCCCCAAGTGCCTCCATCCCAAGGTTCAGGCGGCAGAAGGCCCTTCGCGGTCTCGATGTAGTCCGGCTCCTCGATGATCGGCGCGATTTCGCCTTCGACGATGCGCCACCACTCGACCACATCGAGAAATGTCGTGAGATTGCCGCGCACAGCGAGCCAAAAGGCTTCGGCCTTGTGGCCGGCAATGTCATGCGCCGAGAGCCGCTCGCGCGCGTCCTCATAGGGCATGTGATGCAGGGTTCTGGCAGACAGAGAAGCAAGCTCCGCCGGGTCGAATCGCGCTTGATTGCGGGAGATATGCGTCAGCTCGAATTGGGCGGCGAGCGCATCGAGCGATTCGATCGGATGGACCGAATCCGAGGTGCCGGTCAAAACGGCAAAGGCCGCGAGCGCCAGGGGCTCGATGCCGGCCTCGCGCAGCGCGGCAATCGACAAGGAGCCGCTGCGCTTGGACAGGCCCTCGCCTGATGCCGACGTTAATAAATTGTGATGCCCGAAGCGCGGCGCCGCCGCCTCGCCAGCCAGAGCCTCGAACAGCTGGATTTGGACCGCCGTATTCGTGACATGATCCTCACCACGGATGATATCGGTGATTTTGAGGTCGATATCATCGACCACGGACGGAAGCGTATAGAGATAGCTCCCGTCTTCCCGCACCAGGACCGGGTCGGAGAGAGAGGCGCAGTCGATATGGCTTTCGCCGCGGACGAGATCATTCCAGCGCACGATTCGATGGTCGAGCTTGAAGCGCCAATGCGGCCGGCGGCCCTCCGATTCGAGTTTTTCGCGGTCTTTGGCGCTCAGGGCCAGGGCCGCCCGGTCGTAGACCGGCGGCTGGCCACGCGCCTGCTGGCGCTTGCGGCGCCGCTCCAGCTCCTCGGCCTTCTCGTAGGAGGGGTAAAGACGGCCTTCCTCGCGCAATTTTTGGGCGGCTGCGGTGTAAAGCGCCCCCCTCTGGGACTGGCGCAGCGTCAAATCCGGCCGGATTCCGAGCCAATTCAGGTCGATTTCGATGCCCTGGGCGTATTCCTCCCGGGATCTTTCCACATCAGTGTCATCGAACCGAAGAATGAATTGTCCATGGTGTTTCTTGGCGAACAGGAAATTCATGAACGCGGTTCGGGCATTGCCGATATGGATGCGTCCCGTCGGCGAGGGTGCGAAGCGGACGATGGGGGGCGCCATAATGCTCCTGGGATGGGACGGGCCTCTCGGGCGCTCCGGCTCTCTCTTCGCCGGCAACCGCGTGGCCAACTGTGTGGCGTTGTGAAAAGCGTCAGTTTTCCAGAGGAATCGCTTCGCGCCGGCGATCATCCTTGGGCGGACGCCCTGGCCGATCGCAGCGGACTTGTAGCCCAACGGATCGGCAATTCAACCGCGATGCGCCAACCGCGACGGCATAGGCAATTGACCGAGGCACGCTTTTCGATTGGGAGTTGGAAACGGATTATTTTTTACCGTCGCCGCGACCATTTCGTTCCTATTACGTTTGAAGGCTGAGACATGCTGGGGATCGACAACATGGTGATTGCTTATGGGACCGGCATCGTCTGCCTGATTCTCATTGTCCTGAATGTCGCCAGCGTCGCGATCGCGATCCGACGTGCCAAACCCCGGGCGACCCCCCTGCCCGTGCCGGCTGATGCGCCAGGCGTCACTTTGGTGCGGCCAGTCTGCGGTATCGACAATTTTTGCGAAGAGACGCTGGGATCGAGCTTCCGGCTCGATTATCCGACCTATGAGGTCATTTTCTGCTGCGCCCGAGCGAACGACCCCGTCGTCCCAGTGGTCGAAAAGCTGATTGCCGCCCATCCGGACGTGCGCGCGCGCCTCATCATCGGCGATGAAAAGGTCAGCGCCAACCCCAAGCTTAACAATTGCGTGCGCGGCTGGGACGCGGCGGCCTATGAGTGGATCATTCTCGCCGATTCGAACGTGCTCATGCCGGGCGACTACATCCAGAGGTTGCTGGCAAGCTGGGGTCCGAAGACGGGCCTCGTCTGCTCCATGCCGCAAGGCTCGCATCCCCTGAACCTCTGGGCCGAACTCGAAATCGCGATTCTGAATACCTATCAGGCGCGCTGGCAGTATTCCGCCGACGGCATCGGCACGGGCTTCGCGCAAGGCAAGAACATGCTCTGGCGTCGAGATGTCATGGACGCCGGCGGCGGCATTCGCGCGCTTGCGGCCGAGATCGCGGAAGATGCCGCCTCAACCAAGCTCGTCCGCCGACAAGGCCTCAAGATCAATCTCGTCGACAGCCCCTTCGAACAGCCTTTGGGCACGCGCAAATTCAGCGACGTGTGGCTCCGGCAGATCCGCTGGGCGCGCATGCGGCGCAAGACCTTCCCCGGCCATTACGCGCCGGAAATCCTCGCCGATTGCATCACGCCGACGCTTTTGGCGAGCTATACCGCGCATCTGCTCGGCTGGAACGTGCCGCTTGTCGCGGCCGCGACGCTCGGCCTGCTCTATGCGCTGGAATTCATCCTCGCCAGCGCCAACCGCTGGTATTTCTCCTGGCGGATGCCGTTTCTGTTTCTGCTGCGCGATCTGATGCTGCCCGTGATCTATGTCGATGCCTGGCTGCAGGACGACTTCACTTGGCGCGGCAATGCGATGAGCGTGCGCGAGGAAGAGCGCCCGAGCACTTAGGCGCTCGCCTCCCCCGCCGTCACTTCTGACTCATCTTTCGTGCCTCATTACTCGTGACTCATCGCGAGCACGTCGGCCTTCTTGGCGTCCTGCACGTGATCGGGCAGCGCGATGATGCGCGCGCCGCGACGCGACGTGAAGATGCCGTAGATCCACGAAATCGCAACGACGAAGCGATTGCGGATGCCGATCAGGAAATAGATGTGCGCGACGCTCCAGAACAGCCAGCCGAGAAAACCCGTCAGCGTCAAATGATCGAAGTTGAGTTTCACCACCGCCGAATGCGTGCCGATCGTCGCGAGATCGCCCTGGTGGTGATAGAGGAAGGGTGCCGTCGGCCGCGGTTTGCCCTCGATATCGCACCGGATCAGTTTGCCGACATAGCGGCCCATTTGCTTCGCCGCCGGTGCAATGCCGGGCACCGCTTCGCCGTTCTTCCTCATCACGCTCGCCGTATCGCCGATCGCAAAGATATCGTTGTGGCCCGGCACGGAGAGATCAGGCGCCACTTCGACACGTCCGGCACTGTCATGCGGCGCGCCGACCCAATCCGCGGCAGGCGAAGCGACGACGCCCGCCGCCCAGATGATCGTCCCCGCATCGATGCGTTCGCCATTGACGACGACGCCATTGGCATCCAAATCCGTCACGCGCGAGGATGTCATGACATCGACGCCCATCTTGATGAGCGTGCGCTTGGCGTAGTCGGCCAATTTGTCGGGAAAGCTCGGCAACACGCGCGGCCCCGCCTCGATCAACAGGATGCGCGCCTTGCGCGGGTCGATCTCGCAGAAATCGTCCGGCAGAGCATGCAGCGCGACTTCGGCGATCGCGCCGGCCATCTCGACGCCGGTCGGGCCGCCGCCAACAATGACGAAAGTCAGAAGCGCCTTGCGCGTCGCGGCGTCGGTCGCGAGCTCCGCATGTTCGAAGGCGAGCAGCAGACGGCCGCGAATTCCCGTTGCATCAAAGACTGTCTTGAGACCCGGCGCATATTGCGCCCATTCGTCGTGCCCGAAATAGGAGTGCGTCGCGCCGGTCGCCATGATCAAATAGTCGTAAGGCACGGTTACGGAATCGGTGTGCACCAGCTTCGCCTTGACATCGACGCCCGTCACTTCCGTCATCAGAACGCGGACATTGTGCTGGCCGCGCATCACGGCGCGAATAGGCCAGGCGATATCGGCGGGCGAAACGAGCGCCGTCGCGGCTTGATAGAGCAGCGGCTGGAAAAGGTGATGATTTTGACGATCGATAATCGTGATCTCGATCGGAAGATTTCTCAGCTCGTGGGCGGCGGCCAGTCCGCCAAATCCGCCGCCGACAATGACGACCTTCTTTCCATTGGGGAAATGCTCCACGCGGGCAACCTTTGTCTGTTCGAGAGTTGAGGGAGGGAACCGAACGCACGCGCGACGCGCTTCGATTTGGCTTTGGGAAATTAGCGTCGGCTGGGCAGAATTCCAGTCCGCAGCCAACCGAAATCAGCCGGGCAGGAATGCGCCCCGGACGCAGGATTGAGACCCGGCCCATCCCCCTTTCGACAGAGGAATTCTAGCACAATTTCGACCTTTGTCCGCCTAGGCGCTGCGACAAATCCTTGCTTTAACAAGAGTGCTCGGGCGCCTTGCCGCCCGTTAAAGACCCCGTCGCGCCGCTTTGTAAGGTCGACCGGGCAAAGCGCCCGCCGCAAGGGCGAGGCCATCAGAAGACGATCGGATCCCAAGGACATCGGCGACCGCCGCACGCGGCGCGACTGACGATTCGTCCGGCGCAGCTGGCGCCCACGCGACACTGACACGCGACAATGAGGAGCCGCGACATGGGATCAGACTATCGCGATATCCATGGCCTCACGGTCGCAAACGTCTATGCCGATTTCATCGAGCGCGAAGCTCTGCCCGATACCGGCATTGCCACTGAAGAATTCTGGGCCAGCATGGCACGGCTCCTTGCCGAATTCGCGCCGAAGATTGCCGCGCAGCTCGAAATCCGCGACGCCTTGCAGGCGAAGATCGACGCCTATCACAAAGTGCGCAAGGCGCAGCCCTTCGATGCCGAAGCCTATGAAGCCTTCTTGCGCGAAATCGGCTATCTCGTTCCCGAACCCGAGGATTTCTCGATCCGCACCGCGCATGTCGATGCCGAGATCGCGGCGATCGCCGCGCCGCAGCTCGTCGTGCCGCTCTCCAATCGCCGTTACGTCATCAATGCCGCCAATGCGCGCTGGGGCTCGCTCTATAGTGCGCTCTATGAAACGGATGCGGTTGCGCCGGGGCCTCCGCCGCGCGACAACGGTTATGATAGAGCGCGCGGCGAGAAGGTCGTCCAATGGGTTCGCGCTTTTCTTGACGACAGCATTCCGCTCGCTGACGCAAGCCACAGCAACGTTCAGTCCTATGCAATCGCGGACGGGCATCTTCAGTCGAGGCTCAGCGATGGCCGCAGTGCGGGGCTGAAAGACCCAGAACAGTTCCGCGCCACTCGCGGCGCGCCAGACAATCCATCGCTTTTACTTCTCCGCAATCACGGTCTCCACATCGAAATCGTTCTCGACCGCGCGCATCTAATCGGCTCTCTCGATCCCGCCGGCATCGCCGATGTCGTGTTGGAAGCCGCGATCACGACGATCATGGACCTCGAAGACTCGGTCGCCGCGGTCGATGCCGCGGACAAGATCGAACTCTATCGCAATTGGCTCGAGCTGATGAAAGGAACGATCGCATCGCGTTTCGAAAAGAACGGGGTTAAGCGCGAAAGAACGCTCGCCGCGGATAGACTCTATACGAAGCCCGACGGCTCGCCGCTCGCCCTCGCCGGCCGAAGCCTGATGCTTGTCCGCAATGTCGGCCATCACATGATGAGCGATATGGTGCTGCTTGATGGCGCGCCCGTTCCAGAAGCATTGCTCGATGCGTTGACGACCGCGCTCATCGCCCTGCACGATCTCAATCGCCGCGATGGTCGCAAGAACAGCGTCGAAGGCTCCGTCTATATCGTCAAGCCGAAGATGCATGGGCCGGCGGAAGTCGCGCTCGCCGATCAGATCTTCGCCTTTGTCGAAGATTGTCTCGGCCTGCCCCGCTTCACCTTGAAGATGGGCATCATGGATGAGGAGCGGCGCACGACCGTCAATCTTAAGGCGGCGATCAAAGCGGCAGCGGACCGCGTCGTCTTCATCAACACCGGCTTCCTCGATCGCACCGGCGATGAAATCCACACCTCGATGGAAGCCGGTCCCATGGTGCGCAAGAGCGACATGAAGAAGACCGCCTGGATCGCCAGCTATGAGGACTGGAATGTCGATGTCGGCCTTGCCTGCGGGCTGCCCGGGCGCGCGCAAATCGGCAAAGGCATGTGGGCCGTGCCTGACGAAATGGCGGCCATGCTGCAGGAAAAGATCGCGCAGCCGCAGGCGGGCGCGAGCACGGCCTGGGTGCCCTCACCCACGGCTGCGGTCCTGCACGCGACGCATTATCATCACGTCGATGTGGCCCTTCGGCAAAAAGAACTGCGCAGCCGTCCGCGCGCAAAACTCGGCGACATTCTGACGATCCCCGTCTGCCGCGGCAATTGGGAACAATCCGACGTGCAGGCGGAGCTCGACAACAATTGCCAGGGCATTCTCGGCTATGTCGTGCGCTGGATCGACCGCGGCATCGGCTGTTCGAAAGTGCCGGACATTCACGACATCGGCTTGATGGAGGATCGCGCGACATTGCGCATCTCAAGCCAGCATGTCGCGAATTGGCTGCATCACGGCATCGTCAGCGAAGCGCAAGTCGAAGACACGCTGAAGCGCATGGCCGCCGTCGTCGATCGGCAGAACATAACCGATGACGACTATCGGCCCATAACCTCTGACTTCGATGGGCCGGCTTTCCACGCCGCAGCCGATTTGATCTTCAAAGGCCGCGTGCAGCCGAACGGATATACCGAATTCATCCTGCATGAGCGCCGCCGCGAAGCTAAAGCGCGCAGCGCTATGTGACGGTTAAGTTTCCAAGCAATTTGACGTTTTTGAGAAGCATTCGATTAGGCGCAATCGAGCTTGCTGTGCAACCATTTCGGCCATAGAAGTGATTCAAGACTGATGAGGCATCGCCCCCGAGATCGGCCCCATGCAGCGATTTATCCTTCAGCAGAATGTCGACCGTTTTAGGCAGATGCTTGCCGAGAAAAATCTCGATGAGCGGTCGCGGCCTATGGTGCAGGCTCTGCTGCACTCCGCCCAGCGCGATCTCGCCGTCATCGACAGCCGAAATACTGGCGCTTACAGCGGAGCTGTCCGCGCCGGGCGGGCGCGACATTTCGCGGGCCAGTATCCGCCCGATACGCCCCAGTTCGAGGCTCAATTCAGGACCGCGCGCGAACCTTATATGCTTCTCGATCCGGGCCCAGGCCTGCGCATCGTCGATATCAATGCCGCCTATGCGGCGGTGACCATGGTCTTGCGCGAGGTTGTCGTCGGCAGAGGCTTGTTCGATGTCTTTCCCGACAATCCCGACGATTCTTCAGCCGATGGCGTGAACAATCTCTTCACATCGCTGCGCATCGTCGCCGAAACGGGCGAAGCCAATACGATGCCGGTGCAGCGCTACGATGTGCGCAATGGAGACGGCGTTTTCGTCGAGCGCCATTGGCAGCCCGTCAACACGCCGACCTTCGATGAGGACGGGCATTTGCGCTACATTCTGCATCATGTCGAAGACGTGACGGATCGGATCGTCCCAGTCGGGCTGACGATCTGATTTCGCCCAGCGCCTGCCGCACTCGAGAGCAATCCAATGAGTCGAACCGCGCCATGCGGAACGAACGACGCCGTCAACGAAGCGTCCTTGACGGTTCGTCTACATCAGAGTGCACTTAGGCATAATGCATCTAAGTTGATGGGAAATATCGTGAGACAAACGCAGGACTCATCGCATTTGCGATAATGCGGCAACGCCTCACCAAAAAGATGATGGGGCCCGGACGGGTTGACTGAAATCAATATCCCGCGAGCGAACAATATGATCAGCTTTAAAAAAGCGGGCAAGCCAATGAGCGTGCCCGCAATCTTCCTATAAAACCGGCGCATACCGGGGGGCGTGCACGATGCTCGGAGAAGAGGAAGAGCAGGAATCTGCTCCTCGAGCCGTGGCCCGAGACATGTCGGACCGGGAACAATCTCCGACATGCTCCAAGAAAGATCTCTCCTTTCAGCTCACCCTGGGCGGCGCGGTGCTCGTGCTGGGCGCTGTGGTGTGCGTTGGTCTAGCGCTCGCTCCCAGATCGGCATCGGCATTGCCGAGTTATGCCATGCAGACCGGCCAACCTTGTTCGGCCTGTCACACCGCTTTCCCCGAACTCACTCCCTACGGACGCGAATTCAAGCTCAACGGCTATACAGCCGGCGGCGGTCTTCCCTTCCCGCCGGCGCCGCCGATCGCGGTGATGATTCAGGGGCCGCAATTCGAGCACTTCGATAAAAACCTCGATGCGCCGCCGACGTCGGATACGCATACGAACAACAATGTGGTTTTGAGCCAGCTCAGCCTTTTCTATGGCGGCAAGATTTTCGGCAATATCGGCGCCTTTATTCAGGGAACCTATGACGGCGTGGGGCATAGCTGGAGCATCGACAACACCGATATTCGCTATGCCGACACGGCGAAACTCTTCGGCTCCGATCTCGTCTGGGGCGTCGACGTCAATAACAATCCGACCGTTCAGGACGTCTGGAACACGACGCCCGCCTGGGGGCTGCCTTATATATCCGCGGCCACCGGTCCCGGATTTACCCCTCCAGGCACGATGCTCGAAGGTAGCTTCGCCGGCGGGGTTGCCGGCGCCGGCGCCTATGTGTGGTGGAACGACATGGTCTATGCCGAGGCGACCGGTTATCGGACCCTGTCCTCATCGACGCAGCAGGCGCTTGGCTTGGATCCCACTAGTTTTCCTTCGATCGATGGCATCGCGCCTTATTGGCGGCTCGCGTTTGCGCCGACGATCGGCGAACACAGTTTCATGATCGGCACCTTCGGCATGTTGGCGAACGAAGTGCCCTATGGCGGCGCGATGGGCTTTGGCGTCGATCGAATCCTCGATCTCGGATTCGATGCGCAATACCAGTTCATCCACGGCAGGCACGCATTCGAAGCCAAAGTGTCGGATATCAACGAATATGCCCAATACAATGCGTCGCTTGGATTAGGCGCCGTCTCGAACCCGACCGACACTCTGAACAGCTTTCGCGCCACTTTGGATTACGTTTACGACAACACCTACAGCGCCACAGCCGGCTATTTCGATGTGAGGGGGTCGAGTGACGCCAATCTCTACAGCGGCTTCTCCGGCACGACCGTCGTTAGCCCGAACAGCAATGGTTTCCTTTTCGACCTCGCCTATTTGCCCTTCAGCCACGGCAGTCCCGGGCCGTTCCCCTGGGCCAATGCGCGCATTGGCGTCTCTTACACAAAATATCTGATGCTCCTCGGCGGCACGACGAATTTCGATGGCGCCGGCCACAGCGCATCCGACAACAATACATTCCTGGCCTACTCGTGGATCATGTTCTGATGCTTCGCATTCGCGGCAGATCGTTTGAAACTGGATCATGAAAGTGATGAGCGTGAAGTCCCTCCTCTCAGCCGCGATGCTCTCGATGCTCATCGTCGCATCCGGTCGCGCGGAGGATGGCGCCGTCTCTAAACAGCAGCTCGATGCCAAGATCGTCTATTGCAAGACCTGCCATGGCGTTTCCGCGCAAGGGTTTCGCGGCGCCTTCCCAATCCCGCGGCTCGCGGGCCAACAGCCCGACTACATCAAGAACCAGCTGACGGCCTTCATCGAAGGACGGCGCAAGAATGCCGTCATGTTTCGCGTCGCGCATGTGCTGAGCCCGGCGATGGTCGATGGGCTCGCAGCGCATTTCAAGTCTCTCGATCCAAAGCCGCTGGGCGGCGCGCCGAAGGAGCTGATGGCCGAAGGCAAGAAGATTTTTCAAGAGGGCATCGACAGCGCCAATGTTCCGCCCTGCGCATCCTGTCACGGCCCTGAGGCCAAAGGCGATGGACAGTTCCCACGCCTCGCCGGTCAGCTCAACGATTACATCATCGCCAAACTGACCAATTGGAACAAGGAGCGGGGTCAAGATCCGAAAAATCCGGACACGTCTGCCATCATGGCGCCGATCGCGCACAATCTGACCCCTCAGCAGGTCGCGGCGGTTGCTGCTTATCTGAGTGGGCTCGAGTAGCGGAATGCAGACCATGATCCGATCGGCATCCACCGCCATCCTTCTCGCCCTCGCCCTCAGCGCAACCGGGCCGCAGGATCGCATTCGTGCGCAGGAATCGCCGCGAGGCGACATTCAAGCGAAGCTCGAATATTGCACGACGTGCCATAATCAATGGGGCCAAGGGTTTCACGGCTACTACACAATGCCGCGCCTCGCCGGCCAGCAGCAGCAATACATCATCAATCAGCTGCGGGCCTTCATCGAGCGCCGGCGCAAGAACCCGATCATGGCCAATGTCGCCCATTCCTTGAGCCCGGATATGATGAGCGGCTTGGCGGCAGAATTCCACGCGATGAATCCCGCCCCCTATGGCGGCGCGCCCACGGGCGCAGCGGCGCTCGGAAAGAAAATTTTTGAGGAGGGGATCCCCGAATCCAATGTCCCGGCCTGCTTTGCCTGTCATGGCACGGAGGCGAAGGGCCATGGAGAAATTCCGCGCCTCGCCGGCCAGCTCTATTGGTACATCATCAAAGTGTTGACCAACTGGGACAAGGAACGCGGCCAGGGCTCGGCGAAAGATATTTCGGCGATCATGGTGCCGACGACGCATAATTTGAACGGAAGAGAGATTGCGGCGCTCGCCGCCTATCTCAGCACACTCAGATGATGGACGCCGAGCAGAGGTCGAACGCGGTGAGCGCGGGAAATCGGATGATGAAATTCATCGAGACCACAACAGCAGTCCTCGCCGCTTGCTTTCTTGTGACGAGTCCGATTCTCGCGCAAGAGCCGCCGAATCTCAAGAATTGCACATGGTGCCATGGCACGTCGGCAGAGGGCTATTCGAATGCGCCGCGGCTCGCCGGACAAGGCGAGCTTTATCTCGAAGATCAGCTTATGAATTTCGCGCGGCACATCCGTGACAATCCTTACGCACAGGACTTCATGTGGCACGCCGTCGCCAACCTCAGCCCCGAAGAGATGCGTGATCTTTCCGCCTATCTCTCGACCCTGCCCGCGCGACCCGCGCTTGACGGCAATCGCGACCTCGTCACCGAAGGCCAGCGGATTTACCAATTGGGAATCCCCGACTCGAATGTCGCCGCCTGCGTCGTCTGCCATGGGCCGGATGCGGAAGGTGTCAGACAAATTCCGCGTCTCGGCGGCCTGGAATTCTCCTATTTGAAAAGACGGCTCGAAGAATGGGGCGAAGGATATCACGCGGCGGCCTATCCCATGCCGCGCGTCGCCAAACATCTGTCGCCGAGCGAGATCGACGCGCTCGCGTCTTATTTGAGCGATCTGGAATAGGTGCTGTGCTGATTTTTTATCCGTGAAAATCCGATTGGATGGCGCGCATCGGATCGCCGAGACTGGCGAAGCGCACAAGATGCCAGTGCAGTGCTACGATGTGCGCAATGAAGACGACGTTTTTGTCGAGCGCCATTGGCAGCCTATCAACACGCCGATCTTCGACGAAGATGGGCATCTGCGCTACATTCTGCATCATGTGGAGGATGTGACGGAGCAGGCCACTTCCGAGCATCGCCGAGATCGCGTCTAGCCGATCAGATTCTCATCCGTCGAAGACGCAAGGGCGGACAAAATTGCATTTCCACAACAATCTGCGCTAGGGTCAGCGCTTTCAATGGACGCCATCGATCCGCCTCGAGACTGCCCTGACGATCCGCGAGCCTCCCTCTTGGTCTGCCTTCCATGAACGTGCCAGGGCGTTTGGCTGGCTGCGGCAAATCATGTTCCGTGAGCACCGTCAGCCGGCCATCCTGGTCGCGTCGGATATCCTGCCCCTCTATGACCAGCACAGCGGCGCACTGCGTCTGAAAACTCTCATCGAGATGATCGGCAAGCTCGACCGGCCGATCCTATTCGCGTCTACCCACGTGAAGAATTGGCTGCCCAGCGTTCTCAGCGACGATGAACGCAGGACGCAATATGAAAACGTCCTCCGCCGGGCTGGTGTCGTCGATTTCGCCTATGGTGCGCGGGAACTCGAAAAACTTCTCAAGCAACGCAATCACAGAGTCACACACGCCTTTTTGTCCTTCCCGGCAGTGGCCGAACTATTCATGCCGGTTGTCCGTAGGCTGGAAACCGACGCCAAGATCATCTACGACATGGTCGATTTCCACGGGCTTCGCATGGAGCGGGAAGCGACGCTGTTCAATGATCCCAAACTGATCCTTGAAGCGGAGGCGATGCGAAATCTCGAAATCTCAATCGTCGAGAGAGCGGACATCACAATTGCCGTCAGCGTGGAAGAAAAAGAGGCGATGCTTGAACTCGCATCGACCGCCGACATCAGAGTCCTGCCGAACATTTTCGAAATTCCTCCAGGCGCGCCCAAAGGAACGATGGATCGCAAGAATGTGCTTTTCCTCGGCGGCTTCTTGCACAGGCCGAACGGGGACGCCGTCACCTGGTTCGTCGAAAATATCTGGCCCCTGATCCAAATCGCCGAACCGGGTTGCCGCTTCATCATCGCCGGCAGCAACCTCGGTCCGGAGATCATTGCTCTCGCTAAACATTCCGGCGTCGACGTGGTCGGCTATGTTGAAGACCTGCAGCCGCTTTATGACAGCGCCCGCGTCTGCGTCGCGCCGCTGCGCTTCGGCGCCGGCATTAAGGGCAAGGTCGGTCAGAGCATGGCCTACGGAGTACCTGTTGTCGCCACTAGCACCGGTGTCGAAGGCATGCGCCAGCATGGTCACCAGCACATTCTTGTCGCCGACGAACCGGAAGGCTTCGCCGCACACGTCTTGGCCCTTCTCAAGGATGACGACCTGTGGGTCAGTCTTCAGCGCGAGGGACGCCGCTTCGTCGAAGCCAATTTGTCGATCGACGCGCTCAATGATACTGTGAGAGATCTCTTCCGAGATAATGGTGGGCGCGACAGGGATTGAACCTGTGACCCCTCCCGTGTGAAGGGAGTGCTCTCCCGCTGAGCTACGCGCCCTCGCCGGCGGACCGGTTGGGAGGCCAAGGGAAACCGGCTTTTTCGGGCCGAGTCAAGGCGGTCAAAATCAAGACCGCGCGCAGCCGATTTGCAGCCCCTCAGCCCGCCTTCACCAGGCTTTCCGCCGCGTCCCAGAGATCGTCGAAATGCGAGATCACGCGGTCCGGTTCATAGGATTCGACAGGCAAGTCCGTGTAGCCGAAATCGACGGCGACGACCGGGATTTTGGCGTTGCGCGCGGTTTCGATATCCGTCTTCGAGTCGCCGACCATGATCGTGCGATCGCTGCGCCCGCCCGCCTTATCGATCGTCATCAACAGCGCGCGCCCGTCCGGCTTGCTCATTGAGAACGTGTCCTTGCCGCAGATTGCCGAAAAGCGATCGGCGATGCCGAGCGCCTGCAAGAGCAGAACGGACGACGTTTCGATCTTATTCGTACAGACGGCAAAGCCCCATCCGGCCGCCGCGAAACGGTCGAGTGCTTGATCGACGCCCGGAAAGAGGCGCGTGTGATCGCATATATGAGCGTCGTAATGGATGAGAAATTCGTCAAAGAGTTCGTCAATCCGCGCCGCGGGCAGGCTGCTGCCGGAACGAGCGACGCCCTTCTCGATCAGCGCGCGCGCGCCGCCGCCGACGAGGCTGCGTGCCGTCTCATAAGGCACGGGCGCGAATCCTTCCCGTGTCAGAAGCAGATTCAGCGTGGAGACGAGGTCCGGGGCGGTTTCAGCGAGCGTCCCGTCGAGGTCGAAAACGAGGAGCGGCTTTGGGGCAGCGGTCTTTTGGGAAACTGTCATGGGCTCCACATAAGGGGAGGATTGAGGCCCAGCAAGAGATAGATAGCCCCAGTTCCGGGAGCCGCTTGCGTGTAAACTAGCATTTGATTCGCACCATGGATGGGGAGAGCGGGACCCATGACTTTGTGGCATCCGACAGGGGTGAGCCCAATGCGGGCGACTTTCCGCGCAGCCCTCATCCTTTCAGCGCTCGCGGCTTCCATCACATCTGTAGCGGCGGCGAATTATGAATTCGTGGCGGCGCCGGAAATCGATCTGAATCGCGTCTATCGGCTCGACAAGTCGACGGGCGAAGTCGGCGCCTGCCAATATGGCCTCAAAGAGGGCACGGTGGGCGTCACCCTCTGCTATCCCGCTGGCGATGGCGCGGGCCCGCAAGGCTCGAGCGAATATGCCCTGATCGCCTCCCGGCACGAGCGCGAAGGCGGCGTCTTTCGGGTCGATCTGCGCACCGGCATGATGTCGATCTGCTATGTGCTCAACGAGGCGGTAGTCTGCACGCCGCAGAAAAAATAGGCGAAAACGCGCTGCCTCGCCCAAGGGTTGACGGGGGCAGCGCCACAGCCTAACCGCTTGCCATGGAAAGCCAGACCCCGGACGCGGCCAAGCGGCGGGCCGCCGGCGCCGCGCTGAAGCTCGTGACCCCTGGAATGCGCCTCGGGCTCGGCACTGGCTCCACGACGGCCCATTTCATCGACCTTCTTGGCGCCAAAGTCGCCCAAGGGCTGCAGGTTCTCTGCGTGCCCACCTCCGAGCGCACGCGCACGCAGGCGGAGGCGCTCGCCATCCCCCTCTCCGATTTCGAAAGTTTGAGCGAACTCGACATGACCGTCGATGGCGCGGACGAATTCGACCCGCAATTGCGCCTCATCAAGGGTGGTGGCGGCGCGTTGTGGCGCGAGAAGATCGTCGCTTCCGCCTCGAAGCGCATGATCGTCATTGCCGATTCCTCGAAAGCCGTCGCGAGGCTCGGAAAATTTCCGCTGCCGATTGAGATCAGCCGCTTCGGCTCAGAGGCGACGCGCAACGCGATCGTCAACGCCGCGGCCGAATGCGAGTGCCGCGGCGCGGTCGCGTTGCGCAAGGATCAGGTAGGCAAAGCCGTGCTGACCGACAGCGGCAATGCTCTCGTCGATTGCGCCTTCGGCGTCATTCCCGATCCCGAAAAATTGGCGGCGCGGCTCAGCGCTATTCCCGGCGTCGTCGAACACGGCCTCTTTATCGGCTTGGCCGATGCGGTGATCTCGGCGAGCGGCGATGGCATCGAGGTTTTTGGGCAATTGAACTGATGCGCAATCCGATCGCAGATCGGAAAATGACCGTCCTGAACGGAAACAAGAGTGAGGAGAACGTCCGTGTCTTTGAGTTTTGAACGTAACCGCATCGTCGCTCTGGCGCTTTTTGCCGGCGCATCCCTGGTTCTGCAAGCGCCGATCGCCGCCGCCCAGCAGCCGCCTGCTCCCGCTGCGGCCGACGCAGAACCCAGCGCCTCGCATTTGGCCGCGGCACGCGAGCTCGTGCTGGCGACCGGTATGAAGCGCACCTTCGATGCCGCCATTCCTGATCTCTTGAACAAGATCGGCGACAGTTATCGCCAGACAGAGCCCGCTCTGTTGCCGGACCTCGTCCCCGTGCTCAACATGTTGAAAACGGAGTTCGCCAACCGCACCGATGAACTGGTCGATAAGGCCGCGCATATCTATGCGAAGCTTCTGACTGAAGAGCAAATCCACGCCACTGTCGCCTTCTTCACCAGCGATGCGGGCAAGAAATATATCGAGGTCCAGCCGATCTTCTTCAATGCTACCATCAATGCGATGCAGGATTGGCACGACAAGATTTCGCAAGAAATAATACAGCGCATGCGCGACGAGATGAAGAAGAAGGGACATACCCTCTAAAGTCTGCCGCAAGCGGTCGGACCGCAGCAGGAAAGAGATCGAAGGCTGATTGACCATGGCTCACTATGATGTCGATCTCTTCGTCATCGGAGCCGGATCGGGCGGCGTGCGCGCCGCCCGCATTGCCGCATCCTATGGCGCGAAGGTGACGATCGCGGAGGAATTCCGCGTCGGCGGCACCTGCGTCATTCGCGGCTGCGTGCCGAAGAAGCTGATGGTCTATGCGAGCCGCTATGCCGACGAGTTCGAGGATGCGGCAGGATTTGGCTGGACGGTTCCCAAACCCTCGTTCGATTGGTCGAAGCTCGTAGGCTCCAAGGAGAAGGAGATCACGCGGCTCTCCGCAATCTATCGCGCCAATCTCGAACGATCCGGCGTGAGCTTGATTCAGGATCGCGCCGTCGTCGAAGGCGCCCATCAAATCCGACTTTCGGCCGACGGGCGCCAGATCAGCGCGAAATATATTCTCGTTGCGACGGGCGGCCATCCGAATCTGGTCCCCCCCGTCCCCGGCCTCGAACATGTCATCACTTCGAATGAGGTCTTCGATCTTCCCGAACTGCCGAAACGGATCCTGATCGTCGGCGGCGGCTATATCGCGGTCGAGTTCGGCTCGCTTCTCGCCCGCCTCGGCAGCCAAGCAACGCTCGCCACGCGCAGCGACAATATTTTGCTCGGTTTCGACGAAGATCTGCGCATCTGCCTTCGCGACGCGATGGTGCAAGCTGGCATCGCTTTCAAATTCTCGACGCTGCCGACTGCGATCGAAAAAACATCGTCAGGTTTCAAAGTCGCGCTGACGAATGGCGCGGCGCTCGATGTCGACCAGATCATGCTCGCGACGGGGCGCAGCCCAAACACCAAGGGTCTCGGCCTCGACAAGATCGGCGTCTCGCTCGATGCGATGGGCGCGGTCAAGGTCGATGAATATTCGCAATCGACCGTGCCGTCGATCTATGCGGTGGGCGATGTCACCAATCGGCTCGCTTTGACGCCCGTCGCCATTCGCGAGGGCCATGCCTTCGCCGATACAGTCTTCGGCAATAAGAAGACCGCCGTCGATTATGAGGGCGTGCCGACGGCCGTCTTTACGACACCGGAACTCGGCACGGTCGGCCTGACCGAAGGCGAGGCGCGCGAGGCTTTCCACTGCGTCGATATCTATGCGACGCGCTTTCGCCCGCTGAAGGCGACCGTCAGCGGTCGGCCCGAAATGACCCTGATGAAGCTCGTCGTCGATGGCGAGACGGACCGGGTTCTCGGCGCCCATGTGCTCGGCGAAGGGGCCGGCGAAATGGCCCAGCTCCTCGGGGTCGCGGTCAAAATGGGCGCCAAAAAAGCCGATTTCGACGCCACCATGGCCGTGCACCCGACCTCCGCCGAGGAATTCGTGACCCTCAGGACCCGGACGGCCCGTTACCATAAGGGCAAGGCCGATATGGCCTGAAAGGGTCCCCATGTGTATAAGGCCGTCTCCAAGAGCCTAAGGGGCCTTATGGCCCCTGAATGCGTCGAGATCGAAGAAGATAATGAGCGACTATTGGTCCCCTGAGAGCTGGCGGGCAAAGCCCATCGAGCAGGCGCCGGTCTATCCAGACCCGGCGGCGCTGGCCGATGTCGAGCGCCAGCTTTCGACCTTCCCGCCCCTCGTTTTTGCCGGCGAGGCGCGCAAGCTGAAACATCTGCTGGCGAAGGCCGCCAAGGGCGAGGCATTCCTGCTCCAGGGCGGCGACTGCGCCGAGGCCTTTGCCGAGCACTCGGCCGACAATATCCGTGATTTCTTCCGCCTCTTCTTGCAGATGGCGGTGGTGATGACCTTTGCCGCGGCCTCGCCCGTTGTCAAAATCGGCCGCGTTGCCGGCCAGTTCGCCAAGCCGCGCTCCGAGCCGATGGAAAAACGCGGCAGCGTCGAGCTTCCCAGCTATCGCGGCGACATCGTCAATGACATCGCCTTTACCGAATCCGCGCGCATTCCCGATCCGAGCCGGCAGCTCGATGCCTATCGCCAATCGGCGGCGACGCTCAATCTCCTGCGCGCCTTCGCGACCGGCGGCTACGCCAATCTCGAAAACGCGCATCGCTGGATGCT